>Ga0207416_1000419_pt1 | contig 75369 bp, 60 predicted proteins | sample PaiPotPPM11metaG_FD_184107 | JGI IMG/M metagenome (GOLD analysis project Ga0207416, IMG submission 184107) | Iron sulfur acid spring bacterial and archeal communities from Banff, Canada, to study Microbial Dark Matter (Phase II) - Paint Pots PPM... ... | reverse complement strand
CGCGAACCCTGAGATTGCCGCGGCTGAAATCCGTTACCGGCGGGCGACGCGCAGCGGAAGTTGACGAGTGAGGTGCGGCGGTGTTGTCCCTTTTTGGAACAGTTTGAGAATCGCCTAATCCAATCCATCCTCATCTTGGCTATGGTCTTGCTCCTTGCGAACGCGAGAGGCAGAGAACGATGGCGGGTCAGGGGCTGGCGGTACGGGGACGGACGGGTGTCGGAGTCGGAAAGTCTGGGCTCGGCAACTTTGCCGATGCGGCGCATGCCTCGTTTCTGGCCGGGGTTGCGATTGGGGGACCGAGTGAGTCGGAAGCGACTGCGATGGCGGACCGCGACCGGCTGTTGCTGGAACATCTTCCCACGGTGCGTTACCTGGCGCGGCGAATCCATGAGCGGCTTCCCCAGCACGTTGAGCTCGACGACCTGATTTCCGCCGGCGTAGTTGGGTTGATCGACGCGTTTTCGAAGTTCGACAGCACCAAGAAGGTGCAGTTCAAAAGCTATGCGCAGTTCCGCATACGCGGGGCGATTCTGGATTCGCTGCGGACGCTGGACTGGAGCCCGCGCGAGTTGCGGCGCAGGGGCGCGCGGTGGAGGAAGCGATTCGTGCGGTGACGCAGCGTCTGGGCCGCGCGCCGTCCGAGTCCGAGATCGCGCGGGAAATGGACCTGGGCCTCGCTGAATATCAGCAGTTGCTGGGTAAGCTGAGGGGACTGGAGATCGGCAGCCTGCACATGGAGCGGACGGAGGATTCGGGGGATGAAGAGTTGTCGTACATTGCCGGGCCGCCGGACGAGGACCCGCTGTTCCGCTGTCTGCAGGGCGAGATGAAGCAGCGGCTGACGGATGCGATCGAGGAACTGCCGGAGAAGGAGCGGATGGTGTTGACGCTCTACTACTACGAAGAGCTGACGATGAAGGAGATTGGGCTGACGCTGGGAGTTGTGGAGTCGCGGATCTCACAGATTCACTCGTCGGCGGTGGTTCGGCTGCGGGCGGCGCTGGCGAATTTGCGGCCGAACCACGCGGCTGCGGCGGGGAAGCAGAAGATTCCGCGCTACGCCGGCCAGGGGTTCTGAAATTTCGCTACAATCAGGGGGAACGCACCCGAAAAAAATCTGAACGGAGACTCCCCATGACAGACTCTTCCGCCGTTTTCTTTCAAGCCCTGGACGCTCGCATCGAAAGCTACGACCTGCTGAAGCATCCGTTCTACCAGGCGTGGTCGAAGGGTGAACTGACCCGCGACGATCTGCGCGAATACAGCGCGGAGTACTGGCATCATGTGTCGGCGTTTCCGTCGTATCTGAGCGCGCTGCACTCGCAGTTGCCGGATGGCAAGCTACGTCGTCTGGTGCTGGAAAACCTGGCGGATGAAGAAGGCCTGGAAGACGGCGCGCCGCACAGCGATCTGTGGATGGATTTCGCGCGCGGCATGGGCGCGGACGAGGCCGAGGTGCGCGGGCGCAAGATCGGGCCGGAGACGCAGGCGGTGGTGGACCAATTCCGCGCAGCGATGCATGGCTCGCCTGCGGCTGCGCTGGCTGCGTTGTATGCGTATGAGTCGCGCGTGCCGGCGATTGCGAAGACCAAGGCCGAGGGCCTGGAGTGGTACTACGGCGCCGACTCGAAGACGCGGCGTTACTTCACCGTCCACACGACGGCGGATGTGCATCATGCGCGGGTGTGGCGTGGGGCGCTGGCATCGGAGCTGGCGGCGAACCCGGAGCACACTGAGGCTGCGCTGAATGCGGCGGAAGATGCGGCGCGGGCGCTGTGGAAGACGCTGGATGGGATCGAGAGTGCGCGGCAGGCGCGGACGGCTGCGGCCGCGTGATGCTCCTCAACAAGCTGCAAACGGCGTGCCTGGCGATGGTGTTGGGCGCGCCTTTTCTCTGTTCGGCTCAGGCGCAGGAGGTTTGGCGCTTCGACCAGACGGCAACGGTGAGTGGGCACGCGACGAAGGTGCTGGGACATCCGCGGGTCATCGATACGGAGATCGGCAAAGCGGTAGCGTTCAACGGCGTGGACGATGCGTTGTTCTTCGACGTGCATCCGCTGGCCGGCGCGACGACGTGGACGTGGGAGATGATCTTCAAGCCGGATGCCGATGGCAAGCCGGAGCAGCGGATCTTTCATCTGCAGTCGGTGGATCCGGCGACGGGGACCGACGTACCGAACGAGCGCATGCTGTTCGAGATTCGCATTCGCGGCGGAGCAGATGGGAATCCTGCCCAGTGGTGCCTGGACAGCTTTGCCACGGCGGGTGGGCATGCGCGCACGCTGCTGAACTGCGAGAAGATGCATCCCTTCGGCAAGTGGTATCGCGTGACGGCGGTGTACGACGGCAAGATGCTGCACAACTATGTCGGCGATGAACTGCAGGGCGAAGGCGAACTGGAATTGCCGGCGGAGCGGCCGGGGCGCGCTTCGCTGGGAACCCGGATCGACCTGCGCGACTACTACAAGGGCGCGGTGTATGAGGCGCGCTTTACGCGGCGGGCGCTGCCGGTGGGGGAATTTCTTAAACTGCCTGCGGCTCGATAATCCGGCGCAGGTCCGGCGGCGCTCCAGGTGTGGAATTGCTACCGTCATTTTTGCAACCCCCTCCCCCATCGTTTTTTGCATAATCCAGGAAACAAACCACTTAGCGATGCTGGGTTTTTGTAAGATCATGAAAACAAAGACACATTGTTTGTAGGATCTTCAAAACACTGGCCTTATGGTTGATTTCGAGCTTCGTGAGACACAAACCTAGGGCTGGTGGATTCTGTCTCAAGCCAATGATATCGGTTGGCGAGCGTTGAGGATGTGATTTGGAACACATCATTCGCTGGGGTTTCCGGAGGTCTGCGGTGGGTGGGTTTCCTTCTCACCCTTCGCAAGAAGCGAAGGATGGCGCGACGGTGAATCACGGACGACGATGCAACTGTCCTGAGGGGTACCCATAGTCGGGGAGTGTCTGTGCGGAAGCCGTGCCATTTCGAGTGGGGCTCCCGTGAGGCTGAAGAGGATGTTGAAAATCGCCGAGAGCAGATTGCAGAGGCTAAAGCCTCTGTTGGGCGCTGAAAAAAGTCCGTGGCCCACGAAAGCGAAGGCCCGGGGTTAAAAACCCCGGTGGATTTGACGCGAGTTACCGCGCGCTAAAGCGCGCTGCTAATCCGGAAAGCACACGACGCATGGTTTTTCAGCAGCCTCAGAGGCTAAAGCCTCCGTTTGTTTTGCGGAGGGCAATGCCGGCACTGAAGTGCCGGCCTATCCTATTCGGCAATTGTTCAACAGTCTCTGAAGCCCGCTGCTACGCGGATGGGGTGGGCCGCAGGAGCTCGTGGAACGATCTGTGAACGCCGGCTGCGACGAGGAACCAGAGCAGCGTGACGAAGATCGGGAGGCCGATCCCGCTAGGGGCCATGGTGATGTGGAAATCCAGAATGTTGAACAGCATGGCGGCCAGCATGGTGAGCGCCAACGGCACGTAGCGATTGACCAGCAGCAAGGCACCGGCCACGACCTGGACGGCGAAGATGGCCGCCATGAAGTGGGAAGTGGAGACGGCGATTAAGAACTGCAGCGCGACCCCGCTGGGCGGCGGCTGCGGAATGAAGTGCAGGAAGCCGTTGAGTCCGAAGACGAGGAAGATGAAGCCGAGGAGATAACGGGCGATCGTGGATGCGATTTTCATAGTGAGGTCCTTTTCGAGCGAGATGTGCGGTTTTATGCCGCGTTGAACTGGGCCCGGATGGAGTCGACGTGCGGCTGGAAGAAGGCCTGGCGATCGACCTTGCCGGACATGAGCGCGGCCGCGCCGCCGGCGGAGACGACGGTGACGTCGGTGACGCCGAGGAAGCCGAACACGGTGCGCAGGTAAGGTTCGACGAAGTTATAGGAGGCCATGGCAGTGCCGGCGTCGTATTTGCCGCCGGACGCGAGGAGCAGGGTGGCCTTCTTGCCAGTCAACAGGCCGACGGGCGTGCCGGTGGCGTAGGAGAAGGTCTTGTTGGCGCGGGCGATCTGGTCGATCCAGAGCTTGAGCGTCGAGGGGATGGAGAAGTTGTGCATGGGGACGCCGAGGACATACTCGTCGGCGGCCTGAAGCTCGGCGATGAGGGCGTCGGAGAGTGCGAGGGTGGCGCGCTGGGCGTCGGTGCGGGCGTCTTCCGGGGTGTAGGCTGCGCCGATCCAGGCGGCATTCACCGGCGGGATTGGGGTGGTGGTGAGGTCGCGGTAGACGACGATTCCGCCAGGGTTGGCCGCCTGCCAGTTCTGAACGAACTCGCCGGTAAGGCGGCGCGAGACGGAGTTTTCGCCGAGGGGGCTGGAATTGATATCGAGCAGAGTGGAAGGCATGGGTGAATCTCCTTTCCAACAATTGATGTCTAACCAACAGGTGTCGATTCATAAGTAATCGACAAATGTTGTTTTGGTTGAAATGGAAGGGTTTTCTGGTAGCCTCTTGGGGAATCCGGAATGGGGTTTATGGCTGAGATATGTAGGGAGAACGTCGATCCGCGCATCCGGCGGACCCGTCTGCTGCTGCAGCAGGCGCTGGGGAAGCTATTGGAAGAAAAGGAGTTCGACAAGATTTCGGTGCAGGATATCGCCGACGCGGCGACAGTGAATCGGGCTACCTTTTACGACCACTACACGGACAAGTTCGACCTGCTGGAGTGCATGGTGGGGACGCGGTTTGGGGAACTGCTGGCGGCGCGTGGGGTGCGGTTCGACGGTGGGTGCGGATCGGCGCTGCGGGGGATGGTGCTGGGGGTGTGCGATTTCCTGGCTACGGCTCCGGGTGCGGAGTGTACGCGGCAGCTTCCGCATATGGAGGCGGCGGTGATCGCGGTGGTGCGGAAGATGCTGCTCGTCGGGTTCGAGAAGCATCCGCCGTCGAATGGCGAGTCGCCGGAGATGCTGGCGGCGACACTGAGTTGGGGAATGTACGGTGCGGCGAAGGAGTGGGTGCGGACGCCGGGGCGGGTGCCTTCGGAAGAGATTGCGGATAAGGTGATGCTGCTGCTGTTGCCGGTGTTCGGAGCGGCGCACGCGCAGGCGGTGACGAGCTAGCGCGTAACGGTTAGCGGATGAGGCGCAGGTCGAAGGTGGCGCGCAGCGACTCGGCAATTCGTATGCGGTGGGCGTCTTTATGCAGCGGGTTCAGAAGATAGTTGAAGGTATTTGGAACAATGGCCGAAGGAACGCGGGCGAGAGCGGATCGCTGCGACTTGAGCCAGGCGTCGCCGAGCTTGCGAGTCAGGATGACGTCATCCTTCCAGGTCTCTCCCTTTGGGGTATTCAGCGATGGAATCTCCAGCTTGTCCGGCGCGGAGATGCGGAGAAGTGTGTAGGAGGGGGGTGCAGTGGCCTCCTTGATTTCGAGATGAACGAGGATTTCGATGAGAGCTCCCGGCGGCGATGCAGCCAGGTACACGATGGGAGAGCCAGCGGTGTGCCAGCGGGCGGAGTAGAGGCGACCACCTTCACCGTCGAGGGATGCGTACTTGTCGATGCGCCAGAGATCCATTCCGCTTAGGCGAACATGCCGTATTCGATCTGACCGAGGAATTCGTCAACCATGCGTGCGCCGATCTCGGTGCGAAGCATTTCGATGGGCGTACGTCCCTCGAAGCGTCGCTTGGGCTCGTTGAGCCAGGTGCGCGCCCGCTCGATGCCATCGAAGACGCGGACGGCATGGTCGAAGATGCGGACGAGCCGCGCGAGTTTGTCCGACTCGTCCGGGGTGAGGGACTCGCGGCGGGCGCGGCGGTGCTTGAGGGTGCGGGCGGGGATGACGATGTCGTAGAGGTCCTTGAGCGGGACGCCCGAGGCGGAGACGAAGTCGGTCATGGTGGCGACGGGCACGCCGGACTCCACGGCCTGGAGGCTGAGGCGCAGAGTCGAGGTAAAGGGCTTGGCTCGGGTGAGTTTGGCGGCTTGTGCCATAAGGACATTATGCCATAGATTGGTCGGCAAAGTGGCCTAGTCCGTATCCGTTATTGCAAAGAGCCACATCCGCCTTAGCCGCTTGTCGAACAGCACAATCGTCAGATCCCAAGCAATGTCGTAGAACCACGGTGTCCACGCCGTTCCACTTTTGTCGAGAGATATCTCACCATAGCGAAGCCCGAAGATTTCCTTGCAAACATTGATGGCAAACTCCTTTTCTTCGCGGCCATCGCCGTGTGGGTGTGTATAGGCTCCCCCCGAGTGAAGGAGCCCAGCGAAATAACCGTCGAGCAGAAAGCTGTTTTCCGGACTAAGTCCGGTGTTCACCGGTGCCGTCGCTTGAATCGGAGTTAATTGAGACAAAATTTTGGGGTGTTCAAGCAGCAAATCGATGTGGGCGTCGAAGCTCCAACCATTTCGTCCCTCGTAAAAGTCGTAGGTCTCACTGGGTCCAATCTCAAAACAAAACAAATGTGCTCCGCCGTTGGCGTGGTTTCTACGCAAGCGCGCAAGGAACTCCTGAAGAATTGGACTCTCGATTTGGAGCGGCAGAATGTCCGTAGAGTTTAGAGTTTTCCTTATCTCGCTTTCTAAAGTAGGTCTTTCTCTATTCTTCGGAATTTGATGAAGTGTCTTCATGCCGGTTAGCTGATTGCGGCCGTGACTAGGGCCTGGGCTTCGGTTTGGATTTGTTTTAGGTGGGTTTCGCCGTTGAAGCTTTCAGCGTAGATTTTGTAGACGTCTTCGGTGCCGGAGGGGCGGGCGGCGAACCAGCCGTTTTCTGTTGTCACTTTCAAGCCGCCAATGGCCGCATGATTGCCGGGGGCTTCGGTGAGGATCGCGGTGATGGGTTCGCCGGCGAGCGTCTTGGCGGTGACCTGCGCAGGGGAGAGCTTCGCCAGCTTGGCCTTCTGCTCCTTCGTGGCTTCGGCATCGATGCGCTGGTAGACGGGGTTGCCGTATTTGGCGGTGAGGTCGGCGTAGTGCTGGCCAGGATCTTTGCCGGTGACGGCGGTCATTTCAGCCGCGAGCAGCCCCATGATGAGGCCGTCCTTGTCCGTGGTCCAGACGGTGCCGTTGCGGCGGAGGAAGCTGGCGCCGGCGGACTCTTCGCCGACGAAGCCGAGCGAGCCGTCGATGAGGCCGTCGACGAACCACTTGAAGCCGACAGGCACTTCGAGCATGGGCCGGCCGAGACCCTTCGCGACGCGGTCGATGATGGACGACGACACAAGCGTCTTGCCGATGCCCACCTTCGCCGACCACTCGGGCCGGTGGGTGAAGAGATATTGGATGGAGACGGCGAGGTAGTGGTTGGGGTTGAGCAGGCCGGTGGTGCGGGTGACGATGCCGTGGCGATCGTGGTCGGTGTCGCACGCCCACGCGACGTCGAACTTTTCCTTGTTGGCGATCATGGAGGCCATGGCGTAGGGGCTGGAGCAGTCCATGCGGATGCGGCCGTCCCAGTCGAGCGTCATGAAGCGGAAGGTCGGGTCGACGTAGAGGTTTAGGATTTGTAACTTCGGCAGGTACTTTTCCGCGATGCGCGGCCAGTAGTGGACGCCGGCGCCGCCGAGGGGATCAACGGCGAGCTTCAGCGTTGTGCCGGTGAGCGGGGCGAAGTCGATGACGTTCGCGAGATCGTTGACGTAGGCGGTGATGTAGTCGTGCTTGTGCGTGGTGCCGGCGTGCATGGCAAGTGCGAAGTCCATGCGCTTCACGTCGGTCAGGCGGCCAGCGATGAGTTGGTTGGCGCGGTCCTCGATCCACTTGGTGGCGGAGGTGTCGGCCGGGCCGCCGTTGGGCGGGTTGTACTTGAAGCCGCCGTCGTCGGGCGGATTGTGGGAGGGGGTAATGACGATGCCGTCACTTTGCGGCTTGCCTTTGTTGGCGGCGTTGTAGGTGAGGATGGCGTGGGAGCACGCGGGCGTGGGCGTGTAGGCGAGCTGGTCGTCGACCATAACGTCGATGCCGTTGGCGGCGAGGACCTCGAGCGCGGTGGTAAAGGCCGGTTCGGAGAGCGCGTGCGTGTCCATGGCGAGGAACAGCGGGCCAGTAATGGACTGGCCGCGGCGGTAGTCGACGATGGCCTGCGAGATGGCGGCGATATGGTCGTCGTTGAAACTACCGGTGAAGGCGCTGCCGCGATGGCCGGAGGTGCCGAAGGCGACGCGCTGCGCGGGATTGTCGGGGTCGGGACGGATGGAGTAGTAGTCGGTGACGAGGCGGGGCACGTTGACCAGGGTGTCAGGAGAGGGAAGCGTGCCGGGCTTGTTTACGGTGGCTGCCTGAGACATGTTCGAAGTACCTCGATGCTGGTCGCTTCTGCAGTCTAGAGCATTTTCGGGTTGAGCGAAGTGAGCGGGCGAAACGCGAGATTTGACTTGATTTTCAACTCCTGGACGCCTACAACGGAGGTGCTTGCAAAACTGTATCGCGCCGCGGTTGTGCGGCTTCGGGCCAGTGGCAGCGTGAAATGTTGAGCAGGGATCGTTGACAGGGTACGGATCGGAACGGCCAGACCTTCATCATCAGCCGGAATGAGTACGTGCCCCGAACTGGGGCCAGTAGATGGTGTTCGTCGTTCGGCGTTGGAGAGGACTGGGGCTGCGGCTAAGGCGGAGCGCTGCTGCGGTTCTGTTGCTCGGGGCCGGCGCAAGTGTGGGACGGGCGTGGGGCGCTGAGGCGATTCTGGTGGCCGACGCGCATGTGAACAGCGCGATGCCCGCCGTGAACAGCGGAGCGATCTCCAACCTGAATGTGGGCGGCGGGTACACGGCGCTGCTGCAGTTCGACTTGTCCATGCTGCCGGCGGGGACGACTTCGGCGAAGGTTTCGCGCGCGGTGCTGAAGCTGTATGCCAATCGCGTGACGACGCCGGGAACGGTGACGCTGGCGCCAGTGACTTCCGCCTGGGGCGAATACAGCGTGACGTTCGCAACATTGCCATCGACTGGAGCGGCTGCTGGATCGCTTTCGGTGAATCAGGCGGCGTTCGTCGCGGTCGATGTGACGACGCTGGTGCAGGGGTGGATCAGCAGCCCCGCGACGAACAATGGGATTGAGCTTTCGGCGGCGACGGCGAATGTACAGTTCGATAGCAAGGAGAACGACCTTACGGCGCATCCCGCGACGCTTGAGATCGAACTGGTGGACGCGGGACCGGTGGGAGCTACCGGAGCGGCTGGCGCGACGGGTGCGCAGGGACCGATGGGGCCACCGGGCGCGACGGGATTGCAGGGCCCGATCGGGCCTGCGGGTGTGACCGGGCCTGCCGGACTTGAGGGATTGAACGGAGCGACTGGAGCTCAGGGGCCGCAAGGGTTTATCGGGCCTCAAGGGCCGAAGGGGGACATCGGGCCGCAAGGTCCAGCGGGGCCTGCGGGAACGGGTGGCGGTGGGCTGACCTACCAAGGGAACTACAACTCTACGGCGAACTATGCGTTGGGAGATGTCGTGGTTTGGCAGGGGACGAGCTATACGTCGCTGGTTGCGAGTAACCACGGCAACACGCCCAGCGTAAGTCCGCTGCAGTGGGGTGTACTCGCTGCGCAGGGGCCGGCGGGTGCGAGTGGGGCGACGGGTGTGCCCGGGCCGATGGGGCCGCAAGGGCTGCCAGGAACACAGGGGCCGAACGGGCCGCCGGGGCCCCAGGGCTTGCAGGGAATTGCGGGGCAGGCCGGAGCGCAGGGGATTCCGGGGGCGACCGGAGCGACCGGTCTCAGCGGTCCGGTGGGGCCGCAGGGAGTTCCCGGGCCGGTGGGAATTACGTTCCAGGGACAGTATTCGTCGACGACGAACTACGCGTTGGCGGACGGGGTCTCGTACAACGGCTCGGGGTACGTGTCGCTGGTTGCAGGCAATCACGGGAATACGCCGGACGAGAGTCCGCAGCAGTGGGCGCTGTTTGCGGCGGCTGGGGCGGCTGGAGCGACCGGGCCCGCAGGCGCGATTGGGGCAACCGGGGCGACCGGTGCACCGGGTCCGCAGGGCATTCCCGGGCCGACCGGCGCGACGGGTGCAATTGGGCCTCAGGGGCCGCCGGTGGCGAACTATATGGGCAACTACCAGTCCGCAGCGAACTATGCGCTGAACGACGCGGTGAGTTGGCAGGGATCGACTTATATTTCGCTGATTGCGGGCAATCACGGGAATTCGCCCGACCTGAATCCGCAGCAGTGGGCGGTGCTGGCTGCGCAGGGAACGCCGGGTGTCGATGGTGCGGTTGGGCCGACGGGACCCGCCGGGCCGATGGGGCCTGCAGGTGTAACCGGGGCGACCGGGTCGCAGGGGCCTCCGGTCAGCTTCCAGGGCGGATGGCTGATCGGCACGTCTTATGGGGTGGGCGACGCGGTGGCCTATGGCGGTTCCAGCTATATTGCGCTGGTGGCGAACGTGGGACGCGAGCCGGACATGAGTCCGGTGTATTGGGGGCTGTTGGCGGCCGCTGGCGCAACCGGGTCGATGGGAGCCACCGGCGCGGCGGGGATGCAAGGGCCGATGGGATATGCCGGGCCGGCGGGACCCGTGGGGCCGCAGGGGCCGACAGGAATTCCCGGGGCGAATGGCTCGCCGGGCTTGACCTGGCAGGGCGCGTATTCGGCCGTGGCGAACTATGCGGTTGCTGACGCTGTCGCGTATCAGGGTTCGAGCTACGTCTCGCTGATTGGCGGGAACCAGGGGAACTCGCCCGACACGAGCCCCGCGGCGTGGAGTTTGCTGGCGGCAGCAGGAACGGCTGGAGCGCCAGGAGCGACGGGCGCGCAGGGTTCGCAAGGGACGACTGGCGCAGCTGGCGCGCAAGGCCCCGCCGGGCCGACCGGCGCTGCGGGCGCGGTTGGGATGACCTTGCGCGGGGCGTGGGATCCTGCTCGCGGGTACCTCGCTACGGATGCCGTGACCTATGGCGGTTCCACGTACCTGGCCTTGACGGGCAACTCATCGGCCGAGCCCGACCTTTTTCCGCAGGTTTGGACGGTGCTGGCACAGGCGGGCGGCGCGGGACCTGCGGGACCAGCGGGAGTGACGGGCCCAGCTGGATCCGCTGCTACGATCACGGTCGGGACCGTGACTGCGGGCTCGCAGGTGTCAGTAACGAACAGTGGCACCAGTTCAGCGGCTGTCCTCGACTTTGTTCTCCCGGCGGGAAGCGGCGGCGCGGGCAGCGGAGCTACGTTTGCTTCGACCTATCATCTCGTCTCGAACCAGGACCTTTACTATTCGGTGAACAACCAGAATGCGAGCGCGACCGAACTTGCGCCGGCACAGGCGCTGACCTGGGTTCCAGGGGGTTGCACTGCGACAGCGCTCAGCGTCTCTTCGCAGCAGGCGCAGCCGATCACGGTAACGCTGCGCACGGGAAGCCCGGGCAACATGTCCAACACGACGCTCTCCTGCACCGCACAGCCCGGCGGCTCCTGCAGCCAGCAGGGCAACGTCGTCGTGGCTGCAGGGAGCTTCGTCGACTTCAGCATCACCGGCGCCAACGTAAGCGGAGCTGCCGCGTGGACTGCGCTTACCTGCAATTGACGCCTCGCGCGGACGGCAGCACAGCGTAAGATTCTCGCTATGCATTCGACCCAGATTTCCAGCCGCGCCAACCCACGCGTGAAGCAGCTGCGCGGAGCGTTTGCCGGGTACGCCCGAGTCGCCTCAGGGTTGGTCGCGATTGAAGGCGATCACCTGTTGCTCGAGGCGATGCGCAGCGGGCTCGTCTTCAAGACGATCTTCTTCAGCGAACGGCGTGGTGCGCCCGACTGGGCTCCGGGCAACGTCGAGCTGATCGAGCTGACCGATGACGTCTTTGCGAGCGTGGTGGACACGCAATCGCCGCAGGGCATTGCGGCGCTGGTGGTGCCCCCGGTCTGGACGATCGCGGACGCTCTGCCGGTCGGCACCGGGAGGGCGGCTCCGCTGCTGCTGATCGCCGCAGGACTGCAGGATCCAGGCAACCTGGGCACGCTGATCCGCTCGGCGGAGGCTTTCGGCGCGGGTGGCGTGTTCACGACCGCGGGGACCGTCAGCGAGTGGAATCAGAAGGCGATGCGGGCGTCGGCGGGCTCGGTCTTTCGGGTGCCGGTGGTCGACGTTGGCCACGCCGAGTTGGCTACGTTGAAGTCGAGAAGCGTGCGGATTCTGGCCGCCGTCGCGCCGGACGCTGAGTCGAGCGGGAATGGGGCGAGTACCGCGGTTCCGGTCGCTGCCGCCGACCTGACTCGCGCCTGCGCGCTGATGATCGGCAACGAGGGAGCTGGACTCTCTCCGGCACTTCTGGCGCTGGCAGACGCCCGCATCACCATTCCTACGCCCGGCCGGACGGAAAGCCTCAATGCTGCGGTGGCGGGCTCGCTGCTGTTATATGAAGCTTCACGGCAACGGGCCGGCCGCTAACCCCCCCCGGGGTATATCAAGCTAACTCATCTACAATCAGGCGAATATCGTTTTGTATATACGCGTTTATATATACTTTTGCGGTCACCTCGAGGATTGTGATTTGATTGCGATCCACTCCGGAACAGTGCCAGGCACGGACGCCGCGCTCCTGTTTTCCCCTTCTTTAATTATAAATGGCGTGTCAAGGAGTTGAACTCCGCAGCTGAAGGCGCGAGGCGATGGCAAGAGGTGATGGCACGGCTGAAATTGTGCCCCTAAGCAAGGCGAAAAGCAGATTCCTCCGCGTTGCTGCGGAATGGCAAGCTCAGAGAGTAACCCCATGGTCGACGCGATGAAGCCGCGCCGAACATGGGGCACCCGGAGGTTTTGGCGAGTGCGAAGATTGTGATTGCGCTGTTCGGTATCAACTACCATCAGGGTTGCTGGATTTATGAGTCTCTTCGATACTTCGCCGATTGCTGCTGCAGGTTCCACGCGTCGCCAGATGCCGCTGGCCGAACGGATGCGGCCGCGCACGCTGGATGAGTTTGTAGGGCAGGAGCACCTGCTCGGGCCGGGCAAGCCGCTGCGGCTGGCAATTGAGCACGACGATCCGACGTCGATGATCTTCTGGGGGCCCCCGGGGACGGGGAAGACCACGCTGGCGAAGATCATTGCGGCGCTGACGCACGCGACGTTTATCGAGTTTTCCGCGGTGATGTCGGGCATCAAGGAGATCAAGCAGGTGATGGTGGCGGCGGAGAAGGCCGCGGATTTTCAGTCGCGCACGATTCTTTTTGTCGACGAGATTCACCGCTTCAACAAGGCGCAGCAGGATGCATTTCTACCGTATGTGGAGCGCGGAGCGATTCGGCTGATTGGCGCGACTACGGAGAATCCTTCGTTCGAACTGAATGCCGCGCTGCTCTCGCGCTGCCGCGTCTACACGCTGCAGCCGCTGACCGAGGCGCAGATCATCGCGCTGCTGGAGCGCGCGTTGACCGATGAGGTGCGCGGCCTAGGCACGTCGGGCACAGCGGCCGACGAGGACGCGCTGGCGACGATTGCGTCGTATGCCAGCGGCGACGCGCGCAATGCGCTGAATGCGCTGGATGTGGCGGCAAATCTCGCCGCCGAGCATGGGCACCGCATTACGAAGGAGATTGCGGCCGAAGCGCTGCAGCGGCGGGTGCTGCTCTACGACAAGCGGGGCGAGCAGCACTACGACATCATCTCGGCGCTGCACAAGAGCGTGCGCAATTCCGATCCGGATGCTTCGCTGTACTGGCTTGGCCGCATGCTGCAGGCGGGCGAAGACCCGATGTACGTGGCGCGGCGCGTGGTGCGGATGGCGGTGGAGGATGTTGGCCTGGCTGCGCCCGAGGCTTTGAACCTGTGCCTGTCGGCGCGGGACGCGTATGACTTTCTGGGCTCGCCGGAGGGTGACCTGGCGCTGGCGCAGGCGGTTGTGTATCTTGCGCTGGCGCCCAAGTCGAACGCGGTGTACACGGCGTATGGGGCTGCGCTGGCCGACATTGAGGCTACTGCCGCAGAGCCGGTTCCGCTGCATCTGCGCAATGCCCCAACGCGGCTGATGAAGTCGCTCGACTACGGCAAGGGCTATCACTATGCCCACGATGAAGAAGGCAGGGTGGCAGATATGGAATGCCTGCCACCCTCACTCGCGAACCGTCGTTACTATCAACCCACCAACGAGGGCCGCGAAAAAACTCTTGCGCAGCGCATGGAAGAGATCCGCCGCATTCGCGAGAGCAAACGTAAGCGGGAGTGAGGCGCTGGAAGCGGTTCGCAGAGCGGCTACGAGGTCCCTGCCAACTGTGGCATGGCGGGGAACGACTGGCCGATGCGAGCCAGCAAGTCGGCCGGGTGAAGCGGCTTGTTCAGAAGGGTGAAGTTCCTGCCCTGCTCGCCAACGCTGTCGAGCAGATCGCGGGTGGCCGCGTGTCCGGAGAAGAGCAGAACCTTGCAATCCGGATATGCCTTTGTGATCTCAATCGCGAGTTCAGCGCCATTGATTCCAGGACCCAGCATGACATCGGAGAGCAGCAGCTGGGGTGTCACGACTTCGGCCAGCTCCAGCGCGGATTCGCCGTCGTAGGCCGTCACCACAGAAAAGCCGCTCTGCTTGAGGATGATCGACAAGGTGTCGGCGATGACCCGTTCATCGTCTACCACCAACACAATCGGCAATGGTTCCTTAGCGCGCAGAACCTGGGCATTTGAGGGTAATTCGCTGCGGGAGATGGTTTCAAAATTGAAATCAGGGGACATGGAATTTAGCACCTCTCAGGCGAAGGTAGCTCAATCTCTGAAATACGGGTTAAGTCTTTTGTTTCTACCAGACATAGTGCGAGTCAGCTTCGGGTTAGCTCCTGACCGCCGATTCGGGCGGGCCAGCACTTGACAACGACGGGCCTTCCGCTGTAATTCTTTAGCGTATCGTTTTTTCTAGAACAATTTCAGGTTAGTGTATCGTTAGTATTACGTTTGATGATTGACGTGCCATTAACTTGTGAGGAAACCAACATGGATACGAAGAACGGAAAGGCGACGGATCCAGCCCGGTTTGAATCAATTTCGCAGGCCGAGGTTCCCAAGGGCAGGGACGGCAAGCATAAGCAGATCATTCTGCAATTGCTGGAGGCGATCGAACAGGTGCGTGATGGGGACGCGCTGAAGATTGCGCTTTCGGAGCTTCCCGATACGAAGGAGAACATTCGTTCGGCGCTGAGCCGCGCGACGAAGCAGAGGAATATCGACATCGCCACATCGAGCGACGACAACTACCTGTATGCCTGGAAGAATTCCAACGGTAACGGCAAGAAAGGCTGATCCGGCGACTCTGGAAGCGGGAGTTTAGCTCTCGGTGGCGAACGTTCTGCGATTGGTTGCGGCCAGCAACAGGCAGCCCAAGCCGAAGCCAGTTCCGACCAGGAGCAGGCTGGCAGGTTCCGGGATCGGTCCCTCGGCCGGCAACGGGAAGTCAGCAGGGACAATGGGTAGCAGCGGGACGGGCGGGATGTTTTCCGCGACTTCCGGCTGGGTCACTTCGGGGAAGGCGATCTGGGTGGTGTCCATCGGGTGAAGGTTGATCACCGCGGGCGGAATGTCCAGGTCTGCCTGCACAAAGCGGAGGTCGGTGTCGGCGGGTACCAAGTCCACGGCGCAAGCGAACTGTACCTTGTCGACCGCTTCTTCGCGGTTCATCACGTATTTGGGCCGGTGAACATTCGGGTTGGGCTTCCAGTTGGGATGGGCGATGCGCCATTTGGCCCAGGCTTCAGCGGTCTGCTTGCTGACTGCATTGCGCACCGGCTTGGTGACGTAGGTGCGGACGAAGCGCTCGCAGGTAGCTGACGCATGGACCGCGACGATTCCAACCGTGGCAGGGAGAAGAATAAAAGCAAGTACCGCGACTTGTATGCGAATCCGTGATGTCTTTTTCAATCGGGGCCTCCCTTCGATGTGCTCAACAGAGATCGATGGGTGCTACTCCGCCTCAACCAGGAGGCGGTGGTGCTAAACCAACTGTTACAAAACCAGACTCCGGCCCGGCGGCTGCGGTCGGCATCAGGCATACGGATAGGGTAGCGGGGGACGAACACGGTACCGGAAGCAAGAGTCTTGAAATCTCTATCGGCCGGCTGTACTGGTCGTGAACTCGAGCAGCCCTATTTTTTCAGCCCCGGGAACAAACGTCAATGAAAAACCGGAGGAACTGCGGGGCCGCGCAGCCGTCCAAGCGAAACAATGCCGCAAAACGCGCCGGTTTTCCGACGCCGGTGTGTTTCCGTGACTCGTGTCGGGCATTCACACGGACTGCCCTTTAAGGACGAACCTACCGGTTCAAGTGTGCAATTGAAATACCACTTTCAGGCATAGGGAAACTCTGAGAAAAGAATCAGGGAATGCCCTATGGAGCCACGAGGAATCAGGTAGATGGCCCTGGGTGTAACGAGGCGGTGTGGGTAAAAGTGTAGCCTCGAGGTTACATATTAATTTCCATAGTGTACGGCGCAGCCATAGGGCTTGGTCACCGCGACAGCCACCGGCTTGCCTGCCATGGCCGCGTTGAGTGCGTCGTTGAGGTAGTTATCCGCAGTCTTCAGGCTGGCTGGGTCGGGGGTCGGTTTGTCGTCGAGCGCGCCCTGGTAAATGAGCTTGCCGTTGGGGTCGATGACGAAGATGTGCGGCGTGGTGCGCGCGTCGTACAGGTGCCCGATGTTGCCGGTGGGATCGAGCAGCGCGGCGGTCGGCGAGGCGTGCATGGATTTCAGGTAGTCGTTCTCCTGGGCCGGCGTGACGTAGCCCTGCTGGCCGGGGCCATCGGAGAGAATGCTGAGCCAGACTACTCCCTTGTCGGTCCACTGCTTTTGCAGCGACTCCATGTTGCCGCTCTTGTAGTGCTTCTGCTCGTAGGGACAGCCGCGGTTGGCCCACTCGAGGACAACGAACTTACCGCGATACTCGCCGAGGTTGTGCTGCACTCCGTTCGAGTCGGTGCCCTTGAAGTCAGGCGCCGTCGAACCCGGCGGCAACGCTCGCGCGATGGGAGCGGAAGCCGCGAACACTGCAATCAGAAGACCCAACCAGATACGCTTCATGTGAACCCCTCGATGCGCTTTCTGTCGTGCCTGGATTAATTCTGCTCCTGGCGAAGTTGGCGCTGCAAGTGGCGCTTACTTCGAGTCCCGCTCGATGGCTTTGAGGACGAGGTCCTTGGTGAGCAATTCGGGAAGCACGTCGGCGGCGCTGCCTGCGGCGGCGGGATAGAGGACGTAGGTGGGGACACCGGCACGGCCTACGGAGGCGAGCTTCGCGGTGATCGCGGGATCGTCGTTGGTCCAGTCGGCTTTCATGGTTAAGACGTGGCCCTTGAGCAGGGCGCTTTCGACGTCTGCGGACTTCAGTACTGCTTTCTCGTTGTACTGGCAACTGAGACACCACGCCGCCGTGAAGTCGATGAAGACGGGATGGCCGGCGGAGCGGGCTGCGTCGATTGCGGGCTCGGAGTAGGGCTGCCAGGTCACTTCGGCCGGGTTGGCGGTCGCGGAAGGTGTCGCGGCGCCCGCCCCGAGTGCGCTGGCGCGGGTGGCAGTTTCGCCCTGAGAGAGCGGAAGGGCGAGGGCGAGAATGATCAGCAGCAAGGCGGTAATCCGGCTCGACCACATGGCCGGCCAACGGCCCAGGGCCCATCCGGCAATGGCAAGTAGCAGGAAGCAGGCGAGCAGGAACGCTAGCTGGTTCACGCCATCGCCGGCTGCGTATAACTGCCCATAGACCCACGCCAGCCAGATGGCGGTCGCGAACAGGGGAACTGCCGTGAGCTGCTTGAGCACTTCCATCCACGCGCCCGGCCTGGGGAGCAGGCGCGCCCATGCCGGCTGCAGGCTGAGGAGGACGTACGGAGCGGCTAGCCCCAGGGCCAGCGCGGTGAATACGGCGAAGGTGACGGCTGTCGTTTGGGCCAGGGCGAAGCCGATGGCCGCGCCCATCAGCGGAGCGGTGCAGGGAGTGGCGACTACCGTGGCGAGGACGCCGGTAAAGAAGCTGCCCGCGTAGCCCGGCTTCTCGGCGAGTGATCCGCCGAGGGATGTGAGGGACAGTCCGATATCGAATTGGCCCGCGAGGGAGAGCGCAAAGAAGAACATGAAGGAGGCCAGCACCGCGATGAATACCGGCGATTGCAGCTGGAATCCCCAGCCGGCATGGCTGCCTGTGGCGCGCAGCGCGAGCAGCACAGCGACGATCACCCAGAACGACACCAGGATTCCCAGGGCATAGACAATGCCATGGCGGCGCATCTCTCCGCGCTCTTCAGCCGTGCCTGCACCGGCGGTCTGTACGAGCGCGAGTCCCTTGAGGAACAGCACGGGGAAGACGCAGGGCATCAGGTTGAGGATGATGCCGCCGAGGAAGGCTAGGCCGATGGCCCCGAGTGCGCCGCTGCCTGGGTGGGATCGCTCCGCCGCTGCTGCCATCGCGGCGGAATCGCCTGGGACTACGGGCGCGGTCACGTCGTAGGCCTCGGTTTCGGAGAGCTTGAAGACTCCGTGCAGAGTGGGCGGCAGGGTGGTCAGATCGGGCGATCGCTTCAGGTAGAGTTCGGCGCCGTTACGGAGGGTTTCGATGTCCTGGTCGGCCGCGTTGACGATGACGTCGGTGGGATCCTTGTCGTAGGGGTAGAACTCCACGTCGGTTTCGGGTTTGCCATCGATCAGGGTCAGCACGAAGCGCTGGTTGTCGGCGATGACGGAGAACTTGTCACTTGCGGGGAGCGGTTTGGGGATCAGCGACAGCGCCTCGGCGACTGCGCCAATCTTGGGCTCCTGCGCTGGGGACGGTGCGCCCGGCTGCACGGTGAGGTCGATTCCGAGGTGTGCCTTGCCGGGGATGCAGACCTGCGCGCACACCAGCCAGGAGACTTGCGCGTCCAGGTGCACGGGGCCGGGCTTCACCGTGGGCGCTGCGGAGATGGTGACAGGGAAGGCGACTTCGTCCTCGTAGCCGAAGTCCATCAGCGGGCCGAGGGGAAGGCGTTCGGGGATAGGGAACTGCATGGGGCCGGCGGTGATGCCGGGCGGCAGCTTCCAGGTAATCTTCGGCGGCTCGCCTGAATCGCCGGCGTTGATCCAGTAGACGTGCCAGTGCTCCTCGATGGTGAGCACCAGGCCGACTATCTGGGTTCCGCCGGGGGCTATGGCCGGGCCCAACGATTGCATCTCCGCGGTGAGGTGCTGGGCCTTGGCCGGCCCGGAGCCACCGTCGCCGACTACCGTGCTCTGCGCGCGTGCTGGGGTGAGGGTGGTCAGGATCGCCAGCAGCAGAGCGGGAATTGTTCGCAAGATCTTCACTTTCTCGATTGTAATTTGTCTGTAGTTTGCCGGGGGTACGAACGATGTCAGTAGATTGTCATCTTGCTGCGCGCGGCGTTAGCGGCCCGATCGGCGCCTGTGCTCGACCATGATGCAGCGGTCCATGACGACGTGAATTCCGCCCTCCTCGGCGCGCTCGGCGGCCTCGCGATTCACGATGCCCTGTTGCACCCAGAGTTCGTGGAGGTCGAGGGCGAGCATCTCGTCGACGATGCCGGGAATAAAGGAGGGCAGGCGGAAGACGTTGACGATATCCGGCTTCACGGGCAGTGCGGCCAGCGTGGGGTAGCTCTTCTCGCCCAGCACAGACTGAAGGGCGGGATTCACGGGATAGATTTTGTAGCCGTGCTGCTGCATGTACTCCGAGACATAGTGGCTCGGTTTGGCGGGGTTTTCGGACAGCCCGATCACGGCGATCGTTCGTCCTCTGGCCGCTAACATTGCGTCAATCAGTTCCGGTTCGTTCATTCTCTGCCTCATCTTCAGGAGTGCCACGCGCCCAGCAGCCTGCGCAGCAACACTAACTCGCCAATGTGATACGCCTGGTGGTCCGCGATGAGCAGCGCCTCGCGCAACAGGTTCTGCCCGGTTCCCCAGAGGAACGGTTTGGCCAAGTCGGCACCCGGCTTCAAGATCAGCGCCTTGAACTTCTCGAGGTCGGCGTCGATTGCGGCGATGGAACGGTCCCATGCCTCGGGCGATGCGGGTGCAGCTTCCTTCGGCCAGTAGGCGTCGGGCCACTTCATTCCGTGATAGCCGCCGGTTGGGGGCGCGGAAAAATCCAGGATGTCTTTGAGCGCGATGCGCATGTGCTCCAGGAGTTGCCATGCGGACCAGGGGGCTCCCTCCGGCACTGTGCCGCGCAGGTTTGGCGGGAACTTCTTCACCGCGTCTGCGAAGGTCGCATGCGCCTGGCCACCGTCGAGGAGAGTCACCAATTGCTTGATCAGTTCGTCGTGCTCGTTCGTGGGCTGGTCGCCCTTTGCCTTTGCCATCGCTGCTCCTATAGGTCCCGCAGGATTGGATGCAGGAACCGATTGTGTGGAGTCAATTCAGGCGATTTCGTCTTCCTCGATTGCCGCAGGCAGGTTGCCTTCGCGGCGCATCCGCAGGTATCCGCGAATGAAGGGTTCGAGGTCGCCGTCGAGAACCTTGTCCACGTCGCCGACTTCGACGCGCGTGCGCAGGTCCTTGGCCATGCGATACGGCTGCAGCACGTAGCTGCGAATCTGCGAGCCGAATCCGATTTCGAGCTTGGAGTCTTCGATCTTGCGGGTTGCCGCTTTCTTCTTGTCGAGCTCGTACTCGTAGAGCTTCGAGCGCATCATCTTCATCGCGCGGTCTTTGTTCTTATGTTGCGAGCGCTCGTTCTGGCAGCCGGTGACGAGGCCGGTGGGAATGTGCGTGATGCGGACGGCGGAGTCGGTGGTGTTGACGTGCTGGCCGCCCTTGCCGCCGGAGCGGTAGGTATCGATGCGCAGGTCCTCAACCTTGAGGTCGATGACGATGGTGTCGTCGATCTCCGGGCTGACGAAGACGCTGGCGAAGCTGGTATGGCGGCGCTTTGCCGAGTCGAACGGCGAGATGCGCACCAGGCGATGCACACCGGTTTCGCCGCTGAGCAGCCCGAAGGCGAAGTCGCCCGTGATGGTGAAGGTGGCCGACTTGATGCCGGCCTCGTCGCCGTCCTGGATTTCGTTGATCTCAGTCTTGAAGCCCTGGCGCTCGGCCCAGCGCAGGTACATGCGCATCAGCATCTCGGCCCAGTCTTGCGACTCGGTGCCGCCGGCGCCGGGGTGGACGGTGACGATCGCGTTGAGCGGATCGGTCTCGCCGGAGAGCATGGTTTTGGATTCGAGCTTCTCGGAGAAGTCGATGAGCGCGGGGATTTCGCGTTCGAGGTCGGGCTCGACGGCCTCGCCTTCTTTGGCAAGCTCGAAGTAGGCTTCGATGTCGTCCTGGCGACGGGCGAGCTCGGCGTCGTCGGCGAGGAGGGTTTCGAGGCGCTTGCGTTCGCGCATCAGGGGTTGTGATTTTGCGCCGTCCGCCCAGACGGCCGGATCGGAAATCTTCTCTTCAATGGCGGCTAGTTCGCGCTTCAGGCGGGGCGAGTCAAAGATACTCCCGCAGTTCGCGAACCCGGTCGCGCACTGGGGAGTATCGGTATTCCAGATCGTCAATCATGTAGTTAGTTTACCGTGCTTTTCAGTTACCCCAAATATCGCCATCCTCAACGCAGTGAAGGATCACTGTATTTCTCGTTTTAACCGGCCTAGTATGGTGCGATGACCACTGAAGAGATAGACAAGCTCTTCGACGAGACGCTGCGCGGTAATTACGACGATGACGCTCCGTGGGCTGCGATCAAACTACTCCGACGTAATGGCAATCGCGAAGTATTCGATAACGCTGCCGTATGGTGCGAATCGTCCGATTGCCTGAAGCGTGCTCGCGGAGCAGACATACTGTGCCAATTGCGAGACTCGGAAATGCAATCCGGCGATATTCTCTTTGCCTCAGAATCAATGGCTATCATCACACATGCCATAGAAACGGAGACAGACGAGGCCGCCTTATCCTCACAGCTTTACGCTCTCGGACACCTTCGCCAGCTTGGTTCTGTACCGACCCTCATCCAATATGCAAATAGTTCGAATGAAAACATACGGTACGCCGCCGCATGGGCGCTCAGCTCTTTCCATGAAGAGCCCGACGCAAACGCAGTTTTAGCAACGCTTGCGGACGATCCCGATGGGGATGTACGAGACTACGCACTGTTTGCTCTAGGATCACTGGACGAATCAGATACACCTGCTCTGCGCGACCTCTTCGCACGCCACCTTAACGACCCCGTCTCTGACGCCAAGGAAGAGGCAATCGCAGCGCTCGCGAAGCGACGGGACACACGTGCAGTTCTGCCGCTCCTGCGACTCATGGAATCAGGTTCGTATTACATGCACCACGAGGACTGCTTCGAAAAGCTCGTCGATGAGGAGCGAAGAGGAGAATATACCTGGGGGACGGAAGATTTCATTGACTTACTCTACGAACGGTTCCCCGAACTACTTCCACCTCGACAGGAAAATCGCTGACCGCCAGAGCAGTATTCATGGCTCGCCTTCGTCCTCACTTGCCCGCCGCGTACTTTCCGTTCTTGTCCCAGAGCCAGTCGGCGCCGACGCCGAGGTTCTGCGGGTCCTGCACGACGAACAGCAGCGTGCCGACCGGGCCCCAGCACTGGAGGTGGATCATTCCTCCACCGCCGCCGGCCGCGCCGAAGTCGGTGGTGACGTTGAAGTGCGGGGGCGGGCTGGCGATTCGCGCTACGCCGTTGGCCATCGTCACCGCTACGGGCGCGCCTGGGGATGTATCGCCCTGGGCGAGCTTCGCATCGTCGATTGCATTCGCGGTGAGCTTGAAGCCGCTGGTGATCGGCGTCATCGCGCCTGACTTCAACACGCGAATTGCGACCGAGCACGAGACCTGCGAGCCCGGGCCCGTCGTCATCACTGCGTCGACGAAGTCGCCCACTTTGCTGCCGGTCTCGTCGGCGATCTTCTGGTCGCCGGGCGATACGGGCGGAGGTCCAGGTGCCGCGGTGCAGATCGCCGGTAGTGCAAAGACCGAGGCGGCTGGCGCACCGACCGTCAGCTTCTGCGCCTCGATCACCGTCTTGGTGTCGGCGCCCTGGGTCATCTGCAGCTTCACCATCAGCCCGGTGTTCGCGTCGATCCACGCCTTTGCGGTCGTGCCGCCGGCGGTCATCTCGTACACCTTGGTTGCGAAGCCGTTGAGGGTCTCGGTCCCGGTCTGCTTCGCGGTCTTCAAGTCATCCATGGGCGCGAAGGGATCGCCCCAGTCGCCGGAGAATTTGCCGTTGCCGCATCCTCCGGAGGTGTCGATCAAATCCCACGAGACGTTGGTGTGCGCGTTGAGGTTGTAGAGCGAGCGGGTGTGTGTGGCCGTTCCGCCGGCTGGGGCGGCGGAGTTCAGGTCGATGACAGCGCGCGCGCCATCGCGATAGACGGTCTCCGTTACCGGCTGGCCGAACATGGAATTGACGATGGTCACGGTGTAGGCGCTCGGAGCCTGTGCCTGCGCGCTCATCGCGGCGGCAAGAGTCGCGCCGCACACGATAGCAGCCAAACCTGTCGTGGTCATGGGGACACTCCTTCACAGCCGCAGTCGGCTCCGCGGCCCGGGAGCAAGACGCCACTCTATCAAACTGCGGCCGGGGTCGCCAGCGCGCGTCTGACGTTGAACCCCGAGGCTCCGGCAACGAACCCGGCGTCCAGCAGCGGGCGGGACATGGGGCTTTCGGCGACGGGCAGGCCGTTGACGGTTGCGATCAGCAGGCCAGCGCGGCCGGCGGCGTCGTGCTCGCGGTCGTCGCGAACGCGGGCCACCAGGAATTCCGCAAGCGCTTTGGCGACGTGACTGCGCGCCGGTTCGTCGTCGGGGAGGAACACCTGCACGTTAGGATTTGCGCGGCGGAGGTACGCGACCAGCGCGCCGTCGCACAGCACCACCCGCGCGCCGACGCTGCGGGTGAGGGAAGAGGCCGCGCCGCCGCCGGTCGGCCAACGCAGCAGCGCGCCGTATGGGTTCGCCGGGTCGGTCGCGGCGAGCATCAGCATCTCGCGGCGATCGCCCTCACGCTCGGCACGCAGGCTGCGCAGCAGGTCGACGGCCGCGGGCATTGCGAACTGCGTGGCGCCGAGGTCGGCAGAGAAATAGCCGCGGCGGATGCGGCCGGATTCTTCCATCGCCTTCAGCACGTCGTAGATCGCGGAGAAGCCGCCGGGGAGATTCTCCGCATGCGCCGTCTCACGGAAGACCACGCCGTAGCGCGTGAGCAATTGCTGCGCTGTTGCATGGGACCACGCAGTCGGCACGCGGTTTTCCGTAAAGGCGGCGGTGTTGAGCGCCCACCGCCCCTGAGCCGTTGGGGGAGTTGTCCGTCGGGATCGGAACTCGGACCGGGGGGCGGGCTGCTGATGGATCCGCTTGGCGTGCTTTGCTGTCGGGGGCGGAGCACAGTAGGCGCGCAGCGCATGGAACGCGTCGTTGGTCAGCAGGCCCTGCCACACCAGGTTCCAGATTGCGTCGAGCGTTTCCCCGGGATAACCGCCGCCGACCGCATCGTGAATCTGCTGGAAGAACGAGGCGCCGTGAACTTTCAGATAGGCAACGATTGCTGCTTCGCGCTCTGCGGTTTTTGTGGTTGCCGACGACAGGGCACTGACTAGTGACAACTGTACCGGCCACAGCGTCTGCAACTTCTCGGCGAGGTAAAGGCCGATGCGCCCGTCGCGCTCGCCGATTGCGTCGAAGCCGACCCAGGTCACCTCGCCGGCGGCGATGAGTGTGTCGAGGTCGGCCGGGCGATAGGGGCTGATGCGTGCGGGCAGAATCTCGGTTTCCAGGATTGACGCGGGCAGCGGGGCGCCTTGCAGATTTTCGATGACGTCGAGCAGCGCGTCGAGCCCGCGCCGCGGTTGCACCACGCCCTGCCAGCGCGTCAGCAGGCGGGCCAGCACTCGCTGCTCTACTGGCTCCACTTCCTTGCGCAGCCGCGCCAGGGATTTGCGGCGAATGGTTCGCAGGACTTCGTTGTCGCACCACTCGCGATGCACGCCGCCGGGGCGGAATCCACCCTCAACGATTCTGCCTGTGCCGACCAGCCGGTCTAACGTTGCTTCCACACCTGCGACGGGTAAGCCGAAGCGCGCCGCGCATTCCGCTGCCGTGAAGGGGCCATGGGTGCGCGCAAAACGCCGCAGGAGGTCCAGCCGGGCTTCGGCGACGGGCTCGAGAAAAGCTGCGGGGAGACTGGGCGGCAGGTTCACGCCGAGCGCGTCGCGATAGCGGGCTGCATCCTCGACAGCGATCCACCGCTTCGCTCCCGCGACAGTCACTTCAATGACTCGGCGCGCGCGGACAAGTTTGGTTACAGATTCTGCGACCTCGCCGGACACACTGCGAATACGCAACTCTTCTGGCGACAAATCTCCGATCCGCAGCAACAGGTCGTGGACTCCGTCCATGTTTCGCGCTTCGTAGCCCTCTACCAGGCACTGCAACTGCTCCTCCGTCTCCTCGATGGCATGCAGGTCGAGCAATTCGCGCAGGTCGGCGTCGCCCATCAGCTCGCGAAGCTGGTCCTGGTCGATGGAGAGCGCCTGGGCGCGGCGTTCGGCCAGCGGTGCGTCGCCGTCGTAGATGTAGGTCGCGACATAGCCAAAGAGCAGCGCGGAGGCGAAAGGGGATGGCGATTGCGAATCGACGGTATGGACCGACAGCGACCGGTTGCCGATTCCGCGCAGCACTTCCATGAGCGCGGGCATGTCGAAGACGTCGCGGAGACACTCGCGGTAGGCTTCGAGGAGGATGGGGAAGCTGGGGTAGCGGCTGGCTACGGCGAGCAGGTCGTAAGCGCGTTTGCGCTGGTGCCAGAGCGGCGTTCTGCCGTCGGGACGGCGGCGTGGGAGTAGCAATGCGCGCGATGCGCTCTCGCGGAACTTCGCGGCGAAGAGCGAGGTCGAGCCCAGTTGTTGGGTGACAAGCTCTGCCGCCTCTGCGGGTTCCATCAGCAGCGCGTCGACGCTGGGTGCCGCGTCCGACTCCGGAAAGCGCAGCACGAAACCGTCGTCGGTCCACATGGTTTCCACGTCAAGACTGCTCATGGCCCGAATCTTTGCCGCCGCGGCCATGGCCCACGGAGCGTGGATGCGGCTGCCAAACGGCGTCAGCACGCAGACGCGCCATTGGCCCAACTCATCACGCACGCGTTCGATGACGATGTTGCGGTCATCGGGAACAATTGTGGTTACAAGTGCCTGGTCCGCGAGATAGCGGATCAGGTTTTCCGCGGCGCCGGTTTCGAGATCGTGATTCTTGACGAGTTCCGTGACTGCGACCGCCGGCGGCATCGTACGGAGTTCGCGCACCAGTGCGCCGATGGCCCCGCCAAACTCCATGGGCCGGCCGGGACGGTCACCGTGCCAGAAGGGTGTCTTGCCCGGGTCACCGGGTGCCGGCACGACGAGAACGCGGTCGTGCGTGATCTCCTCGATCCGCCACGTAGAAGCGCCGAGGACGAATGTTTCACCCGGCTTACTTTCGTGGACCATCTCCTCGTCGAGCTCGCCGACGCGTATGGGCCGGACGCGCTCGCCGGCGAGGAAGACGCCGTACATGCCGCGGTCGGGAATGGTGCCGCCGTTGAGGATGGCGATGCGCTTCACTCCCTGACGCGGAGTCAGCCAGTCGCGCGTGCGGTCCCAGGTAATGCGCGGGCGCAGCTCGGCGAACTCGTCGGATGGGTAGCGGCCGGCCAGCATGTCCAACACGCCATCGAAGACCGTAGTGCTCAAACCCGCAAACGGCGCGGAGCTGCGGGCTAGGGACAGGAGCGCGTCGCGTGAGATTCCGGGGCTGGCATCTTCGTCGCGACTGGCTCGCGTCCTGCGCTCGGCTTCGACAACATCGAGCGGCGGATGGGCGACTACGGCCACGATCTGCTGGGCCAGAACGTCCAGCGGATTGCGGAGGAAGCGGGTCGATTCCACGTGGCCCACGTGCATGGCGCGGGTCACCGCGGCACAGGCGACCAGGTCGGCGCGGTACTTGGGGAAGATGATGCCGTGCGAGGGTGCGCCTACCTGGTGTCCCGCGCGTCCGATGCGTTGCATGCCGCTGGCGACGGAGGGCGGCGCTTCGATCTGGATGACGAGGTCGATCGCACCCATGTCAATGCCGAGTTCCAGCGAACTGGTGGCCACCAGCGCCTTGATGGCGCCGGCCTTGAGCAACTCCTCGATCTCGATCCGCTGCGGCGCGGCGAGTGATCCGTGATGCGCGCGGGCGATGGGTTCGCCAGCGAGGTCGTTGAGTGCGCCAGCCATCCGCTCGGCAACGCGCCGGGCATTGACGAAGATGAGCGTCGAGGTGCGGCTGCGGACGATCTCCAGCACGCGGGGATAAATGCTCTGCCAGATCGAAGTTTGTTTCGGGCCTTCCGCTGGCGCGCCCGGCGTTTCTTGTGTTGCTCTGAGGCGCGCCATGTCTTCGACCGGGACTTCGACCTTCAACTCCAGCGGCTTGCGCGCGCCGGCATTGACGATGGTCACCGGACGAAAACGAGCGCCCTCCGTTGTCAGTTCTCCGTTGTCCGTTACAAGATCGGCCGCGGGTTCGGCTGACCTACTGCCCCGAGGAACTGTGGATTTGTTCCCCACTGCGCCGCCGAGGAAGCGCGCCACTTCTTCGAGGGGGCGCTGGGTTGCGGAGAGGCCGATTCGCTGCAGAGTGCGCCCGCCGCTCGCGCGCACCAGGGATTCCAGACGCTCCAGCGAGAGGGCAAGGTGCGCACCGCGCTTGGTGGGCACGAGCGCGTGGATCTCGTCGACGATGACCGTCTCGACGGAGCGCAGTCCCTCGGCCGCATCGGAGGTCAGGACCAGGTAGAGCGACTCCGGCGTAGTGATGAGAATGTCGCCGGGATGGCGGCGGAATCGGGCGCGCTCTTTCTGGGAAGTGTCTCCCGTGCGCATGCTGATCTGGGGAATGCGCACCGGAACGCCCGCCTTCCCGGCCATGTCCGCGATACCCGCCAGCGGCACGCGCAGGTTGCGCTCGACGTCTGTGGCCAGGGCCTTCAGCGGCGAGATGTACACGACGCGGCAGCCGGGCGTGGCCTGACTGCGGGCGCTATCGAGCATGAGGCGGTCGAGACACCACAGGAATGCGGCGAGGGTCTTGCCCGTTCCGGTGGGCGCCAGGATCAGCGTGGATTCGCCGCGTGCGATTGCGGGCCAACCCTCGCGCTGCGGCGCTGTCGCGCCGGCGAACGACGCGCGGAACCAGGCTGCGGTGATGGGATGGAAGAGAGCGAGCGCGGCGTCGGGGCCGATGGCCGCGGTGGCAGCGGATGCCTTGGGTGTGCCCGGTCTCTTCGGCTTGGTAGACGTTGGCGGCATCGCTCCATTGCTATCACAGCAATCTGGATTGGATGCAAGCCTGGGCGGTAAGCGACTCATCGCGTCACTCGATCCGAGGTGGCACGGCAAAGTCTTGCCTTCGCGTGCGGCAGCCGCTAGTCTCAAGCCCTATGCTCGACCCTGCTCTTACCGAAGCTGAAATTGCCGCCCTGCACCAGCGCGCTGCCGAGGCTGCGCAGAACTCGTACTCTCCGTACAGCCATTTCCGGGTGGGTGCGGCGATCCTGCTGCACGCCGACACGAAGCAGGATGGCGCCATCGTCGCCGGCACCAACGTTGAGAATGCCTCCTACCGCCTGACTTCGTGCGCGGAGCAGGCGGCGATTGCGGCGGCGGTTATGCAGTATGGACCGGCGATTCGGATTCGCGCGGTTGCGGTCGTCAACCTGAATGGCGCGACGTGTATGCCTTGCGGCGCGTGTCGCCAGACCATCCTCGAGTTCGCGACCCCGGAGACTGCGGTGTTTTATCCGACGGCGGAGGGCAAGACCGTGTCGACGACAATGGCGGAGCTATTACCTGCGGGGTTTCGGCTCAACGCAGAATGAATGCGCTCTGACCCGGGCCCCGCATACAATCGGAACCGTGACGATTCATCCGATTGACGTTATCCAGCACAAGCGCGACGGCCTGGTGCTTTCCGACGCAGAGATCCAGGGTTTCATCCACGCGCTGGTCCACCGAACGCCAGAGAATCCGACGCCCACGGACGCGCAGGCGGCGGCCTTTCTGATGACAGTATTTCTGCGCGGCCTCAACCCGCAGGAACTGGCCGCGCTGACCCAGGCGATGCGCTTCTCGGGCGAGGTGCTCGACTCGTCGCCGCTTGACTCTTTTGTGGTGGACAAACACTCCACCGGCGGCGTCGGCGACAAGACGTCGCTGCTGATCGCGCCGATTGTTGCGGCTGCGGGGCTGAAGGATCCGATGATCTCCGGCCGCTCGCTGGGCCACACCGGGGGGACGCTGGACAAACTGGAGACCATCCCCGGATTTCGCACGCAGCTTCCGCTGCCAGAGTTTCTTTCGATCACCCAGCAGTGCGGTTTTGCGATGGCGGGGCAGACACCTACGCTGGTGCCGGCCGACCGCATTCTGTACGCGCTGCGCGATCACACGGCGACAGTTGAGTCGCCGTACCTGATCACGGCGAGCATCATGAGCAAGAAGCTGGCCGCGGGCTTGAATGGGCTGGTGCTCGACGTCAAGACGGGCAGCGGTGCGTTCATGTCGAAGTACGCCGATGCGCAACTGCTGGCGCGGCTGATGGTCGAGACCGGCGAACTGGCGGGCACGCGCACGGTCGCGCTGCTGACCTCGATGGATCAGCCGCTGGGCCGCTACGCCGGGAACTGGGTGGAAGTGCAGGAGTGTGTCGAACTCTTCCAGCACTTCTCGGCGGATTGCCCCTTTGCGCTGCCGCCGAAGAAGTTTCAGCTCTCCTCCGACCTGATTGCGCTGACTTACGCCCTGGCCGGCCACATGCTGCATCTGGGCGGACGAGTAGCGACGCCTGAGGCGGGGGCGGATCTCTGCGCGGAACTCATGGTGGACGGATCGGCGTATCGGCATTTTCTGGAGATGGTGAAGCTGCAGTCGGACGACTGGCGCGCGGCCAAGGCTGCATTTGCCGACCCCGCGGCTTTCCACAAGCCGGCGGCCACGCGCACGGTGACGGCACATCGTGCGGGGTACCTGGCGGGGATGAATTGCACGCAGATCGGCTGGGCCGTGCAGCGGCTCGGGGCTGGACGCGCCAAGCCGGGCGATCCGGTGAGCGCGCATGCGGGGCTGGAGATGCACGTCAAGCTCGGCGACCGGCTCGAGGAGGGCCAGCCGCTGGCGACGCTGTTCAGCGAAGATCCGGCGCTGCTCGATGAGCCCGAAGGAATGCTGGACGACACGCTGGAGATATCTTCCGTGCCGCCCGTGCCTTTTCCTCTCATCCGGGAAATCGTCCCCGGTAAATCAGTAAGTTAGCCACCGAAATGTCGGCCGCCCGACAAATCTGTATAGTTTAGGACACAGCTTCGGCTGCCGCCGGGCCCTATGCCACGGCGGCGCTCAAAAATTTGCGGAGATCCCTTGGGACCGTCCGCCCGTTTAGGGCTCAGGACGACATTCCCCACGAGGAGATATCCCCCGCAATGGCCGTACATCTGGTAAATCCAAGCGACAATTCTTTTGGGACGGCGGTGATTACTCCGCGGTGGTTGTTCGTGCTGGCTGCGGCCACTCCGCGCTCGATGGGCGATCCGATTCTGGTCGACGAGTCGCTGGAACAGCTCGATCCGGAGACGATCCGGCCGGGGGACGTGGTCGGCATCAGTGTTCACACTGGCAATGCGCTACGCGGGTATGAGGTTGGCCGGCTGGCGCGCGAACGCGGAGCCACGGTTGCGTATGGCGGCATTCACGCCACGCTGTTTCCGGATGAGCCCTTTGAGCATGGCAGCGCGGACGCGGTTATTACCGGCGATGGCGACCTGGCGTGGGGACAGTATCTGCGGGACCTGCAGGCCGGGTCGGCGCATCGTGTGTATGCCGGTGGGAAGATCGAGGGCGACCAGTTCCTCGCGGCGCGCTGGGACCTGATGCAACGCGACAAGTACATGTGGGCCTCGGTGCAGACGATCCGCGGATGCCCCAAGCACTGCTCGTTCTGCTCGGTGTGGCGCACGGATGGACAGAAGCCGCGGCAGCGCACGTTCGAAAGCGTCATCGACGAGATCGTCAACCTACGGCGGATGGGCTTCCGCTTTATCGCGCTTGCCGACGACAATTTTTATCCGGTCAGCCTGACTGATCTCCGCCTGGCGAGCGAGCAGAACAACGTGGAGAAGCTGGAGTCGCTGAAGCAGATTCGCGCCGAGCGCTTCTCTTTGATGGCGGAGCTGGCGAAGTTGCCCAAGGACATGGTGTTCTTCACGCAGATCACGATGGAGTCTGCGGAAGATCCGGACTACCTGGATGCCATGCGCCGCGCCAACATCAAAGGCGCGCTGGTGGGCGTGGAAGCCGTGACGCCTGAAGGGCTGAAAGCGGTCTACAAGGATTTCAACTTTTCGGGTGATCGGCTGGTTGAGCAACTGCAGACGTTCCGTAAGCACGGCGTGCATGTGCTGGGGTCGTTCATCTTCGGCCTGCCCACGGACAAGCAGAGCACCTTCAACGCCACAGTCGAAGTGGCCATGAAGGCCGGGGTTACGTTCGCGCAGTTTGTGATGATGACTCCGTTTCCGGGGACGGTGGACTTCGCGCGCTGGGAGAAGGAACAGGCATTGGATCCGATGATGGTCGAAGGCACGCCGATCACGCGCTACTGGCTTATTCCGATCGCCATCCGTCCCAAGATGTTTACGCCGCATCCGTCGATGACTTCGGCTGAGATCAGCCAACGCACCCAGGGCGTCTGGGATCGCTTCTACGACTGGGGAAATGTGTGGAAGCGCTCTGCGTGTACGCCGACGTTGCGTGCGCGGCTGGCGTTTGTGCTGCTGTCGAAGCTTTACCGGCAGATGTACGCCGGTACGGGCATCTCGACTGACAGTGCGCGCAAGAAGAAGGCAAAGACTTCAGCGCGCTGGATCGCGGGCCAGACGCGCAAGATCTTCCGCGCCAGCCCGATGCCCGAGTTGATGTCACCCACGTGGGAGCCACGGCCGGCGTATTCACCGCGATTGACACAACTCGGGCCGCAGAGTTCGAGCCTTTCCTGCGACTGACCGCTAGGGCTTTGTGAGCTTGAGCTCCGTGACGATCGCGTCCGTGTTGTGCGCGAAGCGAATACCGTAGACGCCGTCGAGGGACTTGAGCTTGCCAGCGGCGACTACTTCCGACTTGTCATAGGTCGCGACGACAGTGCCGTTGATGGAGCACGACACCTTGTCGCCCTTGACCGACATGGCGATGGTCTGGGTAACTGGCTCGTTGACCGCGGGAGCCTTGTGGACTGCGTCGTTCGCGGTGGGGCGACGTCCGCCCATCTGGAACGGTGCAGGCCCGAATCCGCGGACGATGAAGGTGCCATTCCCGTACGCTGCGCAGTAGAGCAGGCTCTCCTGTGCGGTGCCCAGGTCATTGCCTCCGATCACAATCCCGTACGGATGGGGATGGTCATTCAGGTTCATGTATTTAGGCTCGTTGAAAGTGGCGGAGACGGTGTAGTCGCCCTTGGCAGTGTTCTTCGGGTTCCAGTAGGTGATCGCGGGGCCGGTGGTGACGCGCATTCCGGCGCCCTCGGGTGCCAGTTTGGCGTCCTTTACGGTTTGCCCCGCCTTGGCGGCGCCGTCGTCGACCGTGCCTTGCCAGCCGGGGACGGAGATGCCGCCGCCGGCGATGCTGCGGCCGGTGTCCTCAGAAGCGGCAGCGGCGGGGGCCTGGGCGTGGCATTTTCCTGTGACCAATCCACTCACAACGACGACGCAGAGCATACGGCAGATGAGGCGCATGTTTTTCTCTCCGGAACAGGGATTCGTGAGCGCGATTATATCCGTCGCCGGTTGTTTTTGGCTGGTGCGGGGCAATTCCGGGACAAACAAAGTCGTCGCAGTTCGCGGCCCATCCATTACACTCTGTTCAAACTCATAAACCCTCGCCCCAAGGGAGCGTAACTTGGCACGATTCACCGGTCTACTTGGTCTTATTACCTTTCTTGGAATTGCCTACGCTCTTTCTACCAACCGCAGTGCGATTCGCTGGCGCACCGTGGCCTGGGGCCTCAGCCTGCAATTTGTTTTTGCCTTCCTGGTGATCAAGTGGACTTACGGTCAGACTATTCTGCGCGTCGCCAGCACCGCCGTTACCTCGGCACTCGGTCACGCTGCGGACGGCTCCTCGCTGGTGTTCGGTCCGCTGGGTGATCCTCACAGCCCGCTTAACGTCTTCGCCTTCGCCGTATTGCCCACCATCATCTTCGTCTCCGCCTTCTTCGCCATCCTGTACCACATAGGACTGATGCAGCAGATCATCAAGGTCGTCGCATGGATTATGCAGCGGACGATGGGGACCAGCGGCGCGGAGAGCACCAACGTTGCGGCCAGCATCTTCATGGGGCAAACCGAGGCTCCGCTGACGATTCGGCCGTTTCTTTCGGGAGCTACGAATTCCGAACTGATGACCATCATGACCTCCGGGATGGCGCATGTCTCGGGCGGCATCATGGCGGCTTATATTTCGTTTGGGATTAATGCGAAGGACCTGCTGTCGGCGGTGATCATGACCGCGCCGGGAACAATCCTGGTCGCGAAGATGCTGGTTCCGGAGACCGAAACGCCGGCCACCGCAGGGACGGTTCACATGCCTCCGTCGGAAGAGCATGCGAATGAAAACTTCGTCGGCGCCATTGCGCGCGGGACGATCGACGGCGGCCAACTCGCGTTCAACGTCGCCATTATGCTGATCAGCTTCCTGGCGCTGGTTGGGTTGGTGAATGCGTGCATGCTGGGAATCTCAAACACACTCTGGGCCCATGGTCACATCCGCTTTCCGCATTCGCTGGGCAATGCGCTGGGTACGCTCGCCGCGCCGGTCGCCTGGCTGATCGGCATTCCGTGGAATGAGTGCCAGAGGATTGGCAATCTACTGGGGACGCGCGCTGTCCTGAACGAGTTCGTTGCCTACACGCAGCTTGGATTGTGGAAGAGCACGCTGACGCCGCGCACCTTTTCCATTGCGACTTTCGCGCTGTGCGGGTTCGCGAATCTTGGGTCGATCGGCATGCAGATCGGGGGCATCGGCGCGCTGGTTCCGAATCGGCGCAATGATCTTGCGCGGCTTGGATTCCGCGCGATGCTTGCGGGCACGATGGCCAACCTGATGTCGGCGAGCATTGTTTCGATGCTGATCAAGTAGTCAGCTCACGAGCTTCAGGTAGTCGGGCTCGTCGGCGATCGTCTTGTAGCGGAAGCGGCGCACGATCGTTGATCCCTTGAGGAAGAAGAGGCCGGGCATCTGGTGGCCGTCCTCCTGGATGGTGCCGATGCCGTGCTTGAAGATCGCGCCCTTCAACCAGCCGGCCAAAACGACGGGATTCACCAGGTGCCAGGCCGGGTGGATGCGGCCGAGCGCGAAGACGGGGTGGCGGTAGAGATCGCCTTCCGGGTTGCTGACGCGCTCCACGTCTTCCAGGTGGTAGTAGTCGAAGTAGGGCTTGGCGCGCTCGGGTGTGCCCAGATGCACGAAGACCGGGCGAACGCCGCGTGTATCCAACTGGCCGCGCAGATCGGCGACATCGCTGATGGCCTGGCGGCAGAACGAGCAGCCGAAGTGGCGCAGGAAGATGAGCAGGACTGGCGAGGCTTCGGTGAGGCTCAACAGATTCGAGCCTGCCTCGGTGTGGATCGAAGCCAGCGCCTCGGAGACGTCATTGTGCGTGTTGGTGCCCACGGCAACCTCTGGGAACAAAGATAGCGCTGAAGCGGGCCTATTTTCTATGGGCGTTCAGTTGGCCGAGGACCGCCTTCAGCTGATCGAGCTTCTGCCCGGCCTCGCCCAGCTTGCCTTGCGCGGTCAGGCGCTGGTAGTCGTCGAAGTCCTTGCCGGCCTCGGTGATCAGCGCGTTGATGTCGGTTGCGGGTTGGGCTGCGCCTGGAGGGGCTGCGTGCGCCGGGGCTTGTGCTTGCTCCCCGCCGCTGATGCCGGAGACCTCGCCGCCGAAGAGGGAAGCGAGCGCAGCCTCAAAGGTTGGTCCGTAGGCGAGGCGGTCCTGCAGGGCGAGCACGACCAGGCGCAGCTCCGGCATGGGACTCTGCTGGGCCTGGAGGTAGATTGGTTCCGCGTAGAGCAGCGCCTTGCCGGATGGGATGACGAGCAGACTGCCGCGCAGGACGTGCGAGCCCTGCTGGTTCCACAACGTCAGTTGTCCGGAGAGCTGCGCGTTCTGATCGATGCGCGATTCGATCTGCTGCGGGCCGTCGACCAGGCGGGTCTTGGGGAAGTCGTAGACGACGGAGGTGCCGTAGTGATCGCCATCGCAGCGGCCAGCGATCCAGCCGATGAGGTTGTTGCGGTTCGCGGGTGTGAAGGGGAGGATTTCGACAAACTCCGTGTCCGTCTCGCCGGGCAGTTTCATCAGGACGAAGTTGGGCTCGATGGGCTGCGCAACCTGTTGGCCGTCACTGCCGGTGCCGGTCTCGGTGGCCACGGTCCACAGGTCCTCACGGTTGAAGAACACCTGCGTGTTGGTCATGTGGTAGAGACCGTAGACCTGCGCCTGCAGCTTGAACAGCTTTTCCGGATAGCGCACGTGCTTGCGCAAGTCCGCGGGCATCAACGCGGCGTCCTTGAAGAGGCTGGGGAAGATGCGGCGGTAGGCGCCGAGTACCGGATCGTCGGTGTCGAAGACGTAGAACGTGGTGGTGCCGTTGTAGGCATCGATCACGACCTTGACCGAATTGCGCATGTAGTTGATCGAGTTGTCGTCGAGGTTGTAGTGGGTGGCGTAGGGATAGCTGTCGGAGGTGGTGAAGGCATCCATCACCCAGGAAAGACGGCCGTCGTCGCCGAGGACGATGTATGGATCCTGATCGAAGGTGAGGAAGGGCGCCAGCGCACTCACGCGGTTGCGGACGTTGCGGCGCATCAGCAGGCGGCTCTGCGAATCGACGTCGTCGCTAAAGGGTAGCTTGCCAAGGTCGTCGCGATCGTAAGCCAGGACGAGGCGATTGAGAAATCCGCCGACTACGATGCCTCCGGTGCCCTGGTAGGAGGTGAGGCTGTTGGTGGCGCCTTGCGGATAGTCGAACTCCTGCTGTTTGGTTTTGACGTAGACGTCCGTGTTGGTGAGTTCGCCAAAGTAGATTTCGGGACGATTCACGGTGAGGCCGGGGACGTTGCTCTGCACGGGCATGTTGCTGAGCAGTAGATTGGGCAGGCCCTCGGGCGTGAACCCGTTGACGGGGTTCATGGTGATGCCGTAACCGTGGGTGTAGACGAGCTTTTCGTTGATCCAGTTGCGACTGCTCTCAGGCAGCTTGTCGACGTTCAGTTCGCGCGTGCCGAGCATGACTTCGCGGGTTACGCCGCCGATCTGGTAGCGATCGATATCGATGTCGGGGAAGTCGTAGTAGGTGCGGATTTCCTGGACCTGGCGCAGGGTGTCCTGCAGCGCGTGCCAATCCCAGAGGCGGATGTTCTGGAGGGTCGCCTGGTTGTTGGCGGGGTCGGCGGCCTCGACGGTGGTCTCGGCGGGGAACTCGCGCTGGGCAAACTTGTCCAGGCCGAACGCCTGTCGCGTCATCTGGATGTTGTTGGCGATGTACGGCTCTTCACGGACTAGTTCGTTCGGCTTGACGACGAAGTTGCTGACGTACCAGCCGACGATGCCGAGGAGGACGTAGCAGACCGCGGCAGGCGCGACGGCCGCTGCGATCGTCTTTCCGTCGGGTCGGCGCACGGCGTTGACGGCGGCGATCACGGCTCCGAGAACGAGTGCTGCGCAGACGATGAGCAGGCCGGTGAGGGTCACGTGGGCGTCGGTGTAGGTGATGCCGTCGAAGATGGTGTGATGTTCGAGCAGGCTCTGGAAGCGACTGAGGTAGACATTCGCGGCGAGCAGCAGCAGCAGCGGCGCGGCGGCGAAGGAAAGTCCGCGCCACGGCGACGGTGCGTAGCTGTAACCCATGCTGCGCTTGTCCAGCGCGCGGGCGCCGCCTGCGATCATGGCGAACACGGCGGCGACCACGCAGGTGATCACGGACAGCGTGAGCAGCCAGCCGAGCACGAGCTCTACAGCGGGCAGCGTGAACAGGAAGAAGTTCAATGGCCTGCCGAAGATGGGATCGGCGACGGGGCCGGCGGCGTGCGGGGCGTACCAGAACAACGCCAGCGTGGGCCAGTCCGAGGACATGGACGCACCGCTGATGCCGGCGATGATGATCGAGGCGACGATGCCTACGATGCGCAGCATCGGTTCGACGGAGAAGTTGACGGGCTGGCCGCCGATCATGATTTTGCTGTCGCTGGGCAGATAGCCCTGATAGGCCCGCTTGAGTGCGAAGAATGCCCCATACACAATGAGGAACGTGATCGCGGCGAAGAGAACGAAGGTGCCCCACTGCAGCCGCCAGGTGGTCCAGAACACAGCTTCGTAGCCGAGTGATCGGAACCAGAGCAGGTCGACCCAATAGGACAACGCAGACTGAGCCGCGAACAAGAGTGCGCCAAGCGCAAGGACAAAGAGAAGGAATTTCCGCAGGCCGCGCGGTCTGCGCCGATCCTCGAGCGGGTCAATCGTTACGGGCAATTCTCTACCTCTTCCTGCAACATACGGAGTCAGGGAGAATTGTATAGGGTGCTGCTGAGCCGAGGGTTTGTGGCAGGGGTGGGGCGCGCAGAGCTACCTTGTCGAGATCGGCTTGAGAGTAGCCGGACAAGCCGGTCTTCTTTGGGAAGTACTGTCTGAGCGACCCGTTGGTATTTTCATTAGTGCCACCCCCGAAACGGGATAACGGAGAAATAAACCAGCCAACGCACCCGCTCATTGCGTCGAGCCTTTATCTTCAGTTGGCAAGAACTGGTAGCTCACATAGGCGAAGTGTGCGCCATCGGGAGCCCAGTTGGGCACATTGTCGCTGCCGGCCCCGCCGACAATCCGCATCAGATCGCGAATCTGCCCGCCGTTGACGTTGAGAATGCGCAGGGTCACGTCCTTGTTGGCCGGGTGCCCCGTGACATCTTTGTTGTAAGAGAGGATCAGGATCGATTTCCCGTCCGGCGAGGGATGCGGCGTCCAATTGGGTCTTTCATCAAACGTGACCTGCTCCGGCTGGCTGCCGTCGGGCCGCATGCGCCAAATCTGCATTCCGCCTGCGCGGTCGGAGTTGAAGTAGATCCATCGGCCGTCAGAAGAATAGTCGGGGTCGTCGCTGACGCCGGTGCCCGAAGTGAGCGCGGTTTCCTGTCCGCCGTCTGTCGCGATGGAGTAGATGGTTAATGTCCCGTGGCTGGGCCGCGTAAAGAGGATTGTCTTCCCGTCCGGCGACCAGCTATGGAAGTAAGAATCTGGATTCGCCGTAACCAGCCGCGGTGTGCCGCCCGCGGCAGGCACGATATATACGCGCCGGCCGGGTTGGTTCGGCGTGGTGCAGGTCATGGCGAGCCATTCGCCGTTGGGCGAGAGGCCGTGGCTGCCGGTGCAGTCGGTAGCGTTGCCGATATCGATCGGCCTGGCCTCGCCGAACCTACCATTACCTTCACCTGCAGGCACGCTCCACAATTTACCCCCGCGGTCAAAGATCAGCGTCTTGCCGTCGCGGCTCCAGTTGGGCGCTTCCATCTGCCCCTTGCCAGTCTGGATAACCAGGTCGATAGGCACCTTAGGGTCGATGCCGATGGTGTGGAGAGTGCTATAGAGTTCCATGGCCGCAGGCGCCGCCGGAGGATTGAGCGGTTGCAGCTCTACATGGGCGAAGACAGCCTTTTCCACCTTGCCCTGTTCGTGGGCGCACATGCCCAGGCCCGCATAAAACGTCCCGTCGAGGTGCAGCTTCATGGCCGCTCCAGTTTGATGCAGCGGCTCGCCGTGCATGCTGAGGAAGAGCGTGATGGTGTCGCCGCGCTTTTCCAGGCGCATCCGCTGTGGTGACCCGATATTGAAGAGAATGGTCTGCATCATGTCGCCCCTGGCGCGCCGGTATTGCAAGGCCGTCTCGGCTGAACCATGGATGGCCGCCTCGGCAGACACGGCGTCGGAGTCTAGCGTCTGCCGGAACATCAGCAGCGCCTTGCGATGCGGCTGTGAAGTCGCGCTGGCGTCGTCCACCTTCACATCTGCGGTGAGTGACACGTCGCCTGAGACCTTCTTCCACACGAAGTGAAATTCATCCACGTTCGCCCACAGGTCGCCGCCGGCCGAGCGGATGGTATACGCGCCAGTTGCGGTATCGAATGCTGCGGTTCCGGGCGGCGTCACGCTACCTACATCGGACTGGTTCTCAAAGACGCCCAGCGAATTGCTGGCTGTTTGCGCGGCTGCGCTGCTTAATCCTACGAACCCAAATGCCAACGCAGAGAATGCTAGCAATCCCGTCCCACTCTGTTTCCGATACACGATGGATGTCTCCCTTGTGGACGGAATTACTCTACGACAAGACGGCCAATGCTCGCGAGCAAGCAACGCGTCCGGATACAATTTCGCAAGGCACAACATATCTCTCCAAGTGTAAGCAAAGAACCCCGCAGCAAATGTAAGTACCATGTCCACGAGGGTAGAACTATGCAAACGTCGCATTTGCCCGCCATCTATCCGAGCTTGTCAGATCGCGTGATACTCGTGACAGGGGGCGCAAGCGGGATCGGTGCGGCAATCGTGGAAGCCTTTGCAAGGCAATCCGCCTCGGTCATGTTTTTGGACGTGCAAGACGAGGCCGCGAGGTCGCTCCAGGAGAAGATCGAAGCAGAATACGGAAAAGCTCCTCTCTACTATCGGTGCGACCTCACCGACACCGACAGTCTTCAGGCGACGATTGCAATGGTAGTGGAGACGTTCGAAAGAATCGACGTGCTGGTCAACAACGCGGGCAACGATACCCGTCACAGCATCGAATCGGTGACACCGGAGTCCTGGGACCGCTGCATGGCGATTAATCTGAAGCAGCAATTCTTTGCATGTCAGGCCGTCATCCCGAAGATGCGGGAGGCACGCCGCGGCTCAATCATCAACATGAGTTCGATCAGTTGGACCATACCGTCGACCGGGCTGCCGGTGTATGTCACCGCGAAGGCGGCGATCATGGGTATGACCAGGACGTTGGCCCATGAACTTGGCGGCGACAATATTCGTGTCAACTGCATTATGCCCGGCGCGATTCTCACGAATCGGCAGAAGGAGCTATGGTTTACCCCGGAGTATGAAGCGGAGGTCTTACGTAGCCAGGCGCTCAAGAGGCTCATAACTCCCGACGAGGTGGCCAATCTTGCCCTTTTTCTGGCTTCTGATGCAAGTGCAGCCATCACAAACCAGAGCTTTGTAATCGACGCTGGCTGGACCTAGCAAGCACTCGTCGTACGCCTCCGACTGGTGCGGATCAAAATACGATCCGCGTGAAGGCGCGGGTTTGACACCAATCGACGTCAATCTTCACGTGAAATATGGCAATGACTACTGCGCGAGGGCGATAACTCATAGAACGACATTCACAACCACTCGCTTACATGGCAACGCGGGTGATGAAGTCCACAACCACGGCCGGGTCCTCGGGTGCGAGAGGATAATGTCCCACGCCCTTCTTGAGAATGACCTCGATCTTGCCGCCGAGTTTCTTGTACCGCTTTTCGACCTCAAGCGTGTTGTCCTTGAACCACGGGTCGTGGCTGCCGCAAACGTGCAGAAGCGGCACCTTGGCTTTGGCCAACGGGGCGAGATTGTCGAGGGGCTGCGTTTTTGCAAGGGCGCTGCGCATGCGAGGATTCTCAGCGTAAATACAGGAAACCTTGTCAGGATTTTCGATGGCCCACTGATACATTTCGCCAGCTCCGCCGCCCGCGCCTTCGATCACGGGCTTCTTCGAAAAGCCGTGGCCAATCAGGTAGTCGTAGGCGGTGTCCCAGTCTTTCATCAGCGGACCGTCGGCGTTAGTTGTTACCGGGGCGGTGACGATGTGAAAGCCCTTGGCCAGCAGCTCCTGATCGACCCTGGCGTCGCGGAACACGAAACCCGCCCGATACACCCAGGGCATGCCTGCTGCCGCGGTGGTCGGTGCAATTACCGTGGTGGACATCGGTATGCCGCTCACGCTGATGTCGTAGCGATCGTAGCAGGGCGAAAACAGAGGCCCACGACAGGTGATGTAGGTGTCTTCATCGGGGTAATCCCGGTAAACACTGTCGATGCTGTAGTAGGAGGTTCGTGTGAACCGGTCGCCGGCGAAGGCTGGCGAAGGACTCCTCACCGCCTGCACGCTCTGCTCAATAAAGTCCGCGATTGGCTTGGGGTTGCGCAGGCTATGCGGGTGATGGGCGTAGCCTTCTTTGATCATCATCGAGATGCGTCCGCCGAACTGCTGATAGATGGCCTCGATGGCGGAAGCGTTCTTGCCGAGTATCGGATCGATGGTCCCGCAGATTTGAAGCACGGGCACATCGGCCCGCGCGAGGTCGCCCAGTCTCTGAAAACCATCGCGGTCCATCCCTGGATTGTCGGCATAGATGCAGGAGACTTTGTCGGGATTGGCGGTGCCCCATCGATATTCGAATTCTCCACCCCGGCTCATACCGACGAACGCGGGTTTTTTCGACAGTCCATACTGGTTGGTGAGGTAGGCATACCAGGCATCCCACTCGGTTAATGATTTTGGCGTGGGGTCGACTGAGATGTATGCGATGTGAAAGCCCCGTTTGAGCAATTCGACTTCAGTCTGGGGCTGGTGATTCCAGTAAACGCCTCGCCATGACCAGGGATTGCCGGGAGCCGCTTGTTTGGGCACAACCACAACACACCGTAGCTGTCCTGGGGCCGAGTTTCCAAGACTGCCGGATTTTTCGCCCACAGGCGCCTTAAAAGTGGTGATAGCCAGGGTCTGCATATCCATCACAAAGTCGTAACGGTCGAACCCGTGCCAGTCGATCTTGTCGCCCTGAAAGGTTTGGGAAGCGTGCAGCGCGCCTGCGGCCCCGCTGTCTTGCGAAGGGAGTCGATTGCTGGCAGCCGCGGCCTTCGCTTCAGCTGCGGCAGTCAAGCGAGGGAAAGCGGCGACTCCTGCTCCCATGACGGCGATGCCTTTGACGAAGGTGCGGCGCCCTGGGGATGACGGCTCGACGTTCCCGCCGCCTTGTTGATCGGATGTTCCCTTCATGAGAGCGCTCCTGTTTCGATGGGTTATTGACTGCAGAGAGATCATAAACACTAATCTCCTGACGCTGCCGAATCGCCGGCCAGCCAGACATTACCGATCGACTTCCAGGTTGGCTACAATCCTGTCCCTCGCCAAGATCCGATCGCTCCAGGTGGGGGAATTTGCCGGCCCAGAACGGGCAGGTCAGTAACGGCTTGCTGCTTTTTGCAGAGTATGATTCCTCTGTGCAATTTTTTACCGGTTATGAGGGGACCAGAAGCAGTGGATAAAATGTTCGTTGCCCGCCGTCGGAGGCTAGCTCAGTATGCAGGCTGTCTCGCTCTTGTACCTTTTATTTCGGTCGGTCTCACGGGGCAGGCTCCGGCACCATCCGGCCCCGAGCCGGACACCGCCATTCATCTGCAAGCAGATGCCAGGCTGCACGGCAAGCCGCTGGTGCACTTCTGGAGTAAAGTTGTCGGCGCTGGGCGCGCTAACGAAGGCCTGCGGTCCACCTGGCAGGAAGAACTGGACATGGCTGCGAAGTACGATGGATTTCAATATGTGCGTTTTCACGGAATATTCCAGGACGACATGTTTGTCTATCGTGAGGACAGGCAAGGAAATCCGATCTATAACTTCCAATATGTAGACGATCTATACGACCGCATGCTGGCCAAGGGCGTCCGCCCCTTTGTTGAATTGGGTTTCTCGCCGTACCAACTCTCGACCCTGCATGGCACTACCTTCTGGTGGCGCGCGGATGGCACTCCTCCGTCCGATTACAAAAAATGGGTAGACCTGGTCCACGCATTTGTTCAGCATTGCGTCGATCGCTATGGAGCCGATGAGGTTCACAAGTGGTACTTCGAAGTCTGGAATGAGCCGAACCTCTATCAATCATTCTTCCGCGGCGGTTCGCAGGAGAAATATTTCGAGTTGTACAAAGTGACTGCTCAGACCATCAAGGCGGTTGACCCGCAGCTTCGGGTTGGCGGCCCCGCGACCAGCAATTTCAATATGGATCAGGATGAGATAAAGAAAGCGCAAGCCTCAGGAAAGCCCTTCGACCCGTTTTCCATTCCATGGCGTCCTGTCTGGATTACAGAGTTTCTGAACTACTGCCACGAAAATGATCTGCCCATGGATTTTGTTTCGACTCATCCCTATCCCCAGGACTTTGCGATCGACCAGCCGGGGATGCCGGAGCGGCAGCATTACCGGCGCAGTATCAATGCGACACGCGACGACCTGCGCACTCTCCGCGAGATGATCGACCAGAGCCCTTATCCGAAGGCTGAGATCCAGCTTACGGAGTGGAGTTCAAGCCCATCCCCTGTGGATCATTCGCACGACACTCTCGCTGCAGGCGCCTTTGTCGCAAAGACGAACCTCGAAAGCACAGGGCTGGTGGATTCGCTTTCCTACTGGGTGTTTACCGATGTGTTTGAAGAGAACAGAAATACCGATTCGGTCTTCCATGGTGGTTTTGGCCTCATTAACTATCAGGAGATCGTGAAGCCCGCGTTTCATGCCTATCGCATGATGAATCAGCTCGGCGACGAAACGCTCGCACAGGCGCCCGGAGGAATCGTAACCCGCTTCAGCAAGACCGGCCGCATCGCCGCGATGGCGTATAACTACCCGCCAGAGATGGAGGCTTCGCTGCCGGTGAGCAATACACTGGCAGCCGCGGACGCAATCGATAACAGCGGGAGCGCGCGCAATTTCACCATGAACATAACCCATGTACCCGCGGGTGCATCCTTTGCTGTCGAGACTCTCGATAAGGGGCATGGCGATGCTGTCGCCGCCTGGGAGGCTATGGGAAAGCCGGAGCCACCCAATCGACAACAAACAGAGTTGCTTCGAAAACAGGCGTGGGCCACGCAGAAGACCACCGTGAAAGCAGATGCTGCGGGCAAGCTTCACCTTGAGATCACTCTGCCGGCGTGGGCACTGGTGTCCGTTCGTCAAATGTAATAGAGCGTGTCCTACGGAGATTGTGGGGGCGCATGACACTCTCTACGCCTACGCCTTGCAGTAGGCTGCAACAAAGTTTCCAGAGGTGAGGCAGCGGGCGAAGAACTGTCGGGCGCTACGCCCGGGAAGGCGAAAGGATCTCCTGCGAGAGGGACGGCCCGGCGGACTCCGGCACGCTTCCCCACGCGGTGTTCGGACGCGGCCCCATCTCGAGAACCAGCGTTCCGTTCGCCATGTCCTTGTGTTCGAACCACGGCTTGTTCCACGGCTTGCCGTTCAGCGTTGCGGACTGAATATACTTGTTCACTGCAGAGACATTCCTGGCCGTGATGGTAAACACCTTGCCGTCACCCAGTGTCAGCCGCGTTTCCTCAAAGATGGGGCTCCCGATGTCATACACCGGCCGGCCGGGACACACAGGGAAGAAGCCCATGGCGCTCAGTACATACCACGACGGCGTCTCGCCGTTGTCTTCATCCCCGGGAAAGCCCATTGGTCCGGAGTTGTACCAGATCTTCATGAGGTCTCGCACGCGACGCTGCGTCTTCCAGGGCTGGCCGGCATAGTTATACAGATAGGGAATGTGGAAGCTCGGTTCGTCGCCGATGGCATACTGGCCGATCAGTCCGGTCTGGTCCGGAAATTGCGCGAAGAAGAAGTACTTCGATCCGCCCCCGCGAAGCGGCGCTGGAGCGCCCGGATATCCCTCGAACTGGTCTTGAAATAACGTGTCGAGTTTGTCGGCGAACTTCTCTCTTCCTCCAATCAGGTTGATCAGGCCGGCGAGGTCGTGCTGCACGGAGAATGTGAAGATCCATCCGTTCATCTCCGAGTAGTATTCCCTGCCGCCCTGGCCTCCGCTCCAGATGGGGCTGTACTCCTTCGGATCGAGGACCCATTCACCGTCCTCCGATTTGGGGCACATGAATCCAGTGCGCTTGTCGAAGACGTTCTCATAGTTGAGCGCCCGCTTGAGGAAGTACTCATAGTCGTCCTGCTTGCCCAGCAGCTTGGCCCACTCGGACATGCACCAGTCGTCATAGGCGGAATCGAGCGTGACCGCCACCGCCTGGCGGTGCTCGAAGGGATGGACCTCCTGGACTGTCTCCTGTTCGCCCTTCTTAAGAGCGGGAAAGAACCCCTTCTCGATATACACACGATCCAGCCGGGTCTGCGGCACGTCCCGCCAGGGCAGAAAGGTCTCTTCCATCTGCAGCTTCTTGAACCCTTCATAAAGTTTGGCGAAATCGAAGTCGCGATAGCCTTTCTTGTACATGTCCAGAGCCACCGCAATCACGTGATGGCCGCTCAATCCACGGCCAAAGCCCATCATCCGGCCCGTTTGCTCGTACAGGATCGTGTAAGAACGCATCAGATCGATCTGTTGCGCGGGGTGGACGAGCAGGTGCAGGGGCTCGAGCGATCGATAATTGCCCCACATTGAGGTGCCACCATTGCCGGAATTGAACCCATGGCCACCCGCCGAGTGCAACTGGTGGTCGCCGGGACCCATGTATTGATCGTTCTCCGCCGTATTGGAAATGCTCGTTAAAACACGGTAGAGGCAGGTGTAGAAGACGGTGCGCTGCTCCTCGGTTCCTCCCTTCACAGCGATCTTGCCCAGCGCCTGATTCCAGGTGGTTCGCGCGTGCGCCCGGGCCCGATCGAAGTCCCATGACGGGATTTCGCTCACGAGGTTACGACGTGCCTGATCGATGCTGAAATTCGAAATGCCGACGCGAATCCCGATCTGTTGGTTCGTGCCTGGAGAAAAGTCCGCCATGATTCCGCGTCCGCTGCCCGCAGCCTGTGGGCGGCCCCCGCGCGGAAGCTGCAGGTTGGTCAGAACCTGGGAAGAGGTCACGGGCTGGGAGAACTCGGCGTAAAAGTAGCCACCCCTTCCAGCTCCGCCGCCTCTGCCGCCTCCACCGTGTCCGCTGAGCGAGCTATTGTTCGCGAGATTGATCTCCCCGGTCTCCGGCATGCTGAAGAGGACATGCGCCGCAGTGCCTGCGGGGAAGGTGAGGCGGTAGTAGGCCGCATGGTCGCTGACCGTGTATTCCACTTTGACGTCGGAGTCGTCAAGGATTCCCGCGTAGTAGTAAGGCGTGACCGTCTCCAGATCATGGTCATACCAGGAGGCGTACTTGGCCGGCTCGGTCTCCGCGGTCCCGGTCATCGGCATCAGGGTCACAGTTCCGGCAGGAAAGCCAAAGATCTTGTCCGCCAGATAGCGGTCATTAACCCCTGGCGTGGTCACAGGCGCGACTGTCATCACGCCATACGGCATCTTGGCGAAGGGACTGGTCGACGACAACAACTGGCCGATGCCACCCATATGGGGATTGACATAGTCTACGGGCTCTTTCATCTGGCCTGGGACGGGGGCTGCTGCCGCGGGCAGGGCAGCGGACACAATCCCGGGCGCCACCGCCGCCGCAGCCATTCCCTTAACAAGGCTTCTTCGCGAGAGTCTGGATTGCGTCATTTGCTGAGGTCTCCTTCTTCTACTTCAAAAAGGACGGGGGGCGTTCGTAGTAGCCCAGATGCGCCTCCTCGTTCTTGTGGTCGAAGCCGATCGCGTAGTTGTCTCGCGAGGTCGCGGGATTGCTGGTGAGCTGGTCCGGCATCAAAGCGTCGCTGAGAGGAAGAAATGGAAACCGGCATAGAGCGGACAGCCAGCATAACAATGCGAGTTAGTATTGTGTTGCGTATTGTGCAATGCTAGTTGCGCCAATTTCAAAGGATAGTTTTGAGCTTATCGATTGTCAATTGAATCGCCGATAGAAATTGCCCGTGGTGCCTGTGCAGTCCGTCATGCCCAAAGGGTTAAGCAGGTGAACCCCTTTGAGCCCCATGCAGGTGCGCACTCACAACGCAATCAAGACATGGGTGTCCATGCAGAACCGTGTCTTGCAGACCGAAGTACCGCGTCGATGAACTGCACGCCTGCAAGTCCGTCCGCGCACGTCGGGAGCAGCGACGCCAGCTCGTCCGGATCTCGTTCTTCCAGCCGCGCTCTCACCAGTTCTGCAAAATCTCTGTACAACTGCGCGAACGCCTCAAAATAACCCTCGGGATGCCCGGTTGGAAGGCGCACGCTGCGGGTCGAGGCAATTCCGTTTCCAGATCCTCCGCGTGTAAGGATCCGCGTCGGCGCGCCCAATGACGAGTGGTGCACATAGTTCGGATTCTCCTGGTTCCAGGCCAGAGAACCAGTCTCGCCATAGATTCGGATGTTCAGGTTGTTCTCTTCGCCTATGGCAATCTGAGACGACCACAGACTCGCCTTCGCGCCACCTTCAAACCGGATCAGAGCCTGCACGTTGTCATCGAGCCGCCGCCCTGGGACAAATGTAGTCAGGTCAGCCAAGATCTCGCTCGGCTTCAGATCTGTAGTGAACCGTGCCAGATGGTAGGCATGAGTCGCGATGTCCCCAAGGCATCCGCCTGGGCCGCTGCGCGCCGGATCGGTTCGCCACTCTGCCTGCTTGGCGCCGGTATTCTCCAACGGCGTGGCCAGCCAGCCCTGGGCGTATGTCACCTGAATCATCCGAACCGGGCCAAGCACACCACCGAGCACCATCTCACGCATCTGACGAACCATGGGATAACCGGAGTATGTATGAGTCAGCCCGAACACCAGCCCTGACTCCTCCACCTGCCGTGTCAGCTTCACCGCATCGTCCACAGTTGTGGTCAGCGGCTTATCGCACATCACGTGAATGCCCGCATCCAGGAAAGCCTTCGCGACCGGATAGTGCATATGGTTCGGCGTCACGATCGCGACCGCATCGATCCGCTCAGGATGTTTCCGCTCGGCCTCGGCCATCTGTTCAAAGCTACCGTACGCTCGTGGAATCTTCAGCTCCGCGGCGTAGGCGCGCGCCTTCTCCGGCGTGGACGAAAGCACTCCGGCAACCAGCTCCCAGCTATCGTCCAGCCGGGTCGCCGCGCGATGCACGGCCCCGATGAAAGCCCCCTTGCCTCCACCCACCATTCCGAGGCGCAGCTTCCTTCCCAGTTTCTTGCTCATGCACTTTCGCTCCCAAGCCCCAGCAGTCGTGCAATCATCTTCCGGTCCGTGCCTGCTTTGGCAAAATCATCAAACGCCCGGTCGGCAGTCTGGATGATGTGTCGGTCAATAAACGGCGCGCCCTCACGCGCTCCCTGTTCCGCGCTCTTGATGCAGCACTCCCACTCCATCACCGCCCAGCCGTCGAACCCATACTGCGTCAGCTTGGAAAAGATCGTGCCGAAGTCCACCTGCCCGTCGCCCAGCGACCGGAAACGGCCCGCGCGATCGGCCCACGGCTGGAATCCTCCATACGCACCCTGCCGCCCTGTAGGCCGGAACTCCGCATCCTTCACGTGAAACATCTTGATGCGCTCGTGATACAGGTCGATGTACTCCAGATAGTCGAGCTGTTGCAGAACGAAGTGGCTCGGATCATACAGCAGGTTGCATCGCGCGTGACCGCCCACGCGATCCAGGAACATCTCGAACGTCGTCCCGTCGTGCAGGTCCTCGCCGGGATGAATTTCGTAGCAGAGATCTACACCGTTCTCTTCAAACACATCGAGGATCGGCCTCCAGCGCCGCGCGAGTTCCTCAAACGCCATCTCCACCAGCCCCGGTGGGCGTTGTGGCCACGGATAAAGATAGGGCCACGCCAACGCCCCCGAGAACGTCGCATGCCGCTTGGCGCCCAGGTTGCGCGAGGCCTTCGCCGCGAAGTTCAGCTGCCCAATCGCCCACTCGGTCCGCGCTGCCGGAGCATTGTGCACGGATGCGGGCGCGAAGCTGTCGAACAGCAGATCATAGGCAGGATGCACCGCGACAAGCTGCCCCTGCAGATGCGTGGAGAGTTCCGTCAGCTTGAGTCCATGAGACTCGATCGTCCCCAGCACCTCGTCGCAGTAACTCTTGCTGCCCGCGGCCTTCTCCAGGTCAAACAACCGCCCATCCCAGCTTGGAATCTGCACACCTTTGTAGCCGAGCTCCGCGGCCCAGCGGCAGATGGAATCCAGCGTGTTGAACGGGTGCTGATCGCCTGCGAACTGCGCCAGGAAGATGCCTGGCCCCTGGATCGTCTTCATCGATACCTCGAACTGATGCTGAGTGGGAAAAAGTCCGTTCGCCGAGCTGCTATTGAGGTGGCGGTCCCGCCTGTGTCGCCGGCGGTCTTGCCGGACGGCCCCCGGAGTCAAACACATTCAAGCCCTTTTTCGCATTCGGGTCCATCGCCGCCAGGTCTGCACGATAGCTCACCGTCGTCGCCGTAGGGAAGCCCGCCGGCACGGCCTGCGTTACCTTGCCTGTTGCCGCCCACTCCACCCCGCGCTGGAACAGCACGACCGCGTCCGTCGAGCTCAACGCCATCACGTCGTGTCCCCATGTGGTGTGAAACACCCGTCCGTTACCGAACCGCGACACCATCACCATCGGCTCGTCGTATCCGGTCCCGTGGTTCGCAGGGTCCGAGTACGCAGTCGCCAGCACAGTCATCTTTCCCGGTCCGCGAAGGTCGGCATACAGCTCATCGCCCTGGTGCATCCATGTCTTCGGCAGCCCGCGCATGATCGGATGCGTAGTATCGCGCGCCGTCACTAGAAAAGGAATCCGCAGGCCATGCTGACCCGCCTGGCCGGGAGTTTCGTCAGCCGTCAGCTTGCCGTCTTTCCAGATCCAGTGGGGTCCCGACTTCTCATCACGTCCACGCCAGCCGCCCACGCCGATCATCTCGTTATAGGCCTTCCAGTTCGGAAATGCGTTGTCGGCGGCATGCACCGTCACCAGCCCACCGCCGTCTCTCATGTAGGATTCGAAGCTCTGTTTCACGCTCTCCGGCCAGCGCTCGTCCGGAGCGTCGTAATTGAACACAATCACCCGATATTTGCTCCAGTCAGGATGAAAGTTGCTGAAGCCCGATCCCTTCGGTGGCGCAGTCAACACATCCACATCGAACAGCCCAACCTCTTCCAGCTCTTTCTTCAGCACCGGCGTCTCAGCCGCCCAGTTGTGATAGGGCGCGGCGCTTTCTCCATCCAGAATCAGAACACGAATATTGCCCGCAGCCCACGCGCTTGCGAAGGAAAGACAACAGAACGCGCACGCTAGTGCAACGGCGAACTTCTTCATGGCCTGTCCTTTTACTCTTTTCCTTGATTTGGCAAAATAAGCTGTACTTCTCGTCCGTCCGGAATTTGCTGGCTTGGCTCTGCCGCTAATCGATCCAATCAAAAACTGATTTTCCGACAATCTCCTCAATCACGCTAACCGCATAATGGAAAATCGGCAAATCAGCGCCTCCAATGGGGGGGTGGCCATTGCGAACACGACAGATAGTAGAACTGCGAAACGGAGAAGATAAATGACAGAGGTGAATCGAAGAAGTTTTCTGAGAGTGGGTGCAGCGGCTCTTGCGGTCCCGTCTTTGGCTGCGCAAACCAGTTTGGCGCAGGCTGGGGCGCCCCCCCTGCCGTCGCCCGGGACCGATGGCTGGATTTCGCTGCTCAACGGCCGCGATCTAAGCGGCTGGTACTCGATGCTGGCGAGTTCGGGAAGGGATGTTGCGGAAAAGCGCGGCATTGTGCGGATGGAAGAAGGCATGCTTCACATCTACGGCAACGAGCTCACGGCCGGGCCGGCAGAGGCGGGGTACCTCGCCACCGTGCAGGAATTCGGGAACGTTCATATTCGCGTCGAGTTCAAATGGGGGCTCAAGCGGTTTCCGCCGCGTTCCCTGTGCAAGCGCGACAACGGCTTGCTGTATGGGCTGGTCGGCGCCGACAAGGTTTGGCCCACCTGCGTGGAATGCCAGATCGAAGAAGGCGACGTGGGAGACTTTTTCCTCCTCGGCGGGGTTCGCGGCGTCCAGGATGGTCACGGAGCGGGCTTCTTTGGCGAGGGGCTGGAGCCAAATGGATGGCCGGCGCACACGCAAGCCCCGGGTAATCCCAGGGCCGCGGCGCCCGAGCCGACAGGCGGCCGAAAGATCAAGGATGGCAACTTCGAGGTACTGGATGACTGGAACGTCGTCGAGGTGATCTGGCAGGGTGACCGTGCGGCAAACATCGTAAACGGCAGAACCGTGAATGCGATCTCCATGCTACAACAGCCCGATCCGCAGAACCCAGGTCAGTTCATCCCGCTGACTCGCGGAAAAATTGCGATCGAAATTGAATACGCGGAGACCTGGTTCCGCAGGATCGAAGTCAAGCCGCTCACTTGATGATTTGGAAGAACGGGTGGAGCTTGATTCATCGATGGCATCCTTGTTTACGGACGTCCAGGACCTTGGGCTTAGATTGGGTTCGGGCAAAGTACATCCGTTTGCGGGGCCTGGCGTGTTCCGGGCCCGATTCACATCCTTCGACAGAAATGAGCTATATTCAACAGATGCAGGACCAAAACACAACTCTGCGTGTGCGGACGGCGTTGAGGCCGCTGCTCGCTGTGTTGTGTATCTTGCTGCTGATGCTCGGCGGCGTTGTCGCCGCCACCCACTCGCATTCGCAGGGAGAAGCCTCCCACCAGGATTGTGGTCTCTGCGTTACCGCCCACATGGCGGTTCAGGTGGCCGTCACCGTTACGCAGGTCTGCGTCGCTCAGGTCTTCACCCGGGTCGAGGCGTCTTGTCCAGTCGCCTCCCACCAGTTCATTCCGCAGACGTCGCTGTTCTCCCGCCCCCCGCCCGCCGACTTGAATCGCTCGTAACTCAGCGTTTCGAAGTCAGGCTTTAACTCAGGGAGGCACTCCATGCACACGCTCATTCGGCGCGCGATGTTCGCGACGCTTTTAATCTCGATGCTGTTCACCATTTCCGCTGCCCAGGCGCAGTCGGGCAACTCGGGCACGATCAACGGCACGGTTGCCGATCCCACGGGCGCCGTCATCGCCGGCGCTTCCGTCTCCATCACCAATCCGGTGAGCGGATACAGCCGGCAGACCAAGACCGACAATACCGGCCACTATCAGTTCACCAACCTGCCGCTGAACCCGTATCACATGACCGTTTCCGCGGGTGGCTTTGTTACGGTGACGGAAGATTCGGACGTGCGCTCCACGGTTCCGATCACAGTGAACGCGACGCTGAAGCCAGGCGCCGGGGAGACGATGGTCGAAGTCACGACCGAAGCCGGCGACCTCATCGAAGGCGATCCGGTCGGCCACACGGACATCGACCGCGGCCTTTTCGACAAGCTTCCGCTGGAGAGTCAGTCGTCGTCGCTCAGCTCGCTGGTGACGCTCGCCTCACCCGGAGTCGCGGCCGACTCGGACGGTCTCTTTCATGGTCTCGGCGACCACGCTTCGAACTCGTTTTCCATCGATGGCCAACCCATCACCGACCAGCAGTCGAAGATCTTCTCCAACCAGATCCCATCGAATTCCGTCCAGTCGCTCGAAGTCATCCAGGGGGCGCCTCCGGCTGAATACGGCGGCAAGACCAGCCTCGTCATCAACGTGACCACTCGTTCCGGCCAGGGTGTTACCAAGCCCACCGGCTCGGTTTCCACTTCCTTCGGCACCTTCGGCTCCTCCACCGGCTCGGTCGACCTCAGCTATGGCGGCAAGAACTGGGGGAACTTCATCGAGGTGGACGGCCTCAACACCGGCCGCTTCCTCGATCCTCCCGAGTTCGCCGTCTTCCATGACAAAGGAAACGAGTTCAACGTCTTCGACCGCATCGACCGCCAGCTCTCCGCCGCCGACTCTGTCCACCTGAACGTCAACGTCAGCCGCTCGTGGTTCCAGAACCCCAACACCTTCGACAACCTTGGCGTGCAGAACGTCCTCTCCGGCGGAACTGGCAGCAACCCTGTTTTCGGTACCGTCGGCAACACCGACCAGCGTTCGAAGATCGTGACCTACAACGTCGCTCCCACTTACACGCGCACCCTCAGCATTTACTCTGTCTTCAACTTTGGCGGGTTCGTCCGCCGCGACGACTATAACTACTATCCGAGCGCCAATCCGCTTGCCGACCTCGGTCCCATCCAGAACGAATCCATCATTCAGGAGCGTTCGCTCACCAATGCCGGGTTGCGCAGCGATCTTTCCTACGTCAGAGGCGTCAACAACATCAAGATCGGGGCGGTCTATCAGCAGACGTTCCTGCGCGAGAACGACGGCATCGGCGTCATCAACTCCACCTTCAACTCACCCTGCGTCGATACCAGCGGCAACGCGCTGCCCGGCTTCACCAGCCCGACGCAATGCGCCGGCGCAGGGTACGTCTCCAACGATCCGTCCGCGGGAGGCAACTTCAACTCCGACCTGCTGCCCTACGATCTCACCCGCGGAGGCAGCCTCTACAACTTCAACGGCCACACCGACGTCAAGGAACTCGCTCTCTACGCGCAGGACCAGATCACCACGCACAACTGGACCATCAACCTCGGCATGCGCGGCGACTTCTACAACGGCCTGGCCGTTACGCGCCAGGCCGAACCTCGCGTCGGCGTCGCCTACACCATCCGCGGAACCAACACTGTCCTGCGCACCTCTTACGCGCGCACGCTCGAAACGCCGTTCAATGAGAACCTCGTCGTCTCCAGCCAGGGCTGCGGCAGCGCAGTGCTGTCGCCGCTGCTCGCCTGCACACCTGGGGTCACGACTACGCTCGAGCCGGGCTTCCGCAATGAATTTCACGCCGGACTGCAGCAGGCCTTCGGCAAGAACTTCGTCGTCTCCGGCGACTACATCTGGAAGTACACCCACAACGCGTTCGACTTCTCCATCCTCGGCAACACGCCCATCTTCTTCCCCATCGACTGGCACAACTCGAAGATCCCCGGCTTCGATCTGCGCGCGGATGTACCCAACTTCCACCACGTCTCCGCGTACGTCGTGATGTCGTCGGTGGCGGCGCGTTTCTTCCCACCGCAGGTGGCGGGTGCGGGCGCGACCGTCGGGCAGAGCGGCTATCCCTTCCGCATCGACCACGACGAGCGGTTCAACGAAACCACGCACGTCCAGTACTCGCTCCCGTTGCAGCGATCGCCGTGGGTTGCGTTCAACTGGCGCTACGACAGCGGCCTCGTCGCCGGCTCCACGCCTTGCTACAACGCCATCGGCGCCAACACCCTTTGCGGAAACTTCACCATCAACGGCCAGCCCGGAGTCGACCTCAGCGTCCTCACACCCGACCAGCAGTTCCAGGCCGGGATCTCGTGCAATGGCGTGAAAGCGACTCCTTATTCCGGCTTCACCCAATGCCTCGCGTCGCAGTACACCTCGTCGCTCCTCTCCATCCCCGCCCCCAACACCGAGGACGACGACCACAATCCGCCGCGCGTCGCTCCCCGCAGCCTCTTCGACGCCTCACTCGGTGTCGACAATCTCCTCAACGGCGACAAGCAGAAGTGGAGCCTCCGTCTGACTGCCGTCAACGTTACCAATAAATACGCGCTCTATAACTTCCTCTCGACGTTCAGCGGCACGCACTACGTAACGCCGCGCGCGCTGACGGGCGAACTCGCGTTCCACTTCTAGCTCGAACTCAACTCAACCTGCAAGGTCCGGAGGAGCCGCAGCGCTCCTCCGGGCGCGCTCTTCACAAAGGAGGGGGTTGTGTCCGGAGTTCCGAAATGGGGTCGTAGCAGTAAACGCCGTCTCCGTCTCATCCGGTGGAGACGCTGGGAGATCGTCAGCGTCACCACGCTCGGTGGCTTGATCTCGCTTCTCTGTCTCGCGCTGGCCGGCTGGCTGGCTTCACACCCGTTTGACTAAGTCATCTGCACCGGGCGAGTCGGGGGCGTCAATCAACTTCGGGCAAACGGCCTTCGGTGTCCGTTACCGGAGTTTGAGGGAAGTGATCGGCGACTACCAAATACCTGAACCTATCGATAGCAGCCCGGCGATGGTCGGCTGAAATACGATGAATGTCTCACCAGAGCGGGGGGACGCTTGAAGTTCTCGACCGGACTGCCCACATGCGTCCATCCGCGCAAGCAGCGTTCTTGCTGCCTCACGTGCCTCACCGCGCTCGGAGCGCAGTGCTATCGCAAGCTTCATCATCTTAGCGAGCGTCTCCATCACTCGTTCAGGCGTCCGCTGCACCGAGATCGCGTGCCGCCGCATCTCTAGTACTGCCATCCCAGCAGACACCGGCTGCGGCTCCCAGCGCCCAAACTCCACGTACTCCGTGAACAAGACGTGCGACACGACAAGCGGAGTGGTGCCCGCCTGTCCCCCCAACTCCGTGGCAGACACGCCTGCCTGTTCCTGGCCCCCGGCTCTGGTTTTTGCGTGGCCAACGGCATGAATCGCCACGTCCTGCTCTCTATACGTACGCAAATTGTCGTTTAGACTATGGAGCCGAAGTCGATTCTGGACGGACCGAACATGGCGGCCTAATCTGGGTCAGTGAGAATTGCGACAGCAGCGTTAGTGACGACCCTGTTGTTCGCAGCGAGAGCAGTTGGACAGGAAGAAAAAGAGCCAGTGGCAATCGCCGAGATTTGGTGGTGCCGGTGAGTGGGCATTGACCCACGGAACGCCCAGCTACGGGCCTAATTTCGCTGTCGAGGTCACGCCTATCAAGGAATGGCTGGAAATTGAGGCTGGGGTGACACCCTTCTTTAGCCGCCGTCAGACTGAGTGGGACACCGACCTCATCTTCAAAAAACCCTACACACTGTCCAAAACGGCGGAGTTCATGTTCGGCGTTGGCCCGGAATGGGCGCACACTGCCGGCGGCGGTAAAGGCACTAATTCCGTCGGAGGAGAAGCTGCACTCGATTTCATGTTTTGGCCATGGCCCAAGCGAAGATTGGGCTGGTATCTAGAGCCGAGCTATGGATACAGCTTTAGTAGTGGGCATGAGCAATCAATGAGCGTTTCCATGGGACTGCTTATTGCAATCGGAACTGTCCATCGAAAATGACCCACTAGCCCGGTCTGATCGTCTCCGGAAAGAAACATGGGTGAGCGGGGCAGGTTACGTTGATGTGCACGAAGTTCTGTGGGAGGCGCTTCAAAGCGCCAGTAACTTATTGAATGAAAATGGTGGACGCGGCAGGGATCGAACCTGCGACCAGTCGATTAAGAGTCGAATGCTCTACCAGCTGAGCTACGCGTCCTGCTTGTTGTTGCTGCCTCTCTGGGGGAGGGGCGATCGGCCGAATCGGCCTGATGTTTCGAGGCCGCTCACACGCAATCACCTTGAAAAGGATAGCACAGGTGACGGCCAAAATCGGCTTTGTCCGGCGGCATTCGCCGGCTAATTCAGCCGACGAATGCGACGTCCGCCTTCATGGGAATAATTCCGCGGTCAAACCCCATTTCGAGCAGCTTGCGGATGGCCTCGCGACCGTCCTCGCCGTAGTTCAGCGTGCGCTCGTTGACGTACATGCCGACGAACTGGTTGGCGAGCGCTGGGTCGAGATCGCGAGCGAACTGCATTGCATAGGAGAGCGCCTCCTCGCGGTGATCGAGAGCGTGCTGAATGCTGTCGCGCAGCGCGTTGGTCGTGATCAGCATCGCTTCGTCGCCGAGGGACCGGCGGATCGCGTTGCCGCCCAGGGGCAGCGGCAGTCCGGTCTGCTCGCGCCACCACTGGCCGAGGTCGAGTGCCTTGATGAGGCCGTTGTTGCCGTAGGTGAGCTGGCCTTCGTGGATGATGAGGCCGGCGTCGAACTCCCCGGCTACCACCGCGGGGATGATCTTGTCGAAGGGAACAGTGGCGGTTTCGACCTCAGGCGCGAATAGCTTCAGCGTGAGGAATGCGGTGGTGAGTTCGCCGGGCACGGCGATGCGGGTTTTCTTGATGTCGGCGTGGGTGAGTTTGCGTGGCGCGACCACCATGGGTCCGTAGCCCTCGCCTACGGACCCGCCGCACGCCATCAGGGTGTACTTCTCCTGCATGTAGGGATAGGCGTGGAAGGAGATGGCGGTGACGTCGTAGAACGCTTCGTGGATGGCGCGCTGATTCAGCGTCTCGATGTCGGTGAGCGTGTGGGTGAACTTGTATCCCGGGACGCGGACCTTGTTGGTGGCGAGTCCGTAGAACATGAAGGCATCGTCGGAGTCGGGACTGTGGGCGATCGTGATTTCCTGGACGGCGGCGGGTGCGCTGGTGGCTGTCATAACTTGGTGTGTCCTCGGCGAAATATTTCAGTAAATGGGAAAGGTTCGGAAGCTTGCGGGCTTGCCCGGGAATGGATGTGTTGGTTCGCCGCGAGGCTTAGATCAGGATCGTTGGCCCCGGTGCTGCATGGTGTAGATGCCGGCTGCGGTGGCGATCTTGAGCGCCTCGCTGGGCAGGAACGGAACCACGCCGAGATGCCAGGCGATGCTGGCGCCGGAATGGGGCAGGCATGCGATCCAGGCTGCGCCCATTGCGAAGATGGCGATGCCGGCGGAGATTCCGGCCAGAACGGCGGCGGGGAACCTGGACTGGCCAAGGCGAACCGCCCGGACGACGGCACCGGCTGCCGCGGCCGCCAGCGGATACGAGAACAGGTAGCCGGCCGTGGGGCCGAGGAGGTGAATCATTCCGCCGGGGGAATGAGGGCTGAAGACGGGCAGGCCCGCCGCGCCTTCGGCGAGGTAGAGCACCATCGCGGAAAAGCCCAGCGAGGGGCCCAGGATCATACCGACGAGAATGACGGCGAACGTCTGCAGCGTGACCGGCACCGGCGTGAAGTAGAGCGGAAACGAGATGTGTGCGCAGAGCGCGACAAACGCAGTTGCACCGATCGCGAGGAATGCCTTGCCGGCCAGCGTGCGGCGAAGGTCCTTGAAGTCTTGAGCGGCACCGATCTGGATCGGGAACGCGGTTTGCATAGGTGGTCCTTTCAATTCACGCTGGCAGCGATCAAACGGGTGCGGTCAAGATTTCGGGAGCGGTGGTGCGGTGCGACTCTTGAGCATGGTTTGAGACAGAGTGACCCCTCTAGAATACCAAGCGGCAGGAAATTGTGCGTCCCTGACGCGCCGTCGCTGGGGAAGGTGCACCGGCGGTGGGGCAAAATCGCCGGAATGATGCCGAACTTGATTCCTCTGCAGAATCGGTTGAGCGCTGGGCCTTGACTCAGCGCTGCGCGGCGTCTGAACTTGAAAGAATGACCATCGATTCGCCCATCGCGAAGAAGCAAGAACGATTTGCCTCGGTGCGGGCGATGTGGGAGGGTTTCTCCATCGGGCGGCGGAAGGTCGCGACCGTGACGGCGGCGGCGCTGGCTCTTGCTGTTGGGTATCACGTTGTCTTTGGGCCAAATGGGCTGACTGTGTATGAACAGAAGCGGCAGGAGACGCGGCGGCTCAACCAGGAGATGCAGGACCTGCAGCGCGAAAACGACCTGCTGAAGGGCCACGTAGACCGGCTCCAGAGTGATCCCAGCGCCATCGAGCACCAGGCGCGGGAGGAACTCCACTACGCGCGTCCGGGCGAAGTCATCTATTCGCTTCAGGGTAAATAGAACTCAGTTCGCGCGAAAAACCGGCAACGTTACCCAGACTTCGGTCCCTTTTCCGAGGACGCTCTTGATCTGGATCGTCCCATTTGAGCGCTCGACGATCGCCTTGCAGATGGAAAGTCCAAGCCCCGCGCCGCCGCTGTTTCGGCTGCGCGAGCGGTCGGCCCGATAGAAGCGGTCGAAGACGTGCGGCAGCGCGGTTTCGGGGATGCCCTCACCGTCATCGACGACCTTCAACTCCGCGATTCCATTGTGCGTTTTGACCGTGGCGGAGACGCGCCCTTCCGGCCGGCTGTGCTGCAGCGCGTTCATGATCAGGTTGGAGCAGAGGATGTCCGCGTCATCGGCTGGCACTGCGATTTTGCCGGGATCGGTGGCACTTATCTCCAGGTCAACTTTCTTCATTGTGGCGAGCGGACGCAGGCGTTCTGCAACAGCGTTTACGGCCGATTGCAGCTCGCTTGATTCGCCGGATTCGGCGGGCGCTTCCTCGAGTCGCGCCAGCGCGAGCATGCGGCTGGCAAGCTCTTCCATGCGTTCGGTATCGACCAGCAGGCCTTCGAGGCCTGCCTCGTACTGCCCCGCGGTTCGTGGGCTCAGAGTCAGTAGTTGCAGGCTGGACTTGAGCACCGCGATCGATGTCTTCAACTCGTGGGCCGCGTCGCCGGTAAGCTGCCGTTGGCGCTCAAAGGACTGATGCAGTCCGTCCAGCAGTTCCTCCATCGAGTGCGCAATCGGCGCAAGCTCGGTGGTGTGGAGGACTGCATCGGGCGGCACAAACTCCCAGGAGCGCGTCGAAACCCGGCCGGCGATCGCGGCGAGTTCCTGCAGCGGCGAGAGCCGGCGGCGCAGGAACCATACCAGCGCGACGCCGGTGATCGCCAACAACAATGCCCCGGTTGCGACGTAGAATCCAACGGCCTCCATCACTTCCTCCCACAGACCGTGGGTGGGCGCGGCGTAGAGAACGGTGACCGGACGGCGCAATCCGCCATTCCGCTCGTTGCGGTCGATGACGCGGATGCCGTCGAATCGGAGCGCCCTGTAGGACGCTCCATTGACCTTGAAGCCAAAGTAGCCGGGCTTGTGCGCGGAGCTGAGATTCGCGAGCGCCTCTGCGGACGCCGACGGCGACGTCCCCAGCACGCGCCCACTGGGACTCAGGACTTCGTAGACGTCCTGCCGGGGCAGCACCAACTCGGTGGGGTCGACGGTGACGTTGTCTTCCGGATCTTCGGCGTCCTGCACGGCGCCGAGCAGAGAATCCGCCCGTCCGCGCAGCATTACGTCGAAGGCGCGTTTCCGGCCATGCATCTCGTGGCCGACCGCGACAAACGCAAATACAGCCGCGCAAATCAGCTCGGCGAGCAGGACGCCGACGATCAGTTGACGGCTCAGCGAGCGTGTCTTCATACCTGCTTCTCCGGCGCTTCCAGCCGGTAACCCCGGCCACGGATGGTCGCGATAGTGGTCTCCTCGCCCACCGCGCGCAGCTTCTTGCGCAGGTTTGAAACGTGCGCTTCGATTACGTTCGAGTGGTGCTGCCAGTTGTAGTCGTACAGATGCTCCAGCAGTTCCCGGGCGGAGACAATCGCGCGCGGACGGAACACGAGGTATTCCAGCAAGCGGTACTCGGTGGGCGAGAGTTCGATCAACTGGCCTTCGCAGCGCACCGTCTGCTCGACCGTATTGACGCTGATGCGCCCTACCGTCAGCTCCGGATGCGGGGCCCCCTTGCCGCGGCGGATGAGCGCCTTCGCGCGCGCCAGCAGCTCGCCCAGATCGAATGGCTTGGTCAGGTAGTCGTCGGCGCCGGCGTTCAGCAACTCGATGACTTTCGCCCGTTCGTCGCGGGCAGTCAGGATCAGGATGGGGGTCATATCCTTGCGCCGCCGCACCTGGCGCACAATGCTGAGGCCATCGAGCCCCGGCAGCATCAGATCCAGCAACAGGAGGTCGTAGTGCTGGTACTCGGTCAGGGCCGCCCCATCTGCGCCATTTTCCGCGCAATCCACCGCGAAGCCGCAGCGCTCGCGCAGGGCCTCCGCAATGTTATTCATGAGTCGAATTTCATCTTCTATTACGAGTACTCTCATCCGTAGTCAATCTACTCTTCCTGTGTCTAGACTCTCATCCGATCCTTAAGGTCCCATTAAGCAATGGCTTAAGCTTTGTTTAAGCCATGTCTGACAGAGTTACAGTTGCAGTAGGGCACCACAACCGTTTTTTTGTTCTCGACCTGATGTATCGAATAAGCCATATGCCTCTTTTTCGCGCAGAAATTAGCCCATCGCGCTTGAGTAAGCGCGCATTGCATCTCGTCTGCCTCACTGCACTGGGGTCTGTCGCGTTCGCCCAGCAGGTCAGCGCACCCGCGGTTGCGCAGCCGACAACCGCTTCCGCGATCACGCTGGATGAGGCCATCACCCGCGCCCGCGCCAACGAGCCAACCTTCGCCGCCGCCGCTGCCGCCGCGAAGAACGCGGCGCTCGATCGCTCTATCGCCCGGGCCGGGCTGTTGCCCAGCGCGAACTATTACAACCAGTACCTCTACACGGAGGGCGCCCGTTGCCCCTTGTCGAATGTGGTCTGCGCCGCGAACGCGGGACTCAAGCCGTCAGACACTGGCACGGCTGTCAGCTCAGTTCCGCGATTCATCGCCAACAATACCGTCCATGAGTACACCAGCCAGGCGCAGGTTAACGAGACGATCGGCGTGCAGCAGTTCAACGCGGTCAGTCGCGCCTCTGCCTCGCTCGCGGTCGCGAATGCCGAGCTCGAGGTTTCGCGACGCGGCCTGGTCGCGAGCGTCGCCAGCCTCTTTTACGCGGCGTTCACCGCCGACCGCCGGGTAGCGATCGCGCAACGGGCAGCCGACGAGGCGGCCAGCCTCACCAGGCTCACGCAGCAGCGCGAGAATGGCCGCGAGGTCGCCCACGCTGATGTGGTCAAAGCCCAGCTTCAGCAGCAGCAACGCGAGCGTGACCTCTCCGACGCCAAGATCAACGCCGAGAAGGCTCGCCTGGATCTTGCTGTACTGCTCTTTCCCGATCCGCGAACTCCGTATACCCTCAACGTGCCCGATGCCCCGCCTGCGGTGCCTGCCCGTGCCGACGTGGAAGCCGCGCTGGCCAAGCAAAATCCGGAACTGGCGAGCGCTCTTGCCAGCGCTCACCTGGCTGACCTGAATGTCATCGCCGCCCGCTCCGCATATCTGCCCGATCTCGCGCTCAACTACAGCTACGGCATCGATGCACCGAAGTTTGCGATCAACGGCCTCGACGGCAGCCGCGCGCTGGGCTACTCCGCGAGCGCCACGCTGAATATTCCAGTTTGGGACTGGTTCACCACCCACGACAAGGTCCGTCAAAGTGAAATCAACCGGGACGCTGCCAAGGTTGCGCTGACCAATACGCAACGCAAGCTGATCGCCACCCTCGACGAGAGCTATTCGGAAGCCGTCGCCGCGCATGACCAGCTCGACAGCCTCAACCTCAGCGTAACCACTGCGGCCGAGAGCCTTCGGCTGACACGACTCAGCTACACCGCCGGCGAAGCGACCATCCTCGAAGTGGTCGACGCGGAGAACTCTTTCATTACCTCAGAAAACGCTCGAGAGGATGGAATCATCCGATACCAGGCCGCTCTCGCGAACCTCCAACTGCTGACAGGAACGCTCTAAACCATGACGCCTTCACCCATCCTTCGAACCCGTCTTCCGCGTCTCTTCGGACCCTCCGCAGCCCTGTTATGCGTCTCTCTTTTGCTTCCCCTTGGTTGCAAGAAAAGCGAAGAAGAGACGCCAACGCCCGAGGTGTACGTGCAGGCCGCGCATCCGGAACATGGAAGCATCTCCGACCAGATTGCCGCGGACGCGATTCTTACGCCGCTGGCGCAGGCGGCGATCTCGCCCAAAATAACGGCGCCGGTGCGGAAGTTTTACGTGCAACGGGGCTCGCGCGTGCATGAAGGCGAGTTGCTCGCCACGCTCGAAAACCAGGACCTTGCCGCTGCGGCGCTCGACAACAAGGGCAGCTACACCGCGGCCCAGGCCACCTACGAAACCGCGACCAAGGCGACCGCGCCCGAGGACATGACCAAGGCGAAGCTCGATCTGGACCAGGCCAAAGCCACGCTCGATCTCGACCAATCCATCGTCAATGCGCGCAACGAACTCTTCACCCAGGGAGCCATCCCCGGGCGTGACCTCGACACCGCGAAGGCCACGCTGGTGCAATCGCAGGCTGCGTACGACATCGCCAAGCAACACCTCGACTCGCTGCAGAACGTCAGCCACAAGGCGGCCCTCGAAAATGCGCAGGGCAATCTCGACTCCGCCAAAGGGAAGTACCTCGGCGCGCAGGCACAACTCAGCTACACCGAGATCCGCAGCCCGATCTCCGGCGTCGTCACCGACCGCCCTCTCTTCGCCGGTGAGACTGCTGCTGCGGGAACTCCGCTCATCACGGTCATGGATACCTCCGCGCTGATCGCCAAGCTGCACATCGGGCAGATGCAGGCGCAGGAGCTTTCCATGGGAGGCGATGCGACGTTGACCGTTCCCGGCATCGACGACCCCGTGCCCGCGAAGGTATCGCTCATCAGCCCCGCACTCGATGCCGGCAGCACCACAGTGGAGGTGTGGCTGCGCGTCGACAATCGCAAGGGCAAGTTGAAGGCAGGCACGCCCGTTCATGCCACGATCACCGGCCGCACCGTACAGAATGCGCTCACCGTGCCGGTGGAAGCGATTCAGCCGAGTCCGGATGGCAATGGCAAGTTCGTCATGGTAATTGCCTCGGATTCAACCGCGCACAAGAAGACTGTCACCACCGGAATCCAGACTGCCGAAGACGTGCAGATTCTCAGCGGCATCACCGCGTCGGACATGGTCATCTCCACCGGAGCGTACGGCCTGGACGAGAACACCAAGGTCAAGATCGGCAAAGATCCCAACGCCAAGCCGGATGACGACGAGAAGCCTGCGGCCGGCGAGCCCGCGGACTCGGCTAAGCCAGGAAAGGATGCGGACGACAAGTGAGCCTTCCGGCAACCATCTCCTCATCGTCCCCGGCGCAGCAGTCTTCCTTCTGGCTCTCGCGCCTGTCGACCACGATCTTCTTCCTGGTCGTTGTGCTCAGTCTGGCCGGCGTTTATGCGGCGTTTCAAGTGCCGATTTCAGTCTTTCCCGACACGAACTTTCCGCGTGTGGTCATCGGTGTCGACAACGGCGTCATGCCGGTCGAGCAGATGCAGGTCACCGTCACCAAGCCGATTGAAGACGCGGTCAACAGCGTGCCTGGGCTGGTCACCGTGCGCTCCACTACGTCGCGTGGCACCGCTGAAATAAGTCTCTTCTTCGACTGGAACGTGGACATGTTCCACACGCTGCAATTGGCGGACGCCGCGCTCTCCAAGGTTCGCCAGACCCTGCCTGCGACAGCCGTGATCACGACCAACCGGCTCACGTTCGCCACGTTTCCCATCCTCGGCTATGCGCTGACGGCGGACAATCAGGGAGCGGCCACCGTGTCTCCGACCCGCCTGTGGGAGATCGCGACCTACGATCTGAAGCCGCCACTCAATCGTGTCCCCGGCGTCTCGACCGTCACCGTCCAGGGCGGCCAGGTTCCCGAGTACCACATCGTCCCCAACCTGGCACGGCTGCAGAATTCCGGCGTCACTCTCACCGACCTCGTCAACGCTGTTCAGAGTTCCAACATTATCGACTCGCCGGGCCTCTACGAGGCCAATCATGAGTTGATCCTGGCGCTGGTCGGCGCCCAGGCGCACGACGTGGCCCACCTCGCTTCGCTCGTAGTTAAGACGACTCCTACCGGGGTTCCCGTACGGGTTGCGGATGTAGCCGATGTGGGCCCGGGCACGGAACCTCTCTACACCACGGTCACCGCCAACGGAGTTCCGTCGGTGCTCATCAACATCGCTCGCCAGCCATCGTCGAACACCGTCCAGGTGGCCAATGACGTCGCCACCGAGATTGCTCAGTTACAGAAGATTGTGCCGCCCGGCGTCCATCTCTCCCCGTTCTACGATCAGTCGGAGTTGGTGCGCGAGGCGATTGCCAGTGTTCGCGACGCTATCTTTATTGGCCTCGTTCTCGCCTGCATCATCCTCTTTCTCTTCCTCCGCGACTGGTCCAGTTCGCTGGTTGCCGGCCTGGTGATTCCTGTAACTGTTGCGGTTACGATCCTTTTCTTGTGGATCATTGGCGAGTCCTTCAACCTGATGACGCTTGGCGGACTCGCCGCCGCCATCGGACTGGTCATCGATGACGCGATCGTTGTGGTCGAAAACATCGTCGTCCACCGCGATCAGGGCCAGTCCCGCGCCGACGCCGTCCGCTTTGCCCTGCGCGAGATATCGACTCCGCTGGTCTTCTCAACGCTTACACCGGTTGTGGTCTTCCTGCCGCTTATCGCGACCACGGGCGTGACCGGCAGCTTCTTCCGTGCGCTCGCGATCACGATGACCGCGGCACTGCTGACATCGTTGGCGCTTGCGGTCACCTTCACTCCGGCACTGTCTCTTTCCCTGCTTCAGGGACGGAAGCCGCGTACTGCAGCCAAGGCTCGCAAGTCGATCTTTCCCTTTCTCTCGCGCGGGAGAGAGGTTGATTCTCCCGAAGCTCTCGTGGGCGACTTCTCGGCTCCCCCTGAACCTGCTGGGGGCCACGAAGGCCATGAGGACGGCCCCATCATGCGCCGCATTCTCGCGGCCCATGCGCGCGCCCTCAACTGGGCCCTCGCTCGCCCGATCGCGTTGGGAATTGCCTGCGTGGTGCTGATCGCCGGGACGTTCTTTGCCTACAACTCTCTCGCCACCGGCCTGCTGCCCGAAATGGACGAGGGGGCTTTTATCCTCGACTACCTGACACCCGCCGGAACCTCGCTTGCAGAGACCAACCGCATCCTCACGCACGTTGAACAGATCCTCCACGAAACGCCCGAAGTTGAGATCACATCGCGCCGCACCGGCCTGCAGATGGGACTTGCGGCCGTGACCGAGGCCAACACGGGCGACTTCACTGTCCGCCTGAAGAAAGATCGCGATCGCCCCATAGACGAAGTCATCGCCGACGTCCGCGACAAGATCAAGAAGTCCGAGCCTGCGCTCGACGTCGAGTTTATCCAGGTGCTTCAGGACATGATCGGCGACCTCTCAAATCAGCCGGAAGATATTGTCATCAAGCTCAAATCCAGTGATCCTGCTCAACTCAACGAACTCGGACCGCGGGTTGAGGACGCCATCAAGAAAATTCCCGGCGTGGTCGACACGCAAAACGGTGTGGATAACACGATCTCCGGGCCGGCCACCAGCTTCCAGGTTGATCCGGTCGTCGCCGCCCGCCTCGGTTTCACTCCCACGGAAGTTGCTGAAGATGCCACTGCCATTCTCGACGGCCTGCCCACGACCGATCCGATGATCGTCAACGGTCGTCCTTACACCATCCGCTTGCGCCTGCCGGCCGACAGCCGTAGCTCCCTGGATGCAATTCAGAACACGGTCTTCAACTCCAGTACGGGGCATACCGCTTCCCTGGGCTCGCTCGCGCAAGTGACGCAACTCCCGCCGCAGAACGAGATCAAGCGGGAAAACCTGCAGCAACTCATCTCGGTCACCGGGCGTTTGGACGCAAGTGTTCCCGGTGGCGCGGATCTCGGCTCGGCAATGCAGCAGGTGCAGACGACAGTCGCAGCCATGCATATTCCGGCCAGCGTGCGCGTCGAGTATGGCGGCACTTACGAAGAGCAGCAGAAATCCTTCCACGACCTGTTGAAGGTGCTCATCCTGGCGCTTGCGCTCGTTTTCGGCGTGTTGCTTGCGGAGTTCCGCAACTTCTCCGCCCCGCTTGCGATTCTCACCAGCTCAGTGCTGTCTATCTCGGGCGTTGTCTTCGCGCTGGCGATTACGCGGACCGACTTCAACGTGGCCAGCTTCATGGGGCTCATCATGGTGATCGGCATCGTCGCCAAGAATGGCATCCTGCTGCTCGATGCCGATGAGAAGTTCCGCGACCGTGCGGAGCACGAACACCCGACCAATCCGGACGGATCGCCGGTCGAGGACCTGGCGCGCGAAGCGATGCTGCACGCGGCGCAGCGGCGGCTGCGGCCGATCATGATGACGGCGATTGCCGCGGTTTGCGGAATGCTTCCGCTGGCGTTCGCGCTGGGCGCCGGTTCGCAGATGCTGCAGCCGTTGGCGATTGGCGTCATTGGCGGACTGCTGATCTCGGTTTTTCTTTCACTCATCGTCACGCCAGCCGTGTATTACCGGCTCACGCGGAAACGCCACGCGGAGGCGGAGGCAGTCTAGCGGCGATTGTCGGTGGCGGGCTCGGGATGGATGAGCAGGCGGTCGACCTCGGGCGAGTCGAGCTTGAATGCGCCCTCGAGCGCGGTGATAACGGTGTGGACGCGCGCCATGGGGAGATCGTCCGGCAAGGTGCAGTGGCAGCTTACCTGGAGATGATCGTCGGGGCCGGCGATCGCGCGGCGGCGCCGGCGGGTGACGAAGACTTCGTGGATGTCGAGGATCTCGGGGAAAGCTTCGGCGACGCGGCGCAGGCGGACTTCGAGTTCGCGGTCGCGTTCGAGGGACGCCGGGTGCTCGATGGTGGCGGGCTCGCTCTCGATGTGGGTGAGGATGGAGGTGATGGCGGGGATCTCGCTGCGCATCTCCGCTTCCAGTTCGGTGACCAGCGCGTGGGCCTCGCGGAGCGGCATGGTCTCGTCGACTTCGAGGTGCTGCTCGATGTGCAGGCCGTCGTCGAGCTGATGCACGCCGATCTCGTGGATGGCGAGATTGCGGCGGGCGGCGACGGCGCGGACGCGGTCGTGAACGCTCTCGGCGAGCGAGGCGGTGGGAACGGTGTGGACGACCACGTCGGCGCCGGGCAGGTGGCGCTGGACCGCTTCAGTCGCGGCCATGGTGAGCTGCTCCGAACGCTGGAAGGTCAGGTTGCGCGGCATGCCGAGGGTGACGTCGGCGAAGTAGTTGTGCCCTGAACGGCGGGTGCGCAGGCGGTCGACGGACATGACGCCGGGGATCGCGGTGAGATCGTGAATGAGGTTGCTGCGCAGCTCTTCCTTGCTTAGGGGATGATCGCTGGTGGGATCCGTCGTAGGTGTGGCGTCGAGCAGAGTGTCGATGGTGTGGCGGGCGAGCCGCCAGCTGACCCGCAGAATGACGCCGGAGACGATCACGGCGGCGATCGGGTCGGCGTATTCGAGCCAGTGCAGTCCGTAGCGTTCGCCGGCGAAGGTGGCGGCGAGGCCGATCATGACGGCGAGCGACGCCCACATGTCGGTGGCGAAGTGGATAGAGTCGGCGGCGAGCGCATCGGAGCGATGTTCGCGTGCGATGCGGCCGAGCGTGCGGGAGCGGCTGAAGTCGACGCCGATCGAAAACAGGAGAACAGAGAACGGCCAGAGCGAGGGCTGGAGCGCGAGGCGGTGGTGAAAGACGATGCGCTGGACGGCTTCGGTGAGAATCACGATGCAGGAGCCGAGCATGATGAAGGTCTCGACGAAGGCGGCTAGCGATTCGACCTTACCGTGGCCGTAGTTGTGGTCTTCGTCGGCGGGACGGTCGGAGACCTGGACCGAGAACAGCGTGATCATGGAGGCGATGAGGTCGACGGCGGAATGTGCCGCTTCGCTCAACATGCCGAGGGACCCGGTGAACAGGCCGGTGAGCAGTTTGAGCAGGGTCACGACGCCGGCTGCGATGACCGAGAAAACCGCGGCCGAGCGCTTGGCGGTGTAGGACTCGGCGGGGGCTGCGCGCATGGCCGTGGGGCTCATGGAAGAGATGGTACAGGTTTGCGTGGCGCTGCGTGCGGTGGGATTTCGGGGTGGATGCGCTGACCCCCTCCCCCCTTGTATATACACCGATTTGTTGAGGTGATTCGGGTTGCGGCGCAGTATATACGGCTTTGTATAGATTTTCCTGCTCCGACTATCCATGCGGTCACCCTTGCGTGTGAAGCGATTTCAAGCGAGACACAATCCGGCTGCGGTGGATTCGGTCTGCCCCCTTGCACCAGTGTAGGTGTGCGGATCAGGCGCGTCGGTGACGGCGGACACAGGTGCGGAAGCACGGGTCGAGGACGTCGGCGGAGTCTAAGTTGTCAGTTGTCAGTTGTCAGTTGTCAGTTGTCAGTTGTCAGTTGCCAGTTGTGAGTTGTCAGTTGTCAGTTGGAATCGGAGCAGGGGAAGCAAGGAGGCCTGGGGCTAAAGCCCGCCGATTTATATGTCAGTTACCGCGGGCTGAAGCCCGCTGCTAATCCGAAAAAACATCCTCTGTCCGCCGCACAGCTACCCTTATTTCCAACGTGTGGGCAGGCGCGATATCCAACGTGTGGGCAGGCGCGAAATCCAACGCGTGGGCAGGCAGCGAAATCCAATGCGTGGGCAGGAGCGAAATGCGGGGATTCTTCGCTTCGCTCAGAATGACAAGCGGGGGAAATGACACGGGGGGGAAATTATGCTGCGAATTCTAGACTCAGGTCCACGGCTGCCAATGGGCGCTATTGAGACTGTTACGAAACTCTTTTGCGGGTGCATGGCGAGAATTGCTGACGAGAAGCCGACATTTGAGGAGGCACCGCCTCGGTGAGTGCCTTGGCGATCATGCACTCACCGAGATCCGCCGATTCAGATTGCCGAGAAGCCGCCGTCGACAGCCAAATCCACCCCATTCACGTAGCTCGACTCGTCTGAAGCAAGAAACAGCGCGGCCGCCGCAATTTCCTCAGGACGACCCATCTTTCCCCGCGGGATCAGAGATTCGAACATCTCCCTCGTCGCCTTGTCGAGTCGCTGAGAATCCGGTGTGTCGACCTGCCCCGGGCTCAGCACGTTCACCCGGATATTCCTACCCTTCAGTTCGTTGAGCCACGTGCGTGCGAAGGAGCGCAATGCCGCCTTGCTCGCCGCATACACGCCGAAACCGGGAAAGCCTTTTACCGAAGCAACGGACCCGATCATGATGATCGATCCGCCATCGTTGAGCAGCGGCAACGCCTTCTGAACCGTAAACAGCGTTCCGCGCACAATCAGGTCGAAGCCCGCATCGAAGTGCTGCTCAGTAATCTCGCCCAGCATGGCAGCTTCACCTTTGCCTGCGCTCGCAAACAGGATGTCGATCTTGCCCTTTTGCCGCTTGACTGTGTCGAACAGACGGTCGAGGTCGTCGAGATTGGCCGCGTCGCCGCGCACGCCGGTCACGTTCCGGCCAATCAGCTTGACGGCCTCATCGAGCGCCTCCTGCCTCCGGCCCGTGATGAAAACGTAGGCGCCTTCTTCAACGAACCGCTTGGCGCTCTCCAGCGCCAAGCCGCTCGATCCACCCGTGATGACTGCAACTTTTCCTTCAAGCTTTCCCATCATTACTCCCTTCGGTAGATGCACCTGCGTTAGAGCCTGTAGCTCGCGGCACTCTCGGAGGCCCGCGCCAGTGCTTGCGTGTCGATATACTCCCGGATGTTCGTCAATTTGCCATTCCGAACGGTAATGTCGAAGACCCAGTGGTCCTCAAACGTCTTATTCGTGGCTTTGATTTTCCCCGTAGCGACGCCGACGACCAGAACCCGGTCTCCCTGCGCTATGAATTCGGGGGGCTTTGGATATGTCACTTCGATCTCTGCGGACGCCTTCTGAAGCACATTTTCCAGTGCATTGTGCCCGCGGTGCGTGCCGGCCAGCGGCCAGTCCTCGCCCGGAATGATCCACTCAATATCTTCGGCAACCAACGCCAACACACGTTGCTTATCGCCGCTGCCTATAGCTGCAAAAAACTCCTTTACAGTCTGGACATTCTTTTCGATGCTCATTGAAATCTCCTTTCCTTACATCAAATGGGTCCTACCGAATCGGACTTTTCGGAACCATCCTTCTCAGGTCAAATCACACGGTCATAGATCGGTTACTGCTGCTTCTTGAACAGATCCTGGAAGATGAGCCGACCCCAGGTTTTGCCGCGTGCGTGCACCAGCGCGCCACCCTCGTTGAACTTTCCGAGCTTGACGGGTGCGAACCCGAGTTGTTTGGCCAAATCCGCCACGGGAGCGATCGCGTCCTCGTCGTCGCTCGACAGAAAGACGACCCGGTGGCCCCCCTCGACGATCGGATCGGTAGCCAGGATGGCTGCAACCAAGTGGTTGAAACCTTTCACGAGCTTGGCGCCGGTGAACGACTTCGCAACGAAGGCAGAGGACGGGAGACCGTCCAGTTCCTCAGGTGGGACTGGAAACGAGTTCATCGCGTCGATGACCGTCTTGCCTTTCCAACTCGGCAGGGCCTTCGCAATCTCGCGATGTTCTCCGAATGGGACTGCCAGGAAGATTGTGTCGGCCTTAAGTGCCTCTTGCAGTGACTTGGCGGTGACTGTTGGCCCGATCGCGCGGGCCTGCGGTGCCAACTCCTCGGGCGAACGACGACTCGCGACGGTCACCTCGATGTTCTTACGGGCAAAGGCGTGGGCGAGTGCCTGGCCTATCTTGCCGAATCCTAGAATTGCGTAGCTCATATGTTCTCCTTTGATTTACCGAACCCTACGGCCTCCGGAAATTGAATGGAGCGCCGGGGGGCGAGTGCATTAGATTTGCGCCAGCCCGCCGTCGACGGCGAGTTCGCTGGCGGTCATGAAGCTACTGTCATCCGACGCGAGAAAGGCCGCCGCCGCCCCGATCTCCGCCGGGTCGGCCATGCGCTGGAGCGGAGTCATCGAGGCGTAGACCTTCTGGCCCTCCACGCCCAGCGCTGCAACCGCGAGTTCGGTCGCCGTCGCCCCGGGCGACAGCACGTTTACCCGGATGCCGGTGCCCTTCAGGTCCTCCGCCCAGGTTCGCGCGAGGTTGCGCACTGCCGCCTTGCTCGCGCTGTAGACGCTCATCGTCGGGGCGCCCGTGGTGCCGGCGCTCGAGCCGGTCAGGATGATCGAACCGCCCTTGCCCATCAGCGGCAGCGCCTTCTGGACCGTGAAGATCGTACCCTTCACGTTGGTGTCGAAGGTTTCGTCAATGTGCTCGGCGGTGATCTTGCCAAGCGGAGACGGGCTTCCCGCCCCGGCATTGGCGAAGACGATGTCGAGGGTTCCGCGCTCGGCCTTCACCGCCGCGTAGAGTCTGTCGAGGTCGGCCAGATCGGAGACGGAGCCCTTCACCGCGCGGGCGTTGGGCCCGAGGTAGGCCACAGCGGCGTCGAGCGCTTCCTGCCGGCGGCCGAAGATGAAGACGATGGCGCCCTCCTCGATGAAGCGCTTTGCCGCGGCGCGACCGATGCCGGTGGCCCCACCCGTGATGACTGCAACCTTACCTTGAAGCTTTCCCATATTTACTCCCTTCGGAATGTGTGAAGCATTCGGTACAGTAGAGTAGAGTTCTTTGGCAGTGGACGAGAACTGCTTAGGAGTCCTGATATTTTGTCTATTCGTCCAAAATGTGGAGGTTAAGTTGGACCCGATCACAGACATCTTCAGAACGATGCACGTAGCCGCTTTCGGTCTGCACAGGCTCGAAGCCACAGCCCCGTGGGGCGTGAAACAGGAAAATCCGGCCAAAGAAAAAGTCACGCCTTCCGGCAAAAAGACTTCCCCAACAGATTTGGCGCACTTCGCCATGCTTTCGCGCGGCAACTGCTGGCTGAGTGTGGAAGGGATTCCGGAGCCGATTCCCCTCACCGGTGGTGATTGCTTTTTGCTGGCCAGGGGGACTTCGATTGTTTTGCGCGACAGCCCGCGGACACGTCCGAAGTGGAGTTTCAGCGAGATCGGGGCCAGGGCCAACGGCAATGTCGCTCTTTGTGGAGGTGGTGGCGCACCGACGACAATCGTCTGTGGTTCCTTGAGTTTTGATCACGCCAGCCTGAATCCGATCACTCAGTTATTGCCGAGCTTCATTTTGATGAAGGCCGATGAGGCACGCACGCTTGCTCTTCACAACACAGTGCAGGCGCTTGCTTCGGAAATGGCAGAACAGGCGCCGGGATCTGAAGTCGTTGCGACTCGACTGGCCGAGGTTCTGTTTATCCAGGTGCTCCGGGCGCATATTGCGTCGGGACCAGAACGTAACAAAGGATGGCTTCGCGCGATTTTCGATCCTCAGATGGGCACTGCCCTGAGTGCCATTCACGACAGCGTGAAGACACCCTGGACGGTGGAATCCCTGGCCGAAGCGGCGGGCATGTCTCGTTCCGCATTCGCAGCACGTTTCAAAGTGCTACTCGGACAAACGCCGCTGGAATATGTCACCGAGTGGCGGATGCAGAAGGCGATGCGGTTACTCCAGCAGCGGGAGAAGAAGCTCATCGACGTCGCTCGGTTGGTCGGTTACGAGTCCGACGCTGCGTTCAGTAAGGCGTTCAAGCGAGTTGTCGGGACAAACCCTGGTGAATACCTAAGACGCGGTATCTGAAGAGTCCGCGTGGCGTCAGGGTTTGGTGGCGCGGTAGAGGCCGGCGGTGCCGAGGGTGTAGCTGGTCCAGGTGGGGTGGAGGAAACCGGCGGCGGCGATGAGAGCCTTCATCGCGGGCGGACGGGGGAACTTCATGACGGAGTCGGGGAGATAGGCGTAGGCACGGCGCTTGCCCGAGATGAGACCGCCGAGCGTGGGCAGCATGTGGTGGAAGTAGAAAGAGTAGAGCGCGCCGACCGGGCCGCCGGGCTGGTTGCATTCGAGGATGGCGATTTCGCCGCCGGGGCGAAGAACGCGGAAGAGTTCGGCGAGGCCTTCGGAGTAGCTGGCGAGGTTGCGGAAGCCGAAGGCGAAGGTGACGAGGTCGACGGAGGCGTCGGCGAGCGGGAGGTGGAGGGCGTCAGCTTCGAGCGGGAGGATGTTGCGGCCGGCGAACTTGGGGAGGGCGAGGGCGAGCATGTTGTGGGAGAAGTCGGCGGCGAGGATGGGGGCGATCGGCGTTGGTTGATGACTGCTGGCGGGTGCGTTGCGAGGCGATTTCTTTCCTTTGACCTTGTGCGGGAAGGACAGGCCGAGAAACTGGGGGCCGGCTTGTGGGCGGTACTTGTCGAGGGCGAGGGTGAGGTCGCCGGTGCCGCAGCAGAGGTCGAGGACGACGGCCTCGGGGCGCTGAAGGATAGGACGGAGGGTACGGGCGGCGCGGATCCACCAGGTGCGGTCGAGGCCGATTGAGAGGAGGTGGTTGGCGCGGTCGTAGGTGGGGGCGATGGTGTCGAACATCTGCTGGATGCTCGCGGCGGCTTCGTCGGGCGAGGTGACGCCGGCGGGGCGGGCTCCGGAGGCCGGTTCGGGTTGGGTTGCGGGCGTCATTCTGGGGGCTGAACGTCTTGATTCCGGGTGCGACTTTGGTGGTACAAGGCCTATTTTTCTAAAGACCTACGGTATTTGTACCTCTATTATCGAACGAATGTGAGTTTCGCGTAGCCCTGAGAGTGCATCTATCTCCGCAGAGACCTGAGCAGCAACTCTAGCGAACTCCGCAGGAACGACCTCAAGAGAACGACAAATTTTTGCAGGAGACTCCCAGATGAGAAATGCGCTCAAGGGCCTGTGCGCCGGGCTTATTTTTGCGGTTACCCCGGCAGTTCACGCGAGCCCTGTTTATGACTTCACAGCGGTGGATTACTTTAGCGCGAATCCAGCCAACCCGATTTACTTCTATGCTACGTTTTCGTTGACCGGGGGACAGGCGCCCAATTTCGTGGGTGGTCCGCCGACCAGCCTGACGTACGACAATGTTTCGGTGACGTTTGACGAGACGGATAACGGCACGGTTACGCAGCAGCTGCAGAGCCTGGCTACGGTGCAGTTCTTCTCCGATGGCGCGCAGGTAAAAGCCAACGGTGCGCCGGGCGGTTTCACCGGCTTCGACAACTTCTTTGCCGGCGCGGGTTCGGGGATATGGAGCGGCAACCCGAACAGCCCGACCTTCAATCCAGGGACGTACCTGAGCAGTGTTGAGCTTGGCGATATGGTGCAGGTTGAGGCAGGAGTGTCCCCGATTCCGGAGCCGGCATCGATTGTGCTGCTGGGGACAGGTGTTCTGGGGCTGGTGGGACTGACGATGCGGCGGCGGTTGGGCCTGATCAAGCAAGTGGCTTAGAGGCTGGCAGCAAGGTCCACCAGGGAAGAGCGAGGCCGACGGAACCGGTTGGCCGGTCGCTGGTGGACGATTGTCTCTCCGGGTGAGGGGATGCGGGCGGACCAGGCCCGGGGTTAAAACCCCGATTGGTTTGAGGTGAGTTACCACACGCTAAAGCGCGCTGCTACTCCGAAAACACGCGGCGCGCAGTTTTCCAGCGCCCTCTGAAGTCCGGACCTATCTCAGACGCAAAAACAAAGACAAGAGCAAATGCGGGGGTTCTTCGCGTTGCTCAGAATGACAAGCGAAAAACAACAACAGATTCCCTTCGGGAATGACAACAAAGGCAAACGGGACGAAGAGGCTAACGCGGACGGCTTAGTGCTGCTTCATGTCGGCGAGCATGGATTGGGTGGCGGCGAGGAGTTCGGCGTCGGTGACGTCGTAGACGATTTCGGTGCTGCCGATGCCGGTGGCGAGGACGAAGGCGCGGCGGCCGGAGCGGCGCTTCTTGTCGCCGGAGGTGAGGGCGACAAGCTTCGCGGGGTCGGCGCGGAACGGCGGGATGGGGCCGTAGCGGAGGATGAGGGCGGCCATGCGGTCGTGGTCGCGCTGGGTGATGAGGCCGCGGCTGAGGGACAGGTGGAGCGCGGCGATGGAGCCCCAGGCGACGGCCTCGCCGTGGAGGAGCTTGCGGTAATGGGTGGCGGCCTCGATGGCGTGGCCGATGGTGTGGCCGAAGTTGAGGATCATGCGCAGGCCGGATTCCTTCTCATCCTTGCGGACGACGTCGGCTTTGACCTTGACGCTGGCGGTGATGACGCGGGTTAGTGCGGCGGGATCGGCGGAGATAACTTTATCTGCATTTTCTTCTAGATAGCGGAATAACTTCGCGT
>Ga0207416_1000418_pt1 | contig 75507 bp, 74 predicted proteins | sample PaiPotPPM11metaG_FD_184107 | JGI IMG/M metagenome (GOLD analysis project Ga0207416, IMG submission 184107) | Iron sulfur acid spring bacterial and archeal communities from Banff, Canada, to study Microbial Dark Matter (Phase II) - Paint Pots PPM... ... | reverse complement strand
CCCCAACCACTTCGACGAGCTCGACCGTCAGCGAATCACGCACCGTGCTGTGCGCCGTCTCCAAGCCCTCGGCTACGTCGTCACGCTAGAGGAGGTATCAGCCTGAGCTGGCTATTTTCGGGTTAAGAGCGGAAATCAGCCCGCGGCGCGCGAGTGCATCATGCCCGCGCCGCCCGCGAGGGTTCGCCGCAGGCAGACCGCAACCCACATCCGGAACGGCCGCCATCTTTCGGCCATCTCCTGCATCTCGGCGATGTCCGGCTCTTCCGGCAACCCGTACACCATCTGAATCGCGCTCAGCAGACGTCGCTCACTCGTCGGCAGCTCATCGACCGCGCTCAACGCGCGCAGCCTGATCAGCTGCGAGCCGAACTCGCCGATCCCCGGGCAGGCGCATGAGACTCTCGAGCGACTCCTGACTCGGCATCGCGCGCAGCATTTCCGTGTCCACGTCGCCCGCGAGGGCCGCGCGCCCCAGCGCGTTCAGATACTCGACCTTGCGCCCGAAGAGACCCTTGAAGGAGTTGAGACGCACCAACACCTCGGGCCCGGGAAAGCAGAACAGCCGGTGTCCATGCACATCCACGGACTCGCCGAGCTCACGACACATCCTTTCTTTGATGCCCTGGCCCTGGCGCATCGTGATGCGCGACGAGGTGATGGACCAGGCCGCCGCCTCATACGCATTCGACCAGTTGACAGGGCGAAAGCCCGGGAACATCTTCTGGAGGCGGCCGACCACCGGATCCCGTTTCGCCACGTCAGGCCACCCACGGCCGTCGACGTCGAGGCTGAGGATGCGGGCCGTCTGCTTGCGTACCGCGTCGCCGGGCGCATTCCCGTAGACGTCTCCATGGACGAGACCCGCGTCGTTCTGAGTCAGGCACACCCCGGCGGGCGACCAGTCGCCGTCGGTGAGATAGGCGAGATGCAGGTGCCCTTCCGTCTTGTTTAGTTGGGCGCCCTGCGCGTGCCCGGCCCCGCCCTCAGACGGCGCCTCGTGCCAGGCATCGATGAATCCCGCGCTTTCGCGCAGCGAGTAGTCGCCGAGCGGCTCGAGCTCGAACGATTGTGGGTCGATTAGGCCAGCTTGATCCGGTTTGCGCGAGGACCTTTCTGGCTCGGCTCGATCTCGAAGCTCACACGCTCGCCTCCGGCAAGGGAGTCGAAGTTGACGCTCGAGTCAAGGCCGGTGCGATGGAAGAAATACTCCTTCCCGTCCTCGGCCGCGATGAAGCCGAATCCGCGGTCGGAGACCAGCTTCTTGATTGTCCCAGTGGGCATCGACAATCTCCTCTTCTCGAAAGCTAGTCGCGAACGCACGGGTCCTTTCGAGAAGATCCGACCGCGGCGAACATCGCCCGACTACCGGGGACAGAACTACCTTACCACCCGTCCAGAGGCGTGGCCGAAAACCCTCGGCGAGAGATTCGGCGATCCAGGTGGTCCGCATTCGGGTGAAGCGACGAGCAGCGCAGCGAGCGCATCGCAGATGCGTGAGCGAGCAGCGCAGGAGCTGAGCCCGAAGACGGGCCGCATGGGCGCAGAAGATCCGCCGACGGCTTTTCGGCCGCGGCTCTAGGCGGCTAGCAGCGCGACTCCAGCGAGCGCCGCGACCGCCCCGGAGAGCTTCATCGCGGCCCCACGCCGCTCGCGCATCCGCCACACGCCCCACGCGGCCACGGCGACGATGGCCGTCTCGCGCACTGGCGCGACGACCGCGAGCGGCGCAATGCTCAAGGCCCAGAGGACCAGGAAGTAGCCCGCCCACATGAAGGCGCCGATCACCGTCGACCTGGCCCAACCAGGGCTCGCCAACGCGGTCGACGTGTCGCGGAATCGCGAGACGATCCAGAGCGCGATGGGCAGCTCGATCGCCATCAGCGTGAACAGCAGCCACGCGTAGAACCACGGCGCCGCGAGCCGGACGCCGACCCGGTCGACCGATGTATACGCGGCGATGCAGACGCCCGTGAGCAACGCCGGGACCGTGCCGCGGCCGCCCGCCTGCGAGACGGTGACCGCGAGAATGCCGGCCAGCAGCAGGCCGACACCGGCGAGCTGAACAACCGACAGGCGCTCGCCGAGAACCACGAGCCCGACCCCGACCGCGAGCAGAGGCGCGGTGCCGCGCGCGATCGGGTAGACGGCGGACAGGTCGCCGCGCCTGTATGCGAGCGACAGGAGCAGCAGGTAGACGGTCTCGAGGGCAGCCGAAAGCAAGCAGAAGCCGAGCGCCGTGGCGTTGAAGCCCGGACGGCCAAGGATCAACAGCTCGGGGATCAAGGCGATCGTCGCGACGACCGCCGACGTCAACGTGACGCGTCGAAACGTCGCGATCGGATCGCCGCTCACCTTGACCAGCACGTTCCAGGTGCCGTGCAGCGCCGCCGCCGCCAGGGCCAGCGCGACTCCGAATGCGATCACCTGTCGGCGGGTCGCGGCGGGCGGGCGAGCAGCCGTCCGAGAAGCCTGTACACCTCCGGGTTCACGACGAGACCGTTGTGCGAGCCCCAGACCGACATCGCCGGGATGTCGGGCCGCAGGCACGAGCGGAAGTTCACGACGTCGTCGTCGGGTGTGTAGATCGAGGTTGTCGGCACCGCAGGCGACAGCTTCAGGTCGTAGGTGAAGCGGCCTTCGAGGTTGAAGCGCCTGCCGTACGCGAGCTCATTCGCAGTCCGCACGATGCCGACCGCGTGGTGGGTCATGGCGGCGAGGTCGGTCCAGTCGGCCAGCGGTGAGCCGAGCGCGATCACCTGCTCGACGATCTCCGGCCGGCGCTGCGCCATCACCTTGGCCAGCAAACCGCCGCGGCTGTGACCGACGAGGCTCACCCGGGAGCCCGTCTCCTTCGCGATAGCTCCCACCCTGCGGCGAAGGGCGGCGAGGATTCGCTCCGAATGCTGGACGTTGAATAGGATTCCGGAGAGGTACGACTTGTAGCCGAGACGGAACAGCCAGTTCTCGAGCACCCTGAGCGTCCAGTCGCCGGCGAGAAATCCGGGCACCAGCAGGACGGGCCGCCCGTCGCCTCGAGGAACGCCGCGGCCGCGAAAAACCGGGTCGCGCATCAGGGCGGAAAACTCGCGCAGCGCAAGCGGATCCCACAGCCTCACCGGAGTGTCACTCCGTGCGATGGTAGGTGTTCGACTCGCGACGCCGGACTCAGTCGGCGTAGACACCGCCGTCGGCGCCGACCTGGACGTTGATCGAAGCCAGCGGAGTCGGGGCTGGGCCCGCGACGACGGCCGCCCCATGGGCCGGGTCGAACAGCGCGCCATGACACGGGCAGGACAGCAGGCGCTGGTTCGAGTCATACGCGACTGTGCAGCCGGCGTGAGTGCAGACCGCGTCGAACGCGACCACATTCCCGCCGGAGAGCGACACCGCCACCGCCGGGTCGCCTGTCTTCGGATCCTGGAAGTTCAGGAAACCTTGAGATTGCAGGTCGGCGAGGGCGCCGATCCTCGTCCCGGTCGGAGAGGCGACTGCGGTCGGAGAGGTCGTCGGGCTTGGAGAAACGTCCGCGGGCGCGGCGACGGTCGTGCCTCGGGTGCGCGGCCACAGGCCGAGCACCCACACTGCCGCCACCGCCGCGCCGCCGATCTGGAGGAGGAGCCGGCGCCGGTCGAGGTCGGCCTTGCGCGGGCGGGGCCTACTGGTCGCCGAGTCGGGTCCGAAGATCAGCGGCCGGGCGGTGGCCACGCCCTGGTCGCCGACCAGGACGAGCGTGATCCACGCCACGGCGTAGATGCTGTCCGAGCCGAGGAAGTAGGGCTGGACCGTCCAGCTTGCGGTGAGGAAGAAAACAATGTTCACGACCGCGCCGACCGCGGCCGCCCATCGCGTGGCGATTCCCAGCAGAACAAGGCCCCCGACCACCAGCTCAGTGGCGATGACGGCGATCCCGGTCAGCTGCGGCGTCGGAAGGGCAAGCGCCTGGACCAGGAAACCGATCGGCGAGTGAGCCGCGAACGCCTGAAGCTGCGTGCCGATGTAGGTCGAGGATCCCGACTGCAGAAAGCCCGGATCCAGGATTTTCTGCAGGCCGGCGTAGGCGAACGTGGCGCCCAGGAACAGCCGCAGCGGCAGCGTTGCGTAGCCAAGCCACCGATCCCGATCAGGCGGCTCGATGGCGGGGCGCTGGACGCGCTTCTTGCCCATGCGAGGTTAAATCGTCCCAGGGATGGCTGAGGAATCGCTGAGACTTCTGGCACAATTGATTTTACATACAGTTTGTTAAACTAAGTTCGTGTCTGAGCGCACCTATCGTCTGGGGCGGCGCCAGGCGTCCGTCGACCGCACCGCGGGATCGATCCTCGCCGCGGCGCGACAGCTCGTCGCCGCGGGTTCGGCCGCGTCCGTGGGCGAGATCGCCCGCCGGGCCGGCGTATCCCGGATCACGGTCTACAACCGCTTCGGCTCCCGGGGCGGGGTGATCCAGGCCCTGGCCCCGCAGCCGGAGAAGCCGATTGAGCTGGACGGCAACCCCCGCGAGCTCCTGCAGCGGCGGCTCGCCGAGGCTTGTACGAGGTGGTCGACCGACCCCTCTCTCTTCCGACATCTACCGCCAGGCCCCGATTCAGGTGCCTCGGCCCACAACCGCGAGCTGGCCGAGCGGCTCGCCGCAACCGATCAGCTGCGCCCCGGGTGCTCGATCAAGGAGGCGGAGGACGTCATCGGCGCGCTCACCTCGTTCGAGGTGTTCGATCGCCTTCACCGAGGGGGCCGGCGCACCCCGGCGGCCGTCGGCGAAATCCTTTGGCGGCTCGCCGGCGGAATCCTCGGGTAACATCCATGACGCAGTGCGGCATCTCGAAACGCCGGGCCTCTTCATGGACGCGCTGCGCGCGTGGAGCGCGATTAAAATCCCGTCGCCGGTCGCCGCAATCCGAATAACGGAGTAACGCTCAACCCAACACCGTGGCCACAGCCTCAGAACCACCCCATAGCAGGCGCCCCGGCGGGCCGAAGGCTTCGGGCCCCATGCTGCCCGACTTCCGCCACCTGGGGCGCTGGGATCCGATCCCGCCGATGTGGCTCGAGGGCCGCATCTATCTCGAGTTCCTCCGCCTGATCCGCGATCCTGTCTTCCGCGGCGAAGACGTCCCGCCCGGCCTGCGCCGGCCGGTGCTCCTGATCCCCGGATTCCTGGCCGGCGACTGGACCCTGCGCACGCAGCACGACTGGCTGCGGCGCATCGGCTACCGGCCGCGGCTTGCCGGCGTGGCGTTCAACGTCAACTACTCCGAGGTGATGCTGCGGCCGCTGATCGACGCGCTGATTGAGATGCATCGCAAGAGCACCGCGCGGGTTTCACTCATCGGACACAGCCGGGGCGGTGTGCTGGCCAAGGTCCTCTCGCATCGTAAGCCTGACCTCGTCGAACAGGTCATCACGCTCGGCTCGCCACTCAGCGATCCCTTCGACGTGCACCCGCTCACGATGGCGGGCGTCCGCGCCGCCCACCTCTTCAATGCCGTTCGCTACCGGCATGCAGCCTCGGTCGAGAAGCGATTTCTGCGCGACCTCAGCGCGGCACCACGCGTCCCGACCACGTCCATCTACACGCGGTCCGACGGCGTCGTGAACTGGAAGGCGTGCCTCCGCCCCGACGTGAACGCGATCGAAGTGCACGGAAGCCACGTCGGCCTGGCGATGAACCCCGAGGTCTATCGAATCCTCGCGCACATGCTTCCCGCGCCCTGGCGCCAGAGCTAGCGACTAACATCGAGTCGAGCGGGAGCTTGCTGCAAACGACAGCAGGCTGAGAGGGCGCCGTCGCGCCGACCGCATGAACCTGAACTGGGTAATGCCAGCGGAGGGAGGATCGATGAGCGACATCGCTGCTCGAGACGCCGCGGCCGACGCGTTCGGCAAGGTCGAGGCGCACGGCATAGAGGCGATCTCGGCGCGTGAGCGCCATGGCGCGCCGCGCGAGCTGGCTTTTCTGTGGGCCGGCGCCTTCGTCAACTACGCCAGCCTTTTCACGGCCAGCCTGCTCACCACGTATTACGGCCTCGGGGTGTGGGATGGGCTCGTCGCGACGACGCTCGGCACTATCTCCGCGGCGGTCATCCTCGGCCTCCTGAGCAACACGGGTCCCGCCACCGGGTTGCCGCAGATCGTCTTCACGCGGCGCATCTTCGGACTGCGAGGCTCGTACCTGGGGGCGGCGCTCACGCTGTTCCTCGCCGTCGGCTGGTTCGCGGTCGACTGCGTGATCGCGGCGCAGGCGGGCGCTCAGCTTTTCGGCGGCGAAAATCGGTGGGCGACGTTCGGGCTCGTGATTCTCATCGCTGCCATCAGCGTCGCGGTCGCGATCTTCGGCCACCAGACGATCAAAGTTCTCGAGGCCTACGGCGCGGTGACGTTCGCGATTCTTTCGGCAGCTCTCTTCCTGTTTCTCGCCCCGCAGTTCCATTGGTCGCAGGCGCCGGCGGTGTCGGGCGCCGACCACCTCGGAGCGTTCGTGCTCGGCTTCATGACCTGCTTCGCCCTGGTGGCGTCCTGGTATCCGTTCGCAAGCGATTACTCGCGCTACCTGCCCTCATCGAGCCCGCGGCGCGCAGTGACGTTCTGGCCCGTGGTCGGGATCGCCGCGCCCATGGTCCTGCTCGGCCTGTTCGGCCTTCTGCTTCCAACCATCGACGCCAGGCTGGCCGCCAACCAGGGCGTCCTCGCGGTGATCAGCGCGCATGCGCCAGCCTGGGTCGCGATGCCATTCTTCGTCTTCATCGTCGCCGGCGAGATATGGGCGAACTACCTCGACGTCTACACCGCGGGGTTGGTGACGCTCGCGATGGGGATCCGGCTTCGCCGCTGGCAGACAGCTCTTGGCTGCGGACTTCTTGGCACAGCCCTCGCCGCATACGCCGTCTTGGTCAGCGACTTTCACGTCGCATACGAGGACTTCCTCATCCTGACCTATCTGTGGGCGCCCGCCTGGGCGGCCGTCGTGGTGCTCAGCTTCTTCGTCTTCGAGGGCAGGGCCCGGCCGGCGCCGGCACTCGCGGCGTGGCTTGCCGGCACCGTATCGAGTCTGGCCTTTGTCAACTACGCCAACCTGTTCGGCAACGTCGTGTCCGGCTCGAGCTTCTTCAACGACCGCCTCATCGCGACGCTGCACGGCGCCGACCTCTCCGGGCTGATCAGCGTTGCCGTCGCCGCGGCGGTCTACTGGGCCGGGCTGCGGCTCAGGCCCGCATGAAGCTCCCGGTCGCGCTGACCATCGCGGGCTCCGACTCCGGAGGAGGCGCGGGCATACAGGCCGACCTCAAGACGTTTGCGGTCCTCGGCGTCCACGGCACGTCGGCCATCACCGCGATCACGGCGCAAAACACGATCGGGGTGACCGACATCCTCGATCTGCCGCCGTCCCTGATCCGCGAGCAGATCAGGGTCGTCGTCGAGGACATGGGCGTCCAGGCCGCGAAGACCGGCATGCTGTCGAGCCCGGAGATCATCGAAGCGGTCGCCGCCGCGGTCGAGCTGCACGGCCTGCGGACGCTCGTGGTCGACCCTGTGATGGTGGCCAAGGGCGGCGCCAAGCTGCTCCACGACGACGCCGTGGCAACACTGCGCGCGCGGCTGATCCCGCTGGCCACGATCATCACGCCGAACCTGCCGGAGACCGAGGTTTTGCTCGGCCGGAGCATCACGACCATCGAGGAGCGCCGGCTGGCGGCGCGCGACCTCGTCGCGATGGGCGCTCGCGCGGCCGTCGTGAAGGGCGGCCACGCGCACGGCGACGTGACAGACGTCTATTTCGACGGGACAGAGCTCGTCGAGCTCCCAGCCCGGCGCATCGAGACATCCAACACGCATGGCAGCGGCTGCGTGTTCTCGGCCGCGATCACGGCCTGCCTCGCGCGCGGCGCCGAACCCCTCGACGCGGTGCGTGAGGCAAAGGATTTCATCAGCCGGGCCATCGCCCACTCCTTGGAGATCGGCCATGGCCATGGGCCGGTGAACCCTATGTTCGGGCACGCCTTGGGTCTCAGGGGAGGCGGTTAAGCTTTTCGCCCATGAGCAAGCGAAAGCGCGCCACCCCCGGCAAGACGCCCGCCGACACCGGCAAGCCGGCCTCCGACGAATCGACGGACGACGCGGCGGTCAAGGACGACATGGTTCACGTCACTCCGGACCTTCTGGCGGGAAGCCCGGACATCTTCGCCGGCAAGAAGACGGAAGACGTGCCGGAGGAGTTGCCGGCGCCGCCGGCTACATCCGTGGAGGACTCCGAGGCCGCCACGGAACCGGTCGAGCCCGCCTCTCCCTTCGAACCCACCGAGCCGGAGCCGGCGGAGCCCACCGAGCCGGAGCCGGCGGAGCCCACCGAGCCGGAGCCGGCCGAAGCGAGCGCGACGCTCACTCCGGAACCGGAACACTTCGTAGCTCCAGAACCTCCCACCAGTCCCCCGCCGCCGTATGTCGACGCGGTCCCCTATACGGCGCCGCAGCGGCGTGGTGGCTCCAGCCTCGCGCTCGGCATCGTGCTGGTGGTGGTGGGGATCTTCGCGTTCGTCGTCGTCATGGCGGGCGTCGACCTGACGCAGTACGGCTGGCCGCTGTTCGTCATCATCCCGGGCCTGACGCTGCTCGTGGTCGGATTCGCCGGCGTGGGTTCGGTGGCTACGATCCCCGGCGGCATCGTGACGATGCTCGGCCTTGTGCTCGCGTACCAGAACAGCAGCGGCGACTGGCCGACCTGGGCTTTCGCGTGGGCCCTGGTCGTGCCCGGTGGAGTCGGCCTAGGAATGTATCTGCAGGCGTTGCGCGATCACGACCAGCAATCGCTCCGCACCGGACGGACGCTGCTGTTCATCAGCGCGATGATCTTCATCATCGGCTTCGTCCTGTTCGAGTCGATCCTCGGCATCAGCGGGCGTGACTACGGCGGCTTCGGCAAGGCCGCGCTGCCGCTCCTTCTGATCGTGATCGGGATCATCCTGCTCGTGCGCAGCGCGCAGAGGAGCCGCAGAGCCTAGCGAACTTTCTGCTCGAGCTTCTCCCGCGTGATCTGATACTCGGTCGCGTTGCGGTAGGGCTTGAAGCCCATGGTGCGGTTGATCTTCAGCATCGGCGCGTTCGAACCCGCGTTGCCGGTGGAGACCCACTCCGCCCGCGGGTACAGGTCGCGCAGATGGAGCAGCATCGCCGCCTTGATCCACTTGCCGAGGCCGCGGCCACGAGCGTCGGGACGCACGCCGGTGAACTCCTGGTGGATGATCGCCGGCCGGTAGGCCGCCCACAAGGTGTCGGTCACACCCGAGATGACACCATCGGCCTCCCGCGCGATCACGGTGTGCGGCACCTCGCCGCTCATCGAATGCCGCTCGTACCACTCGCCCATCCGCTCCGGCGTGATGACGATCTCACCGTGGTCCAGCGCCTCGAACGGAATGGTGTTGAGCATCGCCGACACCTGCGGCGCGAATTCGGCCCACTTCTCGCGGGGCATGGGGCCGTCGAACATCTCGAGCCTTGTCTCTGGCGATCGCCGCACGCCCTCCTCGACCCAGCGCTCGAGCATCGGCCAGTCGACCTCTGAGATCTTCAGCCGGCTCTCGATCTCGGTCAGGCGGGCCTCTGCGCCCAGCCATTTCATGAACCCATTTCCGGTTTCGTCCTCAACCCAGAAATCGGCTGTCGTCGTGCCATGCGCGCGCATTCGCTCCAGCAGCTGCGGCAGCCACAGGCTTGCGATGCCCTGCCGCCGGACATCCGGGCGGACGTAGGCGTCCGCGAAATAGAGGTGTTTGTTGGTTGCGTACTCGGGAGAGCCGGGGCGCGCCATCTCGCCGTAGAACCAGCTGAGCATCTTTCCGCCGCGCGAGATCTCGTATTGCTCGTGGATCTCGAAAGGGTTCTCGCGCTTCATTAGCCGCTCCTCGTCCGCATCCGGCCGAGGCGGGTCGTCGGGACGCAGCTCCGCCTGCCGCATGCGGCGAAGCTCGTGATATCGCTTCCAGAAGTTGCGGTCCGCGGTGCCCGGATCGACCGGTGCGGGGACCAGCTCCCCGATCATGAAGCGTCGATAATCTCACGAGTGTCAGGCTCCGAGCGGCCGTTCAAGGTGGGCGTGACGATTCACCCGCAGCAGTGCACTATCCAGCAGCTGCGCGACGCGTGGCGGCGAGCCGACGACCTCGGTGTCGACAGCATCTGGTTTTGGGACCACTTCTTCCCGCTGTATGGAAATCCCGACGGCAACCAGTTCGAATGCTGGTCCTTGCTCGCCGCATGCGCGCTCGACACGCACGCGCCGCAGATTGGGCCGATGGTCTCCTGCGCCGGCTATCGCAACCCCGACTTGATCGCCTACATGGCCGGCACGATCGACCAACTGTCAGGCGGACGGTTCGTCCTCGGGTTGGGCGCGGGCTGGTTCGAGCGCGACTACTCCGAATACGGCTACGACTTCGGCGAGGCGCGTGACCGCGTGAGGCTCCTGAAGGAGGTGCTGCCGCGCATCAAGGGGCGCATCGCGAGGTTGAAGCCTGGCCCCGCGGGCAAGATGCCGATCCTCATCGGCGGCGGAGGCGAGCGCGTGACCCTGCGCCTGGTCGCCGAGCACGCCCAGATGTGGAACGCTCTCGGCACGCCCGGCGAGTACGCGCACAAGTCGGCGGTCCTCGACGAGTGGTGTCAACGCATCGGGCGGGATCCGAAGGAGATCGAGCGGACTGCCAACGTGCCGGCGATGAGCGAGAAGGACGTCGAGCAGTGGCTGAAGGCTGGCCTCCAGCACTTCGTCCTCCGGCTCGCCCAGCCCTTCGCGACCAAGGACCTCGAGCGGATCCTCAACCGGCGGGACGCTTGATCTACAACGAGAACGGAGCTTATTTGTGACCCATCCACTAACTATTTATCGGGCCCCGGCATAGCATTTCGGCCACCACACCCTCTTCGCGGCGCGAGCCTCCTACCGCTTGGTCAGGAGGCTCGTTTTTTACATAGGGGAGGCAGGCCTCCCCTATGAGACCCCTCCTTCCACAAGCGGCGTCCGGCGGCGTCTGGTAGTTGACGCCTTGGTGACGGCCCGAGTTAATCGGGCCTAAGTCCGCACCTCGTCTAAATTCAGGCTGCTTTGACGGCGGTCACCAGCTTGTTCAGGGAGTCCTTCGCGTCGCCGAAGAACATCACTGTGTTCGGGCCGTACATGAGCTCGTTCTCGATGCCCGCAAACCCCGGGCGCATCGAGCGCTTCATGAAGATGACGTTCTTCGCCTGGTCGGCGTTCAGGATCGGCATGCCGTAGATCGGGCTTCCCGGCGTGCTGCGGGCGGCCGGGTTGACCACGTCGTTCGCGCCCACGATCAGGGCCACGTCCGCATTCTTGAAGTCGTCGTTGACCTGGTCCATCTCCTTGAGCTGCTCGTATGGCACGTTGGCCTCGGCCAGCAGGACGTTCATGTGCCCGGGCATGCGCCCGGCGACCGGGTGGATCGCGTACTCCACGTCGACGCCTCGCTTCTCGAGCACGTCGGCCAGCTCGCGCGCCGCGTGCTGGGCCTGCGCCACCGCGAGGCCGTAGCCCGGGACGATGATCACGCGCTGGGAGTAGGCGAGCAGGGTGCCGAGGTCCTCCGCGGACGCCGAGCGAACGCTGCGCGCTTGCCCGCCCGCGGCGGCCGTGGCCACCGCGTGCACCTGGCCGAAGGCCCCGAAGAGCACGTTGGCGAGCGAGCGGCCCATGGCGTCGCTCATCAGCTTCGTCAGCAAGCTACCGGAGGCGCCTACCAGCGTCCCCGCCACGATGAGCGCGAAGTTGTTCAGGGTGAAACCGCTGGCGGCCACCGCGAGGCCGGTGAACGCGTTCAGCAGCGAGATGACCACCGGCATGTCGGCGCCGCCAATGGGCAGGACGAACGCCACGCCGAGGACTAGCGCGAGCACCATCAGAGCGACAAAGGAGAAAGGAATCGAGGCGATCGCCAGCACGGCGACGGCAAAGCCGATCACGGAGGCTGCCAGCAGCCCGTTCACGATCTGCTGCCCGGGATAGGTGATGGGCGTGCCGGTCATCAGCTCCTGGAGCTTGGCGAACGCGACCATGCTGCCCGCGAACGAGATCGAGCCGATCGCGATGCTGAACACGCTGGGCAGGGCTTCGGACAGGGCTGGGTGCGTTCCGAACTTCAGCAGCTCGGCGACCGCGACCAGCGCCGCCGCGCCCCCGCCGACCCCGTTGAAGAGCGCGACCATCTGCGGGATCGCGGTCATGCGCACCATGCGAGCGCCGATGGTTCCGATCAGCGTTCCGATGACCACGCCGATCGCGACGATCTCCAGGCCCGCCTTCGTGAAGTGGAGCAGCGGGATGGTGGCGCCGAGGGCGATGACCATGCCGGCCGCGGCCGTGAAATTTCCGTTGCGCGCTCCCTTCGGGGAGCTGAGCTGCTTCAGACCGAGGATGAAGAGCACCGCCGCCAGCAGATAGGCGAGCGCGATGGCGACAGTCACGACCCGAGCCTTCGACGAGAGATTCGGTGGCCAGGCGGCCCAGATGCTAGGCGCGGCCGAGCACCAGAGCGAGTGCATTGGTAAATGCGGGAGCGAGGAGCGCAGGCCGCAACAACGCAGATGGGGTGCATGGGCGCCGAAGATCCGTCGACGGTCTCGGGTCGGGACTGTCTGGTCACTTAGGCGCCGGCGTTGGGCTTGTTCTCTTGGCGGGCTGGCGGCCCTTGAACATCTCGAGCATCCGGTCGGTGACCACGAATCCTCCGACCACGTTGGTGGTGGCAAGCGTCACCGCGACGAGGCCGATCGCGACGTTCACCGGCGAGCTCGCGCCCGCGGCGATCAGGATCGCGCCGACCAGGATGATGCCGTGGATCGCGTTGGTGCCCGACATCAGCGGCGTGTGCAGGATCGTCGGCACCTTCGAGATGACCTCGAAGCCGACGAAGATCGCGAGCACGAAAAAGGTCAGCTCGTTGAGCAGTTCGTTGTTCACGCCGCGCTGACCGTCTGCTTGGCGCGCTCGTTGACGATCTCGCCGCCGTGCGTGACGCATGCGCCCTTGGTGATCTCGTCCTGGAAGTCGATCGCCAGCACGCCGTTCTTGACGAGGTGCAGCAGCAGGTTGGCGACGTTGCGCGCGAAGAGCTGGCTCGTGGTCTGCGGCATCGTCGACGGGACGTTGCTCGCGCCGATGATCGTCACGCCGCCAACGTTCACGTCCTTGCCCGCCTGCGTGAGCTCGACGTTGCCCCCGGTCTCCGCGGCGAGGTCGACGATCACAGAGCCTGGGCGCATGCCGCGGACCATGTCGGCGGTGACGAGCAGCGGGGCCTTGCGGCCTGGAACGGCCGCGGTGGTGATGACCACGTCCGACTTGGCGATGTGCTCGCCGATCAGCTCGCGCTGCTTGCGCAGGAACTCTTCGGACTGCTCGCGGGCGTAACCACCCGCGCCCACCTGGGCCTCGAGCGCTAGTTCGATGAAGGTGGCGCCGAGCGATTGGACCTCCTCCTTGACCGCCGGCCGCACGTCATACGAGGTGACGACCGCGCCGAGGCGGCGGGCGGTGGCGATCGCCTGAAGGCCGGCGACGCCGGCGCCCATGACGAGCACCCGCGCCGGGGCGACCGTGCCGGCCGCCGTCATCATCATCGGAAAGAGCTTGCCCAGCCGGTCCGCGGCCATCAGCACCGCCTTGTAGCCGGACGCCGAGGCCTGCGAGGACAACGCATCCATCGACTGCGCTCGGGAGATGCGCGGCAGCAGCTCGAGGCTGAACGCGGTGATCCCGTGCTGGGCCAATGACTTCACGACGTCGCCCTGGGTCGCGGGCTGGAGGAAGCTGATGAGCACCGAGCCTCTCTTCAGGAGGGCGATCTCGCTCTCCCGCGGAGCCTGGACTTTGAGCACGGCGTCGGCGTCGTGGAGCATCGTCCCGGCCCGGTTGGCGACGGTTGCCCCGGCCTGCTCGTACTGCGCGTCGGTGAGAAAGGCGGCTGCCCCGGCGCCGGCCTCGACGCCGACCTGCAGGCCGGCCGCGACGAGCATCTTCGCGGTGTCGGGAACCAGCGCGACGCGGCGCTCCCCGTGCTCGATCTCCTTTGGGACGGCCACCTTCACGTTCGTGGACTCTAAGGAATCCAGGGTTGCTGCTGCAGGCGCGTAGAATCCTTAACTCGCCGCATAAGTGACCGAACCCATCGTCAACGACCTCACCATCCAGGCCGCCACCGTGAACGGATCCGGCAGTCAGACGGCGAATCTCGTTCTGACTCGAGCCATCTTCCACATGGGGATCCCGGTCGCGCCGAAAAACGTCTTTCCCTCCAACATCGAGGGCCTCCCCACCTGGTATCAGCTGCGCATCACGCCCGAGGGGCACATGGCGCGCTCCGACAAGGTCGACATCCTGGTCGCCTTCAACGCCTCGACCTGGCGTGAGGACCTGAAGACGGTCAGGCCGGGCGGCGTGGCGATCCACGAAGAGGCGTACTCGACCGCCGAGGCGCGCACCGACATCACCTACTACTCGGTGCCGTTCGCCAAGCTGGCCAAGGCGAAGATCCAGAGCGACACGCTGCGCAAGCAGCTCGCCAACATGATCTACGTCGGCGTGGTGGCCGGCCTGCTCGGCATCCCATGGGAGGCGCTGGAGCATGGCGTCCGGCGGCAGTTCCTGGCCAAGCCGAAGGCCGTCCTCGTGAACCTCGACGCGATCAAGGTCGGCTACGACCACTGGCAGGACAACTTCTCCAAGCAGGATCCGTATCGCCTCGAGCCGATGACCGGGGCCGTCGAAGGCAAGGTCCTGGTCGAGGGCAACCAGGCGGCGGCGATCGGCGCGCTCATGGGAGGTGTGACCGTCGTCGCGTGGTATCCGATCACTCCCTCCTCGTCCCTGTGCGAGTACCTGATCGCCTACTCGGACCGATTCCGCGAGGACCCGAAGTCCCACGAAAAGCTGATCTCGGTGGTCCAGGCGGAGGACGAGCTGGCGGCGGTTGGCATGGCGATCGGCGCCGGGTGGGCCGGCGCGCGCGCGATGACCTCGACGTCAGGTCCGGGCATCTCGTTGATGGCCGAGTTCTCCGGCCTCGCCTACTACGCCGAGGTGCCTGTGGTGATCTTCGACATCCAGCGCATCGGACCTTCGACCGGCCTTCCCACGCGCACGTCGCAGGCGGACATCGGCTTCGTCTACACGCTCTCGCACGGCGACACCAAGCACCTCGTCCTCCTCCCCGGCTCGGTCGAGGAGTGCTACGAGTTCGCGCGCGACGCCTTCGACTACGCGGACAGGTTCCAAACGCCGGTGTTCATCCTTTCCGACCTCGACCTCGGCATGAACCTATGGATGACGCCCGAGTTCAAGTACCCCGAGAAGCCTTTCGACCGCGGCAAGGTGCTGTCGAAAGAAGACCTCGAGCGGCTCGCGGGCGAGTGGGCCCGCTACCGCGACGTGGACGGCGATGGCGTGACCTTCCGCACGCTCCCCGGCACCGATCACCCCGCAGCCGGCTACTTCACACGCGGCTCCGGGCACGACGAGTCCGCGAAGTACACGGAGGGCGCCGACGCTTATGCGCGCAACATGGACCGCCTCGTGCGCAAGCTCGAAACGGCACGTCACGCGCTGCCCGCGCCGGTGGTCGATGAGGACGGTGCGAGCATTGGGCTCATCGCGTTCGGCTCGACTCACGCCGCGGTCGTCGAGGCGCGCGAGACCCTCGTCGCCGGGGGCAAGCCCGTCGACTACCTCCGGGTACGGGCGCTGCCACTGTCTGACGACGTAGCTGCGTTCGTGTCGCGACACGAGCACGTTTACGTGGTCGAGCAGAACCGGGACGGACAGCTCTACGACCTGATCCGTCTCGCGCTGCCGGCAAACCTCGTCGAGCGTCTCCGCTCGATCCGCCACTACAACGGTCAGCCGATCCCAGCGCCCGCCATCACAGAACCCCTTTTGCAGCTGGAGGCTGTTCCCGTATGAGCACGACCATGAACCGCGTCGGATTGCCTCGAGATGCATATAAAGGAGCCGCGACAACCCTGTGCGCCGGCTGCGGCCACAACTCGATCACCAACCACATGATCAAGGCGCTGTACGAGCTCGGCGTCGAGCCGCACCTGCTCGCCAAGATGTCGGGCATCGGTTGCTCGTCGAAGACGCCGGCGTACTTCGTCGAGACCGCCCACGGCTTCAACGGCGTGCACGGCCGCATGCCAGCCCTGACCACCGGGGCCCACCTGGCCAACCGGCAATTGATCATGCTCGGCGTTTCGGGCGACGGCGACACGGCGTCGATCGGCCTCGGCCAGTTCATGCACATGATCCGCCGCAACGTCGACTGCACCTACATCATCGAAGACAACGGCACGTATGGCCTGACCAAGGGTCAGTTCTCGGCCACGGCGGACCTCGGCTCGGTGCAGAAGAAGGGCGCGGTCAACACCTTCCAGCCCATCGACCCCTGCGCGGTCGCGCTGGCGCTCGGCTGCTCGTTCGTCGCGCGGTCCTTCAGCGGCGACGGCAAGCAGGTCGTGCCGCTCATCAAGGCCGCGATCGCCCATCGCGGTACCGCGATCCTCGACATCATCTCGCCGTGCGTCACCTTCAATGACCACGACGGATCGACCAAGAGCTACAGCTGGGTCAAGGACCACGAGGAGTCGATCGCCGACGTGTCGTTCATCCCGTTCTTCGAGGAGGTCCACGTCGACTACGAGCCTGGCACCGTGCGCGACGTGCAGCTCCACGATGGATCTCATATCGTGCTCAAGAAGCTCGGTGACGACCACGACCCGACCGACCGTCAGGCGGCGATCCAGGTCATCGAGGAGGCCCGCGTCGCGGGCCACCTTGTCACCGGTCTACTGTATGTCGACACGAAGGCCGACGACTTCGCGACCACGGAGCACATCCCCGCCCGCCCGCTGAGGGACCTGGGCGAGGACGAGCTTCGCCTGACGCGCGACGAGTTCGCCCAGTTCATGTCCGAGTTCGCCTGAAAACCAAGTTCCGGCCGCCTGTTCGCGCGACGCCCGAGGAGATCCGCAAGGGCACGCGCCTGGTGGCACGAAAGGACCCCGCGATGGCGGCCCTGATCAAGCGGGTCGGCCCCATGAGCTTTCGCGAGCCCAGCGACGGCAGCTTCGCGGCGCTGGTGCGGTCGATCATGTACCAGCAGCTCGCGGGAGCCGCGGCGACCGCGATCCACGGACGTTTCCTCAAGCTCTTCGCGGATGGACTCTCGCCCGCTGCTGTGCTGGCGCTCCCTGAAGGTGCGATGCGCACGGCGGGTCTCAGCGGCTCGAAGGCGGCCGCGGTCAGCGACCTCGCTCAGAAAATCGTCGATGAGACCGTTCCGCTGGAAGACGTCGAGTCGCTGTCCAACGACGACCTGGAGGCGAGGTTGGTCCAGGTGCGCGGCATCGGCCCCTGGACGGCGGAGATGTTCATGATGTTCCAGCTTCAGCGCCTCGACATCTGGCCGACAGCCGACTACGGCGTGCGCAAGGGTTGGGCGTTGGTCCATCGGAAAAAGAACCTCCCGACGCCAAAGGCGCTGGAGGCCGAGGGCGAGAAATTCCGCCCGTACCGAACGATCGCCGCCTGGTACTGCTGGCGCGCGGTCGAGATTTGATGAACCAGGGTCGAGATATGAGGGAAAACCCTGATGGTTTTCCCTCATCGCGCGTGCGGCTTCGCCGCAGGCGCTGCTCCCATTCCGGTATACGGGTGGGACTTGTCTAAGGAGTCACTCGGAGCGACGTTTGGGAGTCCAAATAGACAAAGTCGCGGCCGGGGTGAACCCGGCCGCCCTGGCGACCATGGTTAAGTAACTAGCGGCCGTATTTTCGGCGCAGGCGCTCTATCGATTGGTCGGTCATCGGCGGCCATCCGTAGGCGTCGAGGAACGGGCGCGCGAATCCCTTGCCGTAGTTGTACTGCAGCGTCCACACGCCCGCGGCGAGGTCGTCTTCGGGGTTGCCCAGGCCGGCGCGCCCCACGTCGACGACCGCGCTCAGCGAGCCGTCCTGGACGAGCACGTTGGGGAGGCAGTAGTCGCCGTGGATGAGCACATTGCCTCTCTTCTTCACCCCGAACGGGCAGTCGGCGGCCTCCGTCCCGTGCAGCCCACGCAGGACCTCTCCCAGTCTCGTTGCGACGCGAGTCGCGTCCCAACCGACCGACTTGTCGTGCATCGGGACGCCGACCACCTCGCGCGTCAGCAGCCAGTCGTCGCCCGCCTCGTGGAAGAAGCCCAGCATCTCGGGCACGGGCCAATGGCCGGCCAGCCACCGTAAGCGATCGCGTTCCGCGCCCAGGTCCGCCGCTCGCTTCACGAAGATCGCGCCGCTTTCGCCTGTCAGACGCCAGACGGTGCCGGCCCAACTCATCCAGGCGAACTCCTCGCGAAACGAGGGCGAGCCGAGGACCTGGTGCGCCGCATCGCGCAGGGTCGGCGGTAGAGGTAGCGGTGAGCTCATAGGTACGATCTGCAGTAAAGCTTGATCACGCTCCCAGATTCCGCCGAAGCCTTCAAGGACGCGACCTGGGAAGAGGTCCTTCCCTATTACGAAGAGCTCGAGGCAAGACCGGTGGACCGCTCCACCGTGGAATCATGGCTGGCCGACTGGTCGCGGTTCGAGTCGCTGCTGTCGGAAGCCGGCGCGCTCGCGCACTTCGCCTACTCGACCAACACGGCCGATCCGGCGCACGAAGAGGCGGAGCTGAGGTTCGGCACCCAGATCGCGCCCAACGCGCGCGAACACCGGACGAGGCTGCAGGCGCGCCTGGTCGAGCTGCGTTACGTGAGGCCCGGCCTCGAGACGATGGTGAAGCGCTTTCGCAACCAGATGGAGCTCTTCAACAAGGCCAACGTGCCGCTGTTCTCGCAGCTCGCGAAGCTCTCGACCGAGTGGTCGAAGGTCATCGGCGCGATGACGGTCGAGTGGGAGGGCGAGGAGATCACCCCGCCGCGCGTCCAGCCCTATCTCGAGGAGAACGACCGCTCCGTGCGCGAGCGAGCGTTTCGCCTCATGTTCCAGCCCTACATCGATCAGCGCGACACCCTGGCGGGAATTTTCGACAGGATGTACGACGTCCGGCAGCAGGTGGCACGCAATGCCGGCTTCGACAACTTTCGCGATTACACGCACCGCGAGAAAAACCGTTTCGATTACAGCCCGGACGACTGCCTGCACTTTCACGATGGGGTCGAGACGGCGGTCAAGCCGGCGGTCGCCCGGATCATGGAGCGGCGCCGGTCGGAGATGGGCCTCGAGCGGCTCAGGCCGTGGGACGTCGCGGTCGACCCCTTGGGACGACCTGGACTGAAGCCCTTCACCGACATCGCGACCTTTATTGATCGCGCGGGTGGTGTCTTCGCGAACGTCGATCCCGACTTCCGCGGCTACTTCGAAGTAATGGCGGACGCCCACCTGCTCGACCTCGACAATCGCAAAGGCAAAGCACCCGGCGGCTACTGCCAGACGCTGGCGTTCCGCAAGATGCCCCTGATCTTCATGAACGCGGTCGGTATCGACGACGACCTTCGCGCGCTTCGGCATGAGGCAGGCCATGCGTTCCACTCGTTCGAGGCTTCCCGGCTGCCGATCCTCTTCCAGCGTCACCCGGGCTCCGAGATGGCTGAGGTGGCGTCGATGACGATGGAGCTCTTCACGGTGCCGTTCATCGACCAGGCACATGGCGGTTACTACACGCCGGCCGATGCGCGACGCTCAACTCGATATCTGTTCGAGGACATCGTCCTTTTCTTCGCGCACTGCGCGTCCGTCGACGCCTTCCAGCAGTGGATCTACACGACCACCGAGGGCCGAGACGCCGGCGCCCGCGACCGGAAGTGGCTCGAGCTGCGCGGGCGGTTCGAAGGCGACTCGGTCGACTGGACCGACCTCGACGCGCTGCGCGTCGCCCGATGGTATTTCCAGCCGCACATCTTCGACGTACCGTTCTACTACATCGAGTACGGCATCGCGCAGCTCGGCGCGCTCCAGGTGTGGCGCAACAGCTTGCGCGACCGCTCGGCCGCAGTGCGCCACTACCGCGAGGCGCTCGCGCTCGGCGCCACCAAGCCGCTACCCGACCTGTTCGGGGCCGCGGGTGCGCGACTGATCTTCGATGCCGAAGGCATGGGAGAAATGATTTCCGCGGTCGAGGAGCACCTGACCGCCCTGGATTAGTTGTGCCCTGACTAGTTGTGCCCTAGCTAGCTAGTTGTGGATGATGTCGCGGAGCGGCCGGTGCGGGCCGAAACGCGGCGCGGCGATTCCGGCGAGGGTGATCAGCCGGATCACCCGGCCACGATGGCCGCGATAAGGCTCGAGCAGCTCGAGCATGCGCTCGTCCGTCGAGCGCGGAGTTCCGTCAAAGAGGTATCCGACCGCATGCGGCAGGTGGTAGTCGCCGATCGGGACGGCGTCCGCATCTCCCAGCGCCACCATCGCCACCTTCGCGGCCGTCCAGGGTCCGACCCCGGGGAACGCCCGCATCCTCGAGTAGGCGCTGGGCAGGTCCATCGTCACGGTCTCCTCGAGCCGTTTCGCACTGCGCGCGGCGCGGATGATCACGTCGGCGCGGCGGCGCTCGATCCCAAAGCGGTGAAAGGCCCAGTAAGGGGTGCGCGAGAGAACATCGGGTGACGGCGGCAGGATCATCCGCGCCGGCCCTGGAGCCGGTTCACCGAGGGCGTAGACAAGGCGCCGGTATGAATCCCGCGCCTCGATGGTGGTGACCAATTGGCCGAGCACCGCCGGGACCAGAGCCTCGAAGACCGCCTGGGTCCGCGGCATTCGCAGTCCAGGGGACTGCCGGTGCACGCGCGCGATCAAGGGGTGGGCGGGATCGAAGCCGCTGTCATCGTCCTGCGCGCCGCAAAGCACCGGCGCATGCTCAACCGACCACTCCGCGCCGGGGCCCCACGCCTCCACCGCAACCGACCCGTCGCGAGAGCGCAACATCATGGTGGCCGGTCCGAGCGGCGTTCGGGTCGCCCGCCAGATGGCTCCCTCTTGGTGTTGCAGCCAGGGCCCGGCACCAAGCGGGCCCAGGGTCAGGCCCAGGTCGAGCGCGCGTCCTGGTACGAATCGACCCTTGGCGTCCGCCACGAAGCCTGAGGTTAGCTAGTGAGTGGCACCGTGAACGTGAAGGTGCTGCCGACGCCGACGCGGGAGTCGACGGTCAGGTCGCCGTCATGCATGAGGGCGATCTCTCGGGACAGCCACAGCCCAAGCCCCGTGCCCTGCACGTGCATCGAGGATTCGATGCGGCCAAATCGGGTGAACAGCATCGCCTGGTCCTCTTGCGCGATGCCGGTGCCGTGGTCGGTCACCGTGACGAAAGCTTTGTCGCCGTCGCGGCGGACGTCCACGTCGATGTCGGTTCCGGTCGGCGAATACTTCGCCGCGTTGCTGAGCAGGTTGCGCACCACGATCTGAAAGCGGTCGGGATCGACCTCGGCCTCGATCGTTTGCACCGGCATGTCGACTTTCAGCTCGTGGCCGCTCAACAGCATCCTCACGCCGTCGATGGCCGAATCGGTCAGCTCGACGATGTCGGTCCTCCGCCGCTTCAGCGCGAGGCGGCCTTCTTCGAGCCGAGAGGCTTCGATCATCTGCTCGATCATCCAGTTCACCTCATCCGATTTCGAGATGAGGAGCGGCAGCACCGACCGCGCCTTCGGCGCAAGCTCGCCGAGCGCGCCGCTGTCGAGCATCGTCAGGTATCCCTTGATCACGGTCATCGGGCCACGCAGCTCGTGGGACGCGATGTTCAAGAAGTCCGTCTTGGCGCGCTCCAGTGCAGCCACCTGTGTGTGCAGGCTCACGCGGTCCAGCCCCGCGCTGATGCTCGTCGCGTACTGGCGCAGCCGGCTCAGCTCGTCGTCACCGAAAAGTGGTGTCAACCGGCCCGTGACGATGATCATCGCCCCACGGCCCTGGCGCAGGTCGAGTGGCACGACCAGGTTTCGGCCGTCGCGCCATGGCGCCGGCCCGTGACCATCGACGGCCTCCTTCAGGAACTGAGACTTATCGCTCAACGATCGGGCGTCCGCAGAGCTGATGCCCCGCGCCGCGATCACCTGGTTGTCCGAATCCAGGACGAATGCGGCTTCGGCGCCGACGAGCCGCTCCCCCCAGCCCAGCGCGCGTTCGGCAAGCGTCGCGCGGTCCGGGCTGTACATCAACAGCTCGTGCAGGGCGTGGCGGAACTCGTCCTCTTCCGGCTGGCGCCAGATGCGGCGCAGCCATACCGGCGGGAAGAAGGCCACGTAGAGAACCGGCACGATGGCAAGCGCCGCCAGGTCGATCAGGACCGTGGCCAGGCCGTTGAGCGAGCCGGCCAGCGTCCCGACGACGATCACGATCAGTAGACCGGCGTAGCCGATGCTGATCGCCCGCAGCCGCGCCTTCTCGACCGCGGGCCTGCCCCGGGCCGCCACCCAGAAGGTGACGAGGGGCTCGAGGATGCAGAAGACCCACAGACCGACGAGAGTCGCCAGGACCAGCGTCTGCAGCGCTGAGTGAGGGCTGTCCGGATTTGCGGGCAGCTGAAGGGCGGTGGCGAGGAGACCGACCACCACGAGGGCCGCGGTCAGGGCGCGACGGGTGAGCGCCGCGTAAGGGAGGAACGAGTCCCGGAACATGAGCAGCCCGTAGCCCGAGGCCAGGAACAGGGCGACGCCGATATCCGTGACGACCTGCGATCCGGCGCTCGCTCCGCCCATGGCGGGCGCAAGGAGGATCAGGACGGCAAGCGAGCCGAGGGCGAGCGCCAGGTAGCCGTGGCGGCGGTCCGGATGGAGCGTCCAGCTGACGGCGGTCCTGATCGCCAGGATCGCGAAGGCGATCTCGATGGCGAGCGACAGGACGAGGAGGAGTTCGGACATCAGCGGCTAATAGCCTACCTGACGATTTTTCAAAGACACCAGGTTTGGCGAACTGGTGGCTTACCCGACGAAGCGACGGCGAGCTCGGTCAGCTCCCGGGCATAAGCAAGATCCCGTTCGGATCGATGACGGGCTCGTTCACGCGGCGGATCTCGAAGCCGCGCAGGCCCCGGACGTCAGGCGTGACCTGCGCCGCGCTCCGGCCCTCCAGAAGGTTGATCCCGAGGTGGTGGTGGTAGCCGTCCCAGCTCATGAACCGCATGATGCCGCCGGCCTCGGCCATCAGCTCCATCCCCAAACCCTCATAGAAGGCCTGGCTGGCGTCCAGGTCGGACACGTTCAGGTGCATGTGGCCCAGCACGGTGGCCGCGGGGAACTTTTTCTCGGGCTTGGCGGCGATGCGAAGCAGGCGCTCGAAATCAAGGTGGTCCGTCCCGATGTTGAGGCGCCCGCCCGGGTACTGCCACTCGCTCCGCGGCCTGTCCGCGTACACCTCGATGCCGTTGCCTTCCGGGTCATCGAAATAGAGCGCCTGGCTCACGAAATGGTCGGCCGTGCCGGTCAGAGGAAGCCTCGCCTCGAGGGTTCGCTGGAGGAACCCACCGAGCGTCTCCTCGTCGGGTAGCAGGACGGCGAAGTGGTAGAGGCCCGCGGTACGGCGCGGCCGCTCCTTGCCTCCGGGGAGGGCGGTCAGATTCACGAGAGGCGAGGCGTCGACGCCCATGACCGCGGTGCCGGCGCCGGCGCTCAGCTTCGTCAGCCCGAACGATTCGTAGAAGGCGGTCTCCCGCTGGAGGTCGAGGACCTTCAGCTCGAGGGCGCCCAGCGGCCAGTCGGTATCACTCATCCCTCTACAACTTAGGCGTCAGAGCATCGGTGAGGCTGACCAGCACGAAGAGGAGCACCAGGAGAACCACGAACTCGATTGCGATCAGCACCAACGGGTGGGTGATCAGCCATGCGACCGTTCCGTCGCGTCAGGACTCCATCCGCGACCACGAGCTCTTCGCGCTGGAACACCAGCAGAACCACCAACAACGTGATGACGATCAGGGAGGCGTAGAAGACGGCAACCATGTCTCGCTCCGCAGGGCCGCCACGCCTCCAAGCGGCCCAAACGTTGATCGCGGAGTAGACAACGATCACGACCACGACAGTCATGAATCGATTGCGCCACGTGTGAAACGACGGACGGATGACGAGGTCCTTCCGCTTCAGTACCAGTAGTTGGGACCCTCCGAGCGCGCGCCGGGCGGATCCACTTCGACGCCTTTCGGGCCTGCGAGTCTCCTCACCTCTGACTCCACCCGGGCGATGAATGCGTCGTAGTCCTCGCCCGGCTCCGGACCCAAGGGGGGCCCGAACGTCACCGTGACGCGGCCGGGCCTGGGAACGCGGCGGAACCGCGGCATCACGGCGTACATGCCATCCACATAAGCGGGCACGACCGGCACTCCGACGTCCACCGCGAGGATCGCCGCGCCCTTGCGAAAAGCCCCGATCGCGCCGGTGACGCTCAGGCGCCCTTCCGGAAAGATGATCACGGACCAGTTCTTCTTGAGCAGCTCCTTGAGATATTCGAGGTGAGGCCTCGCGCCACCTCCTCGGGGGATCGGGAAGGCATCGACGGTCACCTGCGCGAGCCGTGCCTCCCATTTGCGCTTGAAGATCGAGTCCGCCGCCGCGACGACCACAGAGCGGTGCCTGTACCGGGAAGGGAGCGCCTCGGCCATCACCACCGCGTCGAGCGCGCTGACGTGGTTGGCGACGAAGATGGCCGGGCCATTGAGCGCTTGGAGGTGCTCCCGATCGCGGACGGCCAGGCGGCAGAAGTTGGAGAGGGCGGGAAACAAGAGCGTGGACTGGAGAGCCGCGCGCATCCGGCGCATGCCCCTCGTCCTGGCCCACAGAGCGGTGTCCAGCGCCCCGGCTTCCAAGTTGCGCATGAGTGTATGCGTGCCGGTGCCCGGAGGTTGAAACCCATTTGAATGCTTCGTTGGCGACGAAGGTGGGCTAGCGGTCCGTTGTCCCTCGACGAGGCCTGGATTGTGATGACGTCCGCGACGCGCGAGCTTTGATCCAGAGGAACAGCGTCAAAAGCAGAATTGGAGGCGCCAGGAACGCGGTGAGCAGGATCGTGCCGGCGAGAGCACCCGCTACAGGATCAGCGCGTTTTGGGAGCAATGCCAGGATTCTCTACCATGCGCCTTCTCGGCGCAGCGCTGACGGCCTGGCGTCGGGGTCGTAGACCGTCCGGTAGAAGGGCTCCGCCCACAGCCGGCTCCAGCGCGAGAGGTGCACGCGGGGGTGCGGTCTCACCCGCCCCGGCGGCCGTGTGCCCCGTTGGCCGCCCGCGTGCCACCGTTCCAGGTCGAGCGCGGCCTCGCGGAACTTCGCCACCGCCGCGGCGGGATCGAGCAGATCTCGATCGTCCCCGTCCTCCCGGCCGAGGTGCTCGCGCCACAGTTGCAGTCGCAGGTCACGGGCGAACTTGCGGGCTCCGTCGCCGAGGCCGGCCGGATCGATGGGGTCGCGAGGGTCGCGTGTGGCGTCCACCACCGCGCAAGCGATCTCGGAGTCGTGGCTCCACGACCGTCGATTGAAGTTGTCCGATCCGACAGACGCCCACACGTCGTCGATCACGCTGATCTTGGCGTGAACGTAAACAGGAACGCCGGCAAGGTTCTCGATGTCGTAGATCGCGACACGGTCGCCCGCCGCATCGAGCAGCACGCTCACAGCGTGCTCCCGCCCCACCTGGTTTGGTCGCAGGGTAAGCGCTCCGGCCTGGTCGAAGAATCTCGGGACGATCGCGATGAGGTGCAGTGACGGATGCGCCACCAGGGCGGCGGCAAAGATCTTCGCCACATCGGTCGACCAGAGAAACTGGTCTTCGATGTAAATCAGGCGGCGTGCTCTCGCGATCGCCTTGCGAAATCCGCGGGCGACGCTTCGCTCGCCCTGGGGAGCGAAGGGATAGCCGCCGCGACGGCGCGCGTAAGTGCGAAGCACCTGCACGGCGTGAGTCCCGCGCGGCGCGGGGTCGTCTTCCATTGGCGGCAAGGCGCTTGCCTTTCGATGCGTGTGCCGCAGCAGGTCATGCACGATCCCGAGGGGATCGCGGCTCAGCGGGCTTCGGTCATCCCAGCGTTCGCGGAAACAGAATTCCAGGTCCCCGACGGCCGGACCCTGGACCGCGAGCTGCGCGTCATGCCAAGGAGGGGTTGGCCCGTACACCGGCGCCATCGCCTGGCGCTGCCGGTCGCCGTGATGATCGGCATCGTCGCGCCGGCTGTGACAGAGATCGATGCCGCCGACGAAGGCAACGTCGTTCTCGGCTCCCCCCGCGTGGCGGATGACGACGAGCTTCTGATGATGGGAGCCACCGAGTCGCACCCGCTGGTCGAGCAGCACCTCGCCGCCCGCCGCGTTGACCTGCTGGCCCAGGTGGCGGTTCTCCTTGGCGCTGAAACCGAGCCTGTCCTGGTGAGAGCGCCAGAGCAATCCTTTGACGATCACGCCGCGCCGAGCGGCCGCGGCGACAACCGCTCCTATCTCCGAATCCGGATCGTCGCTCAGACGTTGATCCGGGTCGCCACGCCAATCCGTGAAGTACAACCGGTCGCCCGCGCCCAGCTCGCGAATCGCTTCCAGCAGCCGGCGGAAGTAGGCGGCTCCATGGACCAGCACCTCGACCCGGTTTCCGGCGCTCCAGGCCAACCGGTCCGGACGCCGGCGGTCGAGCGCGCTGAAGTCATTGCCACGTTCAGCATCAGTGAGAAACCAGACCTCCGGGTCCTCGACAGGCGCCGGCTCGGATTGCATCGCATGAACGATAGCCAGCGGCCTGTTACGGCGATTGTTTCCGCCCTCGGTGCATCCTGAATCACGTGTATGGGTTGATCGCCGAGGTCAGCGAACTTGCATCGCCGGAGGTGATTGCGCCGAAGAGGCGAATCACGGCCGCCTGAGATGGCAACCGTCAATTCGGGTCGTAACGCCGTCAAACGAGCAGCCGGCAACCCGCTGCTCGAGCTGCTGGAGCGCCTTGGATACCTGGTCCGTGGCGGCCTCTACGCCGTGATGGGGCTGCTTGCGCTGGGTCTGACGCTCGGGATCGGCGGCCAGACCACCGATCTGTCGGGAAGCCTGGTGTTCTCGATCAACAACCCTTTCGGCAAGCTCGTCCTGATCGTTACCGCGGTCGGCCTGGCGGCGTACTCGCTGTGGGGATTCACGCGGGCGATCTACGACCCGCTGCACCGTGGCAGAGGCGCATCAGGCTACGCGGCGAGGCTTGGCTTCGTCTCGAGCGCTGTCTCCTACGCCGCGATCGTGTTCTTCGCCCTCCAAATCCTTTTTGGGTCTGGCGGAGCTGCCGGCGACGGCACGCAGAAGTCGATAGCGGCGATCCTCACCCACCCGGGTGGTGGCCCGTTGACGGTCGTCATCGGCCTTGTCGCGATCTTGATCGGTCTCGGGCAGTTCCTCGAGGCCTATCGAGCCACCTTCAAGGAGGACCTAAAGAGCGCCGAGATGACCGCCTCGGAAAGGAACATCGCAATTGGGCTCGGCCGGTTCGGGATGTTCGCCCGCGGCGTTATCTTCCTGGTGATCGGATGGTTTCTCGTCCAGGCGGGCTTCCACCACGACGCGGGCCAGGCCCAGGGCTTCGGTGGCGCTTTCATGTTCCTCTTGGGCCAGCCCTTCGGACGATTGCTCTTGGGCATCATCGCGCTCGGGTTCGTTGCGCTCGGCCTCCATTCCTTCGCGTGCGCGCGCTGGATCAAGTTGATGGGCAGCTCCGCCTGATATGAGCACGAGCACCGCCCGGCGGCGAACCAGCGCCAAACGCGCGACCAGCTTGGTGATCCTGAGCTCCAAGGCAGGCTCCATGACCCCCGAGATCGAAGACAAGGTTCGCAAAGCGTTCGCCGGCAGCCTCGTCGTCGAATTCGACCCGAAGATGGACCTGGAAAAGCTGATGTCGCCCGATGCCGCTGTCGTGGTGGCGGGTGGCGACGGGACCGTCGGGTGGGTGGTTCGCGCGCTCGTGGACACGAAGCACCCGCTCGGCATTCTCTCGATGGGCACCTTCAACAACTTCGCGAAGTCGCTGCACCTGCCGACGACCATCGATGCCGCCATCCGCGTCGTCAAGACCGGGAAACCACATCCGATCACGCTGGGCCGCTTGAACGGGAAGGTTTTCCTGGAGGCGGCCGCGATCGGTCTGTTCGGTGAGACCATCGCCGCCGGGGAGTCGGCGAAAGACCGGGCCTTCGGAGCGTTCGCCGAGGACCTCAAGCACGTCATGGAGGCGAGTCCGTTCACCTACGAGCTCACCGGTGACATCAGAGGCAGCGGTTCATGCATGTCCCTCGTCTTCACCAACACGAACTCGATCGGCTCGCAGATGCCCGTCAGCGACAAGACTCCTGTCGACCCCTACCTGGAGCTTTCCGTGCACGCAGGCAAAAGCCGCACGGACGTCGTCAAGCGCGTTCTTGCCCGGGTCGTGCTTTCCAAGCACGGGGAGGGAGGCCTGGGCCAGGTGTTCAAGTTCCGCAAATTGGAAGTGGTCACCAAGCCGAAGGTCCGCATCTACGCCGACAACGCACAGCTTGGCCGTACCCCGGCCACGATCACCGCCGAGCTGAGCGCGCTGCAAGTGATCCTCCCCCGATGAGTGCGCTCCCCAAGGACACGGCGGCACCTCTCGCCGAGCCCAAGCAGGCTGCGGCGGAGGTCCTGGCGGGTCGACCGGGGCCGACCGCCAGGCGCTGGCTCGGACCGACCGCCCTGGTCGTCTTCGTCCTCTTCGCGATCGACACCTACCTGGTCATCCAGAACGACGTGCTTCCGTTCGACGTCCCGATCGCCACGTTCATCCAGCAGGTCAATTGGGGCCCGGTCGTCTACCCCATGGAGCTGATCAACGCGAGCGCCGGCATCTGGCAGGTCCTGATAGGCGCCGTTGCGGTGATTGCGCTGTTCGTCCTCGAGCGCCGCGCCGGCTGGCTGATGTTGATCGGCAGCGTCTCGAGCGGGCTCGACAACGTGATCAAGTTGGTGATCTCGCGACAGCGTCCGCCCGCCGACCTGGTGCACATCCTGTCCCCGACGACCGGCTTCAGCTATCCCAGCGGGCACGCGGTCTTTTTCACGTGGATGAGCTTCATGATCGCCGTGTCCGTCGTCCCCAAGATCAGGCCTGCCTACCGGCCGCTGGTATGGATCTTCGCCGCGATCGTGATCGTGCTCACCTGCATCGCCAGGGTGTGGGCGGGCGCCCACTGGCCCAGCGACGTGATCGGCGGCGTGCTCCTCGGAATAGGCTGGTCGGCCTTCGTGCTGTGGCTTCCGGAACGTTGGCTGCCGTCCCCATCGTTCAAATGGTTTCGCAGGAGGCGCACAGCTGCGTGATGGCGGTGAGCGATCGCGACGTTGAAAAAGAAACCTTGATGAGGAATTCCCCCGAGACGGCCCGCAAGTCGGTTCTGGCGAAGCTCTTTCCACCGTGGACGTGGGCGGTCAGAGGTCCTCTGCTCGCCGCGGCCATCGTGGCCGCCGTGGCGGTTGGAGCTCTTACCGCTGTCGTGGTCATTCATCCGTACCTGTCGCTCGACGCGACGGTCGACCGCGACATCCAGGGGACGAACTGGGGCCTGCTTGCTCTGACGTTCCCCTTCCTCACGTGGCTGGGCGGACCCGGTGGAATCTACATGCAGATCGTCGTCGTCGCTTTGGTGCTGCTGTTGAATCGGCGCGCCTGGACCCTGGCCTTCGCCGCTCTTGCCGGCGGACTCTGGTACGAGGTCGCCGTCCACCTGGTCAACCGACCGCGACCGGTGGCGGGCCAGATCCTTCGCGTGACCGAGCACCCCGGCGCCACCAGCTTTCCCAGCGGACACCTGATCTTCATCACGATCAGCCTCGCGGTGTTGATGCTGTGCATCGGCCACAGATTTCTGCCGCGGTGGGCGAGACCGATTGGCTGGGCCGCCGTGGCGGGGATTGTCTTCGCTGTGGGAGTGGACAGGATCTACGGCGGGGCGCACTGGCCGAGCGACGTCCTCGCTGGAATCCTCATCGCCACAGCGTGGCTGACCTTCGTGGTATCGATCCGATGGATCTCAGATCGGGCGCTTCGCGTCTAAACGAAGCCCAGCGCGTCAGCCTCGTTTCTTGAAGAGCCATCCGATCAGCGTTCCGATCCCGATTCCGATGACTCCGCCGACCGCCGCGTCGCTCGGAAAGTGCACGCCGAGGTGGACCCTGGACACACCGACGCCTGTGGCCACTGTGTACGCGACCGGAGCAGCCTTCGGGTAGAAGATCGCGAGGGCTGTCGCGGCCGCGAACGATGATGCGGTATGGCCGGATGGGAATGAGTGGTCCGGCGGCCGGGTCCCGACCACACGTGCTTCGCGGTTGACGAAGGGACGCACCCGGCGGAACAGCGGCTTGACCCTTGTCTGGACGACGTATGTCGCCGTCAGCGATGCCAGTGCCGTGGCCAAACCAGCGCGACGCCCCTTCGGGCCGCCGAGGATCGCGAGGGCCACTCCCCCCGCCACCCACCCCAGACCCTCGCCCAGGTCCGACAGGACGCTGACGTAGCGGTCGCTGGTCGTCGAGTGAGGGAGGTCGTTGATCAACGTGAACAGGCGACGGTCGATCCCGGCCGGAGCGGGCGGCGCGACGACCACCGCAACCTCACCAGCGTCCACCTGGACCGCCACCGGACCGGCCTCGATGACGGTCTTCGCGGCGTTCTTCGCGGGGTTCGTCGCGGGGTTCTTCGCGGCGTTCTTCGCGGCGTTCTTCGCGGGGTGCAGGTCGGCGGCCTTTGGCTTGGTGGGGGGCTTTTTTGTCATGGGACGGCCTTTCGCTGGTATATCAGACCAGAGAGAGACGTCGGGGCAAGAAAACAAGTGACCCCAACGGATCGCCTCTCAAGCTCCGGAACCGGCCTTGCGACCAACTCCGTCACCCTTGAACGTGTCCCTCGGGGCCACTCCGAACAGTACGCCGACCTGAGCATCCTGCCTATCCGTCTTCTCTCAGTAGCCTGGCTACTCGGAAGGAATCGCGCCGGCGCCGGACGAATCGGTTATCCGTCCTGCGACATGATCAGGGCGGTGTACGTGCCGATGCCGACCTGGATCGAGAACGGCAATCCGTCGTAGGGCATCTCGGCAGCCTCGCTGTCCAAGCTGAGGTGGTTGCCGAACGCCGGGTCGTAGCCGGACCAGTCAGAGTTCAGCCGCACGCGCCAGAGTCCGGAGCGCGGGACCCCGATCGTGTAACTGTCGAAGGCGCGATTTGCGAAATTGAGCAGGACGCACGTTTCGTCGAGTGGTCCGCCATCGGCCCACCTGCGATAGCCGATCAGCTTGTCGGCGCCGTTGACGTGGTGAATCTGAAGGCCCTGCCCTTGAAGACCCCTCGTGGTTTTCAGCAAGTTTCGGCGCAGGCGGACGAGATCCCCGTAGAGGTTGAGGATGCCGGAATATCGCGTGGCATTGGACCAGTCGACGGGGAATCCGGAATCGAACCAGTGCGCCTCGAGGAACTCTTGGCCCTGGAAGATCATCGGGACGCCAGGTGACGTGAAAACGAGCGCGGCGCCGAGAACCGAGCGCTTCTTCGCGTAGACGCTGTCTGGCTCAGCGGGGTCGATCTCGGCCGGAACCCGCGTGCCGCCGTTGGCGTCGGCATCGTGAGACTCGGTGAAGACGACTCTGCTGAACGCGTCGCTGCCGTACCGCCGCTCGAGGGCCTGACATATGGCACCCATGTCTCGGTACTCGTCGAGTGTCTGACGCAGCACGCCCCGGACGGCGCGCACGAAGTCCGGATCCCATTGGCAGTTGAAGCCGGCTCCGCCCGAGGCGGTGGGTGCGGTGATCTGGATCTCGCCGCGCATGTCCTCAGCGATGCGGATCTTGCCCTGGTGGCGGCGATCGACCTCGTCGTTGATCGTCTGCAGCAGCAGCCACCCATCCGGCAAGGCCTGGTCACCGTCAGCCGAGCCGTCGACGCTTCTGATCCACGCGGTCGCGTCGAGGCGCAGGCCATCAGCTCGATAGTCCTCGAGCCAGCTGAGCGCGTTGTCGACCAGGTACTGACGCACCTCGGGGCGGCCGTAGTCGGGCCGCGAACCCCACGGGGTAACGCCCCGACGGTCCGGATAGAACCAAATGCCACCCGGCGGCGGGATGTTGCCATCGAAGTCCCACAGGTCGTTGTCGACCGTGCCCATGTGGTTGTAGACGACGTCGATGATCACGCTGATCCCCAGCCGGCGAGCGGAGCGGATGAACCGTTTCAACGCGTCGGGGCCGCCGTAGCTGGTCTCGACAGCGAACGGATTGGTCGGGTTGTAGCCCCAGGACAGGGTGCCGCTGAATTCGGCGGGCGGCAGCAGCTCGACCGCGTTGATGCCCAGCCTGGCCAGGTATGGGAGCTTGGCGGCCGCGTCGGCCAACGTGCCGACCTGCTGGCCGAGCAATTCGTTGAACGTTCCGACGTGCATCTCGTATATGACGAGGTCGCTGATGCTGGGCGGTTGATGATCGGGCGTTCCCCACTCGAACGCAGCCTCGTCGTAGACGACAGATCTCCGATCGTTGTTCATGTCATCGATCTCGCGCGCGTATGGGTCGACCCTCGGACTCAACACGCCGGCGGTCTCTATCGCGTACTGATAGCGCTCACCCGCACCGACTCCTGGGACTTCGGCATGCCAGATTCCTCCCGGGAGGCTCGTCATCGGCACAGTCGTCATGGAGGAGCGCAGATCGACACTCACGGCGCCGGCGTTCGGAGCCCAGACGTTGAAAGTCGTACCGCGGTCCGTGCGCCAGGAGCCCAGTCGCGGAGGGGGTCGCATGCCGCCCCAGCTTAGGATCGTGGGTGGGCGACGGGGTCAAAAATTGTTGCTGCGTCTGTTATGAGCGCTAAACGACCCTTTGTCGAATGCGGGCAACCCTGCGTCTTGCGCTGCGGTGGCATTTGTGGAGACCGCGAACGCGATTGCGCTTGATCCGACTGCAGCTTCGATGGAACCGCGACCTGGTTCCGAGTAGTGAACCGTGAGCTTGGGTGTGATCTTCTTGCTCCTTGCCTTTGTCGCTTTCGCAATGCGGCGATCGGCAGGACTACGGCAACTCCAGATCTGCCTCTCCGTTCGCTAGGAGCTTGGGCGAGGGACGCGCCCCTTTTGCGATCAGCCGACCCGCCTTCGCGAGCTCGCCGTCTTTGTCCAGCTCGGGATCGCCACCGCGGTTGAGCCCGACCGCCGCCCTCAGCTTTCCGGCCGACAGGTAGAAGCCCACGAAATTGCGCTCGGTGAGAGATCCCCTTATCACGAAGCGATCCCACTTGCGCGCATGACCGATGTATTCGAGCTTGTGCTCGAATTGATCGCTCCAGAAACTGTGGATGTAGCGGTATGCGGCCCGTGAGCCGAGCATCGATCTAGCGGCTGCCGCCCCCTGCTTTTCGGCGTTGTTGTAGTGCTCCACCCTCACGCGCCCGAAGACGGGATGAAGGTGATTGGCTACGTCACCCGCGGCAAAGATGCCAGCGACGTTGGTGCGGCAGGATTCATCGACCAGGATTCCGTCCCTGGCTGCAACCCCGGACCCCTTGACGAGCTCGACATTGGGCTCGATCCCGATCGCCACGACAACGAGGTCGCACGCAATGCGCCGGCCCCTTTTCGTCACGGCTCGCTCGACTCGCGACGTCCCTTGGAATCGGACCACTTCGTCCTCAGGCACCAGCTCGATCCCGGCGTCGCGGTGTATCGCGCCGAACACGGCACCCACCTCGGGCCCCAAGACTGCATCGAGCGGTGCCTTACCGCGCATCACCGACGTCACCTTCAACCCGAGCTGGCGCAGCGACGCCGCCACTTCCGAGCCGATGAACCCCGACCCCACCACGACCGCTCGAGCGCCGGGTTTGGCGACCCGTTTGATCGCGTCGCATTCGGCGATCGTCCGGAGCTGGTGAACACCCGCCAGGTTCGCACCCGGGACGTCGAAACGGCGGTTTCTGCCACCGGTGGCGAGGAGGAGGCGTGAATAACCGATAGCGTCACCCGACTCCAATCTCACCTTCTTGGCATGAGGGTCGACGCCTGCAACCCTGGCCGGCAACAGCTCGACCTCATGCGTCCGGTACCAATCGAGCGGTGCGGCCATCCAGCCGGAGAGGGCCTCCTCTCCACGCAGGTAACCCTTGGTCAGAGGGGGCCGTCCAAACGGAAAGCTGGGCTCGTCGCCGAGGATCAACAGCTCGCCGCTGTAGCCCTCCTTGCGCAACGTCTTGGCCGCGGTGCCTCCAGTCAAACCCCCGCCGACGATCACGATCGGACCGCCTACCGCTCTGGGCATCGCAAAACTAGAGTAAGCCCGATGAGCGAGGAGTCACTGTGAGACCAGCATCGTCACGCGGCTTGTCTGATGCTCTGGTTTGTTTCGGCGCCAGCGGCGACCTCGCACACAAGAAGATCTTTCCGGCGCTGTTCGCGATGGCGAAACGCCGTGCGCTCAAGTTCCCGGTGATCGGCGTTGCGCGGTCTGACTGGAGCCCGACTCAGTTTCGGAATCGCGTTACGGACAGCATTGAGAAGAGCGGCTCGGGCGTGGACGACCGCCGTGCCCTAAACGTCTTGTTGTCCTCGCTGTCGTATGTGTCTGGGGACTACGGGTCCGAGTCGACATTCACCGCTCTGAAAGAGGCCTTGGGCGGGAGGCGGCGGCCGGCACATTACCTGGCGATCCCCCCAGCCCTTTTCGGGTTGGTGATCAAGAGCCTCGGCACCGCGGGTCTCGCGCACGGTGGTCGGGTCATAGTCGAGAAACCGTTTGGACTGGACCTTGACTCAGCCCGGCGATTGAACGCGATCGCCAGGTCGGTCTTTGCCGAAGACGCGATATTCCGGATCGATCACTTCCTGGGCAATGAGGCGGTCGAAAACCTTCTCTACTTCAGGTTCGCCAATTCGTTCCTCGAGCCGATCTGGAATCGCAACCACATATCCAGCGTCCAGATCACGCTGGCAGAGGCATTTGGCGTCGGCGACCGGGGCGCGCTCTATGACGGCCTTGGATGCTTGCGAGACGTCGTGCAGAACCACATGTTCCAAATCGTCGCGTTGCTGGCGATGGAAGCGCCGGCCGCCTTCGAGCAGAATGCCCTGCGGAGCGCGAAGCTCAAGGTCTTCCAAGCCATTCGGCCGCTGACGCCCGGGGACTTGGTACGTGGTCAATTCAAGGGATACCGCAGCGTGCCCGGCGTGGCGAAGCGCAGCGATGTCGAGACGTTTTGCGCCGCTCGCCTCCATATCGACTCCGCGCGATGGAAAGGAGTGCCCTGGTATCTCCGGTCCGGAAAGCGACTGGCGACCACCGCCGCGGAAGTGCGCGTGGAGCTCAAGCAGCCGCTGCTCCATATGTTCGCCGGCGTGCCCGAAGTTCCGCCCGACTACATCCGCTTCCGTCTGTCGCCAGGACCCGCCGTAGCTTTCGCTGTTCGCATCAAACGCAGTGACAAGAAGTTTGCCGGCGAGCAACGCGAGATGTTTCTGCTGGATGAGCAGCCGGAAGAGCCGTCCGCTTACGAGCGGTTGCTGAGTGATGCGATGGCGGGCGACGGCACGCTCTTCAACGGCGAGGCCGGCGTCGAGGCCGCGTGGGCCGTGGTCGACCCGGTGCTAAAGAACCATCGTCGAGCCTGGCCTTACGCGCCCGGCAGTTGGGGGCCGAAGCAAGCCGACCGCCTGCTCGTGGCCGGAGACAGCTGGCACCCGCCACAAAAACGCCTCGCGGGGGGAGGCCGCGAGGCGAGACCGACCTGAGGTGGTCAGGTTCGCCCGGGGCGCGTAACAAAATCCATAACTTTCCCTGAGGCGGGTGTTTGGCTGGGGAGGAAGGATTCGAACCTTCAACCTTCTGATCCAGAGTCAGCTGCGCTACCGTTGCGCCACTCCCCAATCCTCGTCAGGAGCCGGGCGCTCAATTCTAAGGAGGTCCCGATTCGGGGCCGCTTACTCGCGCGTGATGTCGACGTCCGGCTTCTTGCCCGCACCCTCCGAGCGCACGGTCATCCGGATCGAGAACGACTCCGCGTTCCCCATCAGCTTCGCGTAACCCTGCTCCATGAGCGTTTTCGCTCTGTGGAGATTTATCGCCCAGCCCACTCCAAAGACGCGGTCACTGAACAGGTGGTCCGACTCGGGGTTCCAGTACGCATCGCGGATCCGCTGCAATGTCGGCGGCCTGAAGTCATATGGGACCACGCCAAGGACCTTTCCCTGCCACGTCCGCTCGGCCGCAGGCTTGGACAGCTCCGTGGCCACGGCCCCGACCACGAGCGCAAAGGCGGCCAGACGCGCCAGGCGACGGATCCGACGCAAACTACGCATACTTCAAGTGAAGCGTAGTACCAGAGTAACTTTGCACGTTTTCCAGACGTTCATCCAGGCGGGGTAGATGGCCAGAAGGCTTCCTTCGACGACGAGTTTGCTGCGCTGGCTGACGCCAGGTCTCCAGATCAAGCGTTGGCTCCTTTTGCTGATGGTGGCGGAGCTGGTCCTGGTGCTCGGCGTCGCCTACGCCTTGAAGGAGATCTACCAGGCGGCCCACCTGCCGTCCGGCTTCTACTACATCACCCTCCAGTTCCTGCCCTACTGGGCCAGGGCGATCATCTTCGGCATCTTCGGTGTCGGCCTGCTGGTCGTCAGCTACCTGAAGCTCACGCAGTCGGTCCTCGGACCGTTCCTTCCCGGAAACAGCACCGCGAGCGTGGTCGAGATAATCCACGCCTTCCGCCTGCGCGGTCGGGGCCCGCGGATCGTCGCCATCGGCGGCGGCACGGGTCTGAGCTCGCTCCTGCGCGGGTTGAAGACCTACACGTCGAACCTCTCTGTCATCGTGACCGTCGCGGACGACGGCGGCTCCTCAGGCCGCCTGCGCGACGAGTACCGGATCCTGCCCCCAGGCGATTTCCGCCAATGCCTCGTCGCGCTCGCCGACGCGGAGCCGCTCATGAAGCAGCTCTTCGACCACCGTTTCAAGGAAGGGTCTCTCGACGGCCACGCCTTCGGAAACCTTTTCATCATGGCGATGGCCGACGTCACCGGCAACTTCGAGCAGGCGCTGCGCGAATCGGGCAAGGTGCTCGCGGTCAAGGGCACCATCGTGCCCTCGACACTCCAAGACGTCACGCTGGTGGCTTCGATCAACGGCAGCACCGTGGAGGGCGAGTCGAAGATCCCGAAGCAGAACGCCCCCATCAGCCACGTGTTCCTCAAGCCGGACGGCGTGCAGGTGAACCCGGAAGCCGCGCAGGCCATCCTCAATGCCGAGCTGGTCATCGTCGGCCCTGGCTCGCTGTATACGTCGATTCTGCCCAACCTCTTGGTGGAGGGCATGGTGGAAGCGATCAAGGCGTCGCCCGCGCTCAAGGTGTACATCTGCAATCTCGCCGCGCAGAAGGGAGAGACGGACGGCTACGGGGTGAGCGACTACCTGCGCGTCATTCGCGAGCACGTCGGCGTCAACCTTTTCGACTTCGTGATGGTCAACTCGAACACCGCCTACGCGCCGACCGGCGGACAGGCCACGGTGATATTCAAGCCCAACGACACGACGCAACACCCGGAGGTTCGGTTCATCGCGTCGGACGTGGTAAACGTGCGAATCCCATCGCACCATGACCCCGACAAGCTCGCCCGCGCGATCATGCGGAAGGTGTGGCAGGCGTAGCAGCCGGCCGGCGCCTCGCGCGCCAGCGGACGAATCCTTCGACCAGCGCCGTGGCCACCGCGACATAAACGAAACCCGCGAGCGCATCCACGACGTAGTGCTCACCGAGATAGATGATGGACAGCAGCACCGCGGCGGTCCACACGATCAATCCGATGGCAAGGGCCCGATACCGGTTCCACGCATAGACCGCCGCCAGCGCCGGAAACGCGGCATGTAGAGATGGAAACGCGGCGAACTGGTTTGGATTCAGGTGCGTGTACAGCGGAGAGACGAAGTAGTTCTTGCCCCAGAGCTTGTCGACCGTCTCGTTGAGGATCTTGTGGACCACCATCGGATCTGGCGCCTTTCCCTCCTGGAACTGATACCAAGGCGGCGCTGACGGCCAGAACAGGTAGGTCACAAACGCAAGGAAGGCCATCAGCAACAGCGCCGCGATGAAGCGGTGGAAGTGCTCCCTGCTGCGCAGCCAGAAGACGAAGCCGACGAGGATGGGCAGCGGGAAATGCATGAAGTAGAAGAACATCGCGACCACGTCCTGCGGGCTGACCGATTCCACGTGGTAGAAGGCGTGCTGCAGCGTCAGTGTCGGCAGAGTTCCCGCAAAGACCGCCTGCTCGAGGCCTGACAGATCGTGCGGCGCGAAACCGGTCTTCGAGGCAAAGCCCCGCATCGCCTCATAGGCGAAGAAGAGCAGGAGGAAGGGCCCCCAGTCGGCGATGAAGGTCAGCGTGCGTCCCATCGCGATCGCGATCACCAGCAGGAGGAGCACCACCTCCTCCGGCTCGATCGAGATGCCGCGCCACAGCATCACGCCGAAGATGACCGAGAGATATATGAGGCTGCCGACGAGGAGTGCGCCTGGGCGCCTCACCCTTGGCCCTCGCTCAGCCGGTTCGGACAACCGCCACCGCCGCGATCTCAACCGTGCACGAAAACGGAAGAGCGTTGGTGCCGAGCGCCGCACGCGTGTGGCGACCCGCCGCGCCCAGCACTTCGACGAACAGGTCGGAGGCGCCGTTCAGCACCTTCGGCTGATCGCCAAATCCATCCGCCGACAGGACGAACCCGATCACCTGCAGCATCTCATGGACAGCGTCGAGCCCGGCCGCGGCCTCGATCTGAGCCAGCACAGAAAGCCCGCACAACCTGGCGCGTCGCGTCGCCTCCTCCACCGAAACCTCGTCAGGACACCGCCCGGTGAGCAGCGTGCCGCCCTCGCGCGCGACCTGGCCCGCCACGTAGAGGAGCGTACGGCCGCCTCCGACGGGGACGGTTCTGGTCTGCGCGTACGACGCGGCGGGCGCGGGCGCCGGCGGGAGCGTGATGCCCAGCTCGCGCAGCCGGTCGTGCGGAGTGGTCACCGGCCGCAGTCTAGCCGCCTACCTCTGGCGGCCGCGCAGGTGAGCGACCACCGCGGTGAGGACCACGGCCAGGGCCCCCAGGCCCAGCGCGACGTACGGAAGCTGGGGCGAGGACAGGATCTCGCTGAGCATGGAGCCCTGAGATCCCGACGCGCGGCTGCCGCTCGAAACCGGTGATTGCGGCGCGGGCGGTCCCTGGGGCGGGCCACCCGTGTCGTGATAGATCCACAACGAGGCGACATGGTCGGATGGCCGGAAGGTCGCGACGTAAAGCGTCGGACTCTCGTCGTTCGACACGGCGAGCGCCGAGACGGAAGCCTGAGGCGGCTGCAGCGACGTGAAGGTCTGACCCGCATCGTTGGTCCGCCACAGCCCGCCCGAACCGGAGCCGCCGCCGTCGCTCGCCGCGTAGAAATGGTCCGAGTGGTCGGTGATGAATGCGATCTGAGTGAAATCCGTCGAGGGCAGCAGGCCCGGACCGCTGAGCGGGGTGAATGACGCTCCGTTGTCAGGCGATTTGAAAAGTCCCGTGTTCGTGCCGACAAGGAGCGGCCGGACGTTGCCGGTCGGCGGTAGTGGCCCGCAAGCCATGCGGACTGTGATGGTGCCGCTGATCGGCGGGCTCAGCTGGGTCCACGTCGTGCCCGCGTCGATGCTCTGGTAAAGCACGAGACCGGCCGTGGCGGCCTGCGCGTCGCTGCCGGCGACAAGCCTCACCGGTTCGTGAATCGCTTCGACCGCGAGCGCGTTGATGCTCTGGTTGGACAGCCCGGACGGAGTCCATGTAAAACCGTCCTGGCTCAGGTAGATCCCGCGGTCCGTGCCTGCGGCGACCAGGGTAAGCGCAAACGCGAAGACGCGGACGCTGCGGCCTTCCAGCCCGGTCGCCGCCGACCACGAAGCGCCGCCATCCTTGCTCGCGAGCGCGCCCCCGCCGCGTGTCCCCGCGAGCACGACGTGTGCGGTGTACGGGTTGAAGCTGATGGTCGTGAGCGCGGCGGTGCCGGTATGCACCGTCGACCAGCTCGTGCCGCTGTTCGTGCTGCGCAGCAGCGAGCCCGCTGAGTTGCCCGCGAGAAGCAATTGATTGTCTGATGGATCCACCGCAAGCGCAAAGATCGGTGTGCGGCCCTGGTGCGGAAGTGGCTTGAGTGAAACCCACGTGGAGTCGGGTGGCGAATCGGCGACCACGCTCAACGCAGCGATCGCGATGACCCAGAACGCAACGAGCGTCGCGAGAAGACGTGAGGCAAAAAGCGACACGAGCCTGCCGATTATCACTGAAGGCGGGTCGCCCGGTCACCTCCCCCGCGCCCCTCACCAGTGATCCCTCTCCCCTGAGGGGAGAGGGTGCCTGTGCCGTTTCCCTAAAATCCCTCCGTGCTCGTAAAAGCCGGCAGGTGGCTCGACCGTGCCGCTTTCAAACCCGCATCGCTGCCCGACGACCTCGTCACGGTGATCGCGCTGCTTCCGTGCGTCGTCGCCGGCCTGATCATCTTCCGTCTCGCCGCGGTTCAGATGCTCGCGATAGCTCTAGGGGTAGGCACGATTGGCTTGATCGCGAGCTACTTCGTATTGCGTCATCAAGCTCCGCGCCGCGCCGCGAGCTCGCTCATCGCCGCCGTGTTCGGCGTGGCCCTGGTCGGGGCCGGGGCGAGCCTGCTCATCTCGATCGAGATCGCGGTCCTCGCCGTGGTCCTGGAGCTGCTGCGCGCGCGTTACATGCCGGCCATCCGGGCACAGGCGGGGCTGCTTGCATTCGCCGCGGTCGCGCTCGCCACGCGAGGCGCGCCGCTCACATACCTCAACCCGAACGGCAAGACTTTCGGCGATCCGATCGATCCCATCGATACGTGGTTCCGTTTCTTCCACCAGTCATCGTGGACGCTCGATCCGATCCGCCTCTATGTCGGCAACGTATCGGGACCGGTTTTCGCGACGTCGCTCCTCGCGGTTGCGATCGGAATCGCGTGGCTCGCCTATGCGCGGCGCGTCAGCCTCGTCGTCCTGGTCGCCTTCCTCGCGGGAGCGCTGCTCGCCATCTACACATTCCACTGGGATGCGCTGTTCCAATTGGACAGCGGCCCGACATGGTTCGTCGCCGGATTGCTGCTCGCGGACCGCCGGCTTCTTCCTGACTCGTGGCCGGTCCGGCCGACTCTGGGTTTCGCGGCCGGTCTTTTCGCGATCGGATTGAGGCACGACGGCTATGGGATCCAGGCCGCGATCTACACGGTCGCCGCCGTGCAGGCGGTGATGGCCGTGCTCGTGATCGTTCTGTGGTCGGCGTCGGTCGCGATGGAGCGATGGAAGCGAGCGCGAAGGCTGCGTCAGCGCGAGGCCAACCTCCGCGTCGTCAAGACCATCTCGCGGGCCGGTTAGGCGGCGACCAGCTCGGCTTTCGCGAGTCCCAGCGACGCCGCGAGAGACTCGGCGCGCTCCTTGACCTTGGCCCGCACCTGAGCCGTCAAGCGATGGAACGGCTGGACCGACACTCTCATCGTCTTGCCCGACACCACGTAGGACCAGGTGCCGGCCACGGCGCCGTCGACCAGGACCACCGGCGAGATCCAGCCCGCCGTGCGGCTGACCTTCGAGCGATGCACCGGGTCGAAGAGATGATCGCGACTGGCGTAACCCATCAGGTAGGGATCGAAGGCCGGCAGCAGCTGAACCGATCCGGTCGGGGCGCTGGGGAGACGCTCGAGGTCGGAGGTGAGGATCTGCGCGCTGAAGCCTTCGACCGAAACGGTGGTCAGCTCCGAGGCGATGGCCGACCAGGCCGCGTTGGCCACCCCTGACCAGGTTCCCCACCACCTGACGAAGTCGTGCTTCGTTGCCGGGCCGAAGGCGCGCAGGTAGCGGCGCGCCACCTCGGCGAGAGCCACCTCAGGGTCGACCTTCTGCCATGAGCCGATCCAGTTCTCTGGGCGCACGAAGGTGACGCTCTGGCCGCGGCTGGGCCCGAAGCACAGCCCCCCGGCTCGCGCCACAGGCTTGAGGAATCCGCCCCAACCGGATTTGAGCCACTCCCGCACCTTCTCCGACTGTCCTTTTCCAGCGACCGCGATGATCTCTTCCCTCGTCATCGGCCGGCCGTTCAGGGCGCCGCCGATGGTCTCGATCAGCTTGATGAGCTCCGGCTCCGTCAACCCGAAGTACTTGAGCCAGCTGTTCCTGGCTCTCATCCAGTGCCCGCTCATCGCGGCCGAGTAGACCGGGAGGTCCTTCGCGGGGATGAGATGCAGCGTGCCCCGCATCAGCCAGGTCTTGACGAGAGTTCTGTCGTTCCACAACGCCTTCCGAACGTCGGTCACCGGGCGTCCGGTGCGCACCGCTAGCTGAAGCTCCGCGGCGGACATGACTTGCGCCTGGGCGCCGCCGATGTCGCCGGCCACCTTGATCAGGTCTTGTTTGCCAGCCGGCACGAGGTGTTGGCGCTGCATCCGGAAGGCGTGGACCTGCGGCCATATGAGCTCGGCCTCGGCGGTTGATTTCGTTTTCCCGACCACGGAGAGATGATCGGGCTAAATCAGCTCAGCCTGGAGGGAAGCGACCCCACATCGGTCCATTGATCGCCGCCGTCGTCGGTCACCCAGAGGGAACGCGATCTATCGAGGGCCCAACCCCCGCTGGCGCTCCCAAAGCGGATGAAAGTGAACTGAACCCCGTACTGCGACAACTCAGACCACGTTTTGCCCCCGTCGCGGGTCACCATCGATCCCTGCCAGCTCGCGACGTAGGCCACTCCGGTGCGATTCGAGACAAGCGACTCCGGAACGGGGCCCGCGATGGGCGTGGCGTCGCGAGGTGACCATGATTTGCCGCCGTCTTCCGAGACGAACAGGGACTTGCTCGTGGCCGCGCCGTTCGCATCCGGGTATCCGACGCATGCTTCCCAGAGCTCGACGCCGTCGACAGTTGTGGCATAGCCGCGAAACGGATTGCCGGTGCACCTGGACTTGATGGACCGCCACGTGACGCCCGCGTCTGTGGTCATCTCGATGTCGCCGGTTGGAACGCTCGACATGATCAGGCCGTCGGGGAAGGCGACCGGCGCCTCAGGCGAGAAGCCGACCGGCAGCTGGTGGGGCGCCAACCAGGTATGGCCGGCATCGGTGCTGGAACGAACCTCGAGCTGGCACGGCGTGCCCTTGGGGCAGGGATAAGTCGTGGCCCACGCCCGGTTGCCGCTGACGGCGATGCTGTAGACGAAAACGGCGGGCACGGGCAGCCTTTGCCAGCTCTTGCCCCCATCGTGAGTGACGTACGCGCCGCTGATCCCGTAGACAAAACCGTCCAGCAGGTTGGCGAACCTGATCGTTCGCGGCGCGTCCCCGTCGTAGGAGGGAAAGGAAGGGCCGACCTGCACGGGGTGCGACCAGGATCGGCCGCTGTCCAGCGTGCCTGTCACCGCGTAGTAGCAGGTGCTGGCGATCGGGCAGTTCGTGACGAGCATCCAGGCTGTCGTGCGGTCGAGCACATCTTGATCCACCGCGAACAGACCGCCAGGTGAGGGGCTTGGGGACGGGAGCTCGACGGGCAGCGGGGTCGGAGAGGGCGTCGTACGAGCCTGGGGAGGCATGGGGTGAATGCCCCCGGTGCGCTGGACATGGAGCGCACCCGAGGCCGCGCCGTAGGCGACCGCCGCGATGAGCAGGGTGGCCAGGACGGTGATCGCGACGCCGGAGATCGATACGCCTTTCATTTATTGATTAAAGACGCAACGCGGGCTGTTTGGTTACGGGTCAGTCGAACAGCTTGCGGCCCCGCGTCACGAACTGGTCCCGGCGGGGTCCGGTGCCGATGAGCTCGATCGGGGCGCCGACCAGTTCGCCGATCCGCTCGATGTAGTCGCGGCAGGCTTGGGGCAAGTCGTCCCAGCATTTCGCGGCTCCGATCTCCTGCCGCCAACCCGGCATCTCCTCGTAGATCGGTGTGCAGTGCTTGTAGTGCGAGATGTTGGCGAGCGGGTGGCCGAAGTGCGTGCCCCGGAACTCGTAGCCGGTGCAGACCTTGAGCAGAGGCTGGTCGTCGAGGATGTCCAGCCGCATCAAGGCGGCGACGCCCACCCCGTTGAGGCGCACCGCGTAGCGCGCCACGGCGGCGTCGAACCAGCCGATGCGGCGGGGCCTGCCGGTGACCGTGCCGAACTCGTGGCCGCGTTCGCGGATCTGGTCCCCCACCTCGTCCAGCAGCTCGGACGGAAACGGGCCGTAGCCGACGCGCGACGTGTAGGCCTTGAAGACGCCGATCGTCAGGTCGACGCGGGTTGGCGGGATGCCGCTGCCGGTCAAGGCGCCGCCGGCTGTCGGGTTCGAGCTCGTGACGTAGGGATATGTGCCGAAGTCCAGGTCGAGCATGGTGGCCTGCGCGCCCTCGAGCAGGATGTTGGCCTTGCGGTCGAGCGCATCCTGGATCATCGGGAAGGTGTCCTTGATGTAGGGGTCGAGCTCTTTGGCGTAACCCATGTACTCGTCGAGCATGCGTGACCAGTCGTAGGCGTCCTTGCCGTAGAGCTTTTCGAGGATCGGGTTCTTCACCTGGTCGACGACGAAGGCGAGCTTCTTGCGCATGAAGGCCTCTTTCTGGAGGTCGCCGATGCGGAAGCCGATGCGGCGGATCTTGTCCGCGTACGCGGGGCCGATGCCGCGCCAGGTGGTGCCGAGCCGGTCGTCTCCTCGCACGTCCTCCTCGAGCTGGTCGAAGAGCGGGTGGTAGCGCATCACCATGTGCGCGCGCTCGCTCACGACGAGGTTCTTGGGCTCGATGCCACGCTCCCTCAGCTGGGCGATCTCCTTGAGCAGTACGGTCGGGTCGACGACGACGCCGTTGCCGATGACGCACACGCAGTGCGGGTAGAGGATGCCCGAAGGGATCAGCTGGAACTTGAACTCGCCGTGCTCGGTGATGACGGTGTGGCCGGCGTTGTTGCCGCCCTGGGAGCGGATGACCATCTCGGCCTTCTCGGCGAGGTAATCGATGACCTTGCCCTTGCCTTCGTCGCCCCACTGGCCGCCGACGAGGATGATGACCAAAGGGGTTACTCGGTCCCGGGCTCGGGCCGCCTCGTCTCCAGGTTGTAGAAGCGGGTGTGGTCGCGACGGAACTTGAGCTCGATCATCCCCGTGGGGCCATTGCGATGCTTGGAAACAATGACCTCGGCGATCCCTGGCTTTTCATCAGATTTATAGTATTCTGGCCTATAAAGAAATATGACAACGTCACTATCCTGTTCTATGCTACCCGATTCGCGTAGATCGCTCAGGATTGGACGCTTGTCGGGGCGTTGCTCGGGTGCGCGACTCAACTGCGAAATCGCGATCACCGGGATGCGAAGTTCACGGGCCAGGCCCTTCAAAGCACGAGATATGGCTGAGACTTCCTGAACGCGGTTGTCATCGCCCCGAGCGCGGCCGTGCATTAGCTGCAGATAGTCGATAAGGATCATGTCGATGTTGTGCCGCATTTTGGCTTGACGCGCTTTCAACTGCAGCGTGAGCTCATCCATCACCGGCGTGTCATCTATGTAGATTGCAGCCTCGCCCAGCGGTCCGAGTGCATTGGAGACGCGATCGAACTCTGCTTCCGTTAGCAGCCCACGGTGCATTCGCTGCGCGTCGATTTGGGCTTGTTCGGTCAGGAGCCTCTCAGTTAGTTGCTCCTTCGACATCTCGAGGCTGAAGATGGCGAGCGACTTCTTGGCTTCAAGTGCCGCGTGAAGACCGACGTTCAGGATGAAGGACGTGTTGTGAACCAGGATGTCCTGCGCGATGAAGTTGCTCGTTTCTGGAACCGTCAGGTCATACACCTGATGCTCGCCAGTGGGAACGATCGAGATGACCTCATCCCAATAGATCTGGTCGCTCGCCAGCTGTGAAAGCCGACTGTCGCGAAGGACATCCGCGTAATTGGCGAGACGGCCCTGGCTAATTTTGCGCGAAGTGTGCGGATTGAAGCCGCGTAAACCGGCACCTTTCTCTCCTGCACGAACTGCGAGCTGAGTCAGCGTCAACCCACGCTCCAACGTGGCGATTCGGATGTCTTGCCAAATCTCGTTTGGCACATACCCGAGGTTGCTGCGCCGAGGTTCGGTGAAACGCTTGAACCTACGAGACTTCTCGCCTATCCATCCAATTTCCCGCTGGTAAATCTCGACTGATGCGGGCTGAGTGATCTCGACCCGCCAGCATCGATCCTTCTTTTTCCAGAGCTTCGACACGATCCCGAAGCGAACGAATGCGTGATGAACGTCCTCTGCCAATTCCTGGGATGCGACCGCGAATTCGATTCTGGGGTAGCCCCCCATCGAGTAAATCGTGCCGTCACAGCTCATGATCGCCTTGATCAGCTCAGCCAGACCTTTGCGATCCCACGTCCAAACAATCGCGGGGAACCTCTTGTGCTCGGCTCTCTTCCCCCACAGGCCGAGTTCTTTCAGCCATGACTTGACCGGATTTGTCATGCCAAATTTCGTGCGCCTACAGGCGTAATACGCGATTCCCCGTTGACGGATATAAGTGCCCGGGAAGAACAACGTCACTGTCGAGCAGTAGTCAGCGACTATGTCGCGATCTGTGTTAGTGATGCTCGGGCCAGAGCCGGTCAGCGCTCCTTCGGCGATGTAGTAACCAATTAGTCGGATCATCTCGAAAGGGGTCGACTGATCGTGCCCGAAGCAGTTGATTACCCGCGGTACAGCAATCCGATCGCCAATAACGATGTCGTGGAGCGGCTGCCACCCTCTGACTGTCAGGAAGGGATGGTGTCCCGTGACCTCGACCGACCGACCACTCCGGGTGGTGACCCGGAAACAAGGTTTGACTCCGCTGTCGACCCAGGCGGCGATATCCTTCGGCTTGATCGCGCCGTCTTGTCCGAAGCCAAAGACAAGAGGCATGTTTCGACTAACGGCTTCTTCGATTGTCAGCCGCTCTCCCGTCGTAGGGTTGACGATAAGACTGTCATTTTTTACGCACTTCCCCATCGCCGGACGTCCCGCGACGATGATCAGGTCTGAGTCCTTGAACCCGCTTGTCATGCGGTCCAGGTCGTGGAATCCCGATGGGATCCCGACGATCCCCTGGCCACTCTCCATCTGCAAAGAGATCCGCTCCATCGCCGGCCCGAGCAAGTCGTACAGGCGCGCCAGCTCGCGCTGGTCCCGGTCGTCGGCCACGCCGAACACCAACGACTGCGCCTGATTGATCGCGTCCTCGGCCTCAATCGAGTCGTCGTAGCCGTATCCCGCGATGTTTCCACCCGCCGAGATCAGGCGCCGCTTATACGCCTTCTCCTTGACGATCCTGGCGTAGTACTCGATGTTCGCCGCGGTCGGCACCGCGCTCTGCATCGACGCGAGGTGCGCGCGCCCTCCGACCCGATCGAGCAGCTGCATCGTCTGCAGCTGCGCCGCCAACGTGACGTTGTCGATCGGCTCACCCGCGGCGAACAAGTCCAACGCCGCGCGGTAGATCTGCCCGTTGTTCTCCCGATAGAAGTCGTCAGGGCGCAGGAACTGAAGCACCTTGGCGATCGAAAGCGGGTCGAGGAGGATCGATCCGATGATCGACATCTCGGCATCGAGGTCATGCGGTGGTATCCGCCCTGCGGCGAGTGGAAGCGTGGTCGCCATGCTGGTTTCTGTTAGCGGTCCTGCGTGACGATCACGTTGACGTGCGCGCTCACGTCGCGGTGCAGCTTGAGCGATACCTGGTGCTCACCCAGCGTCCTGATGGGCTCCTTCAGGTCGATCTTGTGCCGGTCGATCTCGACGCGGTGCTGCGCCTTCAGAGCCGACGCGACGTCCTGGTTGGTGATCGAGCCGAACGCCTTGTCCTCGGCCCCCACCTTCAGGCGAACCACGACCGTCTTGTTGTCGATCTGGTCCGCCACCGCCTGCGCTTCGCTGCGCTCCTTCGTCTCGCGCTTGGTGGCGGCGTCGCGGAGCCGCTTCGCCTCCGCCTCAGCGCCCTTTCCGGCCGGCACCGCCAGCTTGCGCCGCAGCAGGAAGTTGCGGCCGTATCCATCGGCCACTTCCTTCACGTCGCCGGCATGACCGACGTTCTCAACGTCCTTCGTCAGCAAGACCCGCAATTCACCCGACCTCCGACATGGATTGAAATTCGTCGCGGTGGCGGACTCGCGAACGGATACGGCCGATCAAACGGTAGATCCCATGGCGCGCAGCACCAACTGTGTCGCGCACGTCACGGTCCCAGACGCTCTGCTTGGCCTGCAACGCGGCCTCGTGCTCGTTCCTGATCTCCTCGGGGCACGCTTCGATGAAAGTCTCCACGGCCAGTATCGCCAGTGCCAGCATGTCCAGCTCGCCCACGACCGGGATCCACGCCGGGAGGTCGAGCGGGCTGACGATGATGCCAAGCGCCGCGAGCAGAGCCGCCTTCGGGCCGCGCGGGATTCGTTCGTCGCGCAGAAGGCAATAGGCAAGCTTGCCGTGTCTCGGCACGTCGAACAGGATCGTTTTTGCCCGCGAAAGTATGGATGGCATGGGGGGGGCCGCCAAAGACTACAGCAGTCCATCACCCCAAAGAAACCCGATTAACAGTAGCCTTCCCTCCGTGGCGACGGCGGTAGCGCCGGAGACCGCTCAGCCGGTTCAGCCCCGGCGCGAGATCTCGTATTGGCGGCTGCTCGCGATCAACGCCTTCAAATTCGGTGGCGACGGTGTCCACTGGACTCCTCTCAACACAGTCATCCTGCAGGTCCTCGCCGTTGCGGTCGCGGCGGGCAACACGGGCCAGGGCACGCTCATCGTCGCCAAAGCCAGCTCCGCGGGCGCTGCGTTCGCGGTGGTCGTTCCGATCCTCGTCGGCTATCTGAGCGATCGAACCGCTACGCGCTTCGGGCGCCGCCGGCCATGGATTGCCATCGGGACGCTCATCAACCTGTTCGGTCTCGGACTCCTGGCCGGCGCGGGCTCGGTCCCCGCCCTGATCGCGGCCTACCTCGTGATCCAGATCAGCAACAACGGCGCGTTCGCCGCCTACAGCGCCGTCATCCCGGACGTCGTTCCGCAGCAGCAGAACGGACAGGCATCGGGTCTTCTCAATGCATTGCAGCAGCTCGGCACGGTCGTCGGGCTTTTCGCCCTCACCATCCTTCTCAGCCCAAGTCACCTGGGCAGCACGCATGCAGGGGCAGTCGCCGGTCTTTGGGTGATCGCTCTCTGCACCGCCGGTTCAGTCGTCATCTCGCTGGCAGCGATTCCTGAGAAACCCCTTGAGCGATTGCGATCCGCAGCCCGAGTCGTCATCCCGATGAGGGTTGCCGTCGCTGGTGTCGCGGCGATGGTCGCCCTCGTCGCATTGGAATTCGTGCTTCTGGGGCCCGCCTCCATCTGGTGGTTCGTCGTCGCGGCGCTAGGCCTCGCTGCCGCGTTCGTCACGGTTGTGGCAGGCTCGAAGGTGCCGGGTGTTGTGGCCGCTTTCGCGCCTCTGCGCGATCGCGATTTCTTCTGGGTCCTGACGACTCGGTTTTTCAACACGTTCGGCATCTGGACGATCGCGCCATACATCGCGTACTTCTTCAAGGACGTCGTCCACCGGAAGGACTACGGCTTCGACAGCTCTCTCTGGCTCCTCGCTGTGATCGGGGGTGGCGTCATACCCGCCATCGTCGGCGGCCACCTCTCGGACCGTCTTGGGGGGCGGCGCAAGATCTTCGTCTACGTATCGAGCGCGATGCAGGCTGGAGTCTCAGCCGTCCTACTCTTCAGTCTCGTCACCAACCTCCCGGTGCTTTACGTGCTCGGTGTGTTGTTCGGATTTGGATTCGGCGCGTATCAGGCGGTGGACTGGGCGCTCGCTTGCGATGTTTTGCCAGATCGCGAGAACGCCGCGGCCAAGGACATGGCGCTTTTCCATGTGTCGTTCACGCTGCCCCAGGTTTTCGGCCCGGCCATCGCGGGCCAGCTTCTGTTTCATTTGAACGAGCGGTACGGCAACAACCTCGGCTACCGAATCGTGTTTGCCACAGCCGCCGTCTGGTTCCTTCTGAGCCTGGTCTTCGTCAGGAACATCAGGGGAGTTCGCTGAGACAAGAAACGAGGCGGCGCCTGCAGCGGACACCGCCTCGACCGGGTTGCCACTGGGTGACACGCTTTGGTTTTCTGCGCCGCTTTACGGCCGTTGCCTACTTGTGGAGGCCAACCTTGCGTGAACTGTCAGCGGCCCCGGACGGAGAACGAATTACCTCCACAGTGCGACGATCCGACGACAATGTCAAGAGGTTTCGAGATTTCGCGACCACTTGCAAATTGAGGTAGGGCGATGCCTGAACTGAGCTACGTCCACGGCGCCAGCGACAAACCCCTTCTCGGCGAGCCGATCTTCCAGAACCTTCGCCGAACCGCCTACAAATTTGGCGACCGCGAGGCCCTCCTCGTCCCACAACAGGGCTATCGGGCGACGTATCGCGAGCTGGTCGAACAGTGCGAAGAGATCGCGCGTGGGCTGATCGCGCGCGGCGTGAAGAAGGGCGATCGCGTCGGCATCTGGTCACCCAATCGGTACGAATGGGTCATCGTGCAGTACGCGACCGCAGCCATGGGCGCGATCCTGGTCAACATCGATCCCGCGTACCGGACCTCCGAGCTCGAGTACGCGCTGAACCAATCCGGCATCAGCTTCTTCATCCTCGCGGCCAGCTTTCGGCAGGCCGATTACCGCGCCATGCTCGCGGAGGTCAAGAGCAAGTGTCCGGAGCTGCGTGAAGCTTTGGTGTTGGAGGGGGGAGCGGCGGACGGGCTGCGCCCATCCGCCGCGAATGGGGGGAACTCCCCCCACAGAGAAGACGGATGGGAAGCCCTCAGGCGAGACGCCTCGCGCATCGAGCCGAGTGAGCTTCGCGAGCTCGAAGCCAGCCTGCAGTTCGACGATCCAATCAACATCCAGTACACGTCCGGCACGACCGGCTTCCCGAAGGGCGCCACGCTCACCCACCACAACATCCTGAACAACGGCTACTTCATCGGCGAGACGCTGAGGTACACGGAGCGGGACCGGGTCTGTATCCCCGTGCCGTTCTACCACTGCTTCGGCATGGTCCTGGGCAACCTCGCCTGCACTACGCACGGCGCGACCATGGTGATTCCCGCCGAGGCCTTCGACCCGGTGCTCACCATGCAGACGGTGCAGCAGGAGCGCTGCACGTCTCTCTACGGCGTCCCCACGATGTTCATCGCCGAGCTGGAGCACCCTCGTTTCAAGGACTTCGACTTCACTTCTCTGCGCACTGGCATCATGGCGGGCTCACCGTGTCCGGTGGAGGTGATGAAGAAGGTGCAGACGGTCATGCACATGCCTGAGATGACCATCGCATACGGGATGACGGAGACCTCGCCCGTTTCGACCCAATGCGCCACGAACGACCCGCTGGAGCGGCGGGTTTCGACGGTCGGCCGCGTCCATCCACACGTCGAGATCAAGATCGTCGACCCCAGCACCGGGGCGGTGGTGCCTCGCGGCACCGGCGGTGAGCTCTGCAGCCGCGGCTACATCGTGATGCGTGGTTACTGGAACAACGACGAAGCCACTCGTCAGGCGATCGATCCAGCGCGCTGGATGCACACGGGTGACCTGGCCACCATGGATGTCGATGGCTACGTCAACATTGTCGGCCGGATCAAGGACATGATCATCCGCGGCGGCGAGAACATCTATCCGCGCGAGGTCGAGGAGTTCCTGTACAGCCACCCGGACATCGCGGATGTCCAGGTCATCGGCGTGCCCTCCGAAAAGTACGGCGAGGAGGTCATGGCCTGGGTCAAGCTCCGGGAGGGCGCCGCCGACACGGGTGACGAGCTCGCTGCCTGGTGCAAGGGCAAGATCGCGACCTACAAGATTCCGCGCCACTGGAAGTTCGTCGAGTCGTTCCCTATGACGTTTACGGGCAAGGTCCAGAAGTTCAAGATGCGCGAGGTTGCGGTGGAGGAGTTGGGCCTCGAGAAAGCCGCCGGGATCAGAACTGCCTAGGCTCTAGGCGAGGGATTCGTAAGGAATGGCCGCGGCGAAGGGTTCGTAGAGCAGCAGCACCTTCTCGATCGGCAGCATGTCGCGCATGAAGATCGCGCCGGCGGCCACACCCGCGAAGCCCACGATGCCGAGCCCGTCATGCGGGGCGGCGTGCTCTGCTCCGTCCTGCATCGCGCGGAAGGCCTGCGTGCGTCCGGCCTGGTTGGCGGTCGCGATCACGAGCTTCCATGCCGCGGCGTAGTTGGCCGCCGGGTCGAGGCCCGCGGGCGCGACGAAGGCGGGCACCGCGGCTCCCGCGGCGGCTGCGGCCGTCTTCGGCTGCTGGCTCAGCGCCTTGGCGACCGCGGCGACCTCGGCCTCGATCTCGCCCTTGAGCGAGGGTAGGTCGCGCACGAATGCAGTTATCTGGCGGTCGATCGCGGGCGGAGTTTGATAGCCGGGGCCGGGCAGGATCGTGGCGAAGGGGCGGTAGACAGCCTCGAACTGCGCCGGGTCCAGCTGCTCGCGGACCAGGATGCCGAGCGCGACGACCTGGGCTGACTCGAGCGCGGCGGCAGCGGCGGTGCTGTCAGGCAGCGCCCTGTTGATGGCCTTCTGCGTCTGCGTGACTCGAAACCCGGTCGTGAACGCGTTGACCATCGCCTGGTCGGCGCCGGACAGCAATCCGTCGAGCACCCCCTCGACGGCCGCGGTCGATGTGCGCTGCCGGGAGAGCAAACGCGCTGTAGCGATCCACTCCCACTGTGCCTGGCCCAGCGCTTTGCCCGCCGCGGCAAGAAACTGCCCCGCCTCCGTCGCGCTCAGCGGATTGCGACCTGTTCCGGCAGCAGGCCTTTGGCCCGCAACTTGTCGATCGGGTGGTACGCGTCGACGATGCGCATGGTGCCCGAAGCGGAGCGCAAGACCATCGACTGCGTGTAGGCGTAGACATCCTCGTAGCGGACGCCTTTGAGCAGCTCACCCGATGTGATCCCGGTCGCCGCGAAGAATATGTCTTGGCCGGAGCACAGGTCGTCGAGGCAGAGGACTTTGTCCGGCCGGTGGCCTTCCTTGACAGCGACCTCGCGTTCCTTCTCGTCGCGGAAGAACAGCTTCGCCTGCATGTCGCCACCGATCGTCTTGATGGCGCACGCGGCGAGCACGCCCTCTGTCGCGCCTCCCGACCCCATCATGCAGTGGATCCCAAAGCGCGTTTCGAGCGCGGCCTCGAGAGCGCCGGCGACGTCCCCTGCGCTGATGAGCTTGATGCGGGAACCGACCGCGCGAATCTCCGCGATCACTTCATTGTTGCGCTCGCGCTCCAGCACGACGACGGTCAGCTCCTGCACGGGCAAGCCCTCCGCCTTGGCGATCCGGCGGAGGTTCCACTCGACCGGCATCTCGAGGTCGATCACGCCCCGAGCCTTGCGGCCGACGACGAGCTTCTTCATGTAGTGGACGTGGGTCGTGAACATCGTGCCGCGCTCGGCGAGAGCCACGACGGAGATCGCGCCTGGCAAGCCCGCGGCGGTGAGGCTCGTGCCTTCGATGGGATCGACGGCAACGTCCACTTCCGGCTCGAGGCCGTTGCCGAGCTGCTCCCCGAAATAGAGCATCGGGGCTTCGTCCTTCTCCCCCTCGCCGATGACGACCGTGCCTTTCATGTCGACGGTCGCGAGCGACGAGCGGATCGCCTCCACCGCGCGTGCGTCAGCCGCGGCCTTGTTGCCCCGTCCCTGGAGCGGCGCCGCCGCCAGCGCACCTGCTTCGGTCACGCGCAAGAGCTCGAGGGCCAGGTTACGATTGATCTTCGGCTCTTCGATCATCCTCAGTCGAAGGGTAACTTACGGTTCAGGAAAGGCTGCGCCGTCGGATCGGGAGTTTGTCCGCCTCCACCCAGAGCTCTTCCTTGCGCGCCAGCCGCCTGTCTCCGCCCGGGCCCACGTAAACGCAGGTGCGCTCGAGGACCGCGGTGATCCGGACCTTCTCGCCGTCCAGGGTGGCGTCGAAGCCGTCGATCAGGACCTCGTCCTCATCGAGCTCGACCTCGCTCAGCTTGCGCGGTCCGCTGGGCCTGATCTTGGTCGAGAGCTCGAGCTGCGGCCGCGGCCCGGTCGGCGGGCTCGGCTTGATGGTCAGCCTGGACGACGCAGACCCGGCGAGGCGGATGGAAGGCCTCGGCGGGACTGGGGCCGGCTTGGGCTGCGGCGCGGGGCTGGGGGCCACGGGCTTTATCGGCGCGACGCGAGAGACCGGCTTGGGCGCGACCCGAGAGACTCGCTTGGGCACGACCTGCGGCTTGGATTTCTTGATCTTGGCCGGAGCCCGCTTCGCCGGAGCCCGTTTCGCCGCGCGGGTGACGGAGGCGCGGGCCGGCTTCGAAGTCTTTTGGGCGCGCGGCGCCTGCCCTCGCGATTTTGCCTTTTGGGGGACGCGAGGCGCCGGGCCTCTCGCCCGGGACGGCTTTTTCGACGGTCGCTTAGAAGAACTCACCCCAGAACTTTCTGACCTTCCCGACCGGGCTCGCCACGGGCTTCAAAGGTACGACTGTTGCCGTGCCCTGCGCGTGCACAACCCGCTCTGGAGGAGCGTCCGGAATTCCTTCCGGATGCACGCGGATCACCCCGTAGTGAACTCCGCCCTCCTGGACCACCAGGGCTCCCACTGTGGCGTCGCCCTCGAGGCGCCCCGTGCTCGTGATCTTGAGCCGGCTCGTGGCGACGACGTTCCCGCGCACCAGTCCCGCGACCGTGACCCGGACGCCTCGGATGTCGGCCTCGACGTGCGCGTCGGCGCCGACCACAAGTTCACCGTCGGACTCGATCTGACCGCTGAAGTTGCCGAGCACCTGCCCGCTGCCCTTCAGCTCAAGCTTGCCCGAGAGCGAATCGTCCTTGGCGATCGTCGTCGCCCTGGAGTCCAGACCGAGCAGGTCGGGCCCTCCATTCGTACTCGCCTGAACAACCGCCGTATCCACCCCAACCTCGGTCATCGCAAACCTCCCAGGCCGCCTCCTCTCCCCAATGAGCGGCTCCCTCCTCTCGCAGCATAGCGGCTGTTGGCGCTAGCGCTACAAGTCTTGATGGGCCGCCAGGTAGTCGAGGACGGCCACTCGGTGTGGCGGGAGCTCTCCGTCGATCACGAGCTCCTCGAGGCGCTGCTTGATCCGCCCCACCTCCGGCCCGGGACCGATCCCCCGCATCCGCATTACGTCTTCGCCCGAGACGAGCGGCGCCAGCCGCGAAGGTCGTTCTGTCATGACCGCCTGCAGCCTGGCCTGTAGCTCGTCGAGCTTCTCCGGCGTCGGATAGGCGGAGGCGGCGATGTCGGCCCGCGCCAGGGCCATCAAACGGTCGAGCAGCGACCCCGCGTCTCGCGCCAGCCGGCGGACTGCCCCGTCCGTCCACTCCGTCCGGTAGAACACCGGCCTCAGGTGGAGGCGGACCAGCCCGACCACCACGTCGATCTCTCGCTGGGCGAAGCGCAGCCGCCCCAGCGCCTCCCTGGCGATCGTTGCGCCGACCTCCTCGTGGCCTATGAACGTGCCGTCGCCCTTGGCTGTCGCCGGCTTGCCGGTGTCGTGGTAGAGGGCGGCCACCCGGAGGAGCAGGTCGGCCGGCGTGGCGGCGACCGTGAGCAGGGTGTGGCCGAACACGTCGTGCGTGTGGTAGCCGCTCTGAGCCACGCCCTTGCACGCGGCGATCTCGGGGAGGATCACCTCCAGCAATCCCGCCTCGTCGAGAAGCTCGAGCGCAAGCTTCGGGCGCTCGGACGCCAGCATGCGCCGGAGCTCGTCGGCGATGCGCTCGACGGAGATCACCGGAGGCGCCAGCCGCGAGCGCATCTCGCGCATCGCGGGAACCAGGTCCGGCGCGAGCTTGAACCCGAGCTCGGCCGCGAATCGAATCGCCCGCAGCATCCGCAACGGGTCGTCGGTGAACGTGCGCAGCGGGTCGGCCGGCGTGCGGAGCAGGCCTGCTTCGAGGTCGGCCCGGCCGCCGAGCGGATCGTGAATCCCGCCTCCCAGGTCCATGAGCAGCGTGTTGACCGTGAAGTCCCTGCGCCGGAGGTCCTCCTCGAGGGTCGCCGGCCGGACGTCGGGCTTGCGGGAGTCGGGCGCGTAAGACTCGGCGCGCGCGGTGACGAACTCGACGAGATGGCCGGGCAGCGTGACCTGGGCCGTCCCGTAGCGCTCGAATGTCACCGGCGGGGGTGCGCCCGCCAGCTGCGCGAATCGCCGCGCCAGGTCCAGGGCGTCGCCCTGTTCCACCACGACGTCCGGATTCGGGTGAGGCCGGTTGAGCAGCTTGTCGCGGACGTAGCCGCCCACGACCCAGGCTTTGACGCCGAGGTCGGACGCGGCGCGCTGGAGAAGCGCCAGTAGCTTCTCGTCGCTTACCGGCGTGTCCGTTACTGGTTTATGCGCGCCCATTCGACGGCTCCCACCTGGCCGGCGCGGTCGCCGAGACGGGCGCGGCGCACGCGAGGCCGGCGGGCCGGCTTGATGAACGGCGACGAGCGCAGCGTCTCCAGCATCGTCGGCTGGACGAGCGCCCACGAGCGCGACACGCCGCCGCCGATCACGAACATCTCCGGGTCGAGGATGTTGGTCAGGCTGATGAGCGCGATGCCCATGTATCGCGCCGCGCGCTCCACGACCATGCGCGCGTCGCGGTCGCCGCGCGCCGCCTCGGCGAAGAGCACGGCGGCCGTGTGGCCGGTTTCTTTCGCGAGGTTGGCGCCGCCGATGAACGCCTCCAGGCAGCCGCGCTGTCCGCAGTTGTCGAGGGGCCCGTTCGGGTCGATGATCATGTGCCCGACCTCGCCCGCCGTACCATGCGCGCCGCGATGCAGCTTGCCGTCGATGATGATCCCGCCGCCGACACCGGTGGACCACGTGATGTAGACCATGTTCTTGGTACCGCGACCGGCGCCGCGGTGGAACTCGCCCAGCCCGGCCATGTCCGCGTCGTTGGCGAGGGTGACCTTCGCGCCGGTGGCGCGGCTCATCATCGCTTCGAGCGGCGCGTTCTTCCAGGGAAGATTGGGTGGATTGACCAGCACACCGCGCTTGATGTCGATCGGCCCGGGCGCGGCGATCGTGATGCTGCGCACCTTCTCCCGGCCGCGGTGGCGGTCGATCTCCGCCGCCGCCCAATCGACCATCGCCTGCGGAGTCGGCACCAGGTGCGTCTTGGTCTTGATGCTCGCCACCAGCTGACCGTCCGAGCGCGCGAGCGCGACCCGAACCTGGGTCCCGCCTAGATCGATCCCCGCGAGCATGTCAGGACGCGAGCAATTGCTGGCCGCGCAGCGCGGCCAGGATCTCGATCGGCCCCCGGGCCCGATTGAACGTGTAGAAGTGAAGTCCCGGCACGCCGGACTCGATGAGCTCGGCGCACTGCCGCACGCAGTGCTCGACACCGAGGGCGCGGATCGCGTCGTCGTTCGGCGCCTCGTCGATCGCGGCCTGCAGCCGCGAGGGGACCGTCGCGCCTGACATCTCCGTCATCACGCCGAGCGAGCGGCGGCTCGGCACCGGCATGAGGCCCGGCACGATCGGCACCTTGATCCCGCCCGCGCGCGCACGAGCCACGAGGTCGAAGTAAAACCGGTTGTCGAAGAAGAGCTGCGTGATCAAAAAGTCCGCGCCCGCGTCGACCTTGAGCTTCATGTAGCGAAACTCGTGCTCGAGGTCAGGGCTCTCGGGGTGCTTCTCGGCGCTGCACGCCGCGCCGATGCCAAACCGATAGCCGCTCCCGCGCACGAGCGTGATGAGGTCGCTCGCATGAGCCAGGCGCGGGTCGGCGGGCACGAACGGCTGGCCGCTCGCGGGCGCGTCCCCGCGCAGGGCGAGCACGTTCGCGACGCCCTCGCGCTCCATCCAGTTGAGGATCTGGCGCGTCCTGTCGGGGGTGTTGGCGCATGTGAGGTGGGCCATCGCCTCGATGTGGTACTGGCGCTTGATCTTGGTCACGAGCTCGAGCGTCTTCTCACCAGTGCGGACGCGGTACGTGACCGAGACCCAATCGGGCGTGTGCCCGGCCAGCGCGGCGACCGTGCGCTCCAGCACGTCGACCTCCGACTCGTCGCGAGGAGCCATGAACTCGAAGGAGATGCTGGGCCGCCCGCGCCCGAGCATGTCGGCAATTCGCATGGTGGCGCGAACTCTACCTCAGCAGGCGGGTGTCTCCGACTCGCCGCGTTATGCGCTGCGCGTCCAGGTACTCGAGCAGCGCCACCACCGGACGCCGGCTTGCGCCCATCCGGTCGCGGACCTGGGCCACGGTGACGGAGCCGGATGAGGCGACGATCTCCCTCACCAGCGACACCGCCGACTCGTACGCGTCCTTGGTGAACGCGATGTCATCGCTCACCCGCACAATGTCCCCGCGGTGCGCCAGGGCGCGGACGATCTCGGCAGTCGCTCCGGTCTGCTGCATGGCCTCCGGCAACGACGGTGGCGCAAACGGCTGACGGCCGAGCGCCTCCAGCAGCGCCGAAGCGGGTCCGGCATCCGTTTCGAGGGCCACCTCATGCCCTGGCGCGGCAAGCCAACCGTTGCGCTCGACCGCCAGGCCGTCCTCGACGAGCCCTTGCACAACGGCGCCGAACGAGGCGGCGGGCACACCGAGGCGGCTCCGCAACTCCTCGCGGGCCATCCCGGGACGAAGCGGGAAGGCGCCGTGATAGGACTGCAGCTCGTCGGTTGCACGGCTCGCGATCGCTCCCCACGCGTCGACGCTGTAGATCCAATCCCCGAATCGGCGCGCGTTCAGGCGGCCGACATCGGACTCGGGACCCACCGTTGCTTTGAGCAGAGCCGTCACCGTGACGCCGCGCGGATATTTGCGCAGCTCTTCATCCAGCACATTTCCCGCCGCGCGACGGACCAATGACTCGCGCACCACCGAGTCGTGTCGCGGGTGCTTGCGGGGATTGACGTCGACGAACGTCCCACCGGCGACGGTCGTCGCGGGGCTGGGCACCCGCAACACGAAGCGATCTCCTTCCGCCGCCGCGACCGGTCGCTCGAGATAGAGCTGGACCCAACCCTCCGCGCCCGGAGCCAATGCATCTCCGTCGAGGACGATGACGCGGCCCCCAACCTCGGCCGTGCCAGTATGCAGAAGCACCTCCGCGCCGTGCCGCAGCGGCGCTGCGGAACCAAGCACCCGGAGGCGGGCATCGATCCTGCGCACCGGCTGCACGGCCCGCGGCCGCGCGAGGACATCGCCGCGCGCGATGTCGCTTTTGTCGACTCCGCTCAGGTTTGCCGCGACGCGGCTGCCGGGCCCAACCTCCTCGGCCGCCTTGTTGTGCCGCTGGAGACCGCGAATTCGCACCGCGAGGCCGCCGGGCGAGACCTCCATTTCGTCGCCGACCTTGAGCGAACCGTCCACCAGCGTCCCGGTCACGACGGTGCCGAACCCCGTCATCGTGAAGACGCGGTCGATGGGCAGCCTGGGCCTGCCCAGGTCGGTCCGCGGCTCTATCCGCCCGAGGAGGTCGTCCAGGGCTGTCAGAAGATCGGCCATGCCTTCGTTGGTCACCGCCGACACAGCGATCATCGGCGCGCCTTCGATCGAGGTTCCCTTGATGGCCTCGCGCACGTCGGCCTTGACGAGCTCGAGCCACTCGCGGTCGACGAGGTCGACCTTCGTCAGCACGACGATCCCGCGCCGGACCTCCAGCAGGTCGACGATCTCCAGATGCTCGCGGGTCTGCGGCATGACCCCTTCGTCGGCCGCCACGACCAGCAGCACCGCGTCGAGGCCGTGCGCGCCCGCGAGCATGTTGCGCATGAACCGGGCGTGGCCTGGGACGTCGACGATTCCGATCTCGCGCCCGCTTGGCAGGGTCAGGTTCGCGAAGCCGAGGTCGATCGTCATCCCCCGCCGCTTCTCCTCGGCCAGGCGGTCCGGGTCGATGCCGGTCAGCGCGGTGATGAGGGTCGACTTGCCATGGTCGATGTGGCCGGCGGTGCCGACGACGAAGCTCACCGGGTGATTTCCTTGACCGCCACCTCCACGGCGTCGATCAGGGTCTCGTCCTCCCCTCTCAACACCGTCCGCGGGTCGATGCAGCACGCGTCCTTCTCTATGCGCGCGATCACGGGCGGGTCGCCGCGGCGCAGCGCGGTGAGCAGCCGCGACGCCGGCCCGCGCAGCGCGACCAGGACCGTGGGCAAACCGTGCCCCGGCACCGAACCCCCGCCGATCGCCGACTCTCCATCGACCAACGTGGCTCCGACGTCGCGGTCCTCGAGCTTCACCACCCAGAGCGCGGCGCGCCTGCGGAGGTCTGCGGCACTGGCATGGAGCATGCGCTCGACCGGCAGGTCGGCGGAATGGCCTGTGAGGCGCTGGCGGAGCGTAGCCTCGAGCGCCGCGAGCGTGAGCTTGTCGATGCGCACCGCGCGGGCGAGCGGGTGGCGTGACATCTTCTTGACCGCCGCCTCACCGCTCGCGCCGTGGCCGAGCACGATGCCGGACTGCGGAGCGCCCAGCAGCTTGTCGCCGGAGAAGGTGACCACGTCGGAGTGCTGGAGCGATTCGGCGACCGTTGGTTCGTCGGCGATTGATTCCGTCGCGCCGCTGCCGAGGTCGTCGATCAGCAGAACGCCATTCCGGTGCGCCACCTCCGCCATCGCGCCGAGCGACGCCGCCTCGGTGAAGCCCGTGACCCTGAAGTTCGACGTGTGCACGCGAAGCAGCGCCGCCGTGCGAGGCGTGATGGCCTCCTCGTAGTCGGACGCGCGGGTGCGGTTCGTCGTGCCCACCTCGACCATCCGCGCGCCGGAGAGCCGCATCACGTCCGGCATGCGAAAGGAACCGCCGATCTCGACGAGCTGGCCGCGCGACACAACCACCTCTTTGCCCTTGCAGAGCGCGGTCAGCGCGAGCAGGACGGCTGACGCGTTGTTGTTGACGACCAACGCCGCGTCGCAGGCGAAGAGGGCGGTCAGATGGCCGGACACGAGCGCCGCCCGCTCGCCGCGGCGGCCGGTCTCGAGATCGAGCTCGAGGTTGCTGTAGCCGGCTGCCACGGCCAGCGCGTCGATCGCCGCCTGGGACAGCGGGGCGCGGCCCAGGTTGGTGTGGAGTACGACGCCCGTCGCGTTGATCACGCGACGCAGCTTCGGCGTCACCAGCGCGCGCAGTCGAGCGGTGACCGCACCCAGGCGTTCGGAGGCTTCCGCACCGCCCTTTCGCTCGGCGGCGAGCTGATCACGAATCGCCTCCACCACCCTCTCGCGCCCGTACTGGCCGGCAAGCCCGGCGTAGGCGGGCTCGTTGATCAGCGTCCCTACAGCAGGCAGGGACCCAGGCCGACCAGCGGTGGAATCGCGTAGCCGCTGCATTGCCCTAATGAGATTAGGCTCGCGGGCTGGTAGAAGGGCGACATCACGTAGTCGAGCAGGTTGATGTGCTGCAGGAAGCTGAAGACGAACAGGACGATGAAACAGCCTGCCCAGATCTCGCGCCGCCTTACGTGGACGTCGAAGAAGAAGCGGGGATTCCGCCTCTGGAAGATCGCCTCGATGATGCCCCACCCGTCGAGGCCCGGGATGGGCAGCAGCTGGAAGGCGAAGATCGAGACGTTCAGGAACCAGATCGCGTAGATGCAGAGCCACAGGAACCCGGGCCCGAGCTCGAAGCCCGGAAACAGGCCGAACCTCCCCATCGCGCGCAGGAGCAGGCCGAAGCCGATCGCCACGAGCAGGTTGGCAGCCGGTCCGCCGAGCTCGAACAGGACCTTTTGCCGCGTCGTGTTGATCCGGCCCGACTGCACAGAGACCTTCCTACCCCATCCGACCAGCGCCAGAAAGACCGCGAGAACGCCAATCGGCTCGAGATACCGCCGCGGGTCGGGCGAGAAATATCCGAAGTAGCGCACGGACCGATCGCCGAGCAGGTACGCGGCGGCGGCGTGTCCCATCTCATGCACTGGAATCGCAATGAAGAGTGCTGGGACGAGCGCGAGCAGCCCAAGGATGAAGAGGAGCAGCGTGCTCATCTTGGAGGGATTCTCAATCGATCGGGATCTTGCGGTCGCGTTTCGTCGTTCGCCGCTTCGCGCCGGCACGCTTGACGCGTGACCTGGTCGGTGCCGGTGCGACGCGGTTCTCGTAGATCAGCATCAGCGCGGTGATGAGCTCGCGTTGGGCGTTCAGCAGGTGGACCTGCGCCGAGGGCGGCACCATGTCCGAGAGGACGTGCCCGAATCGCGAGCCGAGCTCGTTGACCAGCTCGATCACCCGCTCCCGGTCGCCGCTCACGATTCTTTCACCACCTCAGGCTTGACTGTCTCCGGGCGGCGGGCGAAACGCACGCGCAGCTCGCCGTCCTGGATCGACGCGCCCACCGTGTCGCGCCTCGCGAGGACCCGCGGCAGCGCGATCTCGCGCCGGTAGTTGCCGACCGTGACGTAGAGCTCGCCGTTGTGCCGGCTCAGGTCGACGTCGGACCGATCCACGAACGGGACCTTGAGCGACAGGACGTACTCCGAGCCGTCCTTGTCGATTCGCTGCGTGTTGGATGTGGCGAAACGATCCGCCGGGTTGCGCTCGCCGTAAATCGCGGCGGCCATGCGCGAAAGCATCTGGGCTCCCACCACCTCCTGGTCGAACAGCGGCACGTTCAGGATCGGGATCCCGGCGAATGACTCTTCGACCTCGACGCGGTACTTCTCGTGGATCCGCTGCCATTTCTGGAACAGCTCGTCATGCAGCTCGCCGGGCAGGAGGCGGTTGACCACGACCGCGTCCGTCACGTAGCCGAAGAGGCTCAGGTACGTGTAGGCGCGCTTGGCCTCTTTGATCACCATCTTCTCGAGGTTCAGCACGATGCGCACGGTCGTCGTCTCGGCGTCGGTCAGCACCTTGCGCATGCCGTCGAGATCGAGGAGGAGGTCCTTCAGCGACGCGTAAACCTCGTCCGACGGCAGCGGCATGCTCATCATCGGCTGGAGCACGGGCCTTGCCACGCGCATCGCCCTCCGCGACCAGGGATAGATCTTGTCCAGCCACCATTTCGCGGCGTCGGGGAAGGTGAGGAGCTGCAGCGTCTCGCCCGTCGGGGCGCAGTCGACGATCAGCACGTCGTGCTGGTCGCGCTGCGCGTAGTGCTTGATCCACATCAGGGACGCGACCTCGTCCATGCCCGGAGGATTCGCGACCTCATCGGCGAGGACCTCGTCGAGACCCTGGGTCGAGAAGACCTCGACCACGTATTCGTGGAGCTTCGCCCAGTGCCGCTGCATCTCGTGCAGCGACGAGACCTCGTGAGCCCAGAGGTTGTCCCCGACCTTGGTCGCCTCCGCGCCGAGCTCCACGTCGAACGAGTCGCCGAGGGAGTGCGCCGGGTCGGTGCTCATGACGAGGGTCCGGAGACCGGAGGCGGCGCAGCGGACGGCGGTCGCGGCGGCAACCGAGGTCTTGCCTACTCCACCCTTCCCGGTGAAAAGGATCACCCGCACTTGGAGTGTCGCGCCCCCGAGATCCTTGCATCTTCGTGTCGTAGGCGGCCGGGCGCCTTCGGCGCTGAAGCCAGCGTCAAGGGGCCCGGCGCTGCGTCGTCACGCATCTGCCGATGCGCTCCTAGCTGCGCCACCCTTTCCTTGGCTCCGGCCGCCGACGCCCCGAATCTGCGGCGGATCTCGGCGTCGCGACACTCTGGAGAGTCTACGTGCGGTCGGTTGGCTCCTGCGTCGCGCTTGAGCTCATGCCCGCGGCAGCGTCGGCTTCAAAGTGCGCCTGCACTGCGTTTGGAGGTGCTGCAGGATCTGAAGAGTCAGCTCGGTGTTCCTCTCGGTCATCTGGCTGCCCTTGAGGATCGCCTTGAGGATCTCGACGTTCTGCTCATCGGCCTTATCCGCCTCGTTCGCGGCGTGCTCCAGCGTGAGCCTGTCCTTCTGCGCCTGGCGGTTTCCCGCGAGCAGCAGCACCGGGCCCGTGTAGGCGGCCTGGACGCTGAAGAGCAGGTTCAGGAGGATGAAGGGAACGGGTCCCAATACTTCACCAACCCGATGATGTTCAGGGTCAGCCACAGGAGGACGGCGATCGTCTGGATGATCAGGAACCTCCACGACCCAATGCCGGCGGCGGCCTTGTCGGCGACGCGCTCGCCGAGGGTCGCCTCCTCGTGGTGGATGACGTTGACGGGTGCCGGTGCTCCTACGGGTTCAGCTCGTGGCGGAGCAGCCTCTCCTTAAGCGCGGTCAGGCCGGTGTCGTTGGTTCGTACTGACATGGCGAAGCGAAACTCTCGGGTTTGGGTCGGGCCGTGTCTATTACTTGACGATCAAAGGGACGGTGAGCGAGCCCACCGCGAGCAGGACGATCATGGCCGCGCCGACCACCAGAAGCCGGACCAGGTCCTTGGTGAAGTACGGCACGCGGTCGAGGGGGATGGACGGGTCACCCGAATCGACGATGTAGCGGCCGCCGCGACCCTTCACGATCTGGTTGCGTGAGCCAAGCGACATCTCGACCGCCCGGACGAGCGCCTGGTCGCCGCCGACGCGAGCCTGCTGGGGGGTGCGGGTCGCGGTTGTGGCGGTGCCTCCGGTGGTCTGCGCGCCCACGGGGGTCAGCGGCCCGGCCGGCCTCATCGGCTGGCGGTACTTGGCGCCCTTGCCTCGCTTCTTGCCCTTGCGACTCATAGATCTGCAAGTCTAAGGACGAGAAGTGAGGAGCATCGGGACAGGCAGGCGGGTAGGGAAGCGTGTGCTGCGTCGTGGGGTGCGACTCGGGAAGGAATCCGCCTGCCTGTCGTTGGGCCGTGGGACTCAACCTGCTGGGACGTTGACTACGACATGTTGTGTCCCGGGCGAAGTTATAACCCCGAATGTAGTGATTGTCAAGAGTTTTCTCGAAAACGCATCGTGAGGAACGTCCCGCCGCCTCCCCCGCCCACGACAAATCCGCGACTGCGCTGGCTCCCCTACCTGTTCGGCGCGGGGGCTGTGTTCTGGCTCATCGAGATGACGCAGTTCGCGGCCTGGCTGGCGGCGCCGGTGGGCCGCGAGCAGTTCCAGCAGACTCTCCTCAAGGGTGGCGTCACGCAGGACTTCGTCACGATTCTCGTGGTCTACGCCGCGATCGTCCTGATCTTCGAGGCGACTGCCGTCGCGGCGCATGCGACCGCCTACTACGGCTTGCGGAGGATGCGCGCGTGGGGCTGGATCGCGGCCGTCGTCGTGGCCGGCGCCTGGTCGCTCATCATCGTCGGCATCCCGCTGCTGGTCTTTCTCCTGCAGCGTCCGACGCGCGAGGCCTACGGGATCTCCTAGCCGCCGATCAGCTCACCGGCCGATGCGGAAGAAGACGACGTCCCCATCCTGGACGCGATACTCGCGCCCCTCCACGCGCAGCTTGCCCGCCGCGCGCAGCGCGTCCATCGACCCGGCCGCGACGAGCTCGTCGACCGACGTGACCTCGGCCCGGATGAAGTGCTTTTCGAAATCGGTGTGGATCTTCGAAGCTGCCACCGGGGCCGGCGCGTCGCGCTCGCAGGGCCACGCGCGGACCTCGGGCTCGCCCGCGGTGAAGTACGTGATCAGGCCGCCGGCCTCCCAAACGGCGCGGGCGATCCGGCCCAGGCCCGACTCGTCGATCCCGTAGCCGGCGCGCATCTCCGCCTGCTCGGAAGGGTCCAGCTCGGCGAGCTCCGCCTCCAGGCGAGCGGACAGATTCATGACCGGCGCGCCCTCCGCCTCCGCCAGCTTCTTCACCTTCGCCGCCGGCTCTCCCCCGCTCGGCAGCAGCTCCTCCGCCGCGTTGGCGACGTACACGTAGGGTTTGAGCGTCACCGGAAAAATGCCCTGGAGCGTCTGGCGCCGGTCCGCGTCCAGGGCGAGGGTTCGGAGCTGCTTGCCCGCGTCGAGGTGCTCCTTGGCTGCGGTGAGGATCTCCGCCTCGGCGACCGCGTCCTTCTTGCCCGCGCGGGCCTCCTTGGCGACGACTTCGATCCGCTTCTCGACCGACGCCAGGTCGGCGAGCACGAGGTCGAGGGCGAACTCCTCCAGCTCGACGGCAGGATCCGGATCCGGCCCGAAGCACCGCGCAACCTTGACTAGGACGTCCGCCTGCCGCGCAAACGCCACGCGCTGGGCGCGGCTTCCGGGTGGCGAATCCTCGACGCGGACCTGGGCCGGCGTGGTTTTCGCGGGTTTCACCGCCGCGGAAAGACGGGTCAGCCGTTCGTCGGGCACGTCGACCATGCCGACCCCGTCCGCGCCGCGTCCGGCGGTCAGCGCGTTGAACAGCGTGGTCTTGCCCGACCCTTGTGGGCCGACGATGGCTACGTTGACCGGCAAGTCAGAGGTGCGGCCGGAGGGCCGGCCGAGAGATTCGGTGTCCGGGTGGTCCGGATGCTAGGCGCGGCCGAGCATCGCAGCGAGCGCATCGGTAGATGCGTGAGCGAGAAGCGGAGGCCGCAACGACGCAGACGGGCCGCACGGGCGCCGAAGATCCGGCTGGCATCTCCGGCCGCACCTCTCAAACCGGTTCCTGATCGAGCTCGAAAGCTTTATGCAGGATGCGAACGCCCTTTTCGACCTGGTCACGCGAGACAAGGCAGGTGATGCGGATCTCCGAGGTGCTGATCATCTCGATGTTGATTCCGGCATCGGCCAGCGCGCGGAACATGCGGCCCGCGATGCCCGGCGTGCCGAGCATGCCGGTGCCGACGATGGAGAGCTTGGCTATGCCTCCAGCGGACGCCACACGCTGGGCGCCCACGTCCTTGGCCGCGGCTTTGACTAGCTTCTCGGCGGCCTTCAGGTCGGACTCGGCGACCGAGAACGTGAGGTCGGTGCGGCCCGAGCGCCCGATGTTCTGCACGATGACGTCGACCGAGATCCCGGCCGCGCCCAGGGGCTCGAAGATCGCCGCGGCGACGCCGGGCCTGTCGCGCACGCCGACCACGGTGATCTTCGCGACGTTGCTTTCTTGCGCGATGCCGCGCACGCGTTGGCGGTCTTCCATCGGTACGTGAGCGACGATCATCGTACCGACGCGGTCGCGGAAGCTCGACCGCACGTGAATCGGCACGTTGTAGAGCTCGCCGATCTCGACTGCGCGGGGATGCATCACGCGAGCGCCGACGGCCGCCAGCTCGAGCATCTCGTCGTACTGGATGTGGCTCAGCTTGCGCGCCGACTTCACGACGCGCGGGTCGGCCGTGAAGATTCCATCCACGTCGGTGTAGATCTCGCACGCGACGGCACCGAGGGCAGCGGCAAGTGCGACCGCGGTGGTGTCTGAGCCGCCGCGCCCGAGCGTCGTGATCTCGAGCTCTTCGGTCACGCCCTGAAAGCCCGCGACGACCGGCACCTGGTTGCGGCTCAGCGCTTCCAGGATGCGGTCGGGCTTGATGTCGCGGATGCGCGCACGCGAGTGCTGACCGCTCGTCCGAACGCCGGCCTGCGCGCCGGACAAAGAGATGGCCGGCACCCCCATGCCCTGCAGGCACATCGCCACCAGCGGCGCTGTGATGGTCTCGCCGTTGGCGACCAGCATGTCGAGCTCGCGCGCGGGCGGTTCCGGGTTGATGCTTTCCGCGAGGGCGATCAAACGGTCGGTGGTGTGACCCATCGCCGACACCACCGCCACCACCTGATGTCCTTGCTTGAGCGTGTCCGCGATGCGCCGGCTGACCCGTCTGATGCGCGCGGCGGAGCCCACCGAGGTGCCGCCGTACTTCTGGACGATCACAACGTGCGGAACATGCCCTTGTCGGTGATCTTCGTGACCAGCGCCCGGCCGCGCAGCGGATGCGATTCCACCATCGCGTCGGCGATTCGGTTGGCCTGCGACGGCGCGCAGAACGCGAAGACGCTCGGCCCCGCGCCGCAAATCGCGGCGCCATAGGCGCCGGCCGCTTCCGCGACGCGAATCACCTCCTCCGCCCACGGGTACAGGTGCAGGCGGTGCGGCTGGTGCAGGCGGTCGCGCAGGGCTTGGCCGAGCAGACCCGGCCGCTTCGACATGATCGCCCTGACCAGCAGCGCCGTCCGAGCGGCGTTGAAGGTCGCATCGCCGAGCGGAACGGACTCGGGCAGCACCGAGCGCGCCTTTTCAGTGGGCAGTGGTTGGTGCGCAATGAAAAGAGCGAGTCCCCAGCCAGGATTGGGCAGCTTCTCGTCCACCTTCTCCGACACGATGCGGATGCCACCCGCCGCCGCGGCGGCGACGTTGTCGAGGTGCCCTTCGTCCGCGCCCGCGTCGATGATGTGGCTCTTCACGTCCCACGGGCTGCTCAAGGCCGATGCGGCGAGGCGCGCCGCCGCGCTGCTGCCCAGGCCGACGCCCATCGGGATCTCGCTGCGGACCCGGCCCTTCATGTTCAGCCGGGTGAACGGGTTCTCGTGCGCGTAGAGGTAGTCGGACGCCTCGCCCTCGTAGTCCCACGCGGGCCTGTCCGCCTCGGTCGCCTCGACGTCGAGCCACAGGTCGATCGCCATCGCCATGCAGTCGAAGCCAGGACCGATGTTGGCGATCGAGGCCGGAACCTTGACTCTCACCGGGCGAGACGCCTCACAGCTTCAAGACCTTAGCGAGTGCGCGCGCGTCGCCGTCGATCTCGATCGGTGGTTCGACGTTTTTCAACGCCGCGTCCGGGTCTTTGAGCCCCGAACCCGTCAGCACCACCACCGACGTCGAGTCCTTTTCGATCTTTCCGTCCCGGACGAGACGAAACAACAGAGCCAGCGGGGCGGCTGAGGCGGGCTCGGCGAACAGGCCCTCGCTGCCGGCAAGCCGGATCTGGGCGGCCAGGATCTCGGTGTCGGTGACCGCGGCGATCATGCCGCCCGACTCGTCGCGCGCGGAGGTCGCGCCCTCCCACGACGCGGGGTTGCCGATGCGGATCGCGGACGCCACGGTCTTGGGGTTGGCCACCGGATGGCCGTTGACTATCGGGGCCGCGCCCTCCGCCTGCGCGCCGACCATCCGGGGCAGGCGGGTCGTGCGGCCGGCGGCGTGGTACTCGCGAAATCCTTTCCAGTAGGCGGTGATGTTCCCGGCGTTGCCCACCGGGAGGAGCAGGTAGTCGGGTGCGTCGCCCAGCTCGTCGACGATCTCGAACGCCGCGGTCTTCTGGCCCTGGATGCGGTGCGGGTTGACCGAGTTCATGAGGGCGACCGGGTAGCGGCTGGTCACGTCGCGCACCGCCTCGAGGGCATTGTCGAAGTTGCCCTTCAGCGCCACGACCTTCGCGCCATACATCAAGGCCTGCGAGAGCTTGTTCATCGCGATTTCGCCCGACGGCACCACGACGATCGCGCGCGCGCCTGTCCTCGCCGCGTAAGCCGCCATCGACGCCGACGTGTTGCCGGTCGACGCGCACATGAAGACGCGGCTGCCTACCTCGAGAGCTTTGGCGACGGCGACGACCATGCCGCGGTCTTTGAACGAGCCGGTCGGATTCAGGCCCTCGTACTTGAAGTAGAGATGCTTCAGGCCGAGGGCGCGGGCGATGTTGTGGCTCGGGATGAGCGGAGTCGAGCCCTCATTGAGGTCGACCTCGGGCGTGGAGGGCCCGACAGGCAGATGCTCGCGATACCGCGCGATGACGCCCATCTCGCGACTTATTCAGAAGACGCGCAGGAAGGAGGACACGGCGCGCACCGCCTCGAGCCGCGCCATGCGTTCGCGTGCTTTCTGCAGGCTCGCGTCCAGCGACGGGTGCGTCGTGACCACCAGCTCGGCGGTCTGATCGTGCGACCACGCGTCCTTCTGGATGAAGCTCGAAATGCTCACGCCCTCCTCGGCGAAAACCTGGCCGATCGCGGCCAGCACCCCGGGGCGGTCGTCGACGCGGAGCCGGTAGTAGGCGCGCGTCTTCACCTCGCCGATCGGGATCACGCCGATCCGGTCGTCGAAGCTGAACGACGGCCGGCTCTGCACCCCGCGGCGGATCGAGCGAGCGAGGTCGATCAGGTCGCCCACCACCGCCGACGCGGTGGGCCTGCCGCCGGCCCCCTGGCCGACGAGCAGCACCTTGCCGACCAGATCGCCTTCGACGAACACGGCGTTTTCCGCGCCCTCGACGCGCGCGAGCGGATGGTCCAGAGGCACCAGCGCCGGATGGACGCGCGCCTCGACGCGTCCGGGGTGGCGCTGGCTGTGCGCGATGAGCTTGATCGCGAAGCCCAGCTCTCGCGCGTAACGAAAGTCGACGGGCTCGATGCCGTCGATTCCCTCGCGGTAGATCTCGTCGGGGCGCACCTTGATCTCGTACGCGATGGACGAGAGGATGGCGAGCTTGTAGGTCGCGTCGAACCCCGCGACGTCGTCGGTCGGGTCGGCCTCGGCGTAGCCGGCGTCCTGCGCCTCGCGCACCGCATCCGCCATGGTCAGGCCCGCAGACGCCATCCGCCCGAGCACGTAATTGGTCGTGCCGTTGAGCACCGCGGACAAGCTCTCGATGCGGTTGGCCTGCAGGTCGGTGCGGAAGGTGCTGATCAGCGGGATGCCGCCGCCGACCGCAGCCTCGAAATAGACGTCGACGTTTTTCTCCGCCGCCTGGTCGAGCAGCTCCGGACCGTGCTTCGCCATCACGACCTTGTTCGCGGTGATCACGTGCTTCCCGGCCTGGATCGCGCGCTCGAGGTAGGAGCGCATCGGCTCGTCGCCGCCTGCGACCTCGATCAGGACCTCGATCGCGGGGTCCTCGAGCACGTCGGCCGGCTCGGAGGTCAATAGATCAGGCTCGATGTCGATCGTCCGCCGCTTGGTGACGTCGCGGACCAGGACGCGGCGCAGGCACAGCTCGACACCGGCGCGGCGCGAAAGCTGAGCCTGCCACGAAAGCATCCGCTCGGCGACCTGCGAGCCGACAGTGCCGAGGCCGATGAGGCCGACGTTGACGGGGTGGGCACCCATAGGCGGGTATTCTCCCTGCCGTGACCCTGATCTTGCGCGAGAGCGACGTCCAGGAGCTCATCGAGATGGACGAGGTGATCGCCGCGGTCGAGCTGGCGATGCGGGAGCTGGCGGAGGGCGAGGCGCACAACGAGCCGCGGCGCCGCGCCTTCGCCCCGGGCGGGCTGCTCAACGTGATGTTCGCCGCCTTTCCCGGAGGCAAGTGCACCGGGCTTAAGGCGTACACGGTGGCGGACGGCCACGTCCGGTTCCTGGTGATCCTGTTCGGGCTGGACGGTTCGCTCGAGGCGTTGATCGAGGCGGACTTCTTGGGCGCCTACCGCACGGGCGCGGCGACCGCGCTCGCCGCCAAAGCTCTTGGCGTGCCGAGAACCGCGACCGTCGCCTTGATCGGGACGGGCTGGCAGGCGGCGACCCAGGCGCTGGCGCTGTCGAGGGTCCTCGAGATCAAGGAGCTGCGAGTCTTCAGCCGCAACGCGGACAAGCGGGCGATCTTCGCCGCCGAGCAGGAGAGCCAGCTCGGCATTCACACAGTCGACGCGCCGAGCGCCGAGGCGGCCGTCCGGGGCGCCGACATCGTGGTCACGATCACCACGAGCCATACGCCGGTCATCGAGGCCGGCTGGGTTGCACCTCATGCGCTAGTGGCGGCGGTCGGCTCGAATTACCGCAACCGGATCGAGGTGCCGATCGAGCTGGTCGAGCGCGCCCAGACCGTGGTCGTGGATCAGCTGGCGGCGGCGATGCTGGAATGCGGGGACCTGATCCACGCGCACGAAGCAGGGCGGTTCGGCTGGGAGCAGGCGGTCGAGCTCGGTTCGGTGGTCGTCGGGCGCTGGGAGCGGCCGGACCGGCCCGGGATCACCCTTTTCGAATCACACGGGCTCGCGCTGTGGGACCTGGCCGCGGCCTCGGTCGTCCTGGACGCGGCCCGCAAACGCGGCGTCGCCGAGGAGATCGAGCTCCTTTAGTGCCCGGTGAAGCTGCTCGGGTGGGGCGCCAGGGCGCCGATCTGCAGCCACGACCCGATGAAGAAGGCGGCGAACAGGATGAACACGAGCGCCGCGCTTGCGGTCGTGTAGATGACCCACGGGGGCGGTTCCTTGCTGACGCGGACCATGAAGTCGGCCCAGTCCGGGCCCCGGCGCGGCTGCCAGGTCTCGACCTCGGCCCGGATCATCCGGCTGACGTCTGTCTCGGAGGGCGTGTTTAGCCCGCCTGCGGTGGTTTTATCTTCCACGTAGGGCACCTTCACTTCTCGAACGCGCGGTGTCAAGTGACTGGTCGTTTCCCATGGTTTTTCGCATGATCGCCACGGCCTTGGCGATCCGGGAGGCCACCGTGCCGGCCGGCACGCCGAGGACCGCGGCGATCTCCTCCCGCGTCAGGCCTTCGTAGTAGTGCAGCACCACCGCTGCCCTCAGCTTAGGACTCAACGCGGTGAGCGCCTTCTCGACCACGTCGCGCGCCTCCGCCCGGTCGTAATCCCGACGGTCGGGGGCGACGTACAGGCGCGCCGGTAGGAAGCGGGCGAGCTTCTGGCGGCGGAGGTGCGAGATGGCCAGGTTGATGCCGATCCGGCGCAGCCAGGCGCCGGGAGGCGCGGTCGGCGTGTAGCGGCTGCGTGCCCGGTAGGCGCGGACGAAGGTTTCCTGGGTGAGGTCTTCCGCGGCGGCGGAGTCGAGCACGACGGCGCGGATCGCGCGGAAGACAGAGCGGTACTCCTGGTCGTAAAGCTGGCGAAACTGGGTTTTCGGATCGAGCAGCGGGCCCTCGGTCACAGCCAGTAAGTGTGATGGCTGCCGCGCCCGAAGGCTCCGCTTATGGTCGACCTGGCGCGCTTATTTAGCTCAGCTTCAGGATCGGGTGAACCTCGACCGTGCCCATCTTCGCCGCCGGGTTCTTGGCCGCCCACTTCGCCGCGTCGTCGCGGTCCTTGCAGTCCAGCACGAAGTAGCCATTCAGCCACGGAGATTCCGCGTACATCGGCCCGTCGGTCGTCTTCGCGTGACCGCCGTGCGCCGTGACGCTGAAGGTTGCCGCCGAGGGCTGGCAGGGGTCGCCGTCGTGGAAGGCGCCCGCCGCTTTCACGTCCTCGAGGTAGGTCGCGAACGCATCGATCACGGCCTGCAGCTCCGGTGAGCCGTACTTCGGTGCCTTGGACTCGTCGACGTACTGAAGGAAGATGTACTTGGCCATTCAATTTCTCCTGGTGCGATAACCGGTAACACCAAGTACGACGAAGAGCGATGGCCGGGTTCGACAGGGGATCCGTTCGCCGCTAACCGGCTTCTTGCTTGCGGCGGAAGAGCAGCCACGCTGCCAGGAAGAACCCAAACGTCCAGACGGCCAGCGTCTCGACCTCGGAGGGGAACTCATTGATGCCCGAGCCGGCCGCGGCCGTGCTGTTGCCGAATGCCGGTGCGACCGACCCGACCGGGGCAAGGATGTTGAAGAACAGGTAATTGAGGAAATGCGACGAGTCCTGGCTCCCGCTGATCAGGAAGACGATCCCGGCGACGACAGTGCTCACGAGCGGAGCTCCGAAGAGCAGCGCCAGCGTGATCCCGATCGCCGCCCACCGGCCTGTGACCACCGAGATGAGCAGGCTCATCCCCTGCACGCAGAGGACTCCCAGCATCGCCGCGCCGAAGCACATGACGACGAATAAATAGATCGGCATCTGCAACAGGTTGCCGGGGCCGAGAGGTTTGGCGCCGTCGATCGTGACGGCGGCCTGGTCGGTCACCGAGCCGGGTGAGCCAAGCCAGAACGAGAACATCGCGTAGACGATCACCAGCGACAGCAGGACGACGACCAGGCTGATCAGGAAGGAGGCAATCGCCTTGGAGAATAGGACCTGGTTTCGGCTGGGTGGCCTGCTGAGCAGGATCGTGATCGTTCGGTCGGAGCGCTCACCCGCGATCTGCTCAGACGCAAGCCAGCCGAAGATGCGCGTGAGGAGGAACATGACGATCCCGCCCAGTGCAAAAAGCGACGCCTGGGCGATGGCGAAAGACTGCACCGGCGCGATGTTGTGCTCGATCAGGTACTGGTCGTCTGCGATGGCCTGCTGGGTCTGCGCGATGGCTTGATCGATGGAGACACCAGGTCCGTTGCGACCACCAACCCTCACCGTGCCGCCCTGGCCCTGGGTCTGCTGCTTGATCTGTTCGAGCCCCGCGATGGTATGTTGGTTGCCGGCGATCTCATCGCGCAGTTGTGACTGCCAGGCCACCGGCGCCGGCGGTGTCCAGCGATGCTCGCGGTAGACGTAGTAGGTGTAGAGACCCGCGGCGATGAGCAGGAACAAGCCAAAGAGCACGGCGAACACGATCCAACGGCTGCGCCACGTCTTCTCGAATTCGTTGCGAACCAGGCTCAGGACGATGTTCACCGCGGTGGCACCGGCGCCTGAGGCACGGGCGAGCTCAAGGGACTGGCCACCGGGACTCCGGTGAGCTGGATGTATACATCCTCCAGGCCCTGCTCCGTGCGGATGAGCTGATCGACCCCGATCCCTGCGGCAACCAGCGCGTAATTGATCCGCCGCGCGATGTCGTTGTCGGCGATCACGTTGATCGAGTCCTTGATCGTGCCCGGCTCGGCCTTCGCGCCGTCGACCGCTCGGACGACCTCCAGCGCTTTGTCGACGTCCGACACGTCGATCCGGTAGCGAAAGCCCTTGACGTTCATGAGGTCGCTGAGCGGTCCCGATGCCTTCACCTCGCCGCGGTTCAACACGACCACTCGATCGCACAGCTCCTCGACCTCGGACAGCAGATGACTGGAGAAGAAGATCGTCAGCCCTTGCTCGGTGGCCAGCTTGCGAAGAAGGATGCGAAGGCCATGGATGCCGTTCGGGTCGAGCCCGTTGGTCGGTTCGTCCAGCACGAGGAGGCGCGGCTTGCCCAACAGCGCCTGAGCGAGCGCGAGCCGCTGCCGCATGCCCATGGAGTAGCGCTTGACCTTGTCATCCCCGCGCTCCGTCATCCCGACGAGGTCGAGGAGCTCTGTGATCTGCTTTTCATCGACGGGTCCCAACATGCGCGCGAACTGTCGAAGGTTGTCGCGGCCCGAAAGGAATCCATAGAACCCAGGCTGCTCCAGGGTGGCGCCAAAGAAACGCGACGCGCGCACGTGGTCGGACCAGCAATCGTGGCCGCCAATCGTCGCCGTGCCGCCGTCCCCGTGGAGAAGACCGAGGAGGATGCGGATGGTCGTCGTCTTCCCGGCGCCGTTGGGCCCGAGGAACCCGAGGACCTCGCCTTCCTGAACGTCGAATGAGATCTGGTTCAGAGCACGAACTCGGCCGAAGCTCTTGGACAGCCGCTCGACTTCGACGACGGCGCTCATGACCCAGGCAGTCTAGGCCTGGGTTGTGTCAAGACTGTGGCAAGAGGTTGGCAAACCGCGGTGATGGCTCTTGCTGGTGGGCCGGGGGTTCGCAGAGTAGGCGACTGGTTCAGCCGCTCTGGCCTCTCCAGCCGGTGAGTAGCCGGAGGGAATTTCACCCCCCGGCCCTCGCAGAACCGTGCGTGAGGCTCTCGACTCACACGGCTCCCATTACCCGGCCTCACGGCCGCAGACCGTACCGCCAGTGAGCAAA
>Ga0207416_1000417_pt1 | contig 75542 bp, 69 predicted proteins | sample PaiPotPPM11metaG_FD_184107 | JGI IMG/M metagenome (GOLD analysis project Ga0207416, IMG submission 184107) | Iron sulfur acid spring bacterial and archeal communities from Banff, Canada, to study Microbial Dark Matter (Phase II) - Paint Pots PPM... ... | reverse complement strand
GGGTAGGGTGGGGGGTCGGGAGGCGGCGCGCAAGTAGTGACGGGTGTGAGATCATTCATCAAGGTCAGGACGAAACCTCGCGACCCCCACCCCTAGCCCCTCCCCACAAGGGGGAGGGGAAGAGCGAGCCTCGCCGCTACGCACCTTTCGCCCGCGCCTCGTGGATGGCGCGCCACAGCACTTCCGGCGTCGCCGGCATTGCGACGTGCTGGATGCCGAGCACCGAGAGCGCATCGACCAGCGCGTTCGCCACCGCCGGCATGGCGCCGACGCAGCCGGCTTCGCCGGCGCCCTTGACGCCAAGCGGATTGGTTTTGGTCGGCACCGGATTGCTTTCGACATGGAAGGCCGAGAGGTCGCTGGCGCGCGGCATGGCGTAATCCATGAACGAGCCGGTCAGGATCTGGCCCTCGGCATCGAACTTGATGTTTTCCATCAGGATCTGGCCGACGCCTTGGGCGATGCCGCCGTCGATCTGGCCGTGCAGCAATAGCGGATTGATCACGGTGCCGACGTCGTCGACCACGTGATAATTGACGATCTCGACGGTGCCGGTCTCTTCGTCGATTTCCAGTTCGCAGACGTGGACGCCGTTCGGATAGGCCGCGACCTTGCCGCTATAGATCGCTTTCTCGATCAGGCCGGGCTCCATCCCATCCGGGAGATTTTTGGGATCGAGCGATGCCTTGGCGACTTCCTTGATGGTCAGCGTCTGGTTCGTCTTCGGGCTCGAGAACAAGCCGTCATGGAAATTGACGTCGGCAAGCTCGACCTTGAGCATTTTGGCGGCGATGGCTTTGCCTTTGGCCTCGACCTTTTCCGCAGCCATTGTGAAAGCCGAGCCTGAGAACGCCGCCGAGCGCGAGCCGCCGGTGCCTTCGGCGAAGAACACCTGGTCGGTATCGCCCTGGATATAAGTGACCTCCTTGGGGTCAAGCCCGAGCCGGTCGCATACCACCTGCTTGAATGCCGTCTCGTGGCCTTGGCCCTGATTGATGCTGCCGGAAAAAATCGACACCGAGCCGGTGCGGTCGAATCTGATTTCGGCGCCCTCGAGGCCTGCCGCCGCCGAGCGTTCGATGGTGTTGGAGAAACCGAAGCCGCGCAGCTTGCCATGCTTCTTCGCCGCGGCGCGGCGCGCCTCGAAACCTTTCTTGTCGGCGGCGTCGAGCGCCATATCGAGGTTCTTTTCGAACTCGCCGCAATCGTAGGTAAAAGTGACGCTGGTCTTGAACGGCATGGCGCTTGCCGGAATGGTGTTGCGCTTGCGCAAAACTGCCGGATCGATACCGGTCTGGTCGGCGGCGAGATCGACCATGCGCTCGATGACATAGCCGGCTTCCGGCCGGCCGTTGCCGCGATACGGCCGCACCGGTTGCGTGTGCGTATAGACTGCGGTGACATCGATGTGCGACGCGGGAGTGCGATAGACGCCGGCCAGCGTGCCGAGATTGCCGGTAAATGCCGGCATGCCGGTCTGCATATAGGCGCCGATCGCGGCGATGATCTTGGCCCGGAAGCCCAGGAAATTGCCGTCCTTGTCGAGCGCAAGCTCGGCTGTCGTGACATTGTCGCGCGCCTGCGCGTCGCAGACAAAACTTTCCGAGCGCGTCGCCACCCATTTCACCGGGCGGCCGGTGAGCTTGGCGGCGCACAGCACCAGCGCGACTTCGTTATAGACGGCCGACTTCATGCCGAAGCTGCCGCCGATATCGCCGCAGACGACGCGGATCTTGCTGTCGGGAACTTTCAGCACGTATTGCGACAGCTCGGTCTGAAACACATTGGTCCGCTGCAAGGTCGTGTAGATCGTGTAGCGGCCGTCGACCGGCTCGAACATGCCGATGCAGCCACGCGGCTCCATCGCCGCAGCCGTAACGCGGTTGATGACGAAGTCATGTTTGACGACGTGGGCGGCGCGCGCGAAGGCTGCGTCGGTCGCCTCTTTGTTGCCCTCGATCTGGATGAAACCGATATTGTTGGCGCAATCGTCCCAAACGAGCGGCATGCCGGGCTTGACCGCGTCGCCGGTCGACACGATCGCCGGCAGCGGCTCGTAGTCGACTTCGATCAGTTCGGACGCATCGGCCGCCTGGTAATAATTTTCGGCGACGACGAAGGCGACATAGTCGCCGATCATGCGCACCCGGTCCTCGACGAGCGCCGGATAGCGCGGCTTATAGCCTGGCACGCCATCGCGGCGCTTGAGCCCGCCCGGCACCGGGAGATCGCCGAAGCCCGCCGCCTTGTAATCGGCGCCGGTCAGCACCGCGAGCACGCCGGGCGCCGCTTTCGCCTTGGTGGTGTCGATCGACAGCACGCGCGCATGCGCGTGCGGCGAGCGCAGCACATAGCCGAACGCCATGCCGGGAAACGCCATGTCGGCGACATAGCGGCCGTGGCCTTGGATCAGGCGGGGGTCCTCGAAGCGGGGAACGGGTTGGCCGATTGCAAATTCACCCATCGCATTCCTCGCTGCGTCGCTATTTTCGAAGGCGCATCTCAAAGGTATGCCCGGCAACCGGCCGGGCAAGGAAAAGACGCCCGGTCATACATCGGCTCGTCAGGTCCTTCAACGTCCGAAATCAGACTGATATGAGATGGCTGCTTTAAAGCAGCCAACAATCCTTACATTGCGTGGCCACATTGGAGCGCAGAGAAAAATTCAACTCAAGGACGGCCCGAAGGGCCGCCGCCTACGGCGGTGCCGAAGGCATCCTTGACTTGAATTTTTCTCTGCGCTGCGGTCAGCCGTGCAATGTAAGGAATAGAATGCCCCTAAATAGGGCCTTCAATCGGGGCTGAGTCGGCGCTACGCTGGTCACCATGACTGTTCCCGTAACCGAGACATTCGAATCCGCCTTAAAGGCCCGCGCCGACACCATGGCGGATGCCTGCACCCGTTGCGGCAAATGCGTCGAGGTCTGCCCGGCTACGGAAGCCGCAGGGCTGACGCCGGAGCAGCGCCAAAGCCCGGTCGAGGTCATCTCCGGCATCATCGACATTATTCGCAGCGGCCAAGGCAACGACCAGGGCAATGACGCCGCGCGCAAATGGGCGAGCGGCTGTCTCCTCTCCGGCGAGTGCATCAAGGCCTGCGACTACGGCGTCAATCCGCGCTTCCTGCTCTACATGGCGCGGATAAATATGTCGCATGGCAAGAAAGACGTTGCCGCCGAACGCCGCGCCGGCTTCGACGCGTTCCGCCTGGTCGCGCGCGACGTGCCGCACATCTCGAAAATTCAGCTCGACGATGCGCTGATGGCGCGGCTCGGGCAGGGCGCCAAGAAAAAGCCCCCTCCCATCCCTCCCCCGCAAGCGGGAGAGGGCAAACAATCTGATCTTCCCCCGCGTGCGGGGGAGGAAACACAACCTAACCCTCTCCCGCTTGCGGGGGAGGGAAGGGAGGATGCCAAGCCGGACTTCGTGTTCTACACCGGCTGCAACGTGCTCAAGACGCCGCACATCGCGCTCTACGCGCTCGACATCATGGACGCGCTCGATATTACTTATGACGTCATGGGCGGCCCGACGCATTGCTGCGGCATCGTGCAAATGCGCATGGGCGACGTCACCACCTCCGGCCGCGTCGGCGAGAACACCATCGACAAGCTGTCGCACAGCAACACCGGCCAGGTGCTGTCATGGTGCCCGTCGTGCCAGGTGCAGTTCACCGAGACGACGCTGCCGACGATTGAGAAGACGCGCGGCGCAAAGCCGTTCGAGATGACGCCTTTTACTTTATTCATCCACAAGCATCTCGACCGGCTGCGGCCGATGCTGCGGGAGCCGGTGCCGATGCGGATCGCGCTGCATCGGCATCCGGGCGTGCGCGGCGTGGTCGAGGCGGCCGAGGATATTTTGTGGGCGGTGCCCGGCATCGAGATCGTCGACCTGCAGCAGCCGGCGGTCGGCCTGCAGAGCAACAACCTGCGCATGCTGCCGGAATTTCGCCGCGAGCTGCAAGAGAAGGAATTGGCGGCGGCCGAAGCCGCCGGCGTCGACGCCATCGTCGCGGTCTATCACTCCGACCACCGCGAGCTCTGCGCGCACGAGCGCGACTATCCGTTCCGCATCATGAATATGTACGAGATCGTCGGCGCCAGCATGGGCATCCACTACGACGACCACTTCAAGCGGCTGAAAATGATGCAGGACGCCGAAGCGATCCTGGTGGATTGCCGGGACCTCGTGGAAAAGCACGGCCTCGACGCCGACACGACGCGGCTTGCGATCCAGGCGATGCTGGATGAGCAGCCGGTGCCGTTAAGGGGTAGTGCGTAGCCGAACGGAGCGACACTCTGAGTGCGTTATCCGACGCTATCCTGTGCCGGACTACATTTTGCTCGTCGGACATTTAACAAAGAAGCCGCCAGAGCTACGCCATGATGTTTCTGATACAGGCTGCGGTCATAATGCTGTACGCGATAGCTGCCGGTGCGTTATTGTGCGCGGCCTGGATACAGTTGAGGATGCTGTCAGCGGCCGGGCTGTCAGTGAACAATCCCTGGAAAATCTTCGTGGGGCTTGCCAATTTTACCAATTTTTTGGGATACCAGGTCAGATCAAACGATTCGTACTTTTCGGGCTACTGCTACTAATGGTGTTCGTCGCTCTGGTCACAGGACGATCTCTACAAGTGGGTCATTCTCCGTTCTAACAATCGCGTCTAGATGAGCGGAAGCGTCCCCGCGTAGCGGACAGCAAAAGGCAGGCGCCACCCCTTCTTTTTCTTCCGCGCCACTCTCTCTTCGCACTTCAAACGTGGCGGCATTGGCAAAACTCGGGCGCGTAGACGCGCCGCGAGAATGGTAACGCTTGTCCTCCCCCGTTTTCACGCGTGAAAACGGGGGAGGATGAAGAAGAAGTCCATCATGCCCAAGCGCGGCCTTGCATTTCGCTTATTCCGGCTTGATGCCGGCATCCGCGACCATCTTCCCCCACTTGCCGAGCTGCACTTTGATGAAGTCGCCGAGCTGATCCGGCGTTGAGGAAAAGCCCTCGAAGCCGACATTGCGGAATTTCGCTTTGGTCGCCGGGTCCTCGATGATCTTGCTGATCGCGCCGTTGAGCTTGGCGATGACAGCAGGCGGCGTCTTGGCGGGCGCCACCAGGCCCGCCCAGGCGTCGAGCTCAAAGCCCTCGATCCCGGCCTCGTCGAGCGTCGGCAGATCCGGGAACAGCGAGGAGCGTTTCAGCCGTGTCACCGCGATCGCGCGAACCTGTCCAGACGCGACATGCGGCATGCCGACGGTGAAGTCGACGATCATCATCGACACGCGGCCTGCGATGACGTCTTCGATAGCGGGCGGCGAGCTTTTGTACGGCACGTGCAGCATGTCGAGCCCCGCCCAATGCGCCAGCGTCTTGCCGCCGACGATGCCGGCGGTATTGCCGCTGGCGAACGACACTTTGCCGGGATTTGCCTTGGCATAGGCGATCAGTTCCTTGACCGAATGGATCGGCAGGCTCGGATTGACCACGAGCATCAGCGTGAAGCTGCCGACCCGGGTCACCGGCGTGAAATCCTTCACCGGATCATAGCTGACTTCACGCAGCAGATATGGATCGGCCGACAACGGCGAATTGGTCGCCATCATCAGCGTGTAGCCGTCGGGCGCCGCGTGCTGGACATATTGCGCCGCGACCGCGCCGTCGGCGCCCGGCCGATCTTCGACAATGACGGGCTGCTTAAGCGCCGTGCTGAGCGGATCGGCGATGATCCGGCAGATCGTGTCGCTGGCGCTGCCGGGGCCGAACACCGAAACGAAGGTGATCGGCCGCGATGGAAAATCGTCGGCGTAAAGCGCGGTGCTGAACAGAACGGCCGCCGCGGCCACCGGAATGCAAAACAAGCGAATGCAATGCAGCTTTTTCATGCGTGGGTCCTCCCTGGCTTTCCGTTTGTTACGTGTCGGTCCTTTTCGGCCGCACGTTTTTCTTGGCGGGGAAGGATAGCAGATTTTGTAAGGTGCAGGGCGTTATTTACCGTCATCCTGAGGTGCGAGCGAAGCGAGCCTCGAAGGATGCACGGCCCGGGCCGTCGCCCTTCGAGGCTCGGTGCTGCGCACCGAGCGCCTCAGGGTGACGGAACACTATTTGATGGAACGCTATTTAATAAACGTGCCGGCCCGCAACTCGGTGAATGCCTGTTGCAGCTCGGTTTGCGTGTTCATCACGATCGGGCCGTGCCAGGCTACCGGCTCTTCGAGCGGCTTGCCGGAGACGAGGAGAAAACGAATGCCTTCCTCGCCCGCTTGCACGGTCATCTCGTCGCCGCGATCGAACAGAACCAGCGAGCGATTGCCCGTTGTCTCGCGCACGATGATCTCGTCGCCGCCGTCGCTCTTCTCGGTCAGCACGCCGAACGGTTTCGACGCCGAACGGAAATCGCCGGAGCCTTCGAACACATAGGCAAAGGCATGCCGATCGAGCTCGACGGGAAGCGTCTTGCGCAAGCCCGGCGGCACGAAGACATCGAGATAACGCGGATCGGCGGCGACGCCTTCGACGGGGCCGCGCTTGCCCCAGAAATCGCCGCAGACGATGCGGACGCGGGTGCCGTCGTCGTCGACGATTTCGGGGATTTCGCCGGCCTTGATGTCCTGATAACGCGGCTTCGTCATTTTCAACGACGACGGCAGGTTGGCCCAGAGCTGGAAGCCGTGCATGCGGCCCTTGGCGTCGCCCTGCGGCATTTCCTGATGCAGGATGCCGCTGCCGGCCGTCATCCATTGCACGTCGCCGGCGTTAAGATTGCCGCGATTGCCGAGGCTGTCGCCGTGCTCGACCGTTCCCGCCAGCACATAAGTAATGGTCTCGATGCCGCGATGCGGATGCCAAGGAAAGCCGGCGCGGTAATCGTCGGGCCGGTCGTTGCGGAAATCGTCGAGCAATAGGAACGGATCGAACTCGCTGGTGTTGCCGAAGCCGAAGGCGCGGTTGAGCTTGACGCCCGCGCCCTCGATGACGGGTTTCGACGTGACGATGCTTTTCACAGGCCGAATGGACATGACGGAGTGCCCTTTTCACTGGAGCAAAATGATTTGCAACAAAGTTTGCAACAAAGATGGGCGTCCGGCCACTTCAAGCAAGAAGGCACACGCTTGATACCAGCGCGCCGTCAACTACGGCAGCGTCACCATGCCGCTCCAGAACTGCTGCACATTGCCGACCTCGACATCGTATTTGCGCGCGAAACTGAGCTTGCCGTCGGCGCCCATGCGGAACACGGTGAGGCCCGCCGTCACCGTCTTTCCGTCAGGCAGCGTCACCGGCAGGATGCTCGCGGCAACGAGAAGCCGTCCGCTCGGGTCGATGCTGAAGGTGCGGAGCTGAACGCCGTGCCCGTCGATGCTCTGGATCAGCGTCACCTCGCCGCTGTTGCCGTCGATGGCATAGACGGCGACGGTATTCTCGCCGTCGGCCGACATTTTCCGCCCGCCGCTCGGCGAGGCCGGGAAGGTGCGGTTGGTCAGATAGACGAATTTGCCGTTGGGATGGACGTGGATCGCGCCGGCGCCTTGCACGGCCAAGCCGCGTGGATCGGTCAGCGTCTCCTTGATGAAGGAGGGCTCGCGGGCGAGACCGGTCGCGTCGTCCAGTTTGTAGACATAAAGCTTGTTCTGCCGCTCGATCGAGACGAAGGCCCAGGGCTCGCTCGGGTGAAAATCCAAATGGCGCGGGCCGAAACCCAGCCCGTTGCCGGGTGCAATCGAGGCGAGGTTTTTCAGCATGCCGTTGTTGAAGCTGAACGTCTTGATCGCGCCGGGATCTTCCGGCTTGCCACCGTCGGGGTGGTTGCCGCGCGTCACCAGGACCGCGGCGCGGTTCGACGGCGTCATGCGCACCTGATGCGCGAAAATGCCGGTGTCGAGCTTCCCGGTCTGCTGGACTTGTTGCTGAACTTGCGCGCCGATCGTGCCGTCGGCGTTGAGGCGATGCACGGTGATGTTGCTCGGGATATTGAAGGCGGTGAGGAGATACTCGCCCTTGGCGTCGACCGTGGCGTGGATGGGACGCGACGGCAGCACGGCCGGCGCGCCGTGCAGCTTCAATTCGCCGGTCGCCGGATCGACGGCGAGCGCGCTGGCGAAATGCTTGTCGCCGGCGATGCCCGGCCCGCCGCTGCTCGACACCACATAAAAATGGCGCCGCGACGGATGCGGCCACAGATATTGAATATTCGCCGGCAGCGTGATCGCGCTGCGCTTGGTCAGCGCCGCGCCGTCGATGTCGAGATCGTAGAGCGTCAGTGTCGGGCCGACACTGGCGTAAAATACCGTCTTGGACATGTTTCCCCGCCTTCACTTTGCGCGCGTCGTCGCGCCGCGCGCTTGCTGGCATCATCACATCGGAGCGATGCGGTAGCCAAGAGCGATTTGGGGACTATTTTCGGAACGGAGCCTACGCGCCGCGCTGCAGTTTCTCGACCAGCGTTTCGATCCGCGCCACGGTGCGGAAATTCGCCGGCGTCATGTCGCGGTCGGGAATCTTCAGATCGAACTCGGCTTCGACCGCGAGCATGAGATTGACCATGTCGAGCGACGAGATGCCGCAGTCGCTCAACTCGTCGTCGCGGCCGACGGCGCGCGCGATCGAGCGCTTCGCCAGAATGGCGCGCACGAGCGCCGTGATCCGGCCGGCGGCCAGGGAATCGACGCGATTCGAAGTGATGCGATCCAACACGGTAAATTGTTCCCAAATCCAAAGCGGAAAAATTGATCTTTCCCGCTACCAGTATTGCATTTTCAGCGCCGCAAATCCTTATCACACGATGGGTTTTCGATTGGTAACCTTTACGCCAAAGAAGCGCACTAATTTCACGCAAATGCCACGAGGATTTGTAAGTTTTGCGCTAGCTGTAAGGCCCTAGCGATCGCATCTATTTTGCGAGAGATGGCCACTCAATCGCGAGTCTATTCATGAATGCGCGAACCGTGAAGGTTCTCGAAGTCGATCAAGACGTTCAAGCGGCGCGAAACGCGACGCGCGGCATTTTGATCGCCGCGAGCAATTTGCCGGCCGCGAATGCCGCCGATCTGCGGGCGCGTATCGAAAAGGTTGCCGCGGTCGCCGCGGCGCACGCCGCAGCCGTCGATCGCGAGTCGCGCTTTCCGCAGGAAGCCATCGCCGCTGCGCGCGCCGAGCGGCTTCTCGGCATCGCGGTTCCGCGCGAGTTCGGCGGCGAGGGCTTGGGCACCGGCGAAGTTGCCGACGTCTGCTACGCGCTCGGCCGCGCCTGCGCCTCCACCGCGATGATTTACGCGATGCACCAGACCAAAGTGGCGTGCCTGGCGCGCCATGGCCAAGGCAGCGCCTGGCATCAGCAATTGCTGCGCCGGCTTGCCAACGAACAATTGCTACTGGCCTCCTCGACTACGGAAGGGCAGAGCGGCGGCGACGTGCGCAACAGTTCCGCGCCGATCGAGCGCAACGGCCCGCGCATCGGCCTCGAGCGGCAGGCGACGGTGATTTCCTACGGCAAGTACGCCGACGGCATTGTCACGACCGCGCGGCGGTCGGCCGATGCCGCGAGTTCCGATCAGGTTCTCGTCGCCTTCCTCAAGCAGGACTACACGCTGGAGCCGATGTCCGGCTGGGACGCGTTCGGCATGCGCGGCACCTGCAGCGCAGGTTTCAAGCTCTCGGCCTCCGGCGCGAGCGACCAGATCCTGCCGGTGAGCTACGACAAGATTCACGCCCAGACCATGATGCCGGTCGCGCATTTGCTGTGGAGCTCGGCCTGGGCCGGCATCGCCGCCGGCGCCGTCGCGCGGGCCCGCGATTTCGTGCGCAAGGCCGCGCACCGTGCGGGCGGTACGCTGCCGCCGGCGGCCGCGCACCTGACGCGCGCCCATGCTTCGCTGCGCACGCTGCGCAGTCTCATCGCGACGTCGTTGCGCCGCTTCGAGGCAGCCTCGGCCGATCCGCCGGTGCTCGAAACCATCGATTTTCAAACCGGCATGAACCTGCTCAAGGTCAACGCATCCGAGCTTGCCGTCGCCACGGTCATGAGCGCGATGCAGACCTGCGGCTTGTCGGGCTATCGCAATGACGGCGAGTTCAGCATTGGCCGGCATCTGCGCGATATTCTCTCCTCGCCGATCATGATCAACAACGACCGCATTCTCGCCAATGTCGCGACCGCATCGCTGCTGAGCAGCGTTCCGGACTCGCTTGCCGACTAACGCATTCGCCGCAAAAAACGGTCCAACAAAGAGGCGCAAAGTGATGAACGTGGCATTCAAGAAGCCGGCAGCGCCGGCCCGCTCACTGGATTCGATTGCCGAGGCGCTGCTGCTGCCGACCGGCATCGACGGCGTTTATGCGCGCACCGCGATTTTCGAAAAGGTCGTCGACGGCCTCACGGCGCTGATCTCGTCCTACCGCGAGGCGGACACCGAAGTCTTACGCTTCCCGCCGGTGATGAGCCGGCGGCAATTGGAGAAGTCCGGCTACCTGAAAAGCTTTCCGCATTTCCTCGGCTGCGTGAGCTGCTTGAGCGGCTCCGATGCCGAAATTCAATCGAACGTCGAGCGCTACGATTCCGGTGGCGACTGGACGCAAGGCTTGTCGGCCGCCGATCTGGTGCTGAGCCCGGCCGCTTGCTACCCGGTCTATCCGCTGGTCGCGAGCCGCGGCCACGTGCCCGCGGGCGGACTTCTATTCGACGTCGCCTGCGATTGCTTCCGCCGCGAGCCGTCAAAAATGCTCGACCGGCTGCAATCGTTCCGCATGCGCGAATATGTCTGCGTCGGCACGCCGGAGCAGATTCAGGATTTCCGCTCGCGCTGGATCAAGCGCGGCGAAAGTTTTGCCGCGCAACTGGGTCTCAATTATCGCATCGATCAAGCCAGCGACCCGTTCTTCGGGCGCGGCGGCAAGCTGATGGCGATGAGCCAGGTCGAGCAGGCGCTGAAATTCGAGCTGCTGGTTCCGGTGCATTCGGAAGAAGAGCCGACCGCCTGCATGAGCTTCAATTGTCACCGCGACCATTTCGGCGCGACGTGGAATTTGTCGAACAAGGCTGGCCAGACCATGCATACCGGCTGTGTCGCCTTCGGCATCGATCGGCTGGCGCTGGCGCTGTTCGCGACGCACGGCGTCGAGTTTTCGCAATGGCCGGCGCGGGTTCGTCAGGCGCTAGCGATATAGTTTTGTTCGCTTCCTATCAAGGAAGCGAAGAACTACACGCCCAAAATCGCGTATTCGGTATAAGCAAGATCGCCGAGCCGCGGCCGCTGCGGGCCCTTAAAGTATTTCGGCTTGCTGCCGCGGCGGAAGACGCCGACGAGACCCGGTATCGGATCGTTGGCGTCGACGATGACGACCGGTCTGCCGCGCAGCGCGAGATACTTGCCGATCGGCCCGGCGAAGCGACCGAAATCGCCGATGTCGTGGCAATAGATCAGTTGCGCGCACGGCACGAAGCCTTTGACCAGACGCGGCCGGAAAACGAACGGATAGGCCCGCTCCAGCGTCGCGCACCAAAGACTGATGCAGCCGTGCGCCGCATGCTGGACGAGCGTTTCCTGCTCGAACGGATCGAAGCTCACCGAAGGCTGCCGGCACGCGTCGAACACGTCGGCTTGGGCGCCGCCGAGCGTCAATGCCGGCAGCGAGATGAAAATACCGTCGCTGTAGCGCGAGAAGCCCTGAGCCTCGATGATCGGCCAAGTGTGCGGTGCCGCCGATACGTTCGTGTAGGTCACTTCTTTGTGACGCAGCGCCTGTGACACCAGCATCGGCGCATAGGCGCGGAACGCGGGTTCGACATACCAGCTCGATAGATTGCAGCGTGGCGCGAGCGTTTCGCCGGCGGGCATCGCCGAGCAAATCAGGAGGATGACGCCGACCGGTCGGCCGCCGGTTTCCAGGAGGTAACCATATTTCGGCAATCCCTGCGGCGGCTCGCGCCGCGTCAGTTGATCGAGCGCGTGGCGCCAGAACTCGCTGCCGCGGCCCGGAAAGCCGCGCGTGAGCAAACCGGCGACGGCAGGCGCGTCGCCTTCCTCGATCTGTCTGCAGCGGATGTCCGGCAGAGGAGAGCCCATTCGCATTGACCACGACCGCGTCGTGAACTTGATTGTAATCGTTGCGCGAATATACGGGTGGCGAGTGAATAAACAGTAGGTTCGGCATTCGTAGGGTTGGCATCCATGTCGGTAAAATTAACCATAATGGACCAGATGGCGCAGATCGCGCGCGAACACGGCAAACATCTGGCGCCGTTGCGTGACGATCTCGTTCTTCTCGACTCAGGTCTGGACTCGCTCGGCTTCGCCGTGCTGGTCGCCCGTCTCGAAGACCGTCTCGGCGTCGATCCGTTCACGGCCGCCGAGGACGCGGTGTTTCCCGTCACCCTCGGCGACTTCGTGAAGGTCTATGAAAATGGCGCACGCTGAAGCGCAATCTCTGCGCCAGCATCTCGCTGCCGGTGCGCCGGAGCGGTTCTTCTTGGATCGCGCCGCGCGCGCTTGTTTTACTTATCTCGCCCGCGGAACCTCCCTCGGTGGCCGTCTCGGCGAATTGGCCGGCAAGTCGGTGCTGCTCGCCGCCGGCAGCCAGCTCACGACGGCTTTGGCGCTGATCGAGCTCGACGGCGTCGCGCGCCGCATCACCATTCTGCCGCCGGACGCAGCTCCCGATCATTATGCGGCTCTTGTCGCGGGTGCGGAAATTGATGCTGTCGTCACCGACGGTTGTTCGCCGGCAAATGAATTTCTCGACATTCCCGTCCGCGTCGCCTGCGCGCCCGCGATCGGCGCGGCCGGGCAACTTACCGCTTCGCCGCTGCAAACCGAATGGGTGCTGCTCACGTCAGGCACGACCGGCGTGCCGAAAATGGTGGCGCACAGTCTTGCCGGTCTCACGGGAGCTTTTGCGGCCAAGAAGTCCGACCCAGATATGGTATGGGGCACGTTCTACGATATTCGTCGTTATGGCGGATTGCAGATTTTTCTTCGCGCGGTGCTTGGCGGCGCTTCGCTTGTGCTGTCGAGCGCGGGCGAACCGGTTGCCGATCATCTCGACAGATTGGCCGAGCACGGCGTGACGCATCTGTTGGGCACGCCGACGCATTGGCGACGCGCGCTGATGTCGCCCTCGATCCGAACAATATCGCCGCGTTATGTCCGCCTTTCGGGCGAGATCGCCGATCAGGCGATCCTGGACGGTTTGCGCAGCGCATTTCCGAAGGCCACCGTCAGTCATGCTTTTGCCTCGACCGAGGCCGGCGTCGCGTTTGAAGTCAGCGACGGGCTCGCGGGTTTTCCCAAGTTTTATGTCGAGCAGATTCGCGACGGCGTTGAGATGAAGGTCGAGGACGGCTCGCTGCGCATCCGCTCGCCGCGCACCGCCTCGCGCTATGTCGGCGCCGATGCGGCGCTGGCCGACAAGGATGGCTTTGTCGACAACGGCGACATGGTGGAACTGCACGGCGATCGCTACATTTTCGCCGGCCGCCGCGGCGGCATCATCAATATCGGCGGCTTGAAGGTTCATCCCGAAGAGATCGAGGCGGTGATCAACCGGCACCCGCAGGTGCGCATGTCTTTGGTGCGGTCAAAGCGCAGCCCGATCACCGGCTCGATCGTGATCGCCGACGTGGTGCTGAAGTCCGGCTGCGAAACTTCCGGCGGTGGGCTCGAACAGGTCAAGGGCGATATCCTCAATCTCTGCCGCGATACGCTGGCGCGCCACAAAGTCCCCGCTTCGATCAGTTTTGTGCCCGCGCTCGACGTGGCGGCCACCGGAAAGCTGGCGCGCCGCTATGGCTAAGTCCGCCAAGAAAACCGCAAAGAAAACGTCGCGCACCGTTCTGATTACTGGTGCCAGCCGAGGTCTCGGCCTTGGCATCGCGCGCAAGCTTACGGCCGGCGGCTACGACGTCATTGCCGTCGCGCGCAAGGACAACAAGGAGCTGAACGCCGCCATCGCTGAGGCCAAGCGCGCCAAGAAGGGAGCGCTGCATTTCATCGCCTTCGATCTTAGCGAGATCGACAAGATCCCGGAATTCGTGCGCGATCTGCGCAAGAAGTTCGGGCCGCTGTTCGGCTTGGTCAACAACGCCGCGCTCGGGCTCGATGGTGCGCTGTCCTTGATGCACAATTCACAGATCGAACAACTCATCTGCGTCAACACACTGTCGCCGATCGTGCTCACCAAATATGTCGTGCGCGCGATGATGTCGGAGAGCGCCGGCCGCATCGTCAATGTCGCTTCGATCATCGGCTTCACCGGCTATAGCGGCTTGTCCGTTTACGGCGCGACTAAGGCCGCCATGCTCGGCTTTACCCGCTCGCTGGCGCGCGAAGTCGGCCGGCTCGGCATCACCGTGAACGCCGTGGCGCCGGGCTTCCTCGATACCGACATGACGCATGGCCTCGCCGCCGAGCAGCGCGCGCAGGTGATGCGGCGCAGCGCGTTGCGGAAGCTCGCTGGCGTCGACGACGTCGCGAACGCGGTCGAATATCTGCTCAGCGACAAGGCGCAAAGCATTTCCGGCACGGTCCTGACTGTCGACGCCGGCGCAACGGCCTAACGCGCGTCGGAACGGGTTTTTTTGTCCGCCCCGTCGGCGGATTACTCTAAAATCGAAGGCTGCCCGCGGCGATCCGCGCGTGGAGCGCCGGATCAAGCGACACATAGGCTTGCAGCTGCGGATCGTCGAAATAGATCGCGTCCCGTGTCGCTTTCGGGTCAAAGCCTTCGCGCACGAGGTCCGACTTCTTGTGCTTAAAAGTCCCGGTGACGTCGATGCCGTCTCTGAGGCGCAGGAAGAGGGGCCGGGCGTAAGGCGGCAACCGTCGTGCAAGATGCTTGCGCAACTCCACTAAATTCAGATCGCCGCCGCCGACCAGCACAGCCATCCCGGCGGCGCCTTCGGTTCCCGGAACCGCAACGCCGTAGACCGTCGTCTCCACAATTCCGGGAAACGCCATGATGGCGTCGGCGACTTCGGACGTCGCTACGTTCTCGCCCTTCCAGCGGAAGGTATCGCCGATGCGGTCGACGAAATAATAGAAACCGCCTGAGTCCGTGCGCATCAGATCGCCGGTGCGATACCAGGTGTCGCCGGGCTCGAACACGTCACGAAGAATCTTGCGCTTGGTGTCCGCGGCGCTGGTATAGCCCTCGAATTCGCCGCCGGTCTGCGACGAGCCGCCGCGGATTTTGCCGATGGCCTCGCCCGCGTCGCCGGTAGTGCTGCGGATGCAGTGGCCGTCGGCGTCGCGCGCCGGCTCACCCGTCGTGTCGTCGAATTTCACCAGCGCCAGCGGAAAGCGGTGTTTCAGGAACGGCGGAATGCGGCCGATGGCGCCGACTTTGCCTTCGACATTGTAGAGCGAGATGTTGCCTTCGGTTGCCGCGTAGAATTCCAAGACTTTTGGAATGTCAAAGCGCTGTTGGAATTTCGCCCACACGTCGGCGCGCAATCCGTTGCCGGCGCAGAGCCGCAGCCGATGCGCATGCTCGCGCGGATGCTTTGGCGCGTTGACAAGATAGCGGCACAGTTCGCCGATATATTGGAACAGCGTGCAGTCCCATTTGGCGATGTCGTCCCAAAATCGTTGTGCCGAGAATTTCTCGGCGATCACGACCGAGCCGCCGCCAGCGAGCAAAGCGCCCGTCGCCACGACGCCGCCGACCGAGTGGTACAGCGGCAGGCAATCGTACATCCGATCGTCCGGCGCGGCATTCATCAGGCCGGCGAACCAAAGACTCCATTGCAGCAGCCGGTGATGGCCGACATTGGCGGCTTTCGGCAGTCCGGTGGTGCCGGACGTGTAGATCGTGAGCGCGCGGTCGGCGATGGTCACGTCGCGGCATTCCGACGGGCCCAGCGGCTCGCCGGAAAGACTTTCGATCTCGCGATCGATGCGGGCAAAATCATCGCCGCCATGCGACCAGATTTTTGGTTGACGCGAAAGCGCAGCCGAGCGGAACTCATCGGTCAATTCGCCGGCAACGATCACGTGCCGGGGCGCGACAATGTCGATGCAATGCGCGAGCGATTGACCGCGAAGCTGCGTGTTCAAGAGCGACACCACGCCGCCGACGCTGGTGATGCCGAGCCAGATGGCGAGATAGTCCGGCCGATTCGGCATCAGCAAACAGACGGTCTCGCCTTTGGCGAGCTTTTGCGCGAGCGCCCAGCGGGCATAGCGGTTGGCGCGCTCGGTCAGCGCGTGATAGGTCAGCGTCTCGCGTTCCGAGATGAGGGCGGCGGAAGGGCCACGCGTCTGCGCCATCTCGGCGATGATGTGAGACAGGAGACGCCGCGGCTGTTTGGCGATCGATGCGGTCGCCTCAAGCGCGCGCACCCAGGCGTGCAGGGCGCTCTCGCTGCTGTCGCCGCGCGTGGTCTGCTCCGTCTCGGCCAAAGTCATGCGGCAACATCGCCCAACAAAGTGAATCTTTCGCTTCAACCTTGGATAAAATTTGAACCATTCCAGCGGGATTGCCGGTGTCCGAAGCCCTGCTGCGTCGCGTCAGGGAAAACAATTAAAGTTAATCGCTCTAATTCACCGCGCTTACGTTGCTTTGCCTCTACAGCCACGGATAAGAAACGCAATCTCCCTAGTATTGCGCCCAAGAAGCGCACTCAGGAAGCGCGCTCAAATTGCGTGATCTCGGGCAGGCGATGGGAAGCATGAAAAACGAAACGGTGGCCGTTCACGGCGGTTATGAAACCGATCCGACGACGAAGGCGGTCGCGGTGCCGATCTATCAGACAGTGGCCTACGAATTCGACAGCGCTGACCATGGCGCGGCGCTGTTCAATCTCGAAGTCGAAGGTCACCGTTACAGCAGGATCAGCAATCCGACCACGGCCGTGCTCGAGCGCCGCGTCGCCGAGCTTGAAGGCGGGATCGGCGCGCTCTGCGCCAGTTCGGGCCAGGCGGCGCTGAATTATGCCGTGCTCAATGTTTCGAGCATGGGCAAGAACATCGTTTCGGTGCCGCAACTCTACGGCACCACTTACACGTTGTTCGGTCACATCCTGCCGAGCCAGGGCATTACTGTCCGCTTTGCCGAATCCGACCGCGCCGACGCGATTGAGAAGCTGATCGACGACGACACTTGCGCCATCTTTTGCGAAAGCGTCGGCAACCCAGCCGGCAACATTTGCGACATCGAGGCGCTGGCGGCGGTCGCCGAGCGCCACGGCGTTCCGCTCATTGTCGACAATACGGTGGCGACGCCGATCCTGCTGCGCCCGATCGATTACGGCGCGCACGTCGTCGTGCACTCGCTGACCAAATTCATGGGCGGCCACGGCACGACGCTTGGCGGCGCCATCGTCGATTCCGGCCGCTTCCCGTGGAAGAAACACGCGCGCCGTTTTCCGATGTTCAACGCGCCGGACGCGTCCTATCACGGCCTGATCTATGCCGATCATTTCGGCGAGGCCGCCTATATCGCGCGCTGCCGCAGCGTCTATCTGCGCACCACCGGCGCAATTCTCCCGGCGATGTCCTCGTTCTTGCTGCTGCAAGGCATCGAAACGGTGGCGGTCCGGGTCGAGCGCCATGTCGAGAATGCGCGTCGCGTCGCCGAATTTCTGCGCGACGATCCGCGCGTCGAATGGATCAATTATGCCGGCTTTACCGATCACCCGCACTACGCGCTGGCGCAAAAATATCTCGGTGGCAACGCCTGTTCGCTCCTGACATTCGGCGTCTTCGGCGGTTTGGAAGCAGGCAAGGGCTTTTATGACGCGCTGAAACTGTTCAAGCGGCTGGTCAATATGGGCGATGCCAAGTCGCTCGCCTGCCATCCGGCTTCGACCACGCACCGGCAAATGTCGACCGAGGAACAGGGCAAAGCCGGCGTGAAGCCGGAAATGATCCGGCTCAGCGTCGGCATCGAGCATATCGACGACATCATCGCCGATCTCGATCAGGCATTGGCGGCGTCGCAGGCGCGGCGCTCGCTGCTGGCGGCCGAGTAGGAGAAGAGGGTAAAGCCCATGCCGCTTTTCCTCGACACCGGGCGCACTTTTTCCGAACTCAACGCGTCGAATTGCGTGACCATCGGGCTCATCAACAATATGCCCGATGCAGCATTCGAGGCGACCGAGCGGCAATTCGTCGAATTGATCCGGGAAGCCGCGCCCGAGCGCGTCGTGATTCTGAAATTGTTCGTTATTCCGGAAGTGCCGCGCGGCGAGGTTACGTGCCGCACGCTCGCCGGAAAGTACCGCGACATTGCCGAACTCTGGGATACGCCGCTCGACGGCTTGATCGTCACCGGCACCGAGCCGCGCGCCAAGAACCTGAAGGACGAGCCGTACTGGGAATCCCTGAGCGCGGCGGTGGACTGGGCCAGGGATCATACCGCGTCGACCATCTGGTCGTGCCTTGCCGCGCACGCGGCCGTGCTTCACTCCGACGGCATCGAGCGCCGCGCGCTCAAGGTAAAGCAGTTCGGCGTGTTCGATTGCCGGCTCGCCGCCGACCATCCGATGACGCAGCACTTCCCCGAGCCGCTGTGGGTGCCGCATTCGCGCTACAACGACTTGCCGGAAGATGCGCTGACATCCAGCGGCTACAAAATCCTCACCCGCTCCGCGACCGCCGGCGTCGATGCGTTCGCCAAACAGGACGGCAGTTTCTTTTTGTATTTCCAGGGCCATCCGGAATACGACGCCGATACGCTGTTTCGCGAATACCGCCGCGACGTGACGCGCTTCCTCGGCCGCGAGCGCGAAACCTATCCGGCGCTTCCGCTAAGCTATTTCGATGACGTGGCGACAGCGCTTGCCGAGGCTTTTGCGGAACGCGCCATCGCCGACCGGCGCAGTGAACTCTTGGCGGATTTTCCTAAAACCGCGCTGGAGACCGGCCTGCAATGTTCATGGCGGCCGGCGGCGCTCGGCGTTTACGAAAAATGGGTGGAATTTCTGAGCGCGCGCAAGGCGGAGCGGCGAACGGTAAGCGTGGCGATAAAGCCGCCCCGGCTGCGGCGAACGTGGCGCGATTGGCCGCTTCCGCTGGGGCGCCCAGTCGGACGTTCCGCCCGCTAAAGGGCCGGTTTTCACCTTCCAGTTTACACTTTTTTGGGCAGTCGGGCCTTTTAATGCCTCGTCATCGCTGTGGAGAATGCCGTGTCGAACCCTGTGATATTTGCCGCTCCTGCAGACGTCGAACTCGGTCCGGCGCCGATTCCTTCGGACTGGATTATCGAAGGCAATCCGCAGGCCCGTTCGAAGCGGCTCGCCGCCAGCGCCGACGGCACTTCGACGATCATGGCGTGGTCGTGCACGGCCGGCCGCTTCAAATGGAATTACACCGTCGATGAGACGATCCACCTGATCTCGGGCGAAGTTTTCGTTACCGACGAGAACGACAATGTGCGCCGCGTCGGTCCGGGCGACATGGTGTTCTTTCCGGCCGGCAGCGTGAGCACCTGGTACATTCCCGATCACGTGCGGAAGTTCGCCGTCTGCCGGCACAGCATGCCGCGCGCAGCGGGCTTTGCGCTGCGCGCCTGGAACAAGCTTATCAGCATCATCACCGGCTTCGACGGCGGCAGTGCGTTGGAGAGCGTCCCGGAGGCTAGCGCCGATGCTGGACACGCCCAGGCCAAGACGGCGTAGCATCCCGCCAAAAATCTAAATCTCGATCGGCCCGTCCATCGTTACGCATGCCGGCGCGAGCGCGCTTGCAAGCGCGGGAAGATACGAGCGGTTGCAGAAGGCGGGGATCACCGTTTTCGCCTGCACGGACTGCACCAGCGCAACGATATCGGTGAGGCGAGGGTGCACGTTCCAGCGTATGGTCTGGGCGCGGCCGCTTTTGGTCAGCCGCTCCGCCGGCGTGTTGGGATTGACGTAGCCGGTGAACAGGATCGTCACCTCGGGATTGGTCTCGAATTGCGGAAGAAGTCTTGCGGTCGTGCCGGATGCACCGTCGGCTGATGCCGCGAGCATGACGCCGCGCGCCTCGCCAATCGGTTTCACCAAACGTCCGAGGCGCTCGATCTCGTCGCAGATACCGGCGCGCAGCGACATGCGATCGCTGCCGCGGAGACGTTCCAGCGCAAGCTGCATGGCGTCGTCGACATATATCTCGATGACGCCGCGGCGCATGAGCTCAAGCGCAATCTCCGGGCCGCGGCCATTGGCCGGCACGGGGAGGAGCAGTGGGCCGCGCGCGATGAATTGCGCGAGCGTGCTCCAGCAGTCGGCGAGCGGCTTTTGATAGTCGCCATAAGAGCAATCGATCAGCGCGGCCGCCGCGGCATTGGCCGGCGGATCGTAATCGTAGAGGAACGACTCCGCGCAATAGTCGCCGGTATAGAGGAAGCCGCCGCCGATGCCGAAGTGCAGCCAAATCCCGCCCGGCGCGTGGCCGTTGCGGCCGGTCTCAACCGCGATGCCGAGAATGTCGGTCTGGCCGCCAACCGGCAGCGGCTGCATGGCGATGGTTTTCGGCAAGGCCCGCGCGACGGGCTCGGTGGCGTAGACAGCGGGATTGCCGAGTTTTGGCAGGAGCCCGAGGCCGCCCACATGGTCCTTGTGGCCGTGGCTTAGGACGACCGCGTCGACCTGCTCCAGGTTCTCGACATCGGGGAGACAGCCGGGCGGTGGCCCTTCGCCGAGGTCGAGCAGGAGGCGCTTCCCGCCTGCCTCGAGCAGGAAACAGGCCGGCCCTTTCCGGCCGACCCCTGAAATGAGCCGTAAAGACCCCGAATTCATCGCATTTCCACCCTACCTCACGGGATAACGGCGCGACATTGACAATGCGGGGCCGCCTCCTTAATCAACCGGTCAAATCAAGGAATAACGCTATGAAAGTCCGTAATTCGTTGAAATCGCTGCGGGGCCGCCACCGCGACAATCGCATTGTGCGCCGCAAGGGCCGGGTCTACGTCATCAACAAGACCCAGCGTCGCTTCAAGGCCCGCCAAGGCTAATTGAGCCTGGTTGCTAGGCCTGCCTGCTGCCCATTTCCGCCGCATTCATCCCGCCCGATTGAGCACTTTTCCGACTTGCCGCAACGCGGCCAGCGAATAGACTTGTGCGCATGAAGCTTCGATTCCCGGCCGTATTTGCTGTTGCCGCCGTCGGCATTTGCCTGACCGCGCCGGCATCGACGCCGGCTTCCGCGCAAGACCCGGAGCAATGGCTGTCGCCGCCGAACGACACGCAGCGGCCCGGGCATGGCGAAACGACCTACAGTCTCGACACTCTGTTCAGCGCGTTGAAAATCGCGCCCGACGAAACCAGCGCCAAGGCGATCGAGGATCGCATTTGGGCGCTCTGGCTCGCCTCCGGCAGCGACACCTGCACATTGTTGATGACGCGGGTGAAGGACGCGACCGACGACAAGAATTTCGATCTCGCCATCAAACTTCTCGACGCCGTGATCGCGATCAAGCCGGATTATGTCGAAGCCTGGAACCGGCGCGCCACGGTCTATTATCTCAAGCAGGACTACGGCCACTCGCTCGCCGATCTTCGTGAAGTGCTGGCGCGGGAGCCGCGGCACTTCGGCGCTTTGTCCGGCCTCGGCCTCATCCTGCAGGACATCGGCGACGACAAGCATGCGCTCGAAGCCTATCGCAAGGCGCTCGCGATCGATCCGCACCTCGATAACATTCCCGAGGCCGTGAAGACGCTGAGCGAAAAAGTCGAAGGCCGAAACATCTGATCCGCTCGGCGTGATGACGTTTGCCTCCCCTTGCGGAGAGGGCTCGTCTTTGCGAGGAGCGTAAGCGACGAAACAATCCAGAACTGGCGCCGCCGCACTGGATTGCTTCGCTTCGCTCGCAATGATGACGAAAATATCGGGGGGAATAATGAACGCTGCCGACACCGATAAGCTGACGATACGAGAACTCGTGGAAAATTGGGTGGTGTGGCGCGACGCGCGTCTGTGGGATCGTTTCCGCACCGTCTGGCACTCCGACGGCCGCATGATGGCAACTTGGTTCCAGGGGACTTTCGAGGAATTCATCAAGGGTAACGCCGAAGGCTGGAAGCGCGGCGTGCGTATCCTGCATTTCCTCGGCGGCAGTGCGATCGACGTTGCCGGCAACCGCGCGGTCGCGCAGACCAAAATGACGATTTCGCAGCGCGCGCCGGTCGACGGCGTCGTCTGCGACGTGGTCTGCACCGGCCGTTTCTACGATTTTTTCGAGAAACGCGACGGCCGCTGGGGACTGGTGCTCAAACGCCTCGTCTATGAGAAAGACCGGCTCGACCCCGTCGATCCGTCCGCCAAGCTTGCGCTCGACAAGGACCTGCTCAACAGTTTCCCGGAAGGCTACCGGCATCTCGCCTATTTGCAGACCAAGATCGGCTACAACGTGAAGAAGGACATGGCCGGCCTTGAAGGTCCCGATCTCGATGCGCTCTATGCGCAAGGCGCGCGCTGGCTTGGTGGTGGAACGCTTTGAACGCAGCATGATCCCGAAAAGGCCTGCCCCGGACGTGATCCGGGGTGGTCGCCGATTTTCGGAATAGATCATGCTCAGAGAAGATGTCCTCGCGTAGGCATTGAATGCATCATACGCTTGCGGTCGCTGCTGAGATCTTTGCCGCCGGCGCCGTCGTCACGCTCATCGGCAAGGCGCTCATCGAACGCGCGCATCCGCCGCGCGGCCGCTTCGTCGATGTCGGCGGCTTGCGTCAGCATGTGGTCGAGATCGGAGCGGACGCGCAAGATAACGCGCCGCCGATTGTTCTCATTCACGGCGCGGGCTGCAATCTCGAAGACATGCGGCTGGCGCTCGGCGAACGTCTCGCCGCCCGTCACCGCGTCATCCTGGTCGATCGCGCCGGCCTCGGCTGGAGCGCGCGCGCCGGCCGGCGCGCCAGTTCGCCGGCCTATCAGGCTACGATTTTGCGCGACGTGCTCGACCGGCTCGGCGTTCCTCGCGCGATTGTCGTTGGCCACTCCTGGGGCGGGGCGTTGGCGGCCGCCTTCGCGCTCGATCATCCGCAGCGTGTCGCAGGTCTCGTGCTGCTCGCGCCGCCGCTCTATCCATTCTTTCGCGGCACGACCTGGCTCTATGCAATCTTCGCGACCCCGATTTTCGGGTTGCTCTATGCAAACACCTTGGCGCTGCCGTTAGGCGCGCCTTTTGTCGGTCTCGCAATGGCCTCGGCGTTCCTGCCGCAACTGCCGCCGCGCGGCTACGTCAAGCGCACAAGCGCGATGCTCTTGTTGCGGCCCGCGACGTTCCTCGCCAATGCCCGCGATGTCGCCGATCTGAAATCCGCTCTTAAGGCGCAGTCCGCGCGCTATGGCGCGATCGCGGCGCCGACAATCATCATGGCCGGCGACCGCGACCTGGTCGTATCGGCCAAGCATCATGCCGTCGCCTGCGCCGCTGCCGTGCCGAACGCCAAGCTCGTGGTGCTGCCCGGCATTGGCCACATGCTGCATCACGTGGCGGCGGATCGGGTTGCTACCGAAATTGAGGCGCTGGCCGGAGGAGCGAATGGCAAGTAGGGGCAGGGCAAAAATCCCCTATTCGCCACTCACTACTCGCTCATCTTCTCCTCGCCGACATAAGCGACGCGCATGAAATTCGTTGCGCCTGGTGTGCCAAGCGGGACGCCGGCGACGATGATGATGCGCTGGCCGGCCTTGGCGAAGCGCTCCTTGAACGCGGTGCGGCAGGCGCGTTCCACCATATCGTCATGGTCGTGCGCGTCTTCGTCAATGACGCAGTGGATGCCCCAGACCAATGACAGCTTCCGTCCCGCTGCGTCCATCGGTGAAATCGCGACGATCGGGCAATTCGGCCGTTCGCGCGAGACGCGCAAGCCGGTTGATCCGGACGACGTCCAGCATACGATCGCCGGCAGGTCGAGCGTCTCTGCGACTTGCCGCGCCGCGGCGGCAATAGCGTCGGCGCCGGTCGCTTCCGGCTCGGTACGGAGCATGTGCAGCGACGGCAGATATGTCGCGTCGTCTTCGACTTCCTCGGCGATGCGGTTCATCGTCGATACCGCTTCGATGGGATACTGGCCGGACGCCGATTCCGCCGACAGCATGATGGCGTCGGCGCCGTCGAAGATGGCGGTGGCGACGTCGGAGACTTCGGCGCGCGTCGGCACCGGGCTCGAGATCATGGATTCCAGCATCTGCGTGGCGACGACGACCGGCTTGCCGGCGCGGCGGCAGGCGCGCGTCATTTCCTTCTGCACGCCCGGCACTTTTTCCAGCGGCATCTCGACGCCGAGATCGCCGCGCGCGACCATCAGCGCGTCGGCGAGTTCGAGAATATCGCCGAGCCGCGCCACGGCTTGCGGCTTCTCGATCTTGGCCATCACCGCGGCGCGTCCTCGCGTCAGCTTTTTCGCTTCGGCGATATCCTCGGGCCGCTGAATGAACGACAGCGCGATCCAATCGATTCCGGCATCAAGCGCCGCTTCGAGATCGGCGATATCCTTGGCCGCGAGCGCCGCCAGCGGAATGACCGTGTCGGGCAGGCTCACGCCTTTGCGGTTCGACACTTTGCCGCCGACTTCGACCAGCGCCTCGATGCGCTGCGGCGTCACCTCGGTCGCAACCAGGCGTAATTTTCCGTCGTCGATGAGGAGTGCATCGCCCGGCTTGATCGAAGCAAAAATTTCCGGATGCGGCAGTTGCACGCGCTTGGTGTCGCCCGGCGCCGGATCGGTGTCGAGCGTGAAGTGCTGCCCCTTGTCGATCATGGCTGCACCTTCCGCGAAGGTGCCCAGCCGCAGCTTAGGTCCTTGCAGGTCGACCAGGATGCCGATCGGACGATTGTGCTCCGCTTCGACCGCGCGGATCGAGGTTACGAGCTCGCGCATCCGCTCGTGATTGGTGTGGCTCATATTGATGCGAAAGACGTCGGCGCCGGCTTGGAACAGCCGGCTGATCATCTCGCGATTGCCTGACGCCGGTCCGAGCGTCGCCACCACTTTCGTCCGCCGCTGCCGCCTCATTGGGTTTGGCCGCGCGGCAGCTTGGGAGCGATCTGGGTTGGATTGCCGGTGGTCGGCGGCGGCTGCACCGGCGTTTGCGCCGCCCCCGCTGGAGGCGCGGTGCTGGCCGGATTCAGTGGCGGCGCCTGCTGCAACGGCTGCTCGGCGGATTCGGTGAGCTGCACGGTCCAGGCACGCTGCTCGCCGGTGTCGACCTCGAAAAATCCGGTGCGGTCATAGCCGCGCGCGAGGCAATCGCCGATGCCGCGAATCGTAAATTCCTTGTCGCGCGTGCACATAATAGCTTGCCCCATCCATTCGCCGCCGCGATCGTAATCAATGGCGTAGACATAATAATAACGCGCGACAAGATTCCCTTTGAGCACGGTTTCGCAAGTCCGCGCCGGCAAATTCCACCAGCCTTCGGTGGTCCAGCCGTCCGCATCCTTGTAACCCACGGCGACGCCGACGCGCCCCGCGGTGTTGTTGCAGAGCCGGAAATCGGCCGCGGCCGGGCTTGTGGACGAGGCCAGAATGAGCACGACAAGGGCGCTCTGGACCACGGCCGCCGCCGCCATTCTGGGTAAAATCGCTTGCCTCATTTGCCGTTCAGATTCCCCGTCAGGACGAGGAAGTGTCAACGACGATGGCGCGGAAATCGGTGACGTTAGTGAACGTCGGACCGGGCACGAATAAGTCGCCGATGCCGTTGAAAAACCCCGTGGAATCGTTGTCGGCGAGAAAGGCGGCGGGATCGAGGCCGGCGGTCCGGGCCCGTTTTACCGTGGTGTCGTCAATGAAGGCGCCGGCCGGGTCGTCCGGCCGGCCCCGGCCGCCGTCGGTTCCGTCGGTGTCGGCCGCCATGGCGGCAATGCCCTTGGCGCTGTCGAGATTGGCGCTGTCAAGATTGGCGCCGTCGAGATGGATCGCGAGCGCCAGGGCATATTCCTGATTGGGCCCGCCGCGGCCGTTGCCCCGCAGCGTCACAGTGAGCTCGCCGCCCGAGAGGATGACGATACGCCGGCCTTGGGCGGCGTAATCGCGGGCAAGGCGCGCATGAGCGGCGGCGACCTCGCGGGCTTCGCCTTGCAGCCGGTCGCCGAGCACCACGCAGTCGTAACCGGCCGCTCGGGCGCGGGCTTGCGCTGCGGCGAGCGCGTCGGCCGGCCGGGCGAGAATGCGATAGCCGGTATTGGCGAATGCCGCGTCGCCGGGCTTCGGTGACTCGTTGGCGGGATCGTTGAGTGCGCGGCACACGGCTTGCGGCAGTTCGAGACGGTATTTGGCGACGATGGCGCGGGCGTCGGCGAGCGTCGTCGGGTCCGGCACGGTCGGTCCCGAACCGATCACGGCAGGGTCGTCTCCCGGCACATCGGAGATGGCGAGTGTGACAACTTTGGCCGGATGCGCGCGCTTGGCGAGGCGGCCGCCTTTGATGCGCGAGAGATGTTTTCGCACACAGTTGAACTCGCCGATATTGGCGCCGCTGCGCAGGAGCGCCCGCGTCGTCGCCTGCTTGTCGGCGAAGGTGATTCCGGCGGCCGGCGCGATCCAATTGGCCGAAGCGCCGCCGGAGAGCAGGACCAGCACAAGATCGTCCGCACCGGCGCTGTCGGCGATCGTCAGCGTCCGTTCGGCGCCAGCAAGCCCGGCCTCGTCGGGGACCGGGTGGCCCGCTTCGACGATAGGAATATGCTTGGTCGGCCGGCCGTAGCCGTGGCGCGTCACGGCGATGCCGTCGAGCCGGCTTTCGGGGATGCGCGCGAGATAATGCTGCTCGGCCACTTCGGTGAGTGACCCCGCGGCTTTGCCGGCCGCCAGCACGATCAGCCGCCCGCGCGATGGCGGCTCCGGCAGATACGGTGGCAGGCAGCGCGACGGGTGCGCAGCGGCGACCGCGTCCCGGAACAATGATTCGAGCAATTCACGCGATTGGGTGGCCAAGAGGATCCTACGAAAACGGCCCGACAATGCTGGCCGTGCGGGTGAATATGGCAAAACGGGACTATGGCAAGACGGCGCTGCTATCTCTATCTTTTCTAATACCTAAACCGCGGAGAAGATCATGGCTACCGACCAGAAAACCACCACGGAACTCGAGGCCGCCGTTTATCGCCGCCTGGTCGAGCACCTGCGTTCGCGCACCGATGTGCAAAACATCGACATGATGAATCTTGCCGGTTTCTGCCGTAACTGCCTCTCCAACTGGATGAAGGACGCCGCCGACGCCAAAGGCGTGCCGATGACCAAGGAAGAAAGCCGCGCGATCGTCTACGGCATGCCCTATGACGAATGGCGCGCGATGCACCAGAAGGAAGCCTCGCCCGCGCAGAAAGCGGCATTCGAAAAAGCAAGCCAAAAGCACTGACGCGGCACCGCGCAAGCAATTGTCCTGTGCAGAGCGTGGATGAACGCGCGCGCGGCTTGACCTGAAGGCCCGCGCTCTCGAAACCTCTCGTCACCGAGTGAGCATGATCTTTTCCGAAAACCGGCATCCACCCCGGATCGCGTCCGGGGCGGGCTTTTTCGGGATCGTGCTGCATCGTGAGGAGTGTGCAATGGCCACCGCCGCCGCCGTTAAAGACGAACAGACCGCCCACCGTTTCGCCAAGGATCAGCTCAAGGCGTTCGTCGAACGCGTGGAAAAGCTCGAAGAAGAAAAGAAAGCCATTTCGGACGACATCCGCGATGTCTATGCTGAGGCCAAGGGCAACGGCTTCGACGTCAAGGCGTTGCGCGTCGTGGTGCGGCTGCGCAAACAGGACATCAACGAGCGCAAGGAGCAGGAGGCGATTTTGGAGACCTACCTGCACGCGCTGGGGATGCTCAACTGACGCGCGTCATTCCGGGGCGCCGCACAGCGGGCGAGCCCGAAATCTATATTCGCCGCCACCGAGGTGGCGCCTTGGAATAAGCCCGCAAATTTCGTGGTTATGGATTCCGGGTTCGCCGCTACGCGACGCCCCGGAATGACCAGCGCTACTGCAACGACGCGGTGTGCGTCGGGTAGTTCACGGTCGACACGAAGACGATCGCCGCTCCGGTGAAACGATCGTGCTGCAAGCCCGGATTCGGATCGGCAGCGAACGTCATCATCACCGCGCTGGACGGCTTGACCATCATCGCCGCGAGCGCGCGGAAATCGCCTGCGCCGAGCGCCGCAGTGGTCAGGAACTGGTGCACGCTCGGCGACAGCACGATGGCGCGCATCCACGGGCTCTCAAAGCGCGCGTCGGACTTCACCACGATGACAGACGTGGAACTCGCCGTCATGATCGTGGACGCAGCCTGATTGCTGGAGCGTTTCACCGCGACAGTGGTGCCGCTTGAAGAGGCTTGCTGGGCCGGAGTGACTTGAACTGGAGCTACCTGCGCCGGAGCGGCGGCGGCGCGAAGCGCAGCAATGCCCATGGGGGCTGTTGGCGCGGCGGTGGCCGCATTGCCTGACGGATCGGCGTAAGCCAGCGCAAGTACGGAACTGCCGGGATTGGCGTTCGGGTTCACAAACGGTCCGATCGTGCCGGTCATGTCAGCATTGGTGCTTGCCGGTTTGCTATTAGCTTGCGCGCTGCGCTGAAGTTTTGCGGCGGCGGCGGGATTGGCGACTACGGTTCCATCAGCCGGGCCCTGCCAAAAACCGCGTGCGGCGATGACCTGGTTGGCTGTGGGCGGGTTGCTGCTGGCCGGTTGGGTCGGCAGCGAGGGCTGCAAGGGAGCTTGCAACGGCGCTGCGTCGGCCGTGCGGATCAGCTTCACTTTCGAAGCCGCATTCGCGACTTTGACGGCGGCGGCTACCGTGGCCTTTTCGGCAACTTGAGCGCCGTGCTCAATCGCGGCCAGAACTGGACGTTTCGGCAGGATGGGCACTGCGACGGCTGCCTGAACACTTGGTACCGGAGCGCTTGGAGCCGCGCTCGCTACCGTTTCCGCGTCGTCGTCATCCTCGTCCTTCGAGCCTAGGCCCAAGAGCCTGGCGAAGGGATTGGTGTGCGGGCGCTCGTTGCTCGCGACCAGCGCATCGACGTCGACGCCCGCGGAGCGAGCGGCGTCGAGCGAGTTCGCGGACGGAATACCGCCGCGGTTTTTGATGTCGGCGAGCGCCAGCGCATAGCCCGAGAGCGGCCGGCCATCGGTCGGAATTTGCACGGTGCGGCCATCCGGGAACACGCGCGCCAGCTCTTCACGCGTCATGCGCGGCCACATGCGGATGCCGGCGGTGTCCATATGCACGAAGGGGGAGCCGGAGGTCGGGTAGAAGCCGACGCCGCCGCGCTGTAGCCGCAGCCCGATCTCGCGAAGCTGTTCGAGCGGAATGCCCGGAATGTAGAAATCCATGGCATGGCCGAGCATGTGCTGGCTGAAGCGCGCAACGCCCGACGAGTGGTGGCGGAGCATGGCGTTGGTCTCGGGCGAACGATAGCCGCAGACGACCTGGATCGGCTGGCTGGTATTGGCCTCACGCTGCACTTCCCACACCAGGTCGATGAGGTGCGGGTCCATACGGGTCTGTTCGCTGCGCCGCCAGTCGCGCAGGAACCAATTCAGCTTTTCGAGCGCGGCATCGTCGTACTGGCCGTTGCGCTTATAGGTGATGGTGATGTCTTCGCTGGTGTGCATGTGGTGCATGGTGATCGTGCGCGTGTCGCCCTCGGCCACCGCGTTCTGCAGAGCTTTTGCACCGACGAAGAAAAAGACGACCGCGAGACCGCACGAATAACCGGCGCGAGCCGACAAACGACGAGTATTCAGGCGCGCGTTACCAACGTGCACTGGGCATCTCGCAATGACGCGTTCAGCGACATCATCCGCCGCGGCACCCCGCCGCACCGGATAACCCTAACGCATTGTTAATTTGGGAAGGGTTAACGAGACGTTACCGAAACCCCACCCCCGACCGCATTAGGGCTAACGTCCTAGTGTGGCAAAATCTGGCCCTCGCCCGGCATGGCCTGAAGGGGTGGTTTCGGTAGGGTGAAATGGTTAACGGCGCGGACCCGCCGCAACGCGGCTAAGCCGCGGTGAATGTCGGCCTAACAGTTTGATATAAAACGATCTTCTTAAGCTTAGCCGCCGTCGCGGATGACGACGGGCGAGTTGTCCACAGACCGTTCGTTATCGCCAGACTGTGCTCTCACCCGAGCGCGTGACCTTGCGGGTGTGCGGAATGGGCTTGTGGGGCGTCGGAGGCGGGGGCTCCGAGGCGAAACCGCCGAATAGCCGCGAGAAAAAATTATCGCCACCGGGCGAATAGCTCGAACCCCCGCCGCTGAAGAGGCCGCGGGTACCGCCGAACAGCGATTGCTGGTCAGGCATCGCCAGGACCTCGCGGTGCGAAATGTCTTCTTTGTGCTCGATCGGAATGTCGGCGACCTTGCGATCGTCACCCTTGAGAATGGCAATCAGCGCCCTGTCGCGGCCGTAAACGTCATCGCGGAATTGCAGCTTGCCGTCGTCGTCGACGAAAGCGGTCTGATAGGTGAGGTTGACCGGAATGAAGGTCGGGAATTGGATGTCGGTCTCGCTGCCTTCCGCGATCATCTTCTTGATGCGCTCTTCGCTGTAACCGTCGTTCGGCCGCACCAGTGACAGCAGCACTTCGGCGTAATGCTGCGGGTTCTGCACCCGCATGCAGCCGTGGCTGAACGCCCGCTTGTCGTAGGCGAACATGTACTTGTCCGGCGTGTCATGCTGGTAGACCAGGAACTTGTTGGGGAAGTTGAAGCGGATGCGGCCGAGCGCGTTCTTGTCACCCGGCGGCTGCCAGATATGAACGGTGCCATCGGGATTGTGGCCGACCTTGAGCCCCATGCGATCGAGCACGGTCGGGTCCTGCGCCAGTGCCGGCAGATATTCGTGGTTGACGATCGACGGCGGCACATTCCAGGTCGGATTGACGGTGATGAATTTCATGTCCGTCGTCATCAGCGGCGTCGGCATTTCGGGTTTGCCGATCACGATCCGCGTCTGCCAGACCTGCTGGCCGTCATGCATCACGTGCAGCGTGAAATCCGGCAGATTGACCAGCACATAGGTGTCCGGGAGATGGTGCGGCATCCAGCGCCAGCGTTCGAGATTGGCGAGGATGATATCGGCCGCGTGATCGGGCTGCTTGCCGTTGAGCGCTTCGACGGTCGCCGCGGTGAGCATTCCGGTCGCGGCGATCTGGCGCTGTTGCTGGAACTTCTTCACAGCGTCGGCGAGCGGCTTGTCGTAGGTCGTGCCGCCGTCGCCGAGGACATTGAGCCGCTCGCGCAAAGCCGGAACGCGATCGTCCTGCATGCCGGCCTTGAGCACCGGGCCGCCACCAATCTTGTCGGCCGCCTTATCGACTTTGCCGGCGCGAAGATCGGCGTATTTGGCCTTCAGCGCGATGTAGCCCGGCGTCTTCGGCTCGTAAGCGTCGAGCGCTGTGGCGACGTCACTGGCGCTGACGATGCCGGCCAGAATGTCGGCCGGATCCGGCACTTTCTCCTCGTATAGAATGTCCGCGCTGACGCGCGACCAGTGCACGCGCCCGACCGCGGCGTGATGGGCATAAGTGATGACCGACGTGGTCAGCTGAATTTCGGCGTTCGCCAGCGCGGCCGGATCGGTGATCGCCGCGAAATTCGGCACCGGATAATCGGCAGGATCAAGGCCGTCGGCATCGACATGGCCGAGATAGCCGATCGCCGCGGTCGCGCGCGCGTTGGGCTTGCCGTCGGTGATCCAAATCGGCGCGTAATTGCGGCCGGAATAGAAGGCGTCGATCTGCGCCCGGTTCTTCTTGTCGCCGATGATCTGGTCGAATTTGCCGCTGGCGAGATTGCGGAGCTGATCGGCAATCGGCGCGTCGGGCGATACCGCAACGCTTGCAGCGGTGGGCGCGGCTGGAACTGCCGCCGTCGGAGCCGGGGCGGGGACAGACGCGGCCGGCGCCGGAGCCGCGGGGGCGGGTGTATTGGCGGATTGGTCGGGCTTTGGCGCGGTGTCGGCCGGCGCCGTAACGATGCTGTCGGGCGTTGCCGCGTCCTTCGGGTCGGCAAGTGCGCCACCCGCGGCCGCGGTGAGGAAAAGAATGACGGCCGTCGAGGTCAGAAGCCGATCGACACGAATCCCGGGCATTGCAAATTCTCCTTGCGGAACCTGCGAAATTTGACCGCAAAAACCACGCTCTTGGGAAGACCGCTTCCCAATTATGGCAATAGCCTGCAGTCGTGGCTGCAATTACGGCCGCAGCCGAAACGGCGCGCACCTTACGTGAGCCGGGGCAACTTGTCCCGTAAACACAAGGTAACAATCGGCCGCATGACGCGATTTTTTGGGGGCCTGTCGCACTTGGGCAACGGGCTGGGCAACGGGCTGGGCAACGGGCTGGGCAACGGGCAGGCAACGGGCTGGCTAACGGGCTAGGCCTCGGTTTCGCTGCCTGCTTCGGCGCGCTCGCTGCTCATGCCGAGCGCTTCGAGCTTGCGGTAAAGGGTCGAACGGCCGATTTGCAGGCGCCGCGCCACTTCCGACATCTGTCCCCGGTAATGCGTAATCGCGTACCGGATGAGTTCGGCCTCGATCTCATCAAGCGGCCGCACTTCGCCCGTGGTGTCGAGCAATGCCAGCGTGTCGCCCGGCGCGATGGGCGGTCCCAAAGCCGGGGCGAAGGGCTGCTCGTCGGCGAAAGCGTTTGAAATGAGAACCGGCTCGTAATCCTCTGCCGGTACGGCTGTAGGGCCGTCGGCTGTCTCGGCATGAATTTCGCCCGCCATCGCGAATTGCGCCGCGATCTGCGGGAATTCGCCGAGCCTGACCTCATCGGATTCGGCGAGCACGACGGCGCGGAACACTGCGTTTTCGAGTTGCCGGATATTGCCGGGCCAGCGGAACGCGGCAAGCACGCGCAACGCCTCGGGCGTGATCAGGCGAATGCGCTTGCCTTCCTCGGCGGCAAAGCGCGCCAGGAAATGCCGGGCCAGCGCCGGAATATCCGTGGGCCGCTCGCGCAACGGCGGCACCGTGACCGGAAAAACGTGCAGACGGTAGAACAGGTCCTCGCGGAAGCGGCCCGCTTTCACGTCGGCGATCAGGTCGCGATTGGTGGCCGAGATCAGCCGCGCATCGACCTTGATCGGCTTGCGCGCGCCGACCGGCTCGACTTCGCCTTCCTGAATGGCGCGCAGAAGTTTGACCTGGGCCGCGGCGGGCAATTCGCCGACTTCGTCGAGGAACAGCGTGCCACCTGAGGCTTCGACGAATTTGCCGACATGACGCTCGGTGGCGCCGGTAAACGATCCTCGCTCGTGGCCGAACAGGATCGACTCGACGAGATTCTCCGGCATCGCGCCGCAATTCACCGCGACAAATGGTTTGGCGCGCCGTTCGCTCGAGCCGTGGATGGCGCGCGCGATCAATTCCTTGCCGACGCCGGATTCGCCCGAGATCAGCACCGGGATGGTAGACGCCGCCGCCTTTTCCGCGATGCGGATCACGGCCTGCATGGACGGGCTCTTGGTGATGATGTCGGCGAAGCCGAGCGTACCGGTGCGGCTTTTCTTCATCCGCTGCAATTCGCCCTCGAGCGCGCTGGCATTGAGCGCGTTGCGGAGACTCACATGCAGCCGTTCGGCGCCGACCGGTTTGACCACGAAATCGATCGCGCCCGCGCGCATCGCCGAGACGACATTGTCGATGCCGCCATGCGCGGTTTGGACGATGACCGGAACGTTGATTGCGGCCTGGCGCATTTTGGCGAGCACGCCCATGCCGTCGAGATTGGGCATCACCAGATCGAGGATCACGCAATCGACGTGCGTGCCGTCGGGCCCGGTGAGCACTGACAGTGCCGCGTCGCCTGAGTCGCGCGTCAGCGTCTCGTATTCGAACTTGTGCAGCATCCCCTCGAGCAGCCGGCACTGCACCGGATCGTCATCGACAATAAGAATGGTCATGGAATCCTTGCCGGCTTGGTGTCCCGTTTCGGGGCACTCTGGCCGACGAGGCTTAAGGGGGCGTTAACCCGAGTTCGCGAGCCGGACGCCGAGGAAGATTTAAAAGACGCGTGTTGGAGCGAGTCCTGACCTCGGACATGGACTTGGACAGGGCCCGCAAATGCCGAGCAAATGATCAAACGGCGACCAATTTGTAATCTACGCGCACAAATGTCCGCCAAATCTCGCGATAATAAGGTCGTCGGCAAATTAATTGCTGGAGACCTATGGACCGTGGAGCAATGTATTTCGTCATGGGACGAAGAGGTCGTCGTCGGTGAAGCTCTCGTACACGATCACTTACAAAGGTCCGGGTGCCCATCGGCGGCGCCCGACGGCTAAGATCGAACAAATCAATTCATTCCTCGTCTCCCCGTGCGTCGCCGCGATCACTCATCCAAATGCCGAGGTGGCGTGATGGCCAAGCTCGCTCTGGCGTGGCCTCGGCTCGATAAGATCGCAGCGCTGCCCGAGCAGCCGGTGACGCATCGCCGCAGTGATAAACTCGGTCGGATCGTCGGCCGCAATCTGGCGATGCAGTTCGACACAAAGAGCGACCCCGTAGTGGCGCTTGAGAATCTCGATATCAGCATCAAGCCCGGTGAATTTCTGGCCTTGCTCGGTCCTTCCGGTTGCGGGAAATCGACGCTGCTCAACATGATCGCGGGCATTCTCGTGCCGAGCACAGGCACGTTGACCATCGACGGTCGCCCCGTGACGGAACCCAATCCGGGTTGCGGCATCGTCTTTCAGCAGCATTCGCTGTTTCCTTGGATGTCGGTTCTGGAAAACGTCGCGTTTGGTCCGCGCATGCTCGGCAGGTCCGATCCAATCGGCACCGCGCGCACCTTCCTGGGCCTAGTTGGCCTCGAAAAACACGAGACGGCTTGGCCGGCAAGTCTTTCGGGGGGCATGCAGCAGCGGGTCGGCATTGCGCGGGCGCTGGCGAACTATCCACCCGTCCTGCTGATGGACGAGCCGTTCGGCGCTCTCGACGCGCAGACGCGCTCGATCATGCAAGAGGAATTGCTGAAGCTGTGGGGCCAATTCAGCACTACCGTTGTGTTTGTGACGCACGACATCGACGAAGCCATCTTCCTGGCCGACCGCGTCGTGGTGATGAAAACCTTGCCGGGCGGAATCAAGCGCGAAGTCCACATCGATCTCCCGCGGCCGCGCGATCCCGCACTGATCAAGTCGGATCGATTCAATGTCTATCGCAGCGAAATTTTTGAGTTGATCCGCGAGGAAACGCTCAAGGTGTTTCGGCGCGGCGCCTAAGCGCGAGAAGATATCATGGTCCGGCTTGTCAATGTCCGAAAGCAACGCGAGAAATGGCTCTGGTCGCTCGCCGGAATGGCCGGGTTCCTCGCAGTATGGACGGCAGTCTCGCTGAGAATCGACAATCCGGTGCTGCTGCCTACTCCTGACGCCGTAGTCACTGGATTCGTCGGCTTGATCCGCGACGGCACGCTGTTGCTGGACATCGCCGCCAGCATGAAGCGTGTCATCGGTGGCTTCGCCATCGCGTCACTCCTTGCAGTTCCTCTCGCGTTATTGATGGCGCTGTCACGGCCGGTCAACCTTTTGCTGTCGCCGATCGTCGCTTTTCTGCGCCCGATCCCGCCGATCGCCTGGATACCGATCGCAATTCTGTGGTTCGGCATCGGCGACCCGCCGAGCTATTTCATCACAGCGGTGGCGGCCTTCTTTCCGATCTTTATCAACAGCTACGCCGGCGGCCGTTCAGTGCGGCCGGAACACGTGCACGCTGCGCGTTCGCTCGGCGCGGGGAAGCAAGCGCTTTTCCTACGGATTTATTTGCCGTCGGCGATGCCGATGATAGCCGCTGGTCTACGCATCGGCCTTGGTCAATCGTGGATGGCGGTAGTGACCGCGGAGCTGATCGCGGCTCATTCCGGGCTCGGTTACATGATTCAAGCCAACCGCTTGGCGCTTGAAACCGCATCGGTGCTTGTCGGCATGTGCGTCATCGGTTTGCTGGGAGCAGCGATGTCGGCCGTGCTCGAATACGTCGAACGCACTGTGCTGCTGCCGTGGAGAGTGCAGTGAAATTTATCAGTTCTCGCAAGGTCGCGGTGTTGTCCCATGCATGATCATCGAGCGGCTCGTTTGGCCATAACGATTGCCACCGCCGCCGCCGTGGCAACAGCGTGCCTGCTGTCGCCGTCGGCGGGCGCCGATTCGCCGACGATGAATGTCGCGTTTCCGAGCGGTATGAACGGCCAAATCGTCGTCACCATGGATAAGGCGGGGATCGCCAAGAAAAACGGTCTCGATGCGAGCTTCACCGCCTTTCAATACGGCCCGCCGATGATGGAAGCACTTGCGGCAGGATCGATCGATGCGGTCGTCACCAGCCTGATGCCGGTGACGTCTTACGCCTCCAAGGTGCCGGGCGACGTGAAGATCGTGGCCATGCTCGGCCATTCCAGCTATTCGATGATTGTCGCCGCCGATAGTCCGATCAAATCGGCCGCCGATCTTGCCGGTCACATAGTCGGTGTGTCGTTCGGCTCCGACTCGCACCTTGATACGCTGGTCTGGCTGAAAGGTCAGATACTCAGCGACAAAGTCGAACTGGTTAACGTGGCTCCAGAAGACATGGCGACCTCGCTTGCGAACAAGTCGGTCGACGCCATCGTCATCCGTCAACCGCAGGTTCTACGGTTGCAGCAGCAATCGAGCGCCAGAATTCTGCATACTTGGCCGTTTCGCTTCGTCTCCATCGTGAAGACGAAGTTTATCGCCGAGCATCCCGACGCCTACGCAAAATATATTGAGAGCCTGCGCGATACAGTGTGGTACATCGCGCAGAACCACCAGCAAGCCGCGACCTGGTTCGGCGCAGAGCTGCGAATGGATCCGGCCGTCGTCATGGCGGTTTCGCAGGAAGATACCAATTATTCCGCGACCAAGACTTCCGACATCGATATTTCGGTGACGCCGGCTGCCCGTTCCCTCATCGCGCAATGGGCCGCCGATGCCTACGCCAATAAGATGATCAAGAATCCGGTCGACATGAACAAGCTGTTCGAATGACCGCCTCCGGCTCTGCGAGCCTAGGGCGTGTCGCGGTCCTATTCTCACCAGGCAAGCTCGCCACGCACAAGGAATGAGGGAAATGTCAGTTGGCGACCGCAAGGCAGCCGATACGTTCCATCTGTGGGTCTTTTCCGACGCCCATGTCGCAACCGACAAAGCGGTGTCCGACGCGATCCGCAATGGCATGAAGTTCGTTCCGCCTGCGGGATACCCGGAAAGTCTCGCCAATGCCCTGCGTCAATCAGAGGAGGGGGGCGAGTTGGGCGGACCGCCGTTCCGCTGGGATATCGCGCTCGACCTCGGCGACAATGCGGGTCTCTGGGATTTGCCGGATGATAGGCAGGGCGAGGAAGTGGTCCGCCAATATAGCGTGTTGCGCCAGCATCGCCGCGAGCAAATCTACCCGATTGCTGGCAACCACGACGCTTCGCCCGGCAGCGCCAAGAGCAGTCTGGGCAAGCCGGCGAATTGGTGGTTCCGGAAATATGTCGACCCGATAGGAGAAAATACTGTTTTTTCCGGCGTCGATAATTCGCGCCGGCCGTATCCGATCGAAGGCGTCTGGGACCGTTACTCTTTCAGAGTCGGCAACATTCGTTTTCTAATGATGAGCGACCGCAACGATCTGCCTTATCCCGTCGGTCGTCAGGAGTTCGGCGGCGGCTCGCCGGCCGGCGCGGTAACGGGCGACACCTGGCAGTGGTGGCTTAAGCATGTCGAAGACGCCAAGGATGACATCGTGATTTCTTGCCATCATCACATGCTGCGCGAGACCACCGTCGCCTCGGGCGATTTTGAGGGGCTGTCGCGGTATCCCGACGGTCGCTATCGCCACGGCCGCTATCACGGTGTCGACGGGGCTCCCGAGGGCGCCTCTTATCTCTATTTTGTCGATGACGCGCCCAAAGCGCAGCGTTTCGAGCATTACCTCGACGCGCATCCTGGCGCAGTCGACATCTGGCTCGGCGGCCACACCCACACTTTTCCCGACGACGTCGTGTCCGGTCGCAGTCATGTTGAGCGAAAGTGGAGCACGAATTTCGTCAATTGCGCGCAATTGTCGAAATATCACTCGTTCGTCACTTGCCCGCCGATGAGCCGCTATTTCACCTTCACTGTCGGCTCCCCGCTGGTCCGGGTGCAATGCTATCTGCACGAGGACAGCTACGCTCCACAGGGTTGGTATGCGCGCAGCGAGCGGACACTAGAGCTGAACAAGCCATTTTTCATGGATTGAAGACAGGCTGCGTTGGAATAGAGCTAAGGCGCTCTCGAAACTAATCTCGGAAATATCACCAATCACGCGGTGCGCCGCTGTCGCGGCTTTTTGATTGCGACATCACGGCGTCTGCCGGGGATACCGGCGTTCCAGCATTCGAGGCGCGAAGCCGCTTAGTTTTAAAGTTTGATGCGCTTTCCCCGCGCGACACGATGGCCGCGACCTCGGCATCGACGCATAGACGCGCCAATAGGCGTCCATTTGCAATTCCGACTCTTATTTTCGCCATCGTAACGCTTCTCCAGCCGGCGGCACCGCAGAAAATGCCGATATTGCGCGCGAAGGTCATCCCGCTCGTGATTATAGGACCGGTCAAAAGACAATCCCAGAGCGTGACCGCAACCAGGGCTGTGCCGCAACGATTGACGGCTAAACGTTACGGCACCGACCGTAGCGACAGGCCCGCGACGCCGAGTGCGAGATTGACACCGACCTGGCCCGTAACCGACAGCGGCTGCAACGTGATCGAGCGGTGCGATCCGCCGATCAGAACCTTTGCGCCGGCGCCCAACCCTAACGAAGCGTCCGCGGCCGCGCCAGCATAATTGCCGCCAAGCGCACCGTGACGGTAGCCGTTCGTCGGCGCGACCACGCCCCAGACCATGACGCCGCCGCCTCTGACGCCGAGATCGAGACCGACGCGGTTGATAGAGCCCGCGTATCGTTCGGGCGGCCCGCCGGCGTCGGGCGCGAAGCTGCACCGGAGCCTCTGGTGCGAACCGATGATCAGTCCGACACTCGCGGAAGTCTGGCAGGTCAGCACGCCGACTTTCGTGCCGCCTGATTGCGCGAAAGCGGACGTCGTCAGAACTGCGCCAAGTGCGATACCCATGAATAGGGGGCGATAGTCCGGCATGAGCGATTCTCCCGTATCCGATTTGAACGCCCGGCAGCGAAAATCGTTTCGGCGGCGTTGTTGTTTAGAGAGCATAAGCGCCCTTTGCCGGCAAGGCCGCAGACTGCGGAATTCGCTCGCGCCTTGATTTACGAAGGCGCGCGCCCTTCAATGCTGCCGATCTCCGCCGGGTAGCCAAAATGTCCGTTCCAGATTCCAAAACTGTGCTTGCGGCGTTGTGGCGTGATGTGGGTTTTGATGACGCGGCGCTGCGCGACATTCATCTGACCGGCGCCGAGCCGGTATTGCCTTCGTCATTCGCGGTCGGCACTGCGGCGCAAGCGGCGATTGCGGCGTCAGCTCTGGCGGCGGCGGAAATCTGGCGCTTGCGCACCGGCCGCCGGCAGAGCGTCAGCGTCGATATGCGGCGCGCGGCGATCGAGTTCCGCAGCGAACGTTATCTGTGCGTCGACGGTCAGGCGGTGGACGATCTCCGCGACAACATCGGCGGTCTCTACCGCTGCGGCGACGGCCGCTGGGTGCGGCTGCACACCAATCTGCCGCATCATCGTAACGGCCTATTCAAATTGCTTGGCTGCTCGCATGACAAGTCCGCCGTGCAACGCGCGCTCGATAAATGGCAGGCCGAGGCGCTTGAGACCGCCGCTGCCGAAGCGGGTCTCGTTGTCACCGCGTGCCGCTCGTTCGCCGAATGGGATAGGCATCCGCAAGGGCGCGCGGTCGCAAAGCTGCCGCTGTTGAGCATCGAAAAGATCGGCGACGCGCTGCCGAAAAAATTACCTGCAGCCGAGCGCCCGCTTGCCGGGGTGAAAGTGCTCGATTTCACGCGCATCATTGCGGGGCCGGTCTGCGGCCGCACGCTCGCGGTGCACGGCGCCGACGTGCTGCTCGTCACCGCGAAGCACTTGGCCTCGATACGATCCCTCGTCATCGATACCGGGCGTGGGAAATTATCGGCGGCGGTCGATTTGCGCGACGCAAGCGGGCGCGGGACGCTCGCGGCGCTTCTGCGCGATGCCGATATTTTCGTGCAGGGCTACCGGCCCGGCGCCATCGCCGCGCATAGCTTTTCTCCGCAGGAAGCCGCCCGCATGCGGCCCGGCATTATTTATGTGTCACTTTGCGCCTATGGGCAGGACGGACCGTGGGCGCAGCGCCGCGGCTTCGATTCGCTCGTGCAAACCGCGAGCGGATTGAACGATGCGGAAGCGCAGGCGTTCGGTTCGCGCGAGCCGAAAGCGCTGCCGGCGCAAGTGCTCGACCACGGCACCGGCTATTTGCTCGCTTTCGCCGCGATGGCGGCGCTCAAGCGCCGCATGACGGAGGGCGGATCCTGGCACGTGCGCCTGTCGCTGGCGCAAACCGGTTTCTGGCTGCGTCAGCTCGGCCGCATCGACGGCACGGCATGCAACGATCCGGGCTTCGGTGATGTCGGCGATTGCCTGGAAGAGACATCATCCGGCTTCGGGCGGCTCACCGCGGTTCGTCACGCGGCTGACATGGACGAAACGCCGCCGCGCTGGGTGCGGCCAAGCGTGCCGCTTGGCGCCGACGCTGCCGCTTGGCCACGCTAATACTTAAATACCTGGCGTCCGCGGCGGCCTTGCGGCTGCCTTACTACTGCGCCACATGAAGTGACTCCTGAGGATTCCCCACCGCATGCCCCGCTCCCAGAAAATGACGAAACGCGTTGCCCGACGGCCCGGCAAGCCCCACCCCGCAAGAGCTGCAACGTCGCCAAAATCGTCGCTCGGCCGCTTGCCCGAGTGGAATCTCAACGACCTTTATTCCGGGCTCGACGATCCGGCCGTCAAGCGCGATCTCGACCGCGCCGATGCCGACTGCGCCGCCTTCGAGGAAGCCTACAAGGGCAAGCTCGCAGCGATGGCGGCTGCACCGGATGGCGGCGCGCAGCTTGCCGCGGCGGTGAAACGCTACGAGGCGATCGACGATCTGATGGGCCGCATCGGCTCTTATGCCGGGCTCGTTCATGCCGGCGATACCGTCGATCCCGCGCGCACGAAATTTTACGGCGACGCGCAAGAGCGCATGACGGCGGCCTCCACGCATCTGTTGTTTTTCACGCTGGAATTAAACCGCGTCGAGGATGCCGTCCTCGAGAAGGCGATGGCCGATCCCGCGCTCGGCCATTATCGGCCGTGGCTCGAAGACGTGCGCCGCTACAAGCCGTATCAGCTCGAAGATCGCGTCGAGCAGTTGTTTCACGAGAAGTCGGTGACGGGTTATTCCGCCTGGAACCGGCAGTTCGACGCGACGATCGCGGGCCTGCGGTTCAAGGTTGGCGGTAAGTCGCTTGCTATCGAGCCGGTATTGAATCTGTTGGTCGATCGCGCCGGCGAAAAGCGCAAAGCCGCGGCCGAGGCACTTGCGCATACGTTCAAGGATCATGTGCGCGATTTCGCGCTGATCACCAACACACTCGCCAAAGACAAAGAAATTTCCGACCGCTGGCGCGGCTTTGCCGACATCGCCGACGACCGGCATTTGTCCAACCGTGTCGAGCGCGAAGTGGTCGATGCGCTGGTTTCAGCCGTGCGCGCCGCCTATCCGCGTCTGTCGCACCGTTATTATGCGCTGAAGGCAAAATGGTTCGGCAAAAAACGGCTGCCGCATTGGGACCGCAACGCGCCGTTGCCGCAAGTGCCGACGCGCACCGTTGGCTGGACCGAGGCCAAGGATACCGTGCTGGGCGCGTATGGCGCGTTCTCGCCGAAAATGGCGGCCATCGCCGAACGTTTTTTCGCCGAACGCTGGATCGATGCTCCGGTGCGCCCCGGCAAGGCGCCGGGCGCCTTCGCGCATCCGACGACGCCGTCGGCGCATCCCTACGTGCTGCTCAATTATCAGGGCAAGCCGCGCGACGTGATGACGCTCGCGCACGAGCTCGGCCACGGCGTGCATCAGGTGCTGGCCGCACCGAACGGCGCGCTGATGGCGCCGACGCCGCTCACGCTTGCCGAGACCGCGAGCGTGTTCGGCGAGATGCTGACGTTCAAGAAGCTTCTGGCCGCGACGCGCGACAAGAAAGAGCGCAAGGCCATGCTCGCCGCCAAGGCCGAGGATATGATCAACACAGTGGTGCGGCAGATCGCGTTCTACACGTTCGAACGCGCCGTCCACACCGAGCGCAAGAACGGCGAATTGACGGCAAAGCGCATCGGCGAATTATGGCTCGACGTGCAGCGCGAGAGTCTTGGCCCGGCGATCGAACTGAAACCCGGTTATGAAAACTTCTGGGTCTACATTCCGCATTTCATCCATTCGCCGTTCTACGTTTATGCCTATGCGTTCGGCGATTGCCTGGTGAATTCGCTCTATGCCGTCTACGAGCACGCCGCCGACGGTTTTGCCGAGCGCTATCTCGCCATGCTGTCGGCCGGCGGCACCAAGCACCATTCCGAACTGCTCGCACCGTTCGGCCTCGACGCCCGCGATCCGACTTTCTGGCAGGGTGGACTTGGGGTGATCGAGCGGATGATCGAGGAACTGGAAGGCCTCGGTTGAATGGGCGCTAAGCGTAAAACACTTGTTGAACCAGAACTATCCCTGTGTTATACGGGGTGTAATACAGAGGGCCATATCATGAAATTAGAGGTAAAGCGCATCGGCAATTCTGACGGGTTCATTTTGCCCCGCGAGCTGATGCAGCGTCTTGATATCAAACGAGGACAAAATTTTCACGTCACCGAACTCGCCGGCGGCGGGCTGCAATTGCTTCCGTACGATCCCGATTTCGAGATCACGATGGAAGCTGCCGATGAGATCATGGATGAGTACCGCGATACGCTCGCGACACTGGCAAAATGATCGCAGCGGCGCATGACGGAAGAGCCGAAATGGCTGACCTACGATCAGGTCGTCGCGATTCATAGCCGTCAGTTGCGCCGCTTTGGCGGGGCACCCGGTTTGCGCGATGACGGCTTGCTGCGCTCCGCCATCGAGCGACCCGTCAATAAGTGGCACTATGAAGAATCTGAGCTTCCTGAGCTTGCCGCAGCCTATGCGTTCGGGTTGGCAAAGAACCACGCTTTCGTTGATGGCAACAAACGCATCGCGTTCATGAGCATGATGATCTTCTTACGCAAGAACGGCATACGATTTGCTCCCGATCCGGCGCATGCCACCAAAATAATTCTTTCTCTCGCGGCCGGCGAGGTGAGCGAAGAAAGTCTCAGCCGCTGGATTCGCGACAATTGGTCAAGGAAATAATGCCGAACCGCGAAAAACCCGACCGCGAAAAGAATCGCTTCTCCGCCCGCGCGGCGCGCTACGCCCGCGTCGGCGCCAATGTCGGCGGGGTGGCGGCGCGTTATGCGGGCCGGCGGCTTCTTGGTGGCGAGGCGGACCGCGCCGGCGACGCGAGCGCGTTGTCGTCGGCGCTCGGCCGGCTCAAGGGCCCGCTGATGAAGGTCGCGCAATTGATGGCGACGGTACCTGATCTGCTGCCGCCGGAATATGCCGCCGAATTGCAGAAGCTGCAGAGTGAAGCGCCGCCGATGGGCTGGGCCTTCGTCAAGCGCCGCATGATGGCGGAGCTTGGTGCCGGCTGGGAAAAAAAATTCGCAAGCTTTGAGCACCATCCCGCCGCGGCGGCTTCGCTTGGCCAGGTGCATCGCGCGCACTCGCACGGCGGCGATTTGCTCGCTTGCAAACTGCAATATCCCGACATGCAGTCCGCCGTCGAAGCTGACCTGCAACAATTGCAATGGCTGCTGGCGCTGCGCCGCCGGTTCGATTCTGCGATCGACACGACGGAGATCGCCAAGGAGATCGGCGCCCGCGTGCGCGAGGAGCTCGATTACCGGCGCGAAGCCATGCATGCCGGGCTCTACGGCAAAATGCTGGACGGCGTCAATTGCGTGCGCGTGCCGCGCGCGTGGCCGGAACTGTCGACCGGACGGCTACTGACGCTCGACTGGCTCGACGGCACCAAAATGCTCACGCACAAGAACGATCCGCTTGCCGTGCGCAACACGATCGCAACCGCGATGTTCACGGCGTGGTGGTTTCCGTTCAGCCGCTTTGGCGTCATTCATGGCGATCCGCATCTCGGCAACTACACCGTGTTCAAGCATGACGGTCAGCCTGCGGGCATCAATCTTCTCGACTACGGCTGTATCCGCATCTTTCCGCCGAAATTCGTCGGCGGTGTCGTCGACCTTTATCACGGTCTCCTCCAAGGCCAGGACGACTTGGTCGTGCACGCCTATGAGACCTGGGGTTTCCGCAAACTGTCGCGCGAGCTGATCGACACGCTCAATATCTGGGCGCGCTTCATCTATGCGCCGCTGCTCGATGACCGCGTGCGCACGATCGCCGACGGCGTGAAGCCATCGGAATACGGCCGGCGTGAAGCATTTCGCGTGCACCAGGCACTTAAGCAAAAAGGCCCGGTCACGGTGCCGCGCGAATTCGTGTTCATGGATCGCGCCGCGATCGGACTCGGTGCTGTCTTTTTGCACCTGCGCGCCGAGCTTAATTTCTACAAGCTGTTCAACGAGGCGATCGAGAATTTTTCGCTTGAGCGCGTTACCAAGCGCCAATCGGCAGAGCTCGCGGCGGTGGGGTTGCCGGCCGCGTGACGTTCCGCGGGGCGTGAGGCAGATTCCGCCCTAACAGCAATCGATATCGGCGCCGTCGAGCGCAATGAGCGCGTTCTTCATGAATGCCGGCGGCAGGTCGTCCTCGGCCACGTCGGCGAGCGGCTTGAAGATCTTGAAATGATGCCGGCCGAGTGCGGTCCAGAACACGATGTGCGTTTCGATCGGCGGACAACCGGGCACGGCGCAGGCCAATTCCGACACCATGACGGTCTCATCGTCGGTCAGTGCAAAGCGCGCCCGCGTCCACTCGCGCAGGCGGTCGAGAGCCGCGTCCTGACCGGGACTTTTCTTGATGAATCCAAGCATTTTAACCAACGGGGCCATGCCCGGCACCCGGGTCCCGCCTTCGGTGGCCCAAGTATAGACTCTTGTGCCGGGCCTCCACGTCTTTATACCTCACCCGACAAGATGTGGATGACCGGGCAGCGACGCCGTTCTTCGAACGGCATAGGCGAGCAAAGCGACGCCGTTCTTCGAACGGCATAGGCAAGCAAAGCGACGCTGTTCTTCGAACGGCATAGGCAAGCAAAGCGACGCCGTTCTTCGAACGGCATAGGCAAGCAAAGCGACGCCGTTCTTCGAACGGCATAGGCAAGCAAAGCGACGCCGTTCTTCGAACGGCTATGGCCCGGCGATGACGATAGAAAGGACTCGAAAGTGGTCGAGAGAGTATTGGCAGCGGTGCGGACCGGACCGAGCAAGACCGAAATACGCGAATATCCCATGCCGGATATCCCGGAAGACGCCGCGCTGATGAAGATGGAGGTCGGCGGCATCTGTGGCACCGACGTCAAGCTCTACAAGCACCCGCCGTCCAGCGCGGCCGTCATCATGGGCCACGAGAATATCGGCGTCATCGCCAAGGCCGGCCGCGAATTCGTCAGCCGCAAGGGTTTCAAGGAAGGCGACCTCGTCTTTGTCGAGCACTATGTCAGTTGCGGCAAATGCGAATGGTGCCATGCCGGCCAGTACCGGCATTGCGAGAACACCAACTGGCGCACCAATCCCGACGCGATCCGCTACGGCTACACCTCTGCCGAGAAGGCGCCGCATCTGTGGGGCGGCTTCGCGCAATATGTCTATCTGCCGTGGAATGCGGTGGTGCATCACGTGCCGAAAGGCGTGTCGGCGGAGCTTGCCGGTCTCGTCACGCCGATGGCGAACGGCGTCGAGTGGTCCTTGTTCGACGGCAATGTCGGCTACAATTCGACCGTGCTGATCCAGGGCCCGGGGCAGCAGGGCCTGTCGCAGACCGTGATCTGCAAACAAGCCGGCGCTTCCCTGATCGTCGTCACCGGCACATCGAAGGACAAAGCGCGCATGGACGTCGCCAAGAAACTCGGCGCCGACTATGTCATCGACGTGCAGAAGGAAGATCCGCTGGCCCGTATCATGGAGATCACCGGCGGCAAGGGCGTCGATGTTTCGCTCGACTGCACCGCCGGCGCCGGCACGATTCCGCTCCTGCTCGGCATCGAGGCGCTCAAGCGCAAGGGCGGCGTGATCGTGGCGCAAGGCGAGATGGCGCAGTTCCCGAATTTTCCGCTGGAGAAATTCACGGTGAAATTCATCACCATGAAGAGCGCGCGCGGCCACAGCTACAGAGCGTGCGAGCTCGCTTTGGCGCAACTCGCGTCAAAGCGCTTTCCGCTGGAACTCGTCACCACGCATCGCTTTGGGCTCAAGGATGTCGATCTTGCCATCCGCTCGGTCGGCAACGAGGGCGTGCCGGACGTGATCCACGCGTCGCTGATGCCTTGGACGTGAGGGCCTGCAACCAAAACTGCGTTCAATCGTTGTCAATGCTGCCAAGAGCCGGGGTGACACAATGCGAGCCGCATACGCGGTGCGCTTTGGAGGACGGCTATGGTAGCGCAAGTTTTGGCGCGCAAGTCGCTCGCGCTCTTGGAAGCGGAGGCGGAAGAGCCGCAGGGCCAGGCACTGACCACGCATGACGGCGTACCGCTCAAGCGCAGTCTGTCAGCGGTCCATGTCGTCGCGCTCGGCATCGGCGCCATCATCGGCGCCGGTATTTTTGTTCTCACTGGCCATGCGGCTGCGGAAAATGCCGGGCCGGCGATCACCTTGTCCTTCGTGCTTGGCGCCATCGTCTGCGCCTTTGCCGGATTGTGCTATGCGGAAATGGCGTCGGCCGTGCCCGTCGCCGGCAGCGCCTATACCTATGCTTACGCGACGATGGGCGAACTCGCCGCGTGGATCATCGGTTGGGATTTGATCCTGGAATATGCGCTCGGTTCGACAACAGTCGCGATCGGCTGGTCGGGCTACGTCGTGAGCTTCCTCAAAGATTTCGGCATCGTCGTTCCCACAGCTTTTGCCGGATCGCCGCTCTCCTATGATGCCGCACGGCATGCCTGGCACGGGACCGGCGCCGTCATCAATGCGCCGGCTATGGTGGTGATCGCGCTGCTGACGGCATTGCTGGTCACGGGCGTCCACGAATCCGCCCGCATCAACAACATCATCGTCGCCATCAAGCTTGCCATCGTGGTGCTGTTCATCGCGCTCGCCGCGCCATTCGTGAGCACCGTGCACTGGGTAGCGCCGACCAATCCCGCGGGCAATTTCATTCCGCCGAATATCGGCCCCGGCCAGTTCGGCTTGACCGGCGTTCTGCGCGGCGCGGCCGTGGTGTTCTTTGCCTATATCGGTTTCGACGCCGTCTCGACCGCGGCGCAGGAAACCAAAGATCCAAAGCGTGACATGCCGATCGGCATTCTCGGGTCGCTCATCATCTGTACCGTTCTCTACATTGCCGTCGGGTTCGTGCTGACCGGGATCGTCGCTTACGACAAGCTCGATGTCCCCGATCCAATTGCGGTCGGCATCGACGCGATCGGGCTGACTTGGCTCGCGCCGGCCCTGAAGCTCGGCATCATTCTCGGCCTGACTTCGGTCATGCTTGTCGGACTTTTAGGCCAGCCGCGCATCCTCTATGCGATGGCGCATGACGGCCTGTTTCCGCCGGTTGCCGCCAAGGTGCATCCCCGTTTCCGCACACCTTACGTCACCACCATCTTCACCGGCAGCGTCATCACGATCCTCGCCGGTATTTTGCCGATTGGTCTGGTCGGCGAACTGGTGAGTATCGGTACCTTGTTTGCCTTCGCGGCCGTCTGCCTCGGCGTTCTTGTGCTGCGCATCAAGGAGCCGCAACTGCACCGTCCGTTCCGGACGCCGGCAGTCTATGTCGTCGCCCCGCTCGGCGCGCTGTCGGCGATCTTTCTGATGTGCGGGCTGCCGCTCGACACCTGGCTGCGGCTCGCCGTCTGGCTCGTGGCCGGGCTTGCCGTCTATGCGGCCTACGGAATGCGCCACAGCCGCGCGCAAATCGCGCAATCATCCGTCCCATCACCCTGAGCTGCGAGCGAAGCGAGCCAATCAAGTCGGCTGTTGCCGACTTGACCATCAGCAATGGGAAATCGGGCAAGCCCGATTTCGTTGGGGCAACGGCCACAGCGCCTCAGCCGTCTCCTTCGAGGGCTGCTGCGCGGCCACCTCGGGATGACGGACCTGACACTTCGCTTTCCCACCATCATACGGCATACTTTAAATAGGCAGCTTGAAATGCAGGTCATCCGATGGACTCGATCTTCGTCACACACAAGACGGCGGACGCGGTTCCGATCTGGTTCGTCACCGCGGCGAACTATAAAGACGTGCGCAAAGTCATCGGCGCTGAGGCTCGCGCCTTCGCCGACGCCGCGGGCTTTGAGCCCAAATCCGGCCGCTACCTGCCGCTGCCGGGAAAGAGCGACGACGAGGCGCGCCTCGGCGGCGTTCTGTTCGGCATCGAAGGCGCCGACGAGATCAAAGATCCGTTCCTGCCCGGCCGCCTGACCCAGCACTTGCCCGATGGCGTGTACCGCTTCGCCAACGAGCCGCACGATGCGCGGCTCGCCGCGCTCGCCTTCGCGCTCGGCTCGTATCGTTTCGCGCGCTACCGCAAAACCGAGGCGCGCGCGATCAAGCTCGATCTGCCGCAGAGCATCGACCGTGACGAGTTACAGCATACCGTCGAAGCGGTGACTTTGGCGCGCGATCTCATCAACACGCCGGCAAACGACATGGGCCCGGCGCAGCTCGAACAAGCCGCGCGCAAGCTCGCCGCGCGGCACAATGCGACCATCACCGCCATCATTGGCGACGAACTCTTGGAAAAGAACTTCCCGCTCATTCACGCCGTCGGCCGCGCCGCCGCCGGGGAGCCGCGCCTGATCGACATGTCGTGGGGCGATATCAAGCACCCGTATGTGACGCTAGTCGGCAAAGGCGTCTGCTTCGATACCGGCGGTCTCGACATCAAGCCCGACGCCTCCATGCTCAACATGAAGAAGGACATGGGCGGTGCCGCAACCGCGCTCGCGCTCGCGCACATGATCATGTCGCGCAAGCTTAAAGTGCGCCTGCGCGTGCTCATTCCGGCGGTGGAGAATTCGATCGCCGGCGGCAGCTTTCGGCCGCGCGATATCTACACGTCGCGCAAAGGCATCACCGTCGAGATCGGCAATACCGACGCGGAGGGCCGCCTGGTTTTGGCCGACGCGCTCGCGCTCGCCGACGAGGATAAACCCGAGCTGATCGCCGACTTCGCGACGCTGACCGGCGCCGCCCGTGTCGCGCTCGGTCCGGATTTGCCGGCCTTCTTCACCGACGACGATGGTCTCGCCAATGATCTGATGAGTTGCGCTGCCGCCGAAAACGATCCGGTGTGGCGGCTGCCGCTGTGGCGGCCTTACGAAACGATGCTCGAATCGAAAGTCGCCGATACCAATAATGTCGGCGGCAGCCAGGGCGGCGCCATCACCGCGGCGCTGTTCATGCGCCGTTTCGTGACGGCGAAGTCGTGGCTGCATTTCGACGTGTTTGCCTGGACGGCCTCGGCCAAAGCCGGCCGGCCCGAAGGCGGCGAATTGCAGTCGGCGCGCGCGCTCTACGCGCTGCTCGCGGCACGCTACGGTTAGCGATGGGCGCGTTCGATCCTCGCGTTACCCCGGCTCGTGCCGATCTCGCGGCACAGCATCTCCAAGGCAAAGTTACGGCGGCGCGTTTTACCCAAGGCCGCATAATGGAAGTGGTCGAGCCACAAGCGCCGCTCCGCCGCGAGCCGCGGCCCGACGCGCCGCTCGACACCGAGGCGCTCAAGGGCGAGCGCGTCACGATCTACGACATGAACGCCGAAGGTTTTGCCTGGGGGCAACTGGCGGCCGACCAATATGTCGGCTGGCTGCCGTCAAATGCACTCGCGCCCATGGGTGCTGCGCCGACGCACAAGGTCGCGGCGCTACGGACTTTCGCTTTCCCGGGCCCGTCGATCAAACTGCCGCCCATCGAGGCATTGCCGCTCGGCGCAACGCTTGCCGTCGCGCGCATCGCCGATCGCATGGCGGTGACGCCGAGCGGCGCTTACCTGCCGGCTGCGCACCTTCGGCCGATCGGCGAATATGAGCAGGATTTCGTCGCGGTGGCCGAGCGCTTCTTGGGCGTGCCTTATCTGTGGGGCGGCAAGACCGCGCTCGGGCTCGACTGCTCGGGCCTCTTGCAAGTTTCGCTCGCGGCGTGCGGCGTTGCCTGCCCGCGCGACAGCGACATGCAGGAGGCCGCGCTGGGCATGTCCGTCGCCTCGAACGCGAATAAAACCGATTTCAAGCGCGGCGATCTCGTGTTCTGGCTCCTGCATGTCGCCATCGTGCGCGACGAGACGAAACTTCTGCACGCCAATGCGTTTCACATGGCGGTCGCAATCGATCCGATTGCCGAAGCCATCGCCCGCATTCGCGCTACGGGCAGCGAAGTCACCGGCGTGCGGCGGATTACTGCGCCGTCTTGAGGCCCAAAGTCTTGGCGATCACGCCGAGCTGATGGTTTTGCTCTTTGATGTTGGCAGCGAACTCCGCCGGGCGCAGCAGCGTCATGATCTGGCCGGTGTCGGTCAGCCGTTTGGCAATGATCGGATCGTTCTCGGCGACGTTGCGGAAATCGGCGGCGATGCTTTCGCGCTCATTGTCAGGCATGTCTTTAGGGCCATAAAGGCCGCCCGCGGTCTCCATGGTCAGTTGCGGATAGCCGGCCTCGGCCGCGGTCGGGATATCCGGCGCGGTCTGCGCGCGTTTCCTGCTGGTCACGAGCAACACCTTGATGCGGCCGGTTTGCAGCGTCGACTGTACCGCTGCGAGCGAGGTCGACAGCACTTGGATGCGGTTCTCGGAAAGATCGTTCGGCGCTTGCATGATGTCGCGATAGGGCACCCGCGCGACCTGCAGGTTCATGTCTTTGATGAAACCGAAGATCAGAAAATCGGAATTGCCGCTGGCTGCGGCGGCGTTGAGCTTGCCGGGTTGCGCGCGCGCCAGCGCTACCAGATCGTCCATCGTATTGATGTTCATCGACGTCGGCACCGAGATCGCCAACACTGTCACATAAATACCGACGATCGGGGCGATGTCGCTCAGGACATAGGGCGGTGCATCCTGGTCGTAGAGATGAACCAGGAATGCCGCCGCCGGCCCGAAGAACAGCGTGTGGTCGTCGTGCGCGTCGACAAACACTTTCAGCGCGACCAGGCCGTCGCCGCCCGGACGGTTTTCCACGATGACCGGCTTGCCCCAGCGTGCGGTCAGTCGATCGGCGAACAAGCGCGCCGTAGTGTCGGTTGCGCTGCCGGGACCGAACGGCAAGATCAATCGGACCGCGTGTGATGGATAAGCTTGTTGCGCTTGCGTGCGACCGAAGAATAGCAAGGTGGCCGCGATCGCAAGCGCCGCAGTTATTTTCCGCAAGCGCATCGGCGTCCTCCCTCGGTAAACCTTATGGTTGCCCGTAGCCTAACACCTTATCGCCGGTCTGAGGATACGCCGTCGAACGGTTGCCGCCGCGCATTCGGGCGGCCGAATCTCGCGTCAGTGCGGCAGGGTCTGATAACCCGCGATGATCAACTCGACGGCGATCAGGATGACGATGATCATCTCCAAACGGAACGAACGCTTGGTATCGAGAATGTCGCCGAGAACCTCCGCTGATTCGGCGATGACCGATAGCTTTCGGAACAGCGCGTCGGCGCGCTCCTTGAGCTCGTACTCGTCTTCGAGCCTGGCATAGAGCCGTTCCAGATCGGGCCGATCCCACAGCACGTCGGGCTTGTCGGTGACGGCGACGCGACCGGACACCCGCTGTTGGACCAACAGCGCATTGCCGATTTGTTTGAGAATGGTGCGGCGCCCGGCATGAGCGCGGCCCTTCTCGGCGAGTTGCCGCGCAAACGGCTCCATGAGTTCGAGGACCGCGGCCACTTCGCGCTCGTCGCGGGCCAGCACCACGCTCTTCGACAACGTATCCGCAATAACGACGAGGCTGTCGGGCGTGATCGCCTTCAGCACGATTGGGCCGCCGGGCAGAATTTGATCGTCCTTGTCGGGTGTCAGATCGATCAATACCGTTTCTTCCTCGCGCGGCTGTACGGCGCGGATCAGCCGCGGCTTCAGGCCGCGTAAAACCTCGTCTTCCTCTTCAGGCGTAAGCCCGATCGTCACCGCGACGCCGTAGCGGAATAACGTCACAAAACCGTCTTTGCCGAATTTGTAGGTGAGGGGAACGGTCGAGACGGCGTGATCGTGTTCGAGTTGCGAAGTATCGATGCGGTCGCTCAACAGGATCGCGCGCACACGTTTGCGGCCGGTGGCCGGCGGTTTGGTGAGTTGGGGGGCGTCGGTCGCCGTCAGCATGGTCGGCCAGCTTTCCCCACATAGATATGTTCTCTATGGCGCCGTTTCGAGCTGTCCCGGATGTTGTCCTGCGCGCTGCGGCAGAATGATAATGCACGCAATTATGAAAGCGCCGATGACAGCCGTGGCGATGGGCCGGCTCAAGGCGAGGCCGCCGTCGCTCACGGGCTTGTCGAGGAAATCGCCGACCGTGGCGCCGAGCGGCCGTGTCAAGATGAAGGCTGCCCAGAACAAAAAGACCCGCGACACATTCGTCCTGAAATAGAGGGCGACGAGCACAGCCAATCCCGCAGCGAACACCAGCGCGCCGCCGTCATAGCCAAGGCCGGTATCGTCGGCGGTCCAGTCGCCGAGCGCCGTTCCGAGGGTTTGCGAGAAGGTGATGGCGATCCAATAGAACGCTTCCACCTTCGGCGTGTTGACGGTCGCGACCGAAATTGAGCCGAGCGACCAATACCAGGCGCCAAGTGTTGCGATCACGCAAGTAAACAAAACCAGCGATCCGCCGAGATAGCCGATGCCGAGCGAGCGGTCGGCGAAATCGGCCATGGTAGTACCCGCGGTCGTGGAGGCGATGATCGTCGCCCAATAGAGCAGTGGATGAAACTTCTTCGCCGCGATCTGAAGAATGACCAAAGCGACCAGCAGCGAGAGAAATAGCGCGGTGCCGGCCAGGTAACCCCAATTGAGCGTCATCGTGACGGTGTCGCCGCCGGTCTCGCCGAGCGTGGTTGCCGCAATCTTGATGATCCAGAAGACCAGCGTGACTTCAGGAACTTTGCTTGCGGTTCGCTCAATCGCGTTTGTCATCAAACCTCCGCCGGCGCACGAAAATTTCGCGCGCAACGCATGCGCGCGAGCCCACGTTGATGCCCTCCACGCAGCTAGGAAATATCCATCGAAATGTAAAGGAGAGGGCGCGCAGATTAGAGCGAGTCAAATGAGCATTTTTGAAACGCCAATGATAGTGCCGCTTGTCATTTGGCCTTCTCCGCTATGCGCAGAATGTAGATCAGCACTTCGGCGACAGCGCGGTAGAGCTCGACCGGAACCTCCTGATCAATTTTGAGGCAAGACAACGCGGCGGCGAGTTCCGGCTTGTGCGTGATCGGCACGTCGTTGGACTGCGCAATCTCGACGATCCGGCGCGCAAGCTCGCCGCGGCCGATCGCGGTCACGCGCGGCGTGCCTGGCTTTTCGTATTCGAGCGCGACCGCGAGTGCGGTCTTGCCGTCGCTCATGATGCCTGGTCCAGAAACGTACCTGGCGTCGCCGCCTGCGAGCGGGGTGAGCCTGATTGGCAGCGCAGTTCTCCGGGCTCAATCTCCGCCTTGCGCAAGCCTGCGTCAAGGAGCGGCAACCCCGCCGATAAGAGTTCGGCGCTGTGCGCGCGCTCAGCCTTCAATGTCACCGACGCGCGCTCGCCTGTCAGCGCGATGCGAACATGCACCGGCCCAATCGATTTCAGATCGACGGAAAAACTCGCATGCCAGTGCGGCTTGGCGTCGTGCGGATCACGGTTGCCGCCGTCGCGCTCAATCGTCATCGGCACGACGCCGGTTCCCTGCGCCGTCGCCACGGGAATTTCGAACATCAAGCGCGACGAATTGTCATTGCCGTGCGCGCCGCCGCTGGTTTGATCGCCGGGCAGCGAGACGATGTGCAACAAGGTCTGGCGCGCGATCGCCGAGACGGTTTGCCCGAGCAGTTGGAGCGCCTGCTCGCGCGGCGGTGTGCTGGCTGAGAGCGACGGCGCCGACGGCGCTTGGGGCACGTTCGGGCCGCCGCGATAAGGCGGCATTGGAACATTGGGGCGCGGCGATGCCGTTGCCGCTGCCGGATTCGGCGGCGCCGCGGCAGTCTTCTGATCCGATTCCCGATCGAACCAGTTTTTCAAAGTCTGGCGCAGCACAATGAGCGCTGCGCCGAGATCGGTGGCCGCGTTCTGCGGGGCAGTGCCGGTGACCGGAAGACTGGTAACGAGGCCGGAGCGCATCAGCGCAATCTTGACGTCGTTCGCATCGATGCCGTCGCCGGATGCAATATCGAGCCGCATGCCGAGCAATTGCTTGGCCGCATCGAGGACTGGAGCGGGAATCGCGGCGGCAGGCGTTGCGACCGCCGCCTCGAGATTGGAATAAAGCGTCGTGAGACTACCCTGCGCGGCTGCGGCATCGCGGACGATAATTGCGGCCGCGGACAACGCAGCCTGCATGAGCGGTGGCGGGGTGCGCGCGGGGGCGTCCGGCTGACCGCCCGTTTCAGCAACGCTTGCTGCGGATGAATTCGTGAAAGCCGACGCGGTGGAAATCGCTTTGCCGGAATTGGCGTCGACCTGCGCGCCGCCGGTCTCGCTCGATCTACCACCCTGTTGCGCCGCTCCTTGGCTCGACCCGTTTTGAACAGGCGTCACAACAAGCTCAGGCTGACGTGCCGTGCCTTGAACGGTAATCGCAACTTGAGTGCCGGGCGGCAACGGCGTGTCCGCGGTGACGTCGAGCAATCCGGCCGGTGTTTGCACGCGCAACGTCGCGTCATTGAAAAGCGCGATGACGGTGCCGCTTAGGATCTGGCCAAGCTGAAGCTGCACCTGCCCAGCCGGTGCGCTCGAAGCTCCAGGTGCGAGTTGCGGCGCGGCGATAGGAGTCATTGATTAGGGCTGCGTCGGAGCTTGGTTCCCGATCGACTTTACGGCCTGCGCGTAAAGGAGCTGTTAACCAAAGCCGGGTCGGCCTCTCGGCGATTATCGCGGCATCGTGAATTCTAAAAATGCGGTGATCCCTGATGCACGACGGGCTGCCGTGGCCGCCACGATAGCCGCCATGTAAGATGAAGCGAATGGTGCGGACGCCGCTTCCCCCGGCAAGACTTCGTAGCCGCGCACCGCCTGGCTGAATACTTGTCACGACGATATCCATCTCGCAGCCGCCGCTGCCGCAATAGATGCCCTCTGGGTGGCTAATCGGATTGGTGGCCCGTGTGGGCTCGGGCGTTCAAGACTATGGATTTGTCACGCTGGCGCAGGTCCCGGCGCTCTACTAACATTCGCGCCAATCATGAGGGGTGGGAACGCCGCATGCCGGGACGGGTCGAGGGCAAAGTCGCGCTGATCGTAGGGGCGGGCTGTATCGGGCCCGGCTGGGGCAACGGTCGCGCGGCAGCGGTGCTGTTCGCGCGCGAGGGCGCAAAGGTCTTCGCTGTCGACAAGGATGCCGACGCAATGACGGAGACGGTCGCGCGCGTCGGCAATGACGGCGAGATCGCCACCCATGTTTGCGACGTGCTCGATGACGCGCAGGTCCTCGCCATGACGGAGGCTTGCCGCAAGAAATTCGGGCGTATCGATGTCCTCCTCAACAATGTCGGCGGCTCGGCCGCCGGCGGCGCCGCGGAAATGTCCGAGGAGGTTTTCGACAAGCAGATCGACTACAATCTCAAGAGCGTGTTCCTGTCCTGCCGCCACGTGATTCCGGTCATGGCCGAGCAGGGCGGCGGCGCCATCGTCAACACGTCGTCGAGTTCCGGCGTGCGCTTTACCGGCTCGCCGCAGATCGGCTATGCCACGTCGAAGGCTGCGGTGATTCAGTTCTCGCGCGTGACCGCCGTGCAGTATGCCAGCAAGGGTATCCGCGTGAACACGGTGGTGCCGGGACAGATGCATACGCCGATGGTCGAAGCGCGGCTCGCCAAGCAGCGCGCCGGCGGCGACATCGAGGCCTTGCTCAAATCGCGCGTGGCGCGTATTCCGCTCGGCTTCATGGGCGACGGTCGCGACACCGCCAATGCCGTTCTGTTTCTCGCGTCCGACGAAGCCCGCTTCATCACCGGAACCGAAATCGTGGTCGACGGCGGCATGACCGTCCGCTGCGACTGATCATTACAAGGATAGCGTGCTCTAATGACCATCCGCGCCGACGATCTCACGCCGACCATCGCGCCTCCGGATCCCAATCCCAAGAAGCCGCGCATCACTTTGCCGCCGCTCGCTTGCGATTCGCATTTCCACGTCTTCGGGCCGCACAACAAGTTTCCCTATGCCGCGAACCGGCCGTTCACGCCGACCGATGCGCCCAAGGAAGATCTATTCCGCCTGCACAATTTCCTCGGCTTTCAGCGCGGCGTGTTCGTGCAATCGACCTGCCACGGCGGCGATCATGCGGCGTTGGTCGATCTGCTTGCGGCGGGCGAGGGGCGCTATCGCGGCGTCGCGCTCCTTGAACCGAAGATGCGGCAGGAAGAGGTTGACCGCCTGGACGACGCCGGCGTGCGTGGGGTGCGGCTGCATTTCTATTTTCCGCATCTCGGCGCGCCGCGGCCGCGCGAGGAAATGCTCAAGATGATCGAACTGGTCGAGCCGCACGGCTGGCATATCGCCATTCACTGCGGCGGCAACGGCATCGTCGAGCTCTACGAGTTCATCAGGTCGATCGATGCGCCGGTGGTCATCGACCACATCGCCCGCGTCGATGTCGGCGAAGGGCGCAACGGCAAGGCGTTTTCGACGCTGCGCCGTCTGCTTGACACCGGCAATGTCTGGGTCAAGCTGTCGGGCACCGACCGCATCACCAAGCAGCCTTATCCTTATGCCGACGCGGTGCCGTTTGCGCGCGATCTTGCCGCGCATGCGCCGGAACGCGTGGTGTGGGGCACCGACTGGCCGCATCCCAACCACAAGGCGATACCCAATGACGGCGAACTGGTCGATCTCATCGCCGAGATCGCGCCCGACGAGAAGACACGCCGCCTCATGCTGGTCGACAATCCGACAAAGCTGTTCGGATTCTAGCCCCCTGGCGAAGGGACTCCGATGACCAAGACGACGCTCGGCAAGCTTCCCGGCGAAGCCTTCGGCATGCTGGACCTTCCGGCGCTGCCGACGGACGTGCTCGACGGCTATCGCTGTTTGCCGGACCTCACCGGCATAGCGTCGGACGCGATGGATGCGCTCGGCATTGTCGGCGTCGTGCCGGCCACATTGCTCGCGCCGCGCGATCCGGCGGCGCGGCTAGTCGGGCGGGCGCTGACAGTGCGCAATGTCGCCGCCGCCGCGCCGGTCCCGGACAAGGTCAAAGCGGGCGTCTCAGGGCTCGGCGAAATCGAAGCGCATAATCTCGCCGAGCCGGGCGACGTGATCGTCCTGCAAGGCGTCGATCTTTGTTCCAACCTCGGCGGCATATCGGCGACCATCGGTCATCGGCAGGGCGAGCTTGGCGCCATCGTCGACGGCGGCGTGCGCGATGTCGATCATTCCCGCGGCATCGGCTACGCCATCTGGTCGAAGAGCGTCAGCCCGATCACCGGCAAGTGGCGTGTCGAGACCGTTGCCATCAATCAGCCAGTCACGATCTGCGGCATTCCGGTGAGCCCGGGCGATCTTGTGCTCGCGGACGAAACCGGCGTCTGTTTCATTCCGCGCGCGCGGGCGGCCGAAGTGCTGCACCGCGCGCAGCGCAACGCGGCGGCCGAGAAGCTGCGCGAGGAGAAGATCGCATCGGGCGCGCCGGTGCCTGAATTATTCGGCAAAGCGCGGTAGCGCCGTTAGTCCGTCATTCTCCCGTAATCCCGAGCTTCTTGATCGTCTCCGGCCATTGCGAGAAATCCTTCGCGAGCCGCGCCTCGAACGCCGCGTGGCCGAGCGCGCCGTGCATGCCGAGTTCGGCAAAGCGTTGCTTGACAGCCGGCGTCGCGAGGACCGCGATCAGCGCCTGTTCAAGCCTGTCGCGGATCTGCGGCGGGGTTCCGGCGGGCAAGAACGCGCCGTACCAGCTCTCCATCACCACGCTCGGCAAGCCGAGCTCTTTCGTCGTCGGCAGATCGGGCAACAGCGGCGTGCGTTCGGACGCGAACAGCGCGATCGGCGTCACCGTTCCGGCCTTCACCAGCGGCAAGAGAACCGGCAGATCGGCATTGAGCATATCGACGTGGCCGCCGAGGAGATCGTTGATTGCCGGCGCCGCACCGCGATAGGGCACGTGGGTGATTTTCACGTTGGCCGCGGCATTGAGCATTTCCACCGCGATGTTCATCGTCGTGCCAGGCCCCGCCGAGCCGTAGGTGAGCTTCTGCGCCTTGGCCTTTGCGATAAGGTCTTTCATAGTGTCGGCGCCGAGCTGGTGGTTCACCACCAGCAAAGATGGCATGGTGGCGACCATCATCACCGGCACGAAGGATTTCACCGGATCGTAGGTCGTCGGCGGTTTCAGGATCGGGCTCAGGACTTGCGATCCCATGCTGGCAAGCAGGATCGTGGTGCCGTCGGGCGTTGCATGCGCCACGAGTTCGGAGCCGATCGCGCCGCCGGCGCCGCCGCGATCTTCGACGATCACGTCGGCCTTTAGCTGTGCCGCGAGCTCGGGCGTGAGAATGCGCGCCAATTGATCGACCGGACCGCCGGCGGCGAACGGCACAACGATTTTGACGGTCTCGGCGAAGGCGGGGGTCGCGAGAAGTGCCGACGCAAGAAAGCACAAGCTCGCAAGCGAGCTTCGAAAGCGTTCCATCCCTATGCCCCTTTGGCGGCGGTTTTCGCCGCTCCTTATTGCGCCACGATGCCTTCAGGCGCGGTTTCGAGCTTAAACGCGGCGGCGAACAGCGCGCGCGTATAATCGGTTTTGGGATTGCGAAACAGTTCGGCGGCGTCGCCGCTCTCGACGACCAGGCCCTGCCGCATGACCAAAAGGCGGCTTGCCAGCGCCGCGACCACTCGCAGATCGTGCGAGATGAACAAATACGTGAGATTGTGCCGCTTCTGCAGGTCGCGCAAGAGATCGACCATCTGCGCCTGGATGATCATGTCGAGCGCGCTGGTGGGCTCGTCGAGCACGATGAAGCTCGGCTCCAAGACGACGGCGCGCGCGACCGCGATGCGCTGGCGCTGACCGCCGGAGAATTCGTGCGGAAAGCGAAAGCGCAAGTCGGGATTGAGACCGACGTCCTCGAGCGCCTTGGCGACACGCTCGTCGCGTTGCTTCTCCGTCATGCGCGGGTGATGGACTTTCAGGCCTTCCTTGATGATGTCGGCGACCGACATGCGCGGCGACAGCGAACCATAAGGATCCTGAAATACGATCTGCATGTTGCGCCGGTACGGGCGCATTTCCTTGAACGTCAGGCCCTGCAGGTTGTTGCCCATGAAGGCGATCGTGCCTTCCGAGGAAATCAGCCGCAGGATCGCGCGCCCGAGCGTCGACTTGCCGGAGCCGGATTCGCCGACGACGCCGAGCGTCTCGCCCTGGCGCAGCGAGATGGTCAGCCCGTCGCAGGCTTTGACGTGGCCGACGGTCTTGCGCATCAAGCCGCGCAGGATCGGAAACCAGACTTTGAGATGCCCCGTATCCAAAACCACCGGCGCATTCGGCTGCGGCGGCGCCGGATCGGGCTTCGGCTCGGCGGCGAGCAGCGCCTTCGTATAGGGATGCTGCGGCGAGGTAAACACTTGCTCGACGGCGCCGGCCTCGACGATCTTGCCATCCTTCATCACGCAGACTCTTTGCGCGATTTTCCGCACGATGCCGAGATCGTGGGTGATGAACAGAAGCGACATGTTAAGCCGCTTCTGGATGTCTTTCAGAAGCGCGATGATCTGGGCTTGCACCGTGACATCGAGCGCGGTCGTCGGCTCGTCGGCGATGAGCAGATCTGGCTCGTTGGCGAGCGCCATCGCGATCATCACGCGCTGGCGCTGGCCGCCGGAGAGCTGGTGCGGGTAACTTTTGAGCCGGGTTTCCGGATCGGGAATACCGACCTGGGTCAGCACTTCAAGCGTGCGTGCGCGCGCCGCGGCGCCAGTCAGGCCGCGATGCAGCAGCAGGATTTCGCCGATCTGCTTTTCGATCGTGTGCAGCGGATTGAGCGAGGTCATCGGCTCCTGGAAGACGATGGTAATGTCGTCGCCGCGCACTTGGCGTATCTGCTTTTCGGAATATTTCAGAATGTCCTTGCCGTGGAACTCGACACTGCCGGACGGGTGATGCGCCGTCGGGTAGGGCAGGAGTTTCAGGATCGAGAGCGCCGTCACCGACTTGCCGGAGCCGGATTCGCCGACCAGCGCCAGGCACTCGCCCTTGACGATGTTGAAGGAAACACGATCGACCGCGAGCGTCTCGCGCCCGCCGGAGCGGAAGGCGACCGACAGGTCCTTGACGGAGAGGCAGAGATCTTCGCTCATGCGAGTGCGCGGGCCAATTTAGAGAGGCTGGCTTCGTTCGGCCTTAAGATTTCCATTCCAACGTCGACTTTTAAACTTTCATCGGAAGATAAAAACATTCGGCACCGGGACCGCGTCGCTGTAACGACATGAATGGCATCAGGAAGCTTCACAGTGGTTGTTTTTCCGTCAGGTAGGGTTTTTTGGCTAACTCTTCGGTAGTCGGCTGTGTCGATCAGAATATCTCTTGTAACGGGCTGGAGTAGGAAAGTTCTGCTCCAGATAAGGAGGTTAAAATAGGCGCGGCGTGCGTCCGGTCGCGCCTTTGGCAAAACTTCGGCCAAAGTCAACTCGCTAGTCGTTGCAACGCCAGGCCTTTGGGTTAACAAGGCAAAAAACGGACGAACTCGTCTGGCCGCTTCCTCCTCGCCATCAATCAGGTAGATAAAAGGATTGGCATCGATATAGATGATCGGAACACTCGCGTCGTCGTTGGTCATTCCCACTCATCTCGCTGACGGCGAATGTCCGCATCTATCTCCTTCTTGGTGCGGAATGGCGGCCGCCGCAACGCCCAGATTTCATCGAGCGATAGGACGTGCTGAGGCCGCTGCTCCTCCACTTCAATCGTCACAGTGACCTGAGCATTAGGATTGCCGCTCGGCCGTAAGTCTTCCGGCAACTGGGCCGCAGGGTAATGCTCACGCACGATTTTGTTCATGGCGTTGTTCCTATGAGCACTCTAACATTATTTCATGTAAACGTCTTCCGCGGATCGAAGGCGTCGCGCACCGCTTCGCCGATGAAGATCAACAGCGACAGCATCAGCGCGACGGTGAAGAAGCCGGTGAGGCCGAGCCAGGGCGCCTGCACATTGGCCTTGGCCTGCGACAGCAGTTCGCCGAGCGACGGCGAGCCGGGCGGCAGGCCGAAGCCGAGGAAGTCGAGCGCGGTCAGCGTCATGACCGACGACGACATGATGAACGGCAGAAACGTCATCGTTGCCACCATGGCGTTCGGCAGCAGATGGCGGAACATGATGACTTTGTTGGATACGCCGAGCGCGCGGGCGGCCTGGATATATTCGAAATTGCGGCCGCGCAGAAATTCGGCGCGCACGAGGCTGACGAGCCGCACCCAGGAAAACAGCAGCAGGATGCCGAGGAGAACGAAGAAGCCCGGCACCAGCACGGACGAGATGATGAGGAGCAGATAAAGCTCCGGCACCGAAGTCCAGATTTCGATGAAGCGCTGGAACAGCAAATCCGTCCAGCCGCCGAAATAGCCCTGCACCGCGCCGGCCGCGATGCCGATCACCGACGACACGATCGTCAGCACCAGGCCGAACAGAACCGAGATGCGGAAACCGTAAATCAGGCGCGCCAAGACATCGCGGCCCTGGTCGTCGGTGCCGAGCCAATTCATCTCCAGCGCGCCGCATTGGGCGTAGCCGTTCTTCGCTGCGAAATCGCAATCGTTCTTGTTCAACAGCCAGGTCGGCTTCGACGGAAATGCCGATGGCGGCCGGTCACTGATGGTCTTGTAGGAGAAATGGATCGGCGGCCAGATCTCGATGGCGTTGTGCGCTGTCAGGAATTTTTGCGTGTAAGGGTCGCGGTAATCGGCCGCGGTGCCGAGATCGTCGCCGAATTCGGTGTCCGGATAGGTGAAGATGATCGGGAAATAGCTCTTGCCGTCGTAATGGATGAAGATGGGCTTATCGTTGGCGATGAATTCGGCAAACAAGGTCACGAAGAACAAGACGAGAAAGAGCCACAGCGCCCAGTAGCCGCGCTTGTTCGCTTTGAAATTTCCCCAGCGCCGGGCATTGAGCGGCGAAAGCTCGAAGTTGCGCGGCAGCCATGCGAGGCCGAGCGGACCGGTCGGCTCGAGATCCGGCGTGAACGTTGAGCCTGAGGTTTTGTTGGTGCCGTCGGGGGGCGTATTTGGAGGCGTTTTGGCGTCCACCTCACACCTCCCGCGTCTCGAAATCGATGCGGGGATCAATCCAGGTATAGGTGAGGTCGGAAATCAGATTAACGACCAATCCAACAAGCGCGAAAATATAGAGATTGGCGAACACGACCGGATAGTCGCGATTGAGCACGCTCTCGAAGCTCAAGAGCCCAAGCCCGTCGAGCGAGAAGATCGTCTCGATCAGAAGCGCGCCAGCGAAGAAGGCGGACACGAATGCCGCCGGAAAACCGGCGATGACGATGAGCATGGCGTTGCGAAAAATATGCCCGTACAGCACCTGCCGCTCGGAGCAGCCTTTAGCGCGTGCCGTGAGCACATATTGCTTGCGCAGCTCCTCGAGGAACGAGTTCTTGGTGAGCAGCGTCATGGTGGCGAAGGAGGCAAGCCCCATCGAAATGATGGGCAGCGTCAGGTGCCAGAAGTAATCGTAAATCTTGTGATACCAGGTGAATTGCGACCAGCCGTCCGACACCAGCCCGCGCAGCGGAAATATCTGAAAGAACGAGCCGCCCGCGAACAGCACGATGAGCAAGATCGCAAACAAGAATCCGGGAATGGCATAGCCGATGATGATGACGCCCGACGTCCAAACATCGAACTGCGATCCGTCGCGCACGGCCTTGCGGATGCCGAGCGGGATCGAGATCAGATAGCTCAGAAGCGTCATCCAGATGCCGAGCGAGATCGAGACCGGCAGCTTCTCCTTGATGAGCTGGACGACGCTGACGTCGCGGAAATAGCTCTTGCCGAAATCGAAGCGCGCATAGTTCCATAGCATGATGAAAAAGCGCTCATAGGCCGGCTTGTCGAAGCCGAACTGCTTTTCCAGGCTCTTGATGAATTCGGGATCGAGGCCCTGCGCGCCGCGATATTTCGAATTGACGTCGAGCTGCGCGCTGCCGCTGGCTCCTTGCGAACCGAAATCGCCGCCCGCTGACCCGGAGATGCGCGAGGTCGCGCCGGTATCATGGCCGGAGAGCTGCGCGATGACACGTTCCACCGGGCCGCCCGGGGCGAACTGAATGACGGTGAATGAAACCAGCATGATCCCGAAAATGGTGGGAATCATGAGCAGGAGGCGGCGGACGATATAAGCGGTCATTCTGGATAGGGCCCGTTCTTCTCGCGGCTTGCCGGGCGGCAGGGATGGCGCCGATACAGTTTAGCAGTCTTGGTGACGCTTTTGCGTCGTTTGGCGTGCCTCCCCCAAAGGCCTTGCCTCAAGAGATTGGCACAGGTCAATGGGAACAATCCAATTCTCTGTTTTAACCCGCCCGCCCGATTTTGGCTGCCTTTTGCGGGTCATACCACCACGTGTCGGGGATGCCGCGAAAATAGCGGGGTTGCGCCGGCGGGCGGTCGAACACGTCCCAATAGGCGATCCAATGCGACGCCTTGTACCAGTTCGAAATCCAGTAGCGGCCGGCCCGGATCACCCGGTCGAGCGCGCGGCAGGCGGTGACCAGCGCCGGCCGTGAATTGGCGGCGACGATGGCGTCGATCAGCGCGTCGACCGCCGGATCGGCGATGCCGGCAAGATTGTTCGAGCCTTTCAGCGCCGCCGCCTGCGAGGAAAAGAACGAGCGCAGTGAATCGCCGGGCGTCGAGGAGAAATTGAACCGGTCGATGGTGATGTCGAAATCGAAGGCGTCGCGCCGCGCGCGATATTGCACCGGATCGACGATGCGCAGCGTGGCGTCGATGCCGAGGGCGCCGAGATTCCTGATGAACGGCATGTGGTGCGGCTCGAAGGACGGCTCGTCGATCAGGAACTCGATGGCGATGGGCTGGCCGTTCGGCAACACGCGCTTGCCGTCGCGGATGACACAGCCCGAGTCCTGCAAAAGCCGCGCCGCCTTGCGCAATAGCGTGCGGTCCTGGCCGGAGCCGTCGGAGACCGGCGGCATATAGGGCTCGCCGAAGACTTCCTCGGGCAAGCGGGCGCGGAACGGTTCGAGGAGCGCTATTTCATCGGCGCTCGGCAAGCCTCGCGCCATCATCTCCGAATTCTGGAATACCGAGACGGTACGCTCGTAGGAGCCGTACATGATATTCTTGTTGGTCCATTCGAAATCGAACGCGTTGTCGAGCGCCTCGCGCAGCCGCGGCTCGGCGAATTGCGGCCGCCGCGTATTGATGAACCAGCCTTGCGCGCCCGAAGGCGTATCGTCGGGCAGCGTGTCTTGCTTGACGCGGCCGTCCTTGAGCGCCGGGAAATCGTAGCGCGTCGCCCAGGTGCGCGAGGTGAACTCCTCGCGGAACAGATAATTCCCGGCCGTGAAGCCTTCAAAGCCGACATCGCGGTCGCGATAATATTCAAAGCGCACGACGTCAAAATTGTTTTGGCCGCGCGCGACCGGCAAATCGGCGCCCCACCAATCCTTGACGCGATCGTATTCGATATTGCGCCCCGGTTCGAAGCGGCCGACCTTGTAGGCTCCCGAGCCGAGCGGAATGTCGAGCGTGGATTCGTCGAAGTTCTTGGTTGCGTAATATGCGCGCGAGAAGATCGGCAAGCCGGCGACAAACAGCGGCACGTCGCGGGCGCGCTTGGGAGAGAATATTGCGGTGACGGTCGTGTCGTCATCGGCCTTGGCGCCGATGAAATCGCGCAGCGACTGGCTGATGATCGGGTGGCCCTTCGCTTTGAGGATGTTGAGCGAGAAGGCGACATCCTGCGCGGTGAGCGGCGAGCCGTCGTGGAATTTGGCTTGCGGCCGCACCACGAATTGATAGGTGAGGCCGTCCGCCGAGCGCCGCACCTTCGCCGCCGCGAGCCCATACATGGCGTCCGGTTCGTCACCCGAGCGCGCCATCAAGGTCGCAAACGTCAGCTCCATGCCCTGGGCCGCGTCGCCCTTGAGGATGAAACTGTTGAGCGAATTGAAGGTGAGAAAATTCTGGTTGTAGGCGCGGTCCGGACCGATCTGTGAAAAACTGCCGCCCTTCGCCGCATTCGGATCGACATAGCGAAAGTGCGGGAAGTCGGCCGGGTAGGCGAGATCGCCGAATGCCGACATGCCGTGCGATTCGGCCAGGTCGCCGGCATGCGCAGGGCGAAATCCAGGCGCAATCGCAGAGGCCGCAACGCCGGCGGTCAGTGAGAGTACTCGCCGGCGCGTGAGATGGCTCATGCCGCGTCATTCCGGGGCGGCCCGTCAGGGCCGAACCCGGAATCCACAACCACAGAAAGTGCAATCATTGTGAGGCCGGTGGTTATGGATTCCGGATAGCCGAGGAGCTTGTCATTGGGCCGGCCAGAAGGCCGGACCCGTTGGACGGCTTCCGGAATGACAACTAACCGGTCTTTGCGGCTTTTTCGGCGTCCCACCACCATACGGTTGGAAATGCCGCGGCACCGTATTTGGGCATCATGTCCGGATGGCCGAAACGGTCCCAGCGCGCCGTGCGCGCGAACGGGTAGGTCCATTGCGGCACGACATAGAAATTCCACAGCAGGATACGGTCGAGCGCCTTAACGGCGGTTTCGAGATCAGCGCGGTTCTTGGCAAAAATCACCTGATCGATCATGGCATCGACCGCAGGATTTTTGATTCCGCCCAAATTCTCCGAGCCAGATTGATCGGCCGCCTGCGAGCCCCAAAAACCCCGCTGCTCGTTGCCGGGCGACAGCGATTCGACCCAACCATAGGTAGTGATGTCGAAGTCCCAACTGCGGAGACGGTTTATGAATTGCGCGGGATCGACCGTGCGCACAGTCACGGTCATGCCGAGGCGCTCGAGCGAAGGTTTGTAAAATAGATAAACCCGCTCGAAGGTCGGATCGTCGGCGAGAAGCTCGATCGTGTAAGGTTCGCCGGTCTTGGCATTGACCAATTGTTGATCGCGTAACTCGTAACCGGCTGCCCGAAGCAGCCGTATGGCTTCACGCAGATTGTTGCGCACCAATTCAGGCGTGCCGCTGTTCGGGTTCGTATATGGTTTCTTGAACAGTTCCGGCGGCACTTTGTCGCGTACAGTCTGCAAAAGCTCGAGCTCGCGCCCTGTCGGCAGGCCGGTGGCCGCAAGTTCGGTGCCTTCGAAATAGCTGGCGATGCGCTTGTACTGGCCGAAAAAGATCTCCTTGTTCATCTCCTCGTAATCAAGAGCGTAATTGAACGCCAGCCGCACCCGCGGATCCTGAAATTTTTCGCGGCGGAGATTGAAGACGAAAGCCTGCATGACGCCTTGGTTGCGGATCGGAAATTCCTCTTTGATAACGCGCTTGTCGGTGACCCCCGGGAAATCGTAGGCAGTCGCCCAATTCTTGGCGATGTTCTCATTGCGCCAATCGACTGCATCTGCTTTGAAGGCTTCGAGCGCGACGGTGGTGTCGCGGAAATAGATGAACTGCAGCTGATCGAAATTGTTCATGCCAACACTGACGTTGAGGTCTCTGCCCCAATAGTCCTTGACGCGCTCATAGGTAATGTCGCGGCCCGGCGTGAAGTCCTTGATGCGATAGGGGCCGCTTCCCAGCGGCGGCTCGAGTGTCGTTGCTGCGATGTCGCGTGGCTTGCCGTCTTTGTCGGTGCCTTGCCACCAGGCTTTCGGCAGCACGGTGAGCTGACCGACGATTTGCGGCAGTTCGCGATTGCCGGGCGCGTCGAAGGTGAAGGTGACTTCACGCTCGCCAGTCTTCTCGGCCTTAGCGACATGGCGATAATAGGCCATCGACGTCGGACTGTTCTTTTTCCACACATCGAAGGAGAAAACGACGTCGTCCGGCGTCAGCGGCGTGCCATCGTGCCATTTCGCTTCCGGTCGCAAACGATACGTGACCCAGGAAAAGTCGGCTGGGAAGCGCAACGCATCGGCGAGAAGACCATATTCGCTCGAGACTTCATCGAGCGAGGCCACGGCCAGCGTGTTGTAGAGGATGCTATTGCTCAGCGCGGCGAGCTTGCCTTTGACGTCGGCGATGACCGGGTTGAAATTATCGAATGTGCCGAGCGCGACCTGCCGCACCGTGCCGCCCTTGGGCGCATGGGCATTGACGTAGTCGAATTGCTTAAAGTCCGGTGGATATTTCAGGTCGCCGAACTCCGAGGTGCCGTGCCGCCAGACTTTGTCTTGGGTAGGAGCGGGCGCAGGGGAAGGTGCAGGCGCTTGCGCCAGCGCCGGGCTGATCCAGGCGGGCAAGGGAAGCCCGCATGCGGCCAGCGCGAGCAATGCGGACTTCAGTAGGGATCGGCGGTTCACCTGGCCCTCCAATAGCGTTCGCGATGAAGATTAATGCACGAAGGAAGCGTAATGACGATTATTGAGCGGTCGATGACGTCATTATCAGCATTTCGGATTTTCGCGCCAGCGTGCCGGTGTGCGGCGCAACGAAACCGGCGCCGCTACAACCGGCCGGGGAACCTTCGGAAACTCTCTTGGACAGGACACGGGCGCTTACTTTGCCGGCGCGGCGGAGCCTTGGTTAGAGCCTTGGTCCTTGTTAGAGCCTTGGTCCTTCGGCAGTGGCACCGGACTGGCAGACAGCGAGTCGAGATAAGCGATCACGTCGGCGCGCTGCTTCTCGTTCGACAAGCCGGCAAATGTCATGGCGGTGCCCGGAACATCGGCGCTCGGCTTCGACAGCCACTTGTTGAGTTCGTCGAAGGTCCACGTGCCGCCCTTCGCCTTCAACGGCGCGGAGTAGTTGAAGCCTGCAACGGACGCGATCGGGCGTCCGACGACGCCGTACAGGTCCGGACCGACCTTGGCGCCCTGGCCCTCCTGGAAGTTGTGGCAGGCCTGGCATTGCCTGGCGACGTTAGCGCCACGATCGGCCGAGGCCGTGGCCAAAAGCGTCGCGATCGGTGTTGCGACCGCGGCGGCCGGCGCCGCTCCGCCCGAGGGCTCCGCCTTCACCTCGATGACATACCCCGGCTTAGCCGGCGTCTCCGGCGTGAAGATCGCACCGGACGCGATGTGCGTCGCGACGAGCACCAGGCAGGTGCCGAGCAGGGCCCCGAGAATCTTGTTGATTTCGAAGGAATTCATCGCTGAATGGCTCCGCAGCGGAAGGCAGGCGGCGCACAATTAGCCGGTTTGCTGCGGTTCTTGCAACCCGAATAAGCACGATTTCGGTGCGGTAGACGCGATGGCTGATGTTCTTGTTCTCATTCCAGCCCGCATGGCCGCAACCAGGCTTCCGGGCAAGCCGCTTGCCGACATCGCCGGAGAGCCGATGATCGTGCATGTTCTGCGCCGCGCGCAGGAGGCCGAACTCGGGCCGGTGGTCGTAGCAACCGACTCGGCGGAGATCGCGGCCGTTGTGGATAAAGCCGGCGGCCGCGCGGTGATGACGCGCGCCGACCATGCCTCAGGCTCTGACCGCATTTTCGAGGCGCTCGGCAAAGTGGATGCGGACGGCAAGGCGAAATTTATCGTCAATCTGCAGGGCGATCTGCCGACGCTCGATCCGAAAAGTGTTGCGGCGGTGCTGCGCCCGCTCGCCGACGACAAAGTCGACATCGCGACGCTCGCTGCCGAGATCAAAGTGGCGAAGGAGCGCACCGATCCCAACGTCGTCAAAGTGGTGGGCACGCCGGCCGGGCCGGGGCGGTTGCGCGCGCTCTATTTCACCCGCGCCACCGCGCCCTCGGGCGAGGGGCCGCTCTATCATCACATCGGGCTTTACGCCTATCGCCGCGCGGCGCTCGAACGCTTCGTCAAGCTTGCGCCATCGCCGCTCGAGCGGCGCGAGAAGCTCGAGCAATTGCGGGCGCTAGAAGCCGGCATGCGCATTGACGTCGAGATCGTGGACACGGTCCCGCTCGGCGTCGATTCGCCGGAGGATTTGGAAAAAGCCCGTAACCTACTGACGAACAGCCGAAATAAGGCGTAGAGTGACAAAGCGAAGAAAATGAGCAAACGCAAGAAGATCGCATTTCAGGGTGAGCCGGGGGCGAATTCGCACATCGCCTGCAATCTCGCTTACCGCAATTACGAACCGCTGCCGTGCCCGACCTTCGAGGACGCCTTCGCCGCGGTCCGCACCGGGCGCGCGGCGCTCGCCATGATCCCGATCGACAATTCGGTGGCCGGCCGGGTCGCCGACATCCATCATCTGATGCCGGCGTCGAAGCTGCATATCGTGGGCGAATGGTTTCTGCCGGTGCAGCATCAGCTCATGGCGCCGAAAAAGGCGACCTTGAAGACGATCAAGACGGTCGAAAGCCACGTCCACGCGCTCGGGCAATGCCGCAACATCATCCGCGCATTGCACATCAAGCCGGTGGTCTCGGCCGATACGGCGGGCGCGGCGCGGGAAGTCGCGGAGGCGGGCGACGTCACGCGCGCGGCGCTGGCGACAAAGCTCGCGGCAAAAATCTACGGGCTTCGCATCCTGAAAAAAGACGTCGCCGACGCCAAGCACAACGCGACGCGCTTTGTCGTGCTGGCGCGCGAGGCGAAATGGGCAAGCCGCAAGGAAAAGCGGGTGATGACGACTTTCGTGTTCCAGGTGCGCAATATTCCCGCGGCCCTCTACAAGGCGCTCGGCGGCTTCGCCACCAACGGCATCAACATGACCAAGCTCGAAAGCTACATGGTCGACGGCAGTTTCACCGCGACGCAGTTCTACGCCGACGTGGAAGGCCATCCGAAAAACCGTGCGCTCGAACTGGCGCTCGAAGAGCTGGAATTCGTTTCGCAGCCGAAGACGCTGAAGATTCTCGGCGTCTATCCGACGCACCGGTCCCGGGAAAAGTTCGTGAATCAATAGGGAATAAAGGCGATGGCCAACGAAGAAGCAGCAAAGGTCCGGCGGACGCTGCAATTGCGTTTCACGCTGCCGACAGCGGATTCAAGTCAGTTCGCCGCCATGATCAAGGCGGCGGCGCCGTTCTATCAGATGTTCGGCAAGGCCGAGGTTCGCCTGCTGCAAAACGTCGATGATCCGGCAAAATTCGTCCAGATCATCGACTACGAAGCAGTCGAGGACTGGGAGCTCAACCGCCAGCGCATCGCCAGCGATCCGCGGATGCAGGTTTATTTGCAAACATGGCGCACGATGTTTCCCGGCGCGCTGGAGATCGACGTGTTTCAGGAAGTTTAGGTCTGGAGCTAGATCGTCTGGTTATATTCGCCGACTTCTTTGTGCGTGCGCAGCACGGCGTCGACCGATTTGAACATGTCGCGCATGCGCGCTTCCGACACCGGGCTTTCGACGACCACGACCAGTTCCGGCTTGTTGGATGAGGCGCGGACGAGGCCCCAGGTGCCGTCCTCGACAGTCACGCGCACGCCGTTGACGGTGACGAGATCGCGGATCGCCTGGCCGGCCACCTTGCTGCCCTTTTTCTGCTCGTCCGCGAAATGCTTCACCACCGCGTCGACCACGCCGTATTTCTCTTCGTCGGCGCAATGCGGCGACATCGTCGGCGACGACCAGGTTTTCGGCAATGCGTTCTTCAAGTCGGCCATGCTCTTTCCCGGGTTGCGGTCGAGCATGTCGCAGACGGCGAAAGCGAAGATCAGCCCGTCGTCATAGCCGCGGCCGAACGGCTTGTTGAAGAAGAAGTGGCCGGATTTCTCGAACCCGGCGAGAGCGCCGATCTCGTTGACGCGGCGCTTCATGTAGGAGTGCCCGGTTTTCCAATAGTCGGTCTTGGCGCCGTTCTTGATCAGCATCGGATCGGTCATGAACAGGCCGGTCGATTTCACGTCGGCGACGAACAGCGCGTTCTTGTGCTTGCTTGAAATATCGCGCGCGAGCATGACGCCGACCTTGTCGGCGAAGATTTCGTCACCGGTGTTGTCGACCACGCCGCAACGGTCGCCGTCGCCGTCGAAGCCTAAGCCGACATCGGCCTTGTTCGCCAGCACGGCATCGCGCATGGCGTGCAGCATCTTCATGTCTTCGGTATTCGGATTGTAGTTCGGGAAGGTGTGATCGAGCTCGCAATCGAGCGGCACCACTTCGCAGCCGATCTTTTCCAGAACCTGCGGCGCGAACGCGCCGGCGGTGCCGTTGCCGCAGGCGCACACGACCTTCAGATGCCGCGTGAGTTTCGGCCGCTTGGTGAGATCGGCAATGTAGCGCGCCGGAAAATTCTCGACAAATTCATAAGCGCCGCCGGCCGGCTGTTTGAACAGTCCGCCGAGCACGATGTCCTTGAGCCGCGTCATCTCGTCGGGACCGAATGTCAGCGGCCGGTTGGTGCCCATCTTCACGCCGGTCCAGCCGTTATCGTTGTGCGAGGCCGTGACCATGGCGACGCACGGCACATCGAGATCGAACTGCGCGAAATAGGCCATTGGCGTCACCGCAAGCCCGATGTCGTAGACCTTGCAGCCGGCGGCGATGAGGCCATTCACCAGCGCCATTTTGATCGATGCCGAATAGGAGCGGAAATCGTGGCCGGTAACGATGTGCGGCTTGACCCTGAGCTCGTGAATGAGCGTGCCGAGCCCCAGGCCGAGCGCCTCGACGCCCATCAGATTGATTTCGCTGCCGAACAGCCAGCGCGCGTCGTATTCGCGAAAGCCGGTGGCTTTCACCATCGGCTCGGATTCATAGGCATAGGTATTCGGCTTCAGCGAGGCTTTGGGCTTGGGAAACATTGAAAAATCGGTCCAAATCGGAGGAGGCGGTCAGCAATGACGCAGCAGCAATAGCGTAAACGGTGGCGCGCGGGAATGGTTGCGTGAAGGGGCGAAATCGCGAATGGCGAATAGGGATTTCTTCTCTCCCCTATTCGCTATTCGCTACTCACCATTCGCTATTGCTGCAGAACGAGCTTGCCGCCGGAATATTCATATCGATGCAGCCGCGACAAGAATGCCATACCGAGCAGATTGTCGCTCAACGCTTCTTCCGGCAGCACGATCGCGGAAACATCGCGCACGGTGATGCCGCCGATATCGACCATGTCGAGATTGACCGGCGCCGCGTGAACCGTGCCGTTCGCGGTCCGCACGGCCATTGTATATTCGCTCTCGGCCGGATGAATGCCGAGCGTCGCCGCGTCGCGCGCGGTCAGCGCGATCACCGACGCACCGGTGTCGACCAGGAAATCCATGCGCCGGCTGTCGACCCGGGCTTCGACGCGGAAATGGCCTTGACTGTCCGGCGCGACAACGACCGAGCGTGAATCCGAGGGCGCTGCCTGCGGCGGCGCATCGATACGCGCGGCCATCATCGGCGGCGCGGCGTTGACGCCCGGCCGCTGTGTCATATAGCGCGGAACGAGGACGGCAGCGGCAAGCGCTATCGCGGCAACGGCGAGAAACGATCGCATGGCTTCGCATCCGGTTTTCGACGCCATCTCATCATGCAGCGGCGAACAAGGCGCTAATTCCGCATCGTGCGGCGCCGGATTTGGGTGGCGATGGTAAGCGCGCTCTAAAGGGATTCCCTAAAATTTTCGCGGCTTGGCGCGACGCGTCGCAGGCGCCGTGATCGGATCGTCGGGCCACGGATGCCTTGGATAACGCCCGCGCATCTCGGTGCGGACGGCGGCGTAGCTGCCGCGCCAGAAGCCCGGCAGGTCGCGCGTCGTCTGCACCGGACGGTGCGCCGGCGACAGCAATTCGATCAGCAATGGAATCCGCCCGCCGGCGACCGCCGGATGGCGGTCGAGGCCGAACAGTTCCTGCACGCGGATCGCGATTTTCGGCCCGCCTTCGGCTTCATAATCGATCGGCACCTGCGATCCGGTCGGCGCTTCAAAATGGGTCGGCGCCTCGGCATCGAGCCGCCGCTTGAGCGGCCACGGCAAAAGCTCGCCCAGCGCCGCTCCAAATTCATCCGGCGCGATTTGACCGAGTGCGGTTTTGCCGGCGAGCAACGGCGCAAGCCACTCGCGCGCGTTTTGCGAAAGCGCCGCGTTGGACAAATCCGGCCACTCGGATTCTTCGCTCCTTTGGCCTTCGCTCGCGCGCAAGAACATGACGCGGTCGCGCCATTGCTGGATCGCTTTGGTCCAGGGCAGGCGATCGATCCCGGCGCTTGCGATTTTTTCCGCGAGCAGTTTGGCGGTGTCGTCGTTCGGCTCTACTTGGATCGGCTGCTCGGCAAGCGCGATGGCGCCGAGCTTGCGGCTTCTGCGTCCGCGCAAGCTTCCACTCGCGGCGTCGAAGGTGATTTCATCGCGCGTTTCGATCCGGCCGGCGAAACGCGTCTCGATTTCGGCCAATGTGATCGCCGCCGCCGAGAGGATGCGGCCTTGTGCCGCCGTGCCGGTGAGCTCAGCCACCGCGAGGAATGGTTCGCGCGCCAGTGGCGACGCGCGGTCGATATTGGCGCCGCGGCCATTCACTAGCAAAAACGCACCCGATCCGCCGCCACGATTCTTGGCGATGCGTTCGGGATAGGCGAGGGCGAGCAGCGCGCCGACACTAGTTTCCCCTTCCCCTTTGGGGGAGGGGTTAGGGGGTGGGGTCCAATCATGTCGATGCGGGAAAAACTGGCGCTACTGGAACAGCGGGCTGCGGAGGCTGAGCAGGGCGGCGGCGCGGAGCGGCTCGAAGCTCAGCACGCCAAGGGTAAACTGTCCGCACGCGAGCGCATCGATGTCCTCGTGGATCCAGGAAGCTTCGTCGAGCTTGATCGGTTCGTAGTGCACCGCGCGACTGACTTCGGGCTGGACAGTCAGCGGATTTACGGCGACGGCGTCGTCACCGGCCACGGTCGCATAGACGGCCGCACTGTCTACGTCTTCTCGCAGGACTTCACGGTTTTCGGCGGCTCGCTGTCAGAGTCATTCGCCGAGAAGATCTGCAAGGTGATGGACCTCGCCATGCGGAACGGTGCTCCGGTGATTGGCCTCAACGACTCCGGTGGCGCCCGCATTCAAGAAGGCGTCGTATCGCTTGGTGGTTACGCAGAGATCTTTCTACGCAACACGCTCGCGTCCGGCGTCATTCCACAGATCTCCGCCGTCCTGGGCCCGTGTGCTGGCGGCGCGGTCTATTCGCCCGCCATCACCGATTTCATCTACATGGTGCGCGGAACCTCGTACATGTTCGTCACCGGGCCCAACGTCGTGAAGACGGTGACGCACGAAGATGTCACGATGGAGGAGTTGGGTGGCGCCGACACGCATGCCACCACGTCAGGCGTGTCGCACTTCACGTTCGACGACGAGGTCGCGTGCCTTGGCGCGATCCGAAAGCTGTTCACGTTCATCCCGTCTAACAATCTCGACGACCCGCCGCGTGGATCGAGCCAGGACCCGAGCGATCGGCGTGACGATGCGCTGCTCGACATCGTGCCAGACTCCGAAACCAAGCCTTACGACATGCATCAGGTCATCCGCTTGGTCGTGGATGACGGAGCGTTTTACGAGGTGCAGCGCGACTACGCGCCAAACATTGTCGTAGGTTTCGCGCACTTGGGCGCGTTCAGTGTCGGCATTGTCGCCAATCAGCCGGCGGTACTCGCCGGGGTACTCGACATCCCCGCATCGCGCAAGGCGGCAAGGTTCATCCGCTTCTGCGACGCGTTCAACATTCCGCTCGTGACGTTCGAGGACGTACCGGGCTTTCTGCCCGGCGTCGGCCAGGAGCACGGCGGGATCATCAAAGAGGGCGCGAAGCTGTTGTACGCCTACTGCGAGGCGACTGTGCCCAAGCTCACGGTCATCACGCGCAAGGCATATGGTGGGGCGTATGACGTGATGTCGTCGAAGCACATCCGCGGCGACTTCAATGTTGCCTGGCCTACGGCGGAGCTGGCCGTAATGGGGCCTAAAGGCGCGGTGGAGATCCTGTTTCGCAAGGAGATCGCGGAGGCAGCCAACCCGACACAAGCGACCGAGATCAAGATCGCGGACTACCGCGAAAAGTTCGCGCACCCATACATCGCGGCTGGTCGTGGCTACCTGGACGACATCATCGATCCGCGCGACACTCGCTGGCGGCTGATCGAAGCGCTGCGCACTCTCGCTTCAAAGCGGGATCGCAATCCGCGCAAGAAGCACGGGAATATTCCTTTGTGATTTTACTGCCCTCCTCTCCCCGTAGCTCCCTCGCCTCCCTGCGG
>Ga0207416_1000416_pt1 | contig 75594 bp, 72 predicted proteins | sample PaiPotPPM11metaG_FD_184107 | JGI IMG/M metagenome (GOLD analysis project Ga0207416, IMG submission 184107) | Iron sulfur acid spring bacterial and archeal communities from Banff, Canada, to study Microbial Dark Matter (Phase II) - Paint Pots PPM... ... | reverse complement strand
CCCCTGGTCGCCGTCGAGCAGCCGCAGCAGGGCCTCGACGTGCGCCGCCCGCGTCGCCGCCTCTTCCCCCGCCAGCGCCAGCTGCTCCAGGGCGAACTCCCGCAGCGTCGCCAGCATCCTGAAGCGCGGCTCGCCCTCGGACTCCTCTTGCTGTACCAGGCTCTGTCGCACCAGCGCGTCCAGCCCCTCCAGCACGTCGACATCCAGCGGCCCCGCCGCCGTCGCCAACTGCTCCACGCTCTCCAGCGTCCCACCCCCAGCAAACACCCCCAGCCGCCGGAACAGCGCCTGCTCGTCCGCACTCAGCAACTCGTAGCTCCAGGCGATCGCCCCGCGCAAGGTGCGCTGGCGCGCCGGCAGGTCCGCCGCCCCGCTGGTCAGCACTCCCAGCCGGTGCGTCAGGCGGCCCAGCAGCGCCGCTGGCGGCAACAATCGCACCCGCGCCGCCGCCAACTCGATGGCCAGCGGCAAGCCGTCCAGTTGCCGGCAGATGCCGGCTACCGCCGCCGCGTTCTCGCTGGTGAGCGCGAAGTCCGGCTTCGTCGCGCGCGCGCTCAACGAACAGCCGGATCGTCGCCACCTGGCCCAGCGCCTCAAGCGGCGGCATCTGGGCTGGGTCGGGCAGGGGCAGCGGGGACACGGGGAAAGTCTGCTCACCATAGACCTGTAATGCCGTGCGGCTGGTGACCAGCAGCGTCAGCGTGGGACAGGCCGCCAGCAGACTGCCCAGAAAGCCCGCCGCGCCGCGCACCTGCTCCAGATTATCCAGCAGCAAGAGCACGCGCCGGCCTTGCCAGGAGGTCAGCGAGCACGTCGAGCAGCGGCCTGGTGGGCCCTTCATGCACCCCCAACCCCGCCGCCACCGTCGCCGGCAGTAGCGCGGGGTCGCGCAGGTCGGCGCAGGCGACGAAGCCAACGCCATGCGGGAAGCTGGCGCGCACATCCTCCCGTCCGGCCACGGCCAGCGCCAGGCGCGTCTTGCCGGCGCCGCCGGGACCATTGAGGGTGACCAGCCGCGAGCGACCGAGCAGCGCCGTCACCTCGGCCAGCTCCTTTTCCCGTCCGATGAAGCTCGTCACCTGCAACGGCAGGTTGTCGGTCAGGGCGTCCAGCGACAGCAAAGGAGGGAAGCTATCGGGCATCCCCGGCGCGACTAACTGGAAGACCTGCTCCGGCTGCCCCAGATCGCGCAGGCGCTGCTGGCCCAGGTCCCGCGTCGCCAGCGTCTCGCCGAGCGCGGCGCCGGCGAGCCGGGCCGTTACGCCCGAGAGGAGCGCCTGCCCGCCATGCGCCACGGCGCGCAAGCGGGCGCAGCGGTTGACGGCGCTGCCGTAGTAATCACCGTCGCGCAGGTCCGCTTCGCCGGTGTGCAGCGCCATCCGCACCCGCAGGGGCGTCGGCGTGACCCAGACCTCGGCGTGCAGGGCCTGCTGGATGGCAACGGCCGCCGCCACGGCATCGCTGGCGCGGGCGAAGACGGCGAACCGGCTATCCCCTTCCCCGCGTGGTCGCACCACCACGCCGCCGTGTCGCGCGACTTCGGTCTCGACAATGGCGTCGTGGCGGGCCAACGCCTGTCGCATCGCCTCGGGCTGCTGTTCCCAGAGGTGCGTGCTGCCCTCCACGTCGGTGAACAGGAACGTCACCGTGCCGGTAGGGAGATCACGCATAGCCCGCCTCCTCTGCCTGGCCGGACGTTGGGTGCGGCTCGCCACGTCACGGCAGTCCCCATTCGTGGGAGCGGCTTGACAATCGGCTGCCGCTCCGCAGTATAAAGGCGACACCAACGGCACACAATGTCCCGTCCTGGCACACGCGGCCCCGAACGGTCGCGTCCTGTTCTGCCTGCCGTCCACTGTACGCCAAGGGTCCGCGGGTGAACACACGGAATGCGCAGTTTCATGCACGGAATCGCGAAATCGTGCCTTCCATCTCGTGTCAGGAATGGGGAGAGGTTGAGGAACCGCTCGCTTGATGGTTGGTGAAAGCATTGCGGCACAGGGTTGGCTGCAGCGCAAGCGTCAGCCGTCCGGAGGATGCCAGCCCGCCTGCACCTACGCTCGTCGCGCCCGAAGCAGTAGCGGACGGTTGAGGTGCAAGGCCTGCACGGTTGTCCGGCCCACTGGGGTCAGCCCAACCAGCTGGTCGCCCGTCGGCGTCCAGCGGAAATGCTCGCCCCACGTCTGCCGCCGAAGATTGAACAGCGGCGCCCACTCGTCCGTCACTGGATCGCGGGCGGCGATACGATCACCTTTGTGCAGGTTGCACTGGCTGCAAGCGAGCCAGAGGTTTTCCTCCTCGGTCGGTCCGCCCAGCGCCTCGGGAATGAGGTGGTCAATCACCAACGGAGAGCCGGTCAGCGCTTCGAGGGAGCGACAATAGCCGCAACGGTGCTGAGCCTGGTCCGCCACCCGCTCGCGAAGCCGTGCCGGGACGTGCGTGCGGCTCACCCGCCGCGCAACAAGGCGCTCACGTCGTGGCCCCGCTGCTTGAGGAGCGCCGCTGCCTCGGCACGCGTCAGCAGCACGCGGTCATGGCGCCGCACCAGCTCCTCAGCCTCCCGCAGCTCCTCGGCCCGCAATTCGCCGCGCTGTCGCCGGTCGCCGAGATCCGATAGGCGTGCCGCGTCCTCGTCGCGCACCCGGCTGCGCGCCAGGCGCCAGAGCGCGTCGTCGTCGAGGGCCGGGAGAGCGGCGAGCGTGGTCGCCAGGTCGGTAGGTACGTCATCCCGAGCCGGCACGGTCGCCGCCAGGACGAGCACCAACTCGTCTTCGACGCTCCGCCGCGCCTGTTCGGCCCGCTGCTTCAGTCGCTCGTAAATCGGTTCCGGGACGGTAACCATAAGCCTGTGCGAGATCATCGTCGTCACCAGTTCGAGAGTATACCGACCGGCTGGTCCTAGCCATTGTACCGCGCCATGTGGCGAAATTATCAACCCACTGTTGTTCGCGGGTATTGACGTGTGTCGTAGGTAACCCGTTCACCGGATCGACCGCTTCGACTCGCAATGGCCCTCGCTCGCCGCCTCGTCCTTCAACTCGCGGTACAGCCGCTCATCATCTATGGGTCCGATATGGGTCCGATCATCCGGTTCACCGCCCAATCCCTGCTTCAGGGGTACAAGGCGTACGGTACGACACTTCCGGCCGCTGGTACACGGCCTCGCTGCCACCGTTACCGCGGTGGCGCACCTGCGGCCTGGCTCGATTCCCCCTCCGCCGCGCCCGGCCGCAGGTGGTGCGCGGTGAGCTGGTGCGGGTCGGCGCCGCCGTGGCCGCAGGGGTCCACGTGGACGGTGACCGCGGCCAGGCGCGGCTGGGCGTGGAAGAGGGCGTGGCGGACCTCCTCGGCGATGCGGTGGCTCTCGCGCGTCGGCAGGTCCTCGTCCACGGTCACGTGCAGCTCCGCCTGGAGGCGATGCCCGAGCCAGCGCACGCGCAGGCCGTGGACCAACTCGGCGCCGGGGACGGCCGCCGCGACGCGTTCGATGCCATCCACGACCTCGGGATCGATCGCGTCCATGAGGCGGCGCCACATCACCAGCGCCGTATCTTTCACGATGAAGAGGATGGCGACGGTGATGAGCAGGCCGACGATCGGATCGGCCAGGGGGAAGCCGGCCAGCACCCCGACCGCGCCTAGCAGCACCGCGAGCGAGGTGAAGCCGTCGATCCGGGCGTGCTGCCCATCGGCGACGAGCGCGGCGGAGCCGATCTCCTGTCCGACGCGGATGCGGAACACCGCCACGGCCTCGTTGCCAAGGAAGCCAACCAGCGCCGCCGCCATAACCCAGCCCAGGTGGCTGAGCGGCTGCGGGTGGACCAATTTTCGATAGCTCTCGTAGGCGGCGATCACGGCGCTGACGAAGATGAGGCCGACGATGGCCACACCGGCGAGATCCTCTGCCCGGCCGTAGCCGTAGGTGTAGCGGCGGGTGGCGGCGCGCCGGCCCAGGGCGAAGGCGATGCCGAGCGGGACGGCGGTGAGGGCGTCGCCGACGTTGTGGATGGTGTCGGCGAGCAGGCCGACGCTGCCGCTGACCAGCACGATGACGAGCTGGAAGAGGGCCGTCAGACCAAGTCCGAGCAAGGAGACCTTGAGGGCCCACAGGCCGCGCCCGCTGCCTTCGAGCGCGGCGTCCACCGCCACGTCGCCGTGGCCGTGGCCGTGCAGGAAGGGGATCGCGTCCCGCAGCCACCCGAAGCGGCCGTGGCTATGGTCTTGGGAATGGTCGTGTTCGTGGGCCTTGTCGCGGTCGTGTCCGTGATCGTGCCGCTCGGTGTCGTCGTGGGAGGGGTGACCGTGCCCGTGAGCGTCGTGGGAATGGGCGGCATGCTCCGTTGCTTCCGGCGCCGACATCGGCGATCGCTCCTTTCCTGCTTTCTCGTTTTCGCCACCTGTGGGCCTCACCGCACAACTGATACCGGTCTGGAGGCATCGAGCTGGAGCGCGCGGCCAAGATTGAAATAGGTCATGCGCACCGAAACGTTTATGCTCGCAACCGCCATTTCGCGACCGATCGCGGTCGGTAAACAGCGGCTTTGTGCTCTTTCCCCCCAATGATGCACAATACTACGCAGCGGGTCTTCCTGTCCCGCCAATGGTTGGGGAGCGGCGGGGACCTGATGGCCGAAGGTAGTAGCTGATGGCGACGGTGGGAACAGTCGCGCGATGAGTGCCGTCGCGCTGTTGCAGGGGCTGAGCCAGGTCCTGTTTCTCATCATCACCGCGCTGGTGGTCGTCGATACCATCCGTCGCCCGCGCCGCGCCGGCGTCGACACGGCTCTGTTCTTCGGCGTGGCGGCGCTCGCGGTCTTGCTTGGCGCCGTCGTCGCGGCGCTGCATGTCCCTTCCCCCCCGCGTTCGGCGCGATCGGCGGTGCTCTCATCCTGGCGCTGCCCTTCCTGTTGCTGCGCTTGGCCGATGACTTCCTGGAGCTGCCTCCGGCGCTGCTGCTCCTCGCCGGGCTCGGCCTGGTGCTCTCGATCGCCGCGCTGTTCTTGCTCCCGCCGCCGCTCCCTACCCTGCCCGCCCTGCTGTTGGTTGGCTACTTTGTCGCCGGCGTGCTGTATGCCGCGCTCGCCTTCATGGGCGCCGCGAGACAGTCGACCGGTGTCACGCGTCGCCGGATGGAAGCCATCGCCACCGGCTCTATCTTCCTGGGTCTGGACGTTCTCCTGGCGGGCGTCCAGGTCGTCGTACCCGGCTTGACGGCTATCGTGGCCGGGCTGGCAGCGCTCTGTGCCCTCGCCTGCGGCGTTGCCTACTACCTGGGCTTCGCCACGCCGGGCATACTCCGTCGGGCCTGGCAAGGACCCGAGCTGCGCGCCTTCCTCGCGACGGCCGCCGGCCTGGCGCAGGTGACGGACCCGGCGGCCGTCATCAAGGCGCTGGAGCACGGCGTGGCCCTCGCCCTCGGAGTCCCCCAGGCGGATATTGGTCTGTGGGACGACACGATTGGGGTGCTGCGCTTCGGCGGAGGCGGGGCGGCGCGGTCCGAGCTGCGTCCCGGCGAGATGCTGGCCGGTCGAGCCTTCGCCGCCCAGCGTCCACTCTTTTCCGATGATCCGGCTCGAGACGACCCGGCCAACGCCGAGCGCTACCGGGCGGCGCGGGCGGCCGCCGTGGTGGCGGCGCCGATGTCGGCGGGAAAGCACCGCGTGGGCGTCCTCGTGGCCTATGCCGCGCGTTCGCCCCTGTTCGTCACCGATGACCTCTCGCTGGTGGAGCTGCTGGCCCAGGTCGCGGCGGTGATCCTGGACTATGCCCGCACCTACGAGGCTGCCGGGGCCCGCTCCCGCGCCGAGCGGGAGCGCGACCGGCTGCGCCAGGTGCTGGAGGTGATCCCAGAAGGCGTGTTGGTGGTCGACGCTCGAGGTCGGATCATGACGATCAATCCGTCCGCCCTGGCCATCAGCGGACGCGCGACGCCGCTCGATGTGGAGGTGGGGACCTATGCCGCCTCCGGCGTGCTCCACCCAGACGGCACGCCCTACCGCTCGGAGCAGATGCCGCTGGCGCGCAGCCTGCTCGCCGGTGAGGTAGTGCTGGGGGAGGAGATCCTGATCCCCCGACCGGACGCGACGACCGTACCGGTACTGTTCAGCAGCGCTCCCCTGCGTGATGGCGCCGGCGCCATCACGGGTGGGGTGGCGGTTTACCAGGACATTTCCGCCTTGCGAGAACTGGATCGACAAAAGGACGCCTTCCTGGCCGGCGTCTCCCACGACCTCAAGAATCCCCTGATGGCCATCCGCGGCCAGTCGCAACTAATGCGGCGTCGGATCACGCGCAGCGGGAGCGCGAATACGCAACAGACGGTGGACGGGCTGGCGGAGATCGAGGCGTCGACTGATCGGGTGACGGCCATGCTGAACGAGCTGTTGGACGTCACCCGGTTGCAGATGGGCCGGCCGCTCGACCTCGAACGCGGACCTGTCGACCTGGTGGCGCTGACTCAGCGGCTGGCGGAGGAGTACCAGCAGGCCACCGGCGAGCATCGGCTGCGCGTCGAGACAGATGCCGCCGATCTCGTCGGCGACTGGGATGGGCCGCGGCTGCGGCGAGTGCTCGAGAACCTCCTCAGCAACGCCATCAAGTACAGCCCAGATGGGGGCGAGATTCGCATCGAGGTCGGACGGCGGGAACAGGAAGGCTCGGACTACGCGGCGCTGACGGTGCGGGACCGAGGGTTGGGCATCCCGGCGGAAGACCTCCCGCGCGTCTTCGAGCGCTTCCACCGCGGGAGCAACGTTCGCGGCCAGGTCGCCGGTACCGGTCTCGGCCTCTCCGGTGCGCGTCAGATCGTGGAGCAACACGGCGGGACGATCGCGGTCGACAGCCGCGAAAGGGAGGGCACGACCGTGACCGTTCGATTGCCGCTCGCGGTGAGCCAGGAGTCGCCCGCCACGAAGGAGCCCGGGGAGGGGTAAGCATGCTGGAAACAACGAATCAGGACTCGGCGGCGCAGCTCACGACATCGAGAGCGCGGGCGGCGCGGCCCATCCTGGTCGACGACGACGACGACGACGTGCGCCGGATCGTGCTGGAGACCTTGGAGGCGGAGGGCTGGGTGGTGCTGGCCGCGCCGGATGGACAGCAGGCGATCGAGCAGGCCGTGTGGCAGGCGCCGGCGCTGGTGGTGCTGGATGTGACCCTGCCGGTGCTGGACGGCTACGGCGTCGCCGGGGCGCTGCGGGCGGCCCACGGCGCGCGGCTGCCGATCCTGGAAATGAGCGGTGACGGGCAAGTGGCGAGCAAGGCCCAGCGCATCGGCGCCTTCGCCTACCTGCGCAAGCCCTTCGACCTGGACGACCTGGTCACCGCCGTGCGTCGCGGGCTCGGCGACCACCAGCCGAGCTAGCGAAGAGGGACAACCAGATGGCCCTCAGCCCAGGTCGGCGGGCCACTCCCGGGCGCGATGCAGAACTGCCAGCAGTTCGATGCGCTCCCCGCGCACGCGGTAGGGGATGCCGTAGCTGGAGCTCCACGAGCCCTTGCGGACGATCAGCTCGCGCGTGCCTTCCTTGCGGCCGGCACGCCCTAAGCCGGGCTGCTCACAAAGCTGCGCAACCGCGTCGTGGATGTGATCGGCCACCCGCTCCGCCGCGTCGGGGTTATCCTCGGCGATGTACGCCACGATCTGCTCCAGATCGGCGCGGGATCGCGGGGTCCAGACCAACTGCACTAGGATGCATCTTTCCGCGCGTCCTGCGCGGCTCTTCGCGACCGCGCCGCGGAGATGACCGCGCCTACGCCGGCCGGCGAGACCGAGGCCGAACGCGGACAGGATAAAGGCTGACCTCTTGGTTGGCCATGGAGCGCGTGGTGGGGCGGCGACGAGCGGCGTAGCGTCATCGCGCTGAGCGGATTCCTGCCGCGCCCCGTCCGAACCGGTCGGTTGCCCGTTGACATCGGGCGCTTGCGCCAGAGTTGCCAGTCGCCTGTGCGACCCTTGAAATACTGATATCATTGTGCTATTTTCTACTGCCGATGAACGCATGCGCAGGGAGGTATCAGGATGGCCGCCAATCGCGCGGGCGCGGGGACAAGCGCCCTGGCAAATCCCCCTAGTAGGAAGCGATACGGCACACCGATAGGCATCGTGGCCACCGCGGTGCTCGCCGGCATGCTCTCATTGAGTATCGCAGCGCAAGCGATGGTAGGCGCCGCGACAGCCGCGGGCGCGGCGACGTCTGTGCCGCCCGGCGCCCCGATGGAGGACATCACCTACGCCAACGAGTGGCCCTCCCCGAATGGGGATCTGTACAACACGCGTGTAGCGCACGCGACGATTTCCTCGGCAAACGTGTCGCAGTTGGGGGTTGCCTGGACGATCCCGTTGAGCGGCGCCGGCACGAGTGGCGCGGACGTCGCCAACCCAGTGGTCGCGAACGGCATCGCCTATCTGCAGGATGGCGCGTCGAATGTCATGGCGGTGCGGTACTCGACCGGAGAAGTGCTCTGGTCGCACCTGTACAACTCCCCGGCGGAGGGGCCGAACGGCGTGACGATCGCCGATGGCAGGATCTACGGCCTCACCGCCACGGGGGTCTTCGCCCTCGACGCCAAGACGGGCCGGCAACTGTGGTACGACACCCATCTCGCGGCCGGCAAGGCCAACTTCGACATTCCTCCGCAGGTCGCCTATGGCAAGGTCTTCGTCTCGTCGGCAATCACGGTCGGCGGCGGCATCCTCTATGCCCTCGATGCCACGACGGGCGCCACGATCTGGAGCTTCCAGACCGTGATAGACAAGGTGGGCCAGCAGCTCAAGGCGACGGCGGGTGGCGCCTGGGATGCCTTCCTGATCGGCCCGGATAACTCCGTCTATGTCGGCATTGGCAACCCCTACCTCTCGCAGCAAGAGGCACAGACGACGCCCAGTCGCGAGCTGTATACGGACAGTATCGTCAAGCTCGATCAAGCCACCGGCAAGCTCGAATGGTACTACCAGGCCTTCCCCGACGACTTTCATGACTGGGACTTGCAGGTCTCGCCGATCTACACGACCGCGGCTGGGCGCCCGGTGGTGCTCGCGGCCGGCAAAGGGGGGGTCGTGTTCGCCTTCGATCCGGCCAGCGGTACGTTGCTGTGGAAGACGGCGGTCGGCATGCATAACGGTCACGACCAGGATGATCAACTGGCCCTGGAGGGCAAACTGCAGTTGAGCACGCCATATACCGCGTATCCAGGAGAAGTCGGCGGTGTAGAGACCAATATGGCGGCGGCCGATGGTGTGGTGTATGTGCCCGTGGTCAACCTACCGTCCACGTACACGAAGTCGACGTCCCGCCTAGGCACGATCAACGTTGCCCAGGCTACCGGTGAGATGGTCGCCATCGACATTGCCACCGGCAAGCAGCTCTGGGCAACGAAACTCGCTCAGATGCCACTTGGCGGCGCGACCGTCGCGAACGACCTGGTATTCACGACCACGTTCACGGGCGAGGTCGTGGCGCTCTCCCGCAAGGATGGGTCGATCATCTGGACGTCGCAGCTACTTGCCGGCTCGAACGCCACGCTGACGATCATTGGGAGCACACTGCTCGCCGGCGCCGGGGTCCCGCTGACCACGACGCAGCACCCCGCAGTGGTTGCCTATCGGCTTGGTGCGAAGGGCGGAAGCATCCCGACCGCGACAGCCAGCTCGTCCAGCGCCGCTACGTCCACCGTTACCAGGCCCAGCTCAGCCGCGTCCACGGGTGGGGGCGGCCTGGCGACGAGCGGGCAGATGGCGCTGCCGTTGGCGGCCGTTATCATCGGCGGTCTGCTCCTCGCCTCCTGGTTTGGTCGTCGGCGAATGGCCTAGCCGGGCGAGCAGGCCTACCGTGCGATCGGTCGATGGCAATCCTAGCCGGTCGCCTTCGACCTCTCGCCCATCGGACCGCCCGGCGTGTGGTAGCCGAGAGTCCCCTCCGGCGCGTCGATGGTCTCCTGCAGGTCCCCGACGCTGCACTATGCCGTTGAAGATGACCGCCCCGGCGTGGCCGGCCACCCGAGCCGAGCACGGCTGCCGGCGCAGTTCTTGAAAAAATGATATCGTTGTGCTATACGCCTACTAGCGATGAACGCAGGCGCAAGGAGCAACCAGGATGGTCGCGAATCCCACGGGCCTAGCGACGAGCGCCCTGCTCGCCCCATCGGCAGATGTTACGGCTGTCAGCCCACCGGCCGAAAAGGCGCCGGCCCGCCTGTACTTCGTCGACCACCTGCGAGTGGCGCTGATCATCCTGGTGGTGCTGCACCACCTGGCCGTCCTCTACGCGGGGAACACCGGCTTCTACTATCTGGAGCCCGCTGCTCACGACGTGCTGGCGCTGCTGGTGCTGGTGGTCTTCCAGCTCTTCAACCAGGCCTATTTCATGGGATTCTTCTTCCTGCTCTCGGGCTACTTCACCCCCAGCTCGTTCGACCGCAAGGGGGCGGCCGCCTTCCTCAAGGACCGGCTGCTCCGCCTTGGCATCCCTACGCTCGTTTACATGTTTATCCTCAGCCCGATCGCCTCCATCGGCCTTTACCAGATGCCGGCCACGCTGGGCGGGATCACGACGCCATTCACCTGGCAGCAGTACCCCCAACTGATCGGGGTGGGGCCGCTCTGGTTTGCCTTGATGCTGCTCATCTTCGATGCCGGCTACGCGGCCTGGCGGCTCGCGACGCGCGACCGCCCATCCCATCCAAAGGGTGACGCCGCGCTGCCCGGCTTCAGGACCATCGGCGCCTTCGTCCTGGCGCTGGCGCTGACCAGCTATCTCATCCGCATCGTCCTGCCGCTGGGCGCCTACTGGCCGCACTGGTCGGTCGCCTCCTTCCCCAGCCTCGCCTACCTGCCCCAGTACCTCAGCTTCTTCGCGCTCGGCGCCATCGCCTCCCGTCGCGACTGGCTGCGGATGATCCCGAGCTCCCTGGGCAAAGCGGGCTTCGTGGCGGCACTGGCGGCGACGGTCACGCTGTTCCCCCTGTCGTTCACCGGCGGGGCGGCCTTCCTTGGCAACGGGCACTGGCAGTCGGCGGCCTACACGCTGTGGGACTCCGTCTTTGCGGTGGGGATGGTCCTGGGCCTGACCGCGCTGTTCCGCCGCCGCTTCGACCGGCAGGGAAGGCTCGGCCGGTTCCTCGCCCAGCACGCCTACGCCGTCTACGTGATCCACATCCCCGTCATCGTGCTCCTCGCCCTCGCGCTGCGCGGGAGCCATCCCGAGCAGCTCCTCAAGTTCGTCCTGGCGGCGATCCTCGGTGTCCCGCTCTGCTTCGCGGTCGCCGCCCTGGTCCGCCGTCTCCCGCTGGCCGCGAGAGTCCTGTGACCACCGCCGCGGTAGGTTCTGATGAAGAGGTGGGCGGGGCGAGCGGAGACACCGCAAGGACCCCATTTGCAAGCAGGATCGTGCGAAGGGAGGTAGCTAGTGCCGGTGGCGAGGATGCGTGAAGAGGCCGACAGCGTGATGGCGACCATGACCGGTGGCGCGGCCATCGACGTCTCGCACCTGCGCAAGACCTACGGCGAGACCGTCGCGGTGGACGATGTGTCGTTTACGGTCGGTCCGGAGGAGATCTTCGGTATCCTCGGCCCCAATGGCGCGGGCAAGACCACGACCGTAGAATGCGTGGTCGGGCTGCGCTCCCCCGACTCGGGGACGATCCGTGTGCTGGGTCTCGATCCGCAACGAGAGCGCGCGGCGTTGCACGCCGTCGTGGGTGTCCAGCTCCAGGCGAGCGCGCTGCCGGCCAAGCTCAGGGTGGCCGAGATCCTCGACCTCTACCACTCCTTCTACGCGCGACCGGCCGACGTCGGTGAGCTGGTGGACGTGCTGGGGCTCGCCGACAAACGCCGCACCTACTACAAGGATCTGTCGGGTGGCCAGAAGCAGCGGCTGTCGATCGCTCTGGCGCTCATCGGCCGCCCCCAGATCGCCGTACTTGACGAAATGACGACCGGGCTGGACCCGCAGGCCCGCCGGGACACGTGGGCGCTCATCGAAGCCGTTCGGGCCCGTGGGGTGACGATCGTCCTCGTCACGCACTTTATGGACGAGGCAGAGCGGCTCTGCGATCGGGTCGCCTTGGTCGACCGCGGCCGGCTCGTCGCCCTCGGTAGCCCGAGTGAGGTGGCGGAGCAGGCAGGCGGTGGAAAACACGTGCGCTTCGTGCCGTCCCAGCCGTTCGACGATCGACTGCTGACCGACCTGCCGGAGGTGCGCGCCGTCGAGCACCAGGGGCAGCACATCCTGGTGACGGGGACGGGAGAGCTGGTCAATGCCGTGATCCTCACGCTGGCCGGCGCCGGGGTGGCGGCCAACGGCGTCACCTGCGCCTCCGCGACGCTCGAGGACGCCTTCGTCCGGCTCACCGGCCGTCATCTCCACGATGACGGAACAGCGAGCAGCTGATGAACACCCTGCGATCGCTCCTGCCGCCCCAGGCCCCGCGTGCCGCCTTCGGCGCGCTCGTCCGCGCCGAGTTCCGGCTGGCCTGGCGGACGCCCATCGCTCTGGTCGTCGGCCTCGGCATCTCGCTGCTGCTCCTGGTGATCTTCGGCAGCGTGCCGGTGTTCCGCGAGGCACAACCGGCGCTGGGCGGACTCACCGCTTTCGACGTGTACGTCCCCACCCTCATCGCGCTCGTGATCGCCACCCTCGGGCTGTTGAGCCTGCCGGGGCCGCTGGCGACCTACCGCGAGCAGGGCATCCTGCGCCGCCTGTCCACGACGCCCATACCCCCCGCGTGGGTGCTCGGCGCCCAACTGGTGGTGAACCTCACCCTGGCGGCCCTGGCCGTGCTCATCCTCCTGGTGGTGGGGATGGCGGGCTTTGGCGTGGCAGCGCCGAACAGCCCTGCGGGATTGGTGCTGGCGATCCTGTTGTCCTTCGCGGCGATCTTCGCTCTCGGGCTGTGCATCGCCGCCGTCGCTCGCGGCGCCACGATGGCGCAACCGATCGGTGGCGCCGCTTTCGTCCCCCTGATGTTCTTCGCCGGCTTGTGGCTGCCGCGGCCGGACATGCCGGCCGCGCTGCGCGACGTCAGCAACTTCACGCCGCTCGGCGCGGCGGTGGAGGCCATCCAGAGCGCGCTGCAAACGGGGTTCCCCCCGGTCACGTCGCTGCTGGTCCTGCTCGCCTATGCCGTCATCGCCTGGTGGCTCGCGGTGCGCAGCTTCCGGTGGGAGTAGGATGCTCAGACATCTACGTGGGCGGCTAGTGCTGGCGGCGACCAAACCCGCCCTCGTCTGGTGCCGTTCTCGGCCGCGCAGGCATGCCCGGTAAAAGTGATATCATAATACTATGGGTGCCGGCCCGTTGACGCCGGCTGGAGGAGGACCGCGATGGTCACGAACATCAGGACCGCGACCCCGGTCGAGCTGCCCTCGCCGCCGGTGACGGAGCGCCCGGCCTACGGGCTGGCCGGGGTGCCCATGCTCGTCCTGGGGCTGGCGGCGCTGCTCGTCGGCACCGGGCTGCTGGTCAGGGCCTCCGCGGTTGCCGGCCTGCTCGGGGGCGGCGCGACGCTCCCCGCCCTGATCCTGCTCGGCATCCTCATCGACATTGGCGGCGGCCTGGCCCTGGCCGGCCTGACCGCGGTGGCGCCCGGCGAGGCCCGCGTCGTGCAGCTCTTCGGCGGCTATGCCGGGACGATCCGGGTCACCGGCCTGCGCTGCGCGAACCCGTTCGCCCAGCGGCGCAAGGTCTCCACCAGGATCCGCAATCACGAGACGGCGCTGGCCAAGGTCAACGACGCCGACGGCAACCCCGTCGAGATCGCCGCGGTGGTGGTCTGGCAGGTGGAAGACACCGCCCGGGCGGTGTACGCCGTGGACGACTTCGTTGCCTTCGTCGACACCCAGACCGAGACCGCCGTGCGCCACATCGCCACGAGCTATCCCTACGACGCCTACGGCGACGACCGCGCTTCCCTGCGCGACCACGCCGAGGAGATCACCAGCACGCTCTCCGCCGAGATCGCCGCGCGGGTGGCGGCGGCCGGGGTGAAGATCATCGAATCGCGGATTACCCGTCTGGCTTACGCCCCGGAGATCGCCCAGACGATGCTGCGGCGCCAGCAGGCCGGCGCGGTGATCGCGGCGCGCCAGCGGATTGTGGAGGGCGCGGTCGGCATGGTCCAGCTGGCGCTCGCCCGGCTCGACGAGCAGCACGTGGTGGCGCTGGACGAGGAGCGCAAGGCGGCCATGGTCTCCAACCTGCTGGTCGTGCTGTGCAGCGACCAGTCGACGCAACCGGTCATCAACACGGGATCGCTGTACCATTGACCGCGTGCGGCGAGAGGTCCCATGACTGAGCGGAAGAGCCTGCTCCTCCGGTTGGATCCCGCCGTCTATGACGCGCTGGCCCGCTGGGCCGGGGACGAGCTGCGCAGCGTCAACGCCCAGATCGAGTTCCTGCTGCGCCGAGCCCTGGCCGATGCCGGCCGGCTGCCGGATAACGCCGGGCGCCCGCCCCGGCGCGGCCGGCCACCTAAGCCGAGCACGGTCGCCAGTCTCCGCACGCAGGAATCGCAATCAAGATCCGGTTAGGCGGCTCACGGACTCGAGCGCCGGCCATCACGCTGACGCAACGCCGCGTCCACTGATGGCCGGCCCGGCGACTCGCGTGACCACCACACCGCGACGCCGAGCGCGGCTGGCCAGACCGGAAGTGGATAGTCGGCCAGGCGCTCGAACGTCCCCCAGCCCAGGTGCAGGGCAGGGGCCAGGAGCACGAAGCTCACGACGCCGGCCGCTCCCTCGCCACGAGCATACGACGCCGCTACCACGTGTCAAGGAGTTTGCCTGGTTCACAAGGTGGGGAATCACGCACCGGGAATCCGTGCGCCAAGCGCAGGCACGGATTCCCGGTGCGTGCGATCGCCCTAGGCGCGCGACGCCTCTCGCCGCGGCGCGACGTTTTGGTTGAGGCGGAACAGATTGTCCGGGTCGTACTTGCGCTTCAGTTCAAGGAGGCGCTCGTAATTCGTGCCGTAGGCCTCCTGCACGCGATCCTGGCCTTCCTCGCCCATGAAGTTGACGTAGGTACCGCCGCCGGACCAGGGCTGCAGCCCTGCCCAGAATTCTCGGGTCCAGCGGACATGCTGCGCGGAGGCTGCCGGGTCTGCCCACATGCCAACGATGTTCACGATGAATGGCGCGTCGCGGTGGCTGTAGGCAGTCTCCTGTGCGCCCACCCGGCTCACCGCCCCCTGGAGATGATGGATGTGGACCGCGGAGAGCGGCGATGCCATATCGGCGGCGTGATGGACGATTGTCCCGATGGTATCGTCGTCCAGGCCGCGCAGATAGGTCGACTTCCAGTAGTTCTGCAGCCCTGCCGGCGCGGCCGCGTCGAACATGCCTTGGAGCGCCAGGTAGGGCATCGGGCCGATCAGGTCGACGAGCGGGGGTCCGAAGGTGCGCAGTGCGCGTACGGCCTGCTCCCCATCCTCCGGGGTCCCGGCGTAGCAGACGACGATGGCGACCAGCGGGGTGCCGTGCAGGTGGGTGGGCAGGAAAGGCGCGGGCGGCGCGGTCAGGAACACCGCCAGCGCGGTCAGCTCGTCGGGGGCCGTCTTGACGTACTCGCGGAAGAACTGGAGCACCTCGCCGGCCCTGGCGATCGGGTGCAAGACCATGCCCGCCAGCACCTGACTCACCGGGTGCAGCCGGAACTCGAAGGACGTGACCACGCCGAAGTTGCCGCCGCCGCCGCGCAGGCCCCAGAAGAGGTCGCTGTGCTCGGTCGGGCTCGCGGTGAGGATTTGCCCATCGGCGGTGACGACCTCGGCGGAGATCAGGTTGTCGCAGGTCAGACCGTGCTTGCGCATGAGCCAGCCGATCCCCCCGCCCAGCGTGAGCCCGGCGATGCCGGTCGTGGAGACGAGCCCGCCGGTCGTCGCCAGGCCGTGGAGCTGTGTCTCTCGGTCCAGCTCACCCCAGGTCACACCAGCCTCCGCGCGGACGGTGCGACCGGCCGGATCGACGCGCACCGCCTTCATGCCACTGAGGTCGACGACGATGCCGCCGTCGCAGGTGCCGTGGCCCGCGACATTGTGGCCGCCGCCACGGATCGCCAGCGGCAGTCTCCGAGCGGCAGCGAAGCGGAGGGTGTCGACCACGTCCTCCACGCCGCTGCAGCGGACGATGCAGGCGGGCCTTCGGTCGATCATGCCGTTCCAGACCTTGCGCGTGGCTTCGTAGCGATCGTCGTGCGGCGCGATCAGCTCCCCTCGCACGGTCGCCTTGAGCTCTCGCAGCGCCGAATCGTCCAATGCACCACCATCTCCAACTGCTCGCAATGCTCCGCTCACCATCTTGACTCTCCTCTGCCTCGACGCGCCGATACGTCGAACGAGGATCAGGGTAGGGGGCAACCATTTGTCGCCTCTTAGCAGAACCTTAATCCGAACCGGGGCGCGTGAGCCGGACATCGGGATGCATCGTGAATTGTTCGGCGACTGGGCAGGAGGGCCACGGAGCGCGGGCGTCCCGCCCGCCCCGGCTCGCCGGTACGCCGCTCAGCCGCCGTATTGGCAGCGTGCCCGCCACTGGTGATCACCGGGGCGGGCGGGACGCCCGCGCTCCGTGGCCCTCCTGCCTCAGCGCTGGTCTGTTGCGAAACGCTACAGCACATCCCAACGACCGATCCGTCTTGACATCGCGGCTGCCTCCTTCGTACGCTCTCACCACCATGGAAAGACCTACCGAGGCAATCGCCGGCGATGATCTGCGGCTTTTTCTGCTCGGCAGCTTTCGCGTGGTCGTTGGGGAGCGCGAGGTCGAGCCGGGAGGCTGGCGGCTGCGCAAGGCGCAGAGCCTCGTCAAGCTGCTGACGCTGACCTCGGGGCGCCGGTTGCACCGCGAGCAGGTCATGGACACGCTCTGGCCCGACCTCACACCTGAAGCAGCCGGCAACAACCTCCACCAGGCGCTCTACGCCGCGCGACGGGCGCTCGATCGTTCACAATCGCCGCATGCCGGCTCCCAGTTCCTGCGACTGGAGACCGGCGTGCTCGCCTTGCGCCCGCCCGGGCGGCTCTGGGTAGATGTCGAAGCCTTTCAGGCCGCGGCCGGTCGATGCCGCGGCAGTCGCGATCCGCGCCTGTTTCAGACCGCCATCGACTGCTACGGCGGCGACCTGCTACCGGACGACCGGTACGAAGCGTGGGTCACGGTCCCGGCCGCGGACCTCCGTGCTGCCTACCTTCGTCTGCTGGAAACGTACGCCCAAGTTTTGGAGGAGCGAGAAGAGTACGAGGAGGCGATCGGCGTCTTGCACAGGCTCGTGGCGAGCGAGCCGGTCCACGAGGAGGCCCAGCTCGATCTGGTGCGGCTGTACGCCCGCACCGGCCAGCGCCGCCAGGCCTTGGGCCAGTACGAGCACCTACGCACCGCGCTGCGGCGCGACCTGGACGCCGAGCCGAGCGCCGCGAGCCAGCGCCTGTATCAGGTGATCCTGGCCGGCGGCACGCTCCCTGTCGCGCGACCAGTAGATGGGCAGCCGGCGGTGACGCCGTTGGCACAACGCACACGCCATCTGCCGAGGCCGCTGACGAGCTTCATCGGGCGGCAGCGGGAGGTGAACGAGGTTCGCCGGCTCGTCGGCACGGCACGCCTGGTGACCATCACCGGAGCAGGCGGCTGCGGCAAGACGCGCCTGGCCCTCGAGGTTGCTACCGCTCTCGGTCGGGACTACGCGGACGGCGTCTGGTTCGTGGAGCTGGACGCGCTGCGCGATCCCGACCTGATTCCGCAAGCGGTTGCCGTGGCCCTCGGCGTGCGGGAGGTTCCCGGCCGCGCCACGACGCGGCTGCTCAGTGCCCATCTCGCGGCGCGTCATCTGTTGCTCGTGCTGGACAATTGCGAGCACCTCGTTGCGGCCTGCGCTCGCCTGGTGGAGCTGCTCCTCCGCGGCAGCGAGTCCTTGCAGATTCTGGCTACCAGCCGCGAGCCGCTACGCGTTGGCGGGGAGGTCACGCTGGGCCTGCCGCCCCTCGCCCTGGCGGCGGCGGACGCGCCGGCCGGCGCGCCTAACGTGCAGTCGGAGGCGGTGACCCTTTTTCTCGCTCGTGCCCGGGACCGGCAACCTGGCCTGGCGCCGACCGCACAGAATGTCCTGGCCGCGGCCGACATCTGCAGCCGGCTCGACGGGATACCCCTGGCAATTGAGCTCGCCGCGGCGCTCGTTCCGGTGATACCGATCCAGCGGATCGCGGAACGCCTCGACGACGCGCTGCGGCTGCTCTCCCAGGGGAGCCGAACCGTCCCGCGGCACGAGACGCTGCGGTCCACGCTGGATTGGAGCTACGCGCTCCTCACGGAGCGACAGCGGTTGCTCTTCCGGCGGCTCGCCGTCTTCGCCGGCAGCTTCGACCTGCCGGCGGTCGAGGCCGTCTGCGCCGGTGACGACCTCGACCGAGCAGACGTGCTGCCGCTGCTCGCCGCGCTCGCGGAGAAGTCCATGGTCGTGGCCCGAGGCGATGGCGGCGAGACGCGGTACCGGCTGCTGGAGATGGTGCGCCAGTGCGCACGAGAACTGCTGGAAGCGGTCGAGGAAGGAGAGTACCTCCAGCGCCGGCATGCGCACTACTTCCTCGAGCTCGTCGAGCAGGCCGAACCCAAGGTGTTGAGCGCCGAGCGCGCGCCCTGGCTGGTCCGGCTGGACGCGGAGCAAGACAACCTCCGCGCGGCGCTCGGTTGGGGCCTTTGGCGGGCGCCGCGCCACGATGTCGAGCTAGGATTACGCCTGGCCGGAGGGCTGCTCTGGTACTGGAACTTCCAAGGGCGCGTCGGCGAAGGGCGCCGCTGGCTCGAAGCAGCGCTGTCGAGGAGCTCGGACGCGCCGGTCGCGGCACGCGCGAAGATACTCTATGCCGCCGGCGAATGCGCCTGGCTGTTCGGGGAGTACGAGGCTGCTCGCGCGCGACTCGAGGAGAGCGCGGGCATCTGGCGTGATCTGGGGAACAACCGCGCGCTCGCCTTCGCCCTGCAAGCCCTTGCCGGCGCCATTGATCCCCAGACCGATCCGCTTGGCGCGTCCGCGGCGGCGAGCGAAAGCCTCCGACTCTTCCGCGACCTCGGCGACGCCTGGGGCGTGGCGGTCGCTGTGCATTCGTGGGGAATCGCGGAGCTGCGAAAGACTGACTTCGCTGGAGCGAGAGCACGCTTCGAGGATGCCCTGGCGCGCTATCGGGAGCTGGGCGACGACTGGGGTTGTGCGCAGGTGTTGAACGGTCTCGGCGACGTGGCCCGAGGCGAAGGCGACCATGCTCGGGCGGGCGCCCTCTACGCCGAGAGCCTGGCCATCTTCCGGTCGCAAGGATTGCTGGTCTACACGCCCAGCGTGTTGCACAATCTCGGCTACGTCGCGCTCGGTCAGGGCGACGCTCGAAAGGCGACCCAGCTCTTCCAGGAAGGCGTCGAGCTGTTCCGTGATCAGGCCGACCAACGCGGAGTGGCCGAGTGTCTCGCCGGCCTGGCTGGGGCGGTGGGAGCGCTCCGGCAGCCGCGGGACGCGGCCTGGCTCTTTGGGTCGGCCGAGGCCGTGCTCAGGGCTTCCGGCGCGGCCATGTGGCCCTCCAATCTGGCCGAATACGAGCGCAACGTCGCCATCGCGCGCGAGCAGCTCGACGAGCAGGCATTCGCGGAGGCGTGGGCAGAGGGCCGGACATCGTCCCTCGATCAAGCGATCGCCCACGCGCTGCAGGCGGCTCGGCGGGCAAGGGCGTGATACCATCACGCCGACGCTTGGCGTGCCGCCCGGCCCGGCGGCTACTCCGTCGCGGCGGCTGGCGCACCGGCTGTCGGTACGACCAGAAAGGACATGGCCATGGACCCTACTCACCTGACTGCCGGGCGCGTGCCGGGTGCGCGGTGGTCGCGGCGTCGCGCCCTGCGCGGCCTCCTCCTGGGGACGGCCGGAGTGGCAGTGCTGGCTGCCTGTGGGGGTACCACTCCCAGCGTGACGACGAGCGCGAGCGCGACGGAGAGCCGCGCTGCGTCGGCCACCACGTCCAGCGCCGCCGCGCCGGCCGCGAGCGGCGCCGCCGTATCCACCCAGAGTGCCGGCACATCCTCGTCCGGCAGCGTGAGCGCCGCCGCTTCCGCGGCGCGTGCCGGCGCCAGCCTCCGCTTTTCTTTCTTCGGCGACAACGCCGAAGCGGCCATCTGGACCAAGATCGCCCAGGACTTCGGCGCCGGGGCTGGCGTGCAGGTGACGCCGGAGCACATTCCGAGCGACTACTTCACCAAGGTCCAGGCGGAAGTTGCAGCGGGTGACGCCGCCGACGTGATCCTCATGGAGGACAAACCCACAGCCGGCTATGCCCAAAAAGGCGTCTTCCACGCCCTCGACCCCTACATCGGCACTGACAGCACATTCAAGCTGGATGACTATTACCCGGTGCTGTTCGATGGTCTGCGCTACCAGGGCAAGCTCTACGGGCTGCCCCAGCACTGGCTGGTCCACATGCTCCTGTACAACAAGGCCCACTTCCAACAGGCCGGTCTCCCGCTGCCGGCGGCGGACTGGAAGGACGCGAGCTGGAACTGGGATGCTTTCTTGGGCGCCGCGAAGAAGCTCACGGTGTCGGAGAACGGCAAGATCACGCGGTATGGCTTTGCGCTGAGCGGCTATGCCTGGACCTACTGGCGCATGTGGGTCTGGCAGAACGGCGGCGACGTGGTGTCGCCCGACCTCAAGCACAGCGTCCTGGACCAGACCCCGGCGATCGACGGCATCCAGTTTTACGCCGACCTGGCCAACGTGCAGCACGTCGCCCCCACCGCCGCGGAATTGAAGGCCTTGAACAATCCCGGCTTCACCGACCTGTTCGCTCAAGGCAAGGCCGCCATGACGTCATCGGCGCCCTACCTGTTCGATCTGCGCACCCAGCTCAAGGACATCGATTGGGATGTGGCGCCCGAGCCGATGAAGGTGAAGCGCGCCGCGCCGCTGTGGCCCGACTCGATCTCCATGAACGCGGCAACGAAGGCGCCCGAGCTGTCCTGGCAACTGTTACGCTACGTGCTCGGTCCTCAGGGACAGACGACGATCACGACGCTGGGCCGTGGCGTGCCGGTGCTGAAGAGCATTGCCAACTCCCCAGCGTTCTTGCAGACCGGCAAGGCGCCACAGAATATCAAGATCTACCTGGACGCGCCGGACTATGGCGTGGTGACGCAGTACACCACGGTCTGGACGAAGATGGAGCAGGCGAACACCGAGGAGCTCACGCCCGCGCTGCAGGGCCAGCGGTCAGCCAAGGAAGCGGTAAGCAGACTGGTGCCGCGCATCAACGCCCTGCTGCAGAGCGCGGAGATGGGCTAGTCGGGCCGCGCCGCCGGAGGGAGGCGCGGCATTCCCGGCCGAGCCATGCGATTCATGCAAGAAACAGCTCATTGGCAGGCTGCCTTGGGGTTCCTCCTCGTCCGGACGTTGGGTGGGGATGCGACGCTGGTTTGTAGGGGCTGGCAGGCTAACACGTTGACTCCGCGGCCTGAATGGCTATCATATTCGCCATGAACACGGATGGGCATCTCGCAGCGGCGGAGGAGTTCCGCGTGTCGATGGCGGCGCTCCAGCCTTCGGGCGACCACATCCGGCTCTACGCGGAAGCCGGGGTCGGCCGGGCCCTTCACCTCCGGTGTGTTGGCGCCCAGCGTCGTTTTCAGGTACACCGAGAGCAGCATGAAGGGCTCATGCGCTGGCTGCGGGAGCGCGACGAGGGAGCTATGGCCGATGTCTTCCTCGAACTGGAGAGCATTCGAACTGGGCGATGGTTTGGACGCCAGGGTAACGGGGACGTCGCGGAGCGATTGGACCAGCTTCTCCAGCAGATTGCGGCGTGGGCCATGGCCTGAGTCGGTTGTCCAGCGTCTCGAAGGAGCGCTGGAGGATCTGACTCGCGTCAGCCGTCGGTTGGAGGAGATTGACGGCGTCGTGCTTTTCGGCTCGTTTACCCGCGGAGAATACGGGCGCAAGAGCGACGTGGACCTGCTCGTCCTACTCGATGTGGCGGGCGTACCCGAGGCCAGCGTCCCGGGGCAAGCGATGCTCCAGAGCATCGGGGGTTTGGAAAGCGCATGGCAGTTGCCCATGCACCTCTCGCCCTTGCTGGCGAGCACACAGCGACCGCACGAGCTGGGGCCTGACTTACTGCACGCGCTCGGGCGTGATGGGATCATCCTATATGGGCGAACGCCTGCGTTGGCCCTCCTGCAGCCGGCAGGTTTGGTCCCCTGGACGGTGGTCCGGTTTTCGCTCACACCGTTGGCGCCGAGCCGCCGGGCGGTGGTGAGTCGACGCCTGCGTGGGGGAGCTGGCCGGCGCGGGCTGATCCAGCCACCGGGCCTGTTTCTTGGCCCGGGTCCGTCCTCATCCCGGCCCAGCAAGAGCAACAGGTGAGCGAGGTTCTCGACGAGGCAGGGGCAACCTACGAGCTAGTACCGGTCTGGCGGGTCCCTCCGTAGGGCCAGGCCACGGCAACGTGGTCCGGGTGCCCACCGCCGATGCACCCCTTCGGCCGCATGGGTTCAGCCAGAAAGGCGGAGGCCACGCCGAGTGATGAGAAGCCAGCCCTGGCACTGAGCAACGATGGGGGGGCGCGATCGGGTTCCGCTCCGGCGTTGCTCACCGTATGCCCGCTCAGTAGCCGGCCTGCTTGTCCACGACGTTGCGCAGCGGCTCGCCGGCCGCGTGGCGGCGCAGGTTGTCGATGAAGATGTCGACGCCGCGGCGACGGGTCGCGGCGGTGCTGGCGCCGTTGTGCGGCGTGACGATGGTGTTGGGCGCCGTCCAGAACGGGCTGTCCGGCGGCAGCGGCTCCTGGCCGTGGGCGTCCAGCCCGGCGCCGGCGATCCAGCGCTCCTGGAGCGCCCGCAGGAGGGCGGCGTCGTCGGCGATGCCGCCGCGGGAGAAGCAGACGTAGTAGGCGCTCGGCTTCATGGCGCGGAACTCCGCCTCGCCGAGCATGCCGATGGTCTCCGGCGTCCGGGGGGCCGTGACGACCACGAAGTCGCTCTGTCGCAGCAGGTCGTGCAGCCGCTCCCGCGGGAAGACCTCGTCCACGAACGGCGTCGGCCGCGACTGCCGGCGCAGGCCGAGCACGCGCATGTGGAACGCCTTGGCCTTCTGGGCGAGGTCCTGCCCGGAGTAGCCGAGGCCGATGATCCCGCAGGTGAGTCCGTTGAGCTCGCGGTGCTCGTAGTGGTCCCAGCGCCGCTCCTCCTGGGCGCGCAGCCAGCGGCGGGCGTCGGCGTTGAGCAGCAGCATGAGTAAGATGGCGTGCTCGGCTAATGGCACAGCGCCGTTGCTCTTCGAGCAGGTCAGGATAACGGGGCTGGCCGCGAGCGCCGGGAAGACCTGGCCATCGACGCCGGCCCCCCAACTGTGCAGCCAGCGCAGCCGGCCGGCTCGGGCAAAGGTGGCGGGGCCGATGTTGCCGGCGATCACCTCAGCCTCCTCGACCTGAGCCTCGAGCTCGTCCCTGCTGGCGCAGAAACGGCAGTCGGCCCGCGGCGCGGCGGCGCGGACCTGCTCGCGCTGCTCCTCCCGGCTGACGTTGCTCACCAGGATGACCCCGGTTGTGCCCGTGCTGGCGGCGTCCATCGCGCTGGTCTCCAATCTGTCCCCTCAAGGTCGGGCTGGCCCCCGGCCCTTGATTAAAGCATCGGACTTGCCGCTCCGTCCACCAGCGCGGCTCCCTACCGGTTCAGCTCAGACAACAGCAGCCGGACCGGGCGCTGCAGGTAAAGTGTGATCATGCCGCTATCTGGGCTGCTACCAAATGGCAGCGCTTGCGTCAGAATGCCATCGCCGCCACCCCTTGAGGGGCTATTCCTTGACCGACCGTCCAGTCATGACTGCCCTCGGAGGGCATTGGCGGTCCTCGCGATCGGCTCAGAAAGGGCAATCAGGGCCGAGATCGGTGAGGATGTGCGGGCAAGCCTTTGTAGTAACATGAGCTGGCCGTTCCCGAAGCCTACGACGGGAAAGTTCGCGTTGAAGGTCTGCTCCGCTATATAACTCCACCGTACGGCAGCACGAGAAGGAGCGGTAGCAACGTATGAACCTACGGCTGCGCCTGGTCGACACAGACGTGGCCACCGCGCTCAGTCAACTGCGCACGAACTTCATCATCCTCTTGAACCGGGTCGCACCCGACACGAGCATCCGCGTCTCGCGCTTCGACGATGGTTTCTCGGTGGTGATCCACGAGATCGACGGACCAGGTGACGGCGTCCAGCCCAGTCCGCTACGTGCCAGTGCGGTGCAGGCGCGGCTGCGCCACCTGGGGCCCGATTCCTTCAAGAGGTCCCGGCTCGAAGGTGACAAGCTGATCTTCACGGCGCGAGAGATTGCGGACCCAGCGCAGGCGGCGAGGACGCTCGTCGCGGCCGCGTACGCAGTCGGCGTCACCGAGGACACTATCGTTGATGGCGTCCTAGAGGACATCGCAGTGGTGGTGGCAGAACGCTTGGGCATTGCCGGTCCCACGCCGGCGGCCTTCGAGGAAACCATTGACGGCAAAGCCTGGACATACTCTCAACCGGTGCTGGTCGTTCAAGCCCAGTCGGCTGAGCGGCGCGCCCTTATCGCCGCCGATAGTGGTGATGCCGAATCCGCCCAGCACGAAGCGGCTGAGGCGGACCGCCTGTACCGTGCGGCGATCGGCGAGGGTGCCGAGTGGGGTACGTGGACGCGCGAGGACACGGTCGTCAGCTACGCAGGCTTCCTCGCGCGCCGGGGTGACGGGCGAGCGGCGCGCGACTTGCTGGCGCCGTACGTCGAGGACGCCCTTCGCCGGGGTGTGGTTGCTAAGGCGTGGGGGCAGTCCATCGAGCTGCATTCCACCAATAATTTGGACGCCAAGGCCCTGCTCCAGCTCCTCGACGGCGTTCAGCCGCACGCAGCCGCCAATGGACTGGGACGTACAGTCGGCTCACTGCTCCTTGAGATCGCGTACCGTGCGGAATACCGCGAGCGCAAGGCGGCTGAGCTGAATCCGGCGGTCGCCGGCACGTACGCCGAGCCACTGCTGCGCGGCTTGTCTACCTGGGCCGATCGAGCCGCCGACAAAGCGCTGTCGTGGCGAATGCGCTCCGAACTGGGGCGGTACCTTGAGAAGGTTGACCGTCTCGGTGAGGCTCGTGCCTGCTTCGAAGGGATCGTCGCAGACGGGGGCGTGACGGACCTGCTCGCCGTCGACCGCCTCTCGCTCATTCTGGAGCGCGCCAAGGATTTCGCGGGCGCTACCGCGCTCATCGATCGCGCCGTCGCAGCCGGTCTCGATCTCCGCCGAGACTTTCCCCGGTCTGAGCCGCTGGAGAAGCGCCTGGCGCGCTGCCGGGCGAAGGTCGCCGGATTGGCTGCGTCGATGGTCCCGGTCGGTGGTATCGCCTTCGTCGCCGGCGAGTCCGCCGTGGACGTGGTCCACAAGATCGCTTTCAAGGGGAGTCCACGCATCGATGCCGGGCAGGTAGTTCACGGAGTCCTGTGGCTCTACGGCGAGCGGTGCGGGGAACGCTGGGCGGCGCGTGTCGACCATCGCGGCGACGGTACATGGGAGGAAGTTGCCCATACAGAGGTACCGCCGCGCATCCTGGCGACTCGGCCCGATGGCTTCATGGTCTGTGAGACTCGCCCACCTGAACATCCGAGTCTCATGGCTGACCGCCGGCTGCAGACCGACACGACCGAGGTGCTTCTCGCGGTTGCACCGGATGGCTCTATCGCCGCTCGCTTTCCAGGCGGACCTGAGGTCGTACCGGGGCTGGGTGGCTGGTGCGTGCGGGACGCAAGGGGAGGGTTACGGGCCTACTCGCGCGACGGTGTCGAACGCTTCGTTCTGCCTCTCCGTCCTCGACCACGTGACGGCTGGTGGGGCGGCGGGAGTTCCCTGGTGGCGACCGAAGCCATTGCCGTCTGCTCGGAGCGAACTGACCTGTTGGGCGCCGGGCCAGATGGGGGGATCCTCTGGCGGGTTGCCAGACGATCCTACATTGACGATGTCGCCTGTGGGGACAATTGCGTAGTCGTCTTGTCCGATCGCCTTATCGAGTGGTACGACTTCAACGGCCGCCGGTTGCGGCTGGAAGGCCTACATTCCCTCGCGCGAATGTTCATCCGCGACATCAACGGACGGCCGATCGCCGTCCTCCACGACCGCGACCACGCGACCCTGCTCGAATCGGGGCGACAGGGTGGTGATGTCCGAGTCCCCGTCCTATGTCCCGAATGGTGGGGCTGGCGGGGCGGGCTGCTCGCGCAGCATTCCATCACGCTCTTCGCTATAGACTCGCGAGGCGCAATCAGGCTGCATGCAACCTTTCCGAGGCGGCTCAACATGGTCGTACGCGATAACGAGTTTCTGGTCTGCGTTCTTAACCCGCTATTTGTGCTACGCCCGCACTGGCTGGGCAGTGGCTGAGCACGATCCCTCGTCGACCGGCTGCTTCAAGGAGGACCGCGCCGTGACAATCAGACGCGCCATCCCCGCTCATTTCGGTGGCTGTCCGCCTTCACCTGTAGGGTGCGCCGCCGCCCGCATGGCACCGAGTTCTCGGCGGAGCGCAGCGATCTCGCTGCGGAGCGCCCGCACTTCTTCCGCTGGCGCCGCTTCCAACTGCGAACTGGGCAGCACGGGGGTTACCCGGAGAGACTCCATTCGTTGGCCCGGCAGCGCGGAATGCCGCTGCATCTCCAAGGCTGGCCGCACCCGTTGCATGAGCTCGGCTTGCCGTTGGGCGGCTTCCCGAAGTGGCGCCAACGCCAGTTCAGTTTGCCGGATCGACTCCGCTCCCCGACGGGACATCTCCCGAAGCGGGGCCACCGCTTCCTCCGCTAGCCGCTCCGCCCCCAACGGGATGGCGGCCCGCGCAATCAATTGCTGCTGTTGGTGGAGCGCTTCGCGCGCTGGCGCCAGCGCCTCCTCCACCAGCCGCTGCGCCTGCAAGATGATCTGGACTTGCTCAGCGGCAGGCTGGAGATCGCGGACGACACGCGCGGCGGCGCGCATCGCGGCCGATAGATTGCCGTGGCCAAGACTTTCCCAGAGAGAAACATCGATCGCCGGCAGCGTGACCGTCTTCTTGACGAGTGGCTCGGCAAAGAGCGGTTTCCTTCCTGATCCTCCACGGTTGCCGCCGTGCCCGGACACGTCCAGTGATGCCGGCTGATCGGTCGACTCTGGTTCATCAGCTGTCACAGATACCTCCTATGCCACGCCCGTTGTAGCCCACCACTAATCTAACCGATTCATCCTACTAAATCAAGTGCCCGCAGTGGTTTGGCCGCGCAGCGGTGGGGTGACGACTCCGCTCGATCCGTGCGATAAGGCAGCGTCAGCGGACGTCAGGCGGGCGTAGTTTGGCCGGTACAATGGTCTATGCCTGAAACCATAGACCTGCCGTTTTCCGCTGTGAGCAACCTGCCAGACCGTGGCCAACTCATCGCTGAGTTTGCGAGGCTCCTAAAGGCAGCTCGCCGCCCCGTCGTGCCGGAGGCTGCCGCTTGATGGTTCTCCGACTCCACCGGCTCGCTCGCCCTTGACGGGGATGGCTACGGACAGCTTGGCCGCCTGGTCGGAAAGCTCGTCCGCCTTCAGCACTTTGAGCACCTCGGTCCGGACGATCTCCGCAAGGCGGTCAGTGGCGTGGTGGCTTCTTACCAGACGGCCTTGCGGCAAGATCAGCGGACAAACATCAAGAACATTGCTGCCGCCTTCATTGACCAGACGGCCCGAACGCCCATGTGTGCGAATGTCTTCTTTGGTGTTCGCTATCTTGCTCTGCCGGGCGCGCTCGATGTCGGCATCGCCCGGTTCCTTCCCGCTGTGGACGCCGCCCGCCGGGAGCCAGTGCTCGGAACCGAGTTCTATCACGGCTGCCCACTCTACTGCGCAGTTGAGGCTACCGGTGGCACTGATGCGGCGCTCATCGGGCGAGCAGTACAGCAGGCCGTGCCGGCTCTGAGCCTGCTACGCCTTCACCTCCAACGGGCATTTCGCGGGCTGCATCGTGATCAGGTTCTCTTCGAGCTGGACGGTCGCTACCTGATCGCGAGCGGCGATGGCACGCGACGGCGGGGCTACCAAAGGTGGCGTGAGCCGATCGCGCTGGATCTGTCGCCGCGGACTCCCGAATGGGCGACTTCCGTCGAGACGGAGGGCCAAACAATCCGTGATCTGCCTGCGTCGTTGCGGGAGCGTATTGCGACGGCACTGGAGTGGATGGATGTCGCGGCGAGGGCGCCTTCCTGGAAGACCGAGATTCCGGCCATATTCAGCGGTATCGAGAGCCTCCTTGTCCCCGAGGACTGTGGGAGCAAAGCTGAGGTGGTGACGGTTCGCAGCGTCATCCTTCAGTGCGCGCTCGGAGAGGGCTTCTTTCATCCGGGGCAGACTTACTCTGCCTATCTCGTCCGCTGTGAGCTTGTCCATGGTTCCCCGGTCGGGGCGGATGTGACTGGTGAGCTACAGCAGCTTGGCAGCAAGTGCGAATTGTGGGCTCGGGAGATTATTGGCGCCTCCATCGCCTACGCCGCGCAAAACCAGGCGCCCGACGTGACGACCCTTGTCGGCAGTTTGGATCGTTCCGAGGCCGCGCAGCAGGCCTGCCAGTGGTTAGCGGAGCACGGCGGTAGCGAAGTCGTCGGCAAATATCGGAAGGCCCTCAACCTTCTCGTTGTCTGAGCGGCGCCTGGCGGCAATAACGGGGCGCACTCCCTATATGATCCCTAACCTCCGCAGTGTGGCCTCCACCCGCTCCCGGGACTCCCTCGAGAGCATCCGCGCTTCCGTCAGAATCGTGGCCATCTCGTCCCGCAATTCCTGATAGCGATTGCTTTCAGCGATTGCCGCCAGGGTGACTTGGCGTAGGTTTACGGCCGGGTCGGTGACTCTGAAGGCTGAGAAGTCGGTCAGGTTGAGTGTGGCGCATTCGAAAGGGATTTCAGTGTGCTGCCCCCTGCTCTTGCGAGCGACGCGAGCTACGACGATGTGCGCGGGGATCACGTACCAGCTATCGTCGGGCACATAATGCACAGCAATCGGAAGATACTTCACCGCGCGCACTTGGTTAAGTGTTTTTGTCGTAGCCCGCTTGACCTCGACAAGGTGCCCGTCGAGTAGGGCGTCTCCCGACGCAGAGCGCGCAGCCGGAGACGCCCCGGCAAGCGCAAAAAACGTACTCTCGGCCGATCGCCCCCCTCCACTGATCCCGAAGACCATGATGGGTTCGTTAGACCAGTTCGGGCAGCGGCTGTTGGCTTGCGGCTGTTTGTATCCGCCCACGTAACCCAGGCTGATCGTCGTCCCCGAGGGGAATCTCCGCGCCGTGTTCATCCACGTAGCGGACTCCGGGCTGCCCGAGCCTTCGCCGCATGACGCGCACGGCCTCAGGATTGCTGTCGATCATGACGAAGCGACGTCCGAGCTGGCGGGCTACCTTTGCGGTGGTGCCGCTGCCCGCGAAGAAATCGAGCACCCATGATCCGGGCTCGGATGATGCTTGGACCACCCGGCTCACTATCCCTTCCGGCTTCTGGTTCGGGTAACCGGTCTTCTCGCTCCCATTGGTGGGGACAATGGTATGCCACCACACGTCGGTGGGCAGCTTCCCACGGGCGGCTTTCTCTGGAGTCACGAGCCCCGGCGCCATGTAGGGGATGCGCTCGATTGCATCGCGGTTGAAGTAGTGACCACCGGGACAATTGACGTAAACCAGAATCGAGTCGTGCTTCGACGGCCAACGATCTTTCGGCCGCCCTCCGTAATCGTATGCCCAGATAATCTCGTTGAGAAAGCAGTCTCTACCAAATATCCGGTCCAGGAGCACCTTGCAGTAGTGCGACTCGCGGTAGTCGATGTGGAAGTAGAGCGTCCCATCCTGACGAAGCAGCCGGCGGGCCTCTTGGAGGCGCGGCGCGATGAAGCCGAGGTAGTCGTCGAAGGCATCGACATAGCCGGACCGCCCCACCTGTACCGTGGCATAGCGACGACCGCCGAAGCCGGTCCGATCCCCACCGTCCGATCGCTCCGTCTGCAGCACTAGACGCTGCTGGGTCTTCCCCGTATTGAACGGTGGATCGACGTAGATCAGTTGGAATGCGCCATCGGGGAGCCGCGGCAGAACGGCCAGGTTGTCGCCCAGGATCACGTAGTTGCTGAGACCGGTCAGGTCAATCAAACTCGTCTCCCATTGGACCGTTCAAGGGATATGCTACCAACCTCCTCGGAGAATAGCGATGCTCGGCTCTTCGGTCAATCGAGAGTCACTGGAAGCCGGACTCCCGTGCCAGTCTGGATGCCCGCGTGCGCCTCCCCCAGGCTCTCGGCGATGGCTCCGCCAGGCGAGTTCGGATTGTGACCAAGCCGCGGTCCGCTGAACCGCGGCGGCGATCCCGCACTATACTGGTGTGAGAAGAGTATTTCAGCAGGGATAGAGACGATGATCGACACCGTCAACATCGGGACGCTCATCGACCGTTCGCCCGGTATTCACAACAATCGTCCGAAAATCGCCGGGACAGGCGTGACGGTACGTCGTATCGCCGGTTGGTACATAGGTGGCTGTACCCCAGAAGAGATCGTGCGGAAAATCCCCCACCTCACCCTTGCTCAAGTCCACGCGGCGCTCGCCTATTATTATGCCAATCGTGAAGAGATCGAGCACGACCTCGCCGCTGAAGAGGCCCTGTACGAGAAGCTCGCGGCGGAACAGGCATCGCGCTCGTCGTGACCCGCTTGCGTCTCTACATCGACGAAGACTCGATGGACGACGACTTCATCGCTGCGATGCGCGTGCGCGGCGTCGATGTGCGCACCGCGAGCCAGGATGAGATGCGCGGACGCTCGGACCTTGACCAACTGCGTTGGAGCACAAAGCAGCGACACATCCCGTACCGCTTCAACGTGGCCGATTTTTGCGCCCTGCATGCCGACTTTCTGCAGCGATCGTAGCAGCATGCGGGAATTATTCTGGCCCAACAGCAGCGCCGGACGATCGGCGAGCAGCTACGCGGCGTGCTCAAGCTGATGGCCGCGCGGTCCGCCGAAGAGATGATCGATCAACTCGTCTTTCTGAGCGCCTGGATCTAATACGCTGCGCGTGGAACCCTGCCATGAGTTCTCTCAGCGGCAGGGTCAAGGCTGGCGGCCCGGATTGCGCGGCGGAGGCGTCGAGCGGCAACCCCGTCCGGCACGCTCACGGGGACTCTGGCGACTGTGTTAGGAGGACCAGTCGAGCCGTTATCCTACACCCCAGGCTCGGGAACGCATCTGCGCGCTGGCGCTAGCGTGGGAGCAGTGGATTCCGCGGGGCAGGCATCAGGGAGGCCGATCGTGCAGTACGCCCGCATCTATGCTGACCGGGGCGGTGAGGCGCATTTTGAGGACGTAGTCGTCGACATGGCGCCGGTCGATTTTGCTCCGCCTGCCCCCGCCGATGGATCTCTCGGCATTGCTCCACAGCATGGACGTGATCCGTGATCGGGCTCCCAGGAGGGGGCCCGCCTAAACTCAAGTCGCGATGAAGCCAGCAGAGCGGGCCTCTGCGTGCAGTGTGGATTCCATCGCGGCATTGGTATAGTGAGAAAGGAGGATCGCAAACGATTGACGTTTGTCGATGGAGTCGTTGTCCGTGAGGTCGACGCTCGGCTGCGGAGACTCCACGGGGTATCAAGGCTGGAGAACAAAGAAGACCCTCTCGACGAGTTGATCTTCGTCATACTTTCGGGGCTGACGCGCGAGCCGATCTACATGGCAACGTATGAGGCATTGCGTGCGAGGTTTCCTACGTGGGACGAGGCGGCAGTCGCGGCGCCGGCGGACATTGAGGCCTCGATTTGGTTCGGTGGCCTGGCGGGCAAGAAGTCGCGCGCCATCACGCGTCTGCTTACCGCCATCGTCGCGCGAGTAGGGCGGGCTGACCTCTCATTCCTCTGCGAGCTAGACGACCGAACAGCGGAGACCTTTCTAAGGCAATTGCCCGGCGTCGGCACCAAGACAGCCAGGTGCGTGCTGGCGTACAGCTTGGGGCGGCCGGCGTTTGCCGTCGATGTTCACGTGTCGCGACTGATGCGACGCTTGGGCTGGAGCGATCATGGCAGGCTTACGATGTCTGCCCAAGACCGGCTTCAGGAGATAGTCCCACCCGACATCAGGCTTAGCTTACATGTCAGCTTCGTAGTTCATGGGCGCACTGTATGCACCGCGCTCCGGCCCCGTTGTAAGGACTGCATCCTGGCTGATCTGTGCCCATCGGCATTCGAGATCGGCAAGCACACTGGCGTAGCGTCGACGACCTCGCGGGCACCGACCTACGCTCGCGCCGTTCCTGGAGCAGGCGACGACGTGGAAGGGATGGCGAAGGTGTCATCCAGACTATCGATCGTAGCGATGAGCGCGGAAACCGCCTTCTCGCGCGCCAAGTACTCCTCATAGCTCTTACGGGTCTGCGCTATCAGTTCGTCGTAGGTGAGGTACCGTGCGCCGACCTCACTGAGCAGCCTGCGATTGCTGGTGTCCGACTCTGGTGGCAGCGGGGGCGACCCCAAGATGCAGATGGACTCGATAGTAGGCGCGCGGTCACCAGGGAACTTGGTCGCTATGACTTTTCTCAGGGCGTCTTGATACTTCCTCACCTGTTCCAGCAGGTCGTAGATCTTGACGGGACGGTCGAACTTCTTGAGTTCTATGATGATGTACTTGCCCGCTGCGGTCCGGTATCGGATGTCAATCCTGCCCTTCTTCTCTTCGTCGGTGAGGCCAGCATCGACCCTGCCGAACTCCGTCGTGACGCTCTCCTCTAGCCTCGGATTCGACGCTGCCCTCTCCCAGGATGGGTCCAACAGCCAGAGATGATCGAAGATATGCGCCTGAATGAGACGCTCCCTACCATGGGGCAGGACCCTCTCAAACTCCTTAACGATTTCGATACGTCCCTTGACAATCTGATAGTAATGTACCGCTTCGATGTCGTCGATCCCTCGAAATATCTTGGCTATCACATCGAAGTCCTCCTTCGTCTCCAATGAATCGAGGATGCTAAGTTGATTCTTGAGGGCAAACATTTCAAAGCTGAGTAGACAAGACTTATACATCTCCTTCTTAGCTTCAGGATCTGGTATTCTGAGAGACTCGATCTTTCCGAAGAGCTGCTTGGCATAGCTCCTATTGTCACCGCGTTGGGCATCGTACCATGCGCGAAGTCCGAGGTGTTGTAAGGCTCGCTCCGATCCTTTCTCGTTGCGTAGGTCGCGCCACTGACTTTGGATCCTCTTGAGTATGGCCTGCACGAATTTCTTGAGAGCTTCATAGCGAATGTCGTCTTCTTTGACGCTTTGGTGACTACTGGTCACGATGTCGTCCTCTGTGTCGGAGTCCATGAAATTGGCGTCGATTTCGCCGATGAGATACTTTGAATAAACACCACTCTCTTTTAAATCCTTGAGTACATCCTCTTGGATGAGTTTACCGTTGGCAAACACCACTATTGTGTTATTGTCTTCGTCAATGTTTCGCTGCTCGTCGACTGTCCCGATCCAGCCTGTCGCGGTATACCCGGCCCCGGCGTCGACGACATTGTCGATTTCGTAGGACTCGCGGACATTCGGGAGTAGCTTCGGCCTACCAGCACTGTCGGCTAGTGTAAGACCGTCCTCCTGCGCTGACATGAATCCGTCGTTGATGGGTCCGAAGTACCAGAGGAACTCGATGTTATCATAGTAGTTCCTATCCTGCGTGGTGACTTCGAAACCGTCGATATTGACGCGAAAGTCTTGCCGCGTACCGATGATACTGAAGCGGCGCGCCAGCCTCCGACGCAGGAAGCCCGCCGTGGTCGTCACGTTCTTCCTGAGGTCGCGCAGGATGATCCGCGTGCCCCTATCGAAATCTATCTGATCCGCATCGATGGGATCGGGGAAATACGTCCCCTTGCCCTCACCCTCGCTTTCGATCTGCGCCTTGATCTTGCCACTGTTCATGGACAGGGCGTTGCGCTCGCCGTGCTTGACCGTATAGATCTCCACTGTATCTGCTATTGAGAATACGGATAGCTTCCCGATCCCCTTCCTCCCCATCGGATCCCGACCTGCGGCGGTCCTGCCCGGCTCGTGGATCCGCTTCTGGTATCCGACGTACAGATACTTGCCGTTGATGTCGCTCGCCGTCATCCCGTTCCCGTCGTCGTAGATGATGATCTCGTGTCTCGACGAGTGGATATCTATGGTGACATTGCGCGCATCCGCGTCCCAGGCATTAGCGACGACTTCGGAGAGCACGGCCGGGACGTTGCTATAGAGACCGATGCCCAAGTGGTTCAGCACGTTCAGGCTAATCGACATCTGGTAGGGGTGTTCAACAATCTGCATGACGGTGCTCCATTACGTGCCGCCGAATGCTCCGGGCAATTACGCGCCCGAGATTGACGGGAACAGCATTCCCAATGTGCCGTGCGATGGTCTCTATGTGCCAGGGCGTGTCAGGGGCAACGAACGCATAGCCGGGGGGGAATGTCTGCAAGAGCGCCGCTTCCCTAATGGAGATGGCACGATCCTGCTCCGGGTGACCGAACCGGCCATTGCCGAACCCGTGACATTGCGTCGTCATGGTGGGAGACGGTTCGTCCCACTTCATCCTACCGTATACGCTGCCGTACGATTCGCCGGTATCTCTACGATGACATCCGGCGCGTAGCTCCTCGGGCCAGTCCTTCCAACTGCCCCCCGGGTTGGAGTGCCTGATCCGTCTCAGGTTCAGTTCCGACAAGCCGCTAGTCCGGTGCAGTGGATCGGTCGGGCATGTCTGCCCCGCTTCGATCTTGGGCAAATGCCCGATCGAAGCAGCGACCGTCATGTAGTCGCAGGGCCTATGGGTCGGCGGGACGATGTCGACCTTGCCAAACGACGAGGCGAACAGCACGAGTCGTTTCCGCTTCTGGGGCATGCCATAGTCGGGACAATAGACAACGTAATCCGTCACGGTGAATCCAATGGCTTCCAAACGCTCGATGAACTCGCGATAGACGCCCCCGCCGCTAAAGGTCGTTAGTTCCGGTACATTCTCCATGGACACGATGTCTGGCCGCACCGTTTCGATCAAATCAGCAAATCTGGCGAGGAGTTCCCACCTCTCGGCGCATGTCTTTATCTCTCCCGGCATTGTGCCACTGCCAAGCGTCTTACCTCGCCGGTGCCGCCGAGTATAGGTCGAATACGGTTGGCAGGGAGCGCATCCTACCAGAACCTTGATACTTCCAGGTGGAAACAGGGGGAGTATGTCATCCGCACGGACATCCTCTACCTTATTATGTAAGAACTTTGCTCCAGGATTGTTGTGCTCATAAGCATATTGACAAGATGCATCACTATCCACCCCAGCGACGACTTGACTGCCATCTTTGATGAAACCGTGTGTTAATCCGCCAGCACCGCAGAATATGTCTACGACGACTATGTGGGGAATATCAAACTTCAGACGACTAACAATGTCCATCTATGTCCTCGTTTGGCATAGGTGTGCCGATATGACGCGCGAACTGAGGATCCTGCCCTCGCTCCAGCAGCACTTGGACGGCATACTCGACCACGTACTGCAATGTGAGACGCGGCCGATGGCTGTCGGCTAGCTCCTTGAGCCGATCGTAGTCGCTCTTATCGAACGAGATCGTGAGGCGTATGCGTCCGGTACTGCTCGGCCGTCGTTGTGACATCGCCATCATCTTACACCAAGGGTCACCAATAAGGTGCATATGAGAGTATACCGTCACCAAGCTTCATCAGCATACTGTCCTGAGAACAGGCCTTATTCATTGGCCCCCCCGTGGCATCCACGGCTCGGGGCCGACCATCTAGGACGTATCCCGCTCGTCCTTTGTTCGCCGGTTGCTGCCGCGGTGGTGGCGCTCTAGTGCGCACCGCCAAGGCGGCGGTTGGTTGTCTGACGGGGCAAGCGCTTGTTGCCGTCTGTCATCGCTTTCTGCGCATCGAGCTGGCGACCTCATCCGGTTGGAGGTCAGCTACGCAGGCATCCCAGCGCTGTCCGGGCAGCACGGACCGCTGACCAAGAGCAGGCGCGGCTTCCGGCTCTCACTCGAGCTAGCGACGAATGGGCTTCCTCGCCCTTCGCAGAGCTCAGACCAGCTTGCCCTCCTCGACCACAGCGGCGCCCTCGCGATAGACCGCGCGCACCCGGCGCATGGCACGGATGTCGGCCAGCGGGTCGCCCTCGATCACCGCCACGTCGCCTCGGCGGCACGGCCCGTGGTCGCCCGCAGCGCCTCCATCGGCGTAATATCCAGGCGGGAGACCATCACCTCCAGCGTCAACGGGTACTCGCCGAAGAAGGTCCGGCTCACCCCAGCATCGCTGGCGGCGATGAAGCGGGCGCCGGCACGAACGGTCCGGCGCAGTAGCTCGAAGTGGGGTTCAAAGTGCTCCACGGCGCGGCGCTGGCCTTCGGTCAACTGGTCAACCGGCTTGATGGCGGCGCGCTCCGAGCCCATGGTGAGCGTGACGAAGGTTCCCCGCTCCTTCATGCGTTCGACCACGCGGGCGTCGAACTCCAGCCCCTCCTGCGGGTGCAGCCAGGAGCAGTGCTCGATGGTGCGGATGCCGGCCTCGACGGCGTTGCGGATGCCCTGGGTGGCGTGGCAGTGGGCGGCGACGTGGCGCCCTCCCATCCCGGTGCGCTTCGGCGACGATGGCCGACAGCTCCTCGACGGTGTACTGGGGGGCGCGAGGGTTCGTACCCGGCGTCATGCCGCCCCCGGTGGCCATCACCTTGATGAAGTCGACGCCGCCCTTGCAGAGCCGCCGGGTCGCCTTGATCGCCTCGTGGACCCCATCTGCCTCCAGGCCGCAGAAGTTCAGGTGGCCGCCCGTGGTGGTGATCGGCATCCCCGCCGCCAGGATACGCGGGCCGGCAACCAGTCCGCGGTCAATGCCGTCGCGCAGCGCCAGGGTGAGCAGCCCTCGGCCGCCGCAGTCGCGCAAGGTCGTAACCCCACAGCGCAGCTCCGCCTGGGCGTTGGCGAGTCCCCGCAGCAGCAAGGTCTCGTCGGAGTCGTGGATAGCGTCGTCGAGCGCCTGATCGCTCGCGCTGAAGAGCAGGTGGGTGTGACAGTCGATCAAGCCGGGCAGCAGCGTACACCCGGGATAGTCGCGGGTAATGACGTCGGTCCCCTCCGGCACGTTGACGTCGCGGGCAGCTCCCACGTCCGTGATCGTCCCGTCGACGCTGACGACGACCCCGTCGTCGATCGGGTCCGCCCCGGCGCCGTCGATGAGGCGCGACGCGCGGAGTACAGTGATGCGGGTCATTGGCTGGTTTCTCCTTGACAATATCAACATCGATGCGTGATTGGGGGCGCCGGCTGGTGCGGTGATGGCCCCCCCCGGCCCCCCAATTCTGGGGGGAGGCCCGGAGTTGGCTTCTCCACAGCTCGACCAAACCGGCAAGAGTCTCGCCACGGCAACACGGTGGCCACCCGTGCCGCACCCAGGCATGGCACATGGAATGGTGCGACCGGTGGCTCCCTGTCCGGGCCTCCCCCCAGAATTGGGGGGCCGGGGGGGGCCATCACCGCACCAGCCCATGCTGCCCATCGCCTCATCAATTCATTGCCCCACGGGCGACCGGGCGATCTCGGCAATTGCCGCCGCGCCCGTGTCCACCTCGTCCTCCGTGACGAAGCAGGCGCAGCACAGCCGGACGCCGCCGATGCCGTCGGGACCACGGTTCGCCCGCAGGTGCATGCCGCGCGCACGCAGCCGCTCGGCCAGCGCCTCACCTGGCATCCCCTCGATGGCCGCGCCCACCATCCCGGTGCGCAGCTCGGGGCAGCGCGGCGCGAACTCGATCACCCCCGGTATGCCCGCCAGGCGCTCGCGCATCCGCTCGACCAGCATGCGCTCGCGCGCCGCGATCGCCGCGAGCCCGAGGTCCGCGACGAAGTCGATGGCCGCTCCCATCGCGCGGACCACCGGCCAGTAGCGCGCGCCGAACTCGAACTTCTCGCCGGTGGTGGGCGCCTGCCAGGTTGCCGTCTCCGGGTCGAAGCTGGCCGTCCTTCCGGCGCCAACCCAGGAGGGGGAAAGGTCGTCCAGAAGGTCGCGACGCGTCCAGAGCATGCCCGACCCGAAAGGCCCGAGCAGCCACTTGTAGGCGCCGGCTGCGTAGAAGTCGCAATCGATCTGGCGTACATCGACGGGGAGCTGCCCGACCGCCTGGCAGCCGTCGAGCATGAGCAAGGCGCCATGTCGGTGGGACAGATCGGCCAGCTCCCGAGCGGGAGCGCGGAGTCCGTTTTCGGAGTTGACGTGGCTGAGGGAGATCAGTCGCGTGCGCCGGCTGATCAGCACGCGCACGGCGTCCAGGATGGCCTCCGGGCCGGCGTCGGGCAGCTCCAGACGGATGGGACGGATGCCGTGGCGCTGGGCCAGCACCGCCCAAATGGCGCGGGCGGCGGGGTGGTCGCCCCCGCCAAAGATCACCTCATCGCCTGCGCGCCAGCGCAAGCCATGCCCGACGATGTCGAAGCCTTCTGCAGTGTTGCGGACCAGCGTGACCTCGTCGTCGTCGCCGCCGAGCAGGCGCGCGATCTTTTCGCGGGTCTCTCCAGCCCCGGTAAACGCCTCGCGGGAGAAGGCCATGCCGTCCGGACCTTCCTCGCTCACCTGTTGAGCCAGGCCGATCAGGGTGTTGGTGACCGGGAGCGGGCTGGGGCCGATTCCTCCTGCGTTGAGATAGATGCCGGCCTTGAGCGCCGGGATCTGCGCGCGCAGCGCGGCAACGTCCATTGATTGACGACTCCTCCTCTGTCCGGCCGGCCTGGCCCACGACCACGGCCGCGCAAGCGACGTCGCGGCCCGTCAGCGACACAGCGTCGAGCCACCCGGCCCCGAGAGGGCCTATCGTACACCAGCAGCAGGACGGATTGCCGCGGCGGTACAGTGACCACGTAGCCTCCCCTGATATGGGCGTAGGAGTTGTCACGGCGGCATCAGTTCGGTCTGCCAAGAGTGGAGGGTGCGGTGAAGGTGAACTGGGAGCAGGCGCTCTCGTGGCGTGTCGCGCCGCGGAAAGGAGTGCGATCATGCCTGAGCCGGACTTGCTGGTAACCAAGTTCACCATCCCACTGCTGCGTTCACCGTGGCTTCAACGCTCGCGGTTGCTCACGGTGCTCGATCAAAGCCGCTCGGTTCCCTTGACCCTGCTCTCGGCCCCGGCCGGCTTCGGGAAAACGACGCTGCTCACGGCCTGGGCCAGCCAAGGCGCCAGCCAGGTCGCGTGGTTGACGCTTGATGAACAGGATAACGACCCGACGCGCTTCTGGGCCTATGTGATTGCCGCGCTCAGGCACAGCGGCTCTCCTGTAGGAGAAGCAACGCTCGCGATGCTGCACGCGGCGCACCCTCCGCTGCTGACAGGCGCTCTGACGTCACTCCTCAACGAGCTGGTGGCGCTGGCGCAGGACAGCGCGCTGATCCTGGATGACTATCATCTGATACGCGAACAGGCGATTCATGATTCACTGCAGTTCTTGCTCGATCATCTTCCTCCTTGCCTGCACGTGCTCCTTGCCAGTCGAGGCGATCCCCAGTTGCCTCTGGCTCGTCTGCGGGCGCGGGGACAGATGGTCGAGATCCGCCAGACGGATCTGCGCTTGAGTGGCGAAGAAGCAGCGACGTTTCTGACTCAGGTCATGGGCCTGGCTCTGACAGAGGACGAGATAGGTCGCCTGGAATCGCGCACCGAAGGCTGGGTCGCCGGACTCCAACTGGCGGCGCTCTCTCTACGCAGACACCATGATGTCTCGGCCTTTATCCAGGCATTTGTCGGCAGCCATCGCTTCATCCTGGATTATGTGCACGAGGAGATCCTTGCGCCATTGCCTGAGTCGCAGCAACGCTTCCTACTCCAGACGTCTGTGCTCACCAGAATGAGCGCCGAGTTATGCCGGGCGCTGACCGGGGAACCGGCCAGTCGGACGATCCTGGAGTCCCTCGAGCGCGCCAACCTCTTTCTGGTTCCTCTCGACGAGGAGCGGCGCTGGTATCGCTTCCACCCGCTCTTCCGCGAGGTGCTGCTGGCGCGCTTACAGGCCACCCAGCCGGAGCAGGTAGCGCGCCTGCACCGGGCGGCGGCGCTCTGGTATCAGCAACAGGACTGGCTCCACGAGGCAATCCCCCATGCCCTGGCGACGCGGGACTTCTTTTTTGTGGCCTCCTTGCTCGAGGGCGGTGTCGAGCGCTTGTATCTGCAAGGGGAGATGACAACGCTGCTCACCTGGATCAAGCTGCTTCCCCAAGCGGTCTTGCGCGCGCATCCGCGCCTTGCCACGAGCTACATCTTAGCGTTCAATCTGCTGTTCCCTTTCTCTCATCAACAGCTAGAGGAACGGGAGCGTCTTCAGCAACTCCGAGCAGGCGTAGAGCAGACGTTGCAGAGCGACGACCAGTCCTCCTTGACGCTCGCCGAGCGGGACCGACTGCGCCAGCGGCTCACCATTCTCGATGGCTGGGGACTGGTGGCACAGGCGCTCTCCGATGGCAATGTGGAGCAACTGCACCGGCTTGGCGAGCAGGCGCAGGACATGCCGCTGGATGACGACAGCATGTGGCAGCAGCATAGGCTGGCGCCGTTCGCTATCGCCTGGCGCATGGCGGGCAATTTCCCCCCGATGGCAGCGGCCTTGCAGGAGAGCCAAATCCTGTGGGGGCTGATTGTCGCCCTGATCGCCTCGGGGCAGTTGCGACAGGCAGACGACCGTTGCCAGGAACTCCAGCAGTTGGTCGACCGTCTGGGAGGACCACTCCCGGTGGCGGCGTATCCCGATTTGTTCCAGGCTCAGCTTGCCTACGCACGGAACCAGTTGGAGGTCGCCAAAAGCGCGGCGCGGACGGCCATTGCGAAGACGGCGCCCATGCAGTACATGGACATTCTCATGGGTGCCTCTGAGGTGCTCGTTCGCGTCTGCCTTGCCCAGGGTGATCTGGCCGGCGCTGAACACGCCGTAGGCGAGATGGAGCGAGTGAACCAGTCTGCCGGAATCCCGCTCTTTCGTCCCTGGATTGAGGGTCTCTGGGTCCATCTCTGGCTGGCCCAAGGCCGCCTCATGAAGGCGGCGGACTGGGCCGAACACACCCCATACCGTCAGGAGCCCCTCTTCTACAGCCGCGAAGGCGCCTATCTGGCGCTGGTACGCGTCTATCTGGCGAAGCGCCAGTATCCACAAGCCTTGCAGCTGCTCACCGCGCTCCTGAGCAGCGCGGAGCAGGTTGCGAGAGTGGGGAGTATGATCTCCATCCTGGCTCTGCAGGTGGCCGCGCTGCAGGCGTCGGGCGCCCCACAAGACGCGCTTCGCGTACTCCATCGCCTGCTCACCTTGGCAGAGCCTGAAGGGTACATGCGCGTCTTTCTCGATGCTGGAGCGCCGATGCGCCAGGCACTGCAGGCATTGCTCACCATAGAGCAGGAGGCTGTTTCTCCGGTCCTGGCTGCCTACGCTCATACCGTGTTCGATGCCTTTGCCGGCGAGCAGCCTCAGAAGGTGACAGGGCGGAGCATCCCCCTGGTCCCCACATCGCTGCCGCGCACTCGTCCTCAGGCCGCGCCAGCGCTGCCTGAGCCACTGACCGTGCGCGAACAGGAGGTCCTGCGTCTGCTCGCGGAGGGGGCCTCCAATAAGGAGATCGCCAGGCAACTGGTGGTCTCGCTCGCCACGGCCAAGAAGCATGTCGCCAGTATTCTCGGCAAGGTTGGAGCGGCGAATAGGACTCAGGCGATTGCCCATGCACGGGCGCTCTCTTTGCTCTAGCGCGGCCGCGGCGTCACCGCGCGGTCGGCAATGCCGGGATCGCACCGCCCTCGCCTCAGGTCGGTATCCTTTTGGCCACCATCTGCGCGGCGCTTCTCGCCGCCTCTCTGCACCGCGAAAGTATCCTCGAAGTAGTCTTTCGACCACTACGCTCGTGCCTGCCGAGCGCGTATGCTGCTGCTCAGTGAAGAAGAGTAACCCGAACGGAGCAGAAGCGTGTGAGCTATGTCATTCGTGTGAAGGGACACCTGGACCCTTTCTGGCAAGCATGGTTCGAGAACCTCGTGATCACGCACGAGAGCGAGGGCACGACCCTGCTTTCCGGCCCCATCAAGGACCAAGCGGAGCTCTGGGGCATGCTCATCAGGATGCGCGATCTGGGGCTGACGCTCCTCTCGCTAGAGGCGAGCACGCCGATGCAGCCAGTGCAGTAACGGTACAAGAAAGGAACGCAGGACATGACAACGGAAACCAGCGTCAACAGTCAATCGACCGCGACCGCGCGGGAGCACGATACCACCGGCTTCGTCACCTCGAAGGACGGCGCCACCATCGGCTATCGCCAGCTCGGCCACGGTCCGGATGTCGTGCTGCTGCATGGCGCCATGGAGTCAAGCCAAAGCCACATGCAGCTCGCCGAGGCGCTCGCTGATGTCTTCACCGTCTACCTGCCCGACCGCCGTGGCCGCGGCCTCAGCGGCCCCTACGGCAAAAGTTACAGCATTCGAGAGGACGTTGAAGATATGGACGCTCTCCTCACCAAGACGGGCGCCCACAATGTCTTCGGGGTCAGCTCAGGAGGCGTCATCTGGCTCCAAGCGGCGCTCACCCTGCCCGCCATTTACAAAGCCGCCGTCTACGAGCCAGCGCTGATCGTCAACAACTCGGCGTCAATGGCCTTTGTGGCGCGCTATGACAAGGAGATGGCCCAAGGCAAGGCGGCCGCGGCGCTCGTCAGCGGCATGATAGGAACACAGATGGGGCCACCGATCCTCAACCTCATGCCCCGCTGGCTGCTCGAGCTGCTGACGAGCATGGCGATGAAAAGCGAGGATAAGAAGGCACAGGGCGACGACGTGACGATGAGGACGCTCGCTCCGACGCTGCACTATGACCTTCAACTGGTGGTCGAGATGAGCGAGCAGCTGGAGAGCTTCAGGGCTGTACACGCCGAAGTACTCTTGCTCGGCGGAAGCAAGAGCCCGGCCTACCTGAAAGCCGCCCTTGACGCTTTGGAGAAGGTCTTGCCAAATGTCAAACGCACGGAGTTCCCCGGACTTGATCATGGCGGCTCAGGCCCTACCAATAGAGGCGGCCAGCCGGAACGGGTGGCGCAAGAGCTGCGCCGATTTTTTGCCTGACGTTTCACGTCGACGAGCGTTGCCGGCGCAGCTTTCGGTAAGCAGCGGGCAGGCAGTTGAGACCTTCGCCCAGGGGCAGCGCCATGCGCCCGAACTGGGCGCCGCGATTACCGCCACTGGCAGCTACGTCGCCGAGATCGTCTGTACCGCCTGCAGGAGCGCGGCCGGGAGAGGCGTGGCGGCGGCGGCAACGGCTCCGTCAATCTCCTCAGGCGACGCCGCCCCGCTGAGCACCACGCTGACCTCGGGCGGGGCGAGGGCGAAGCGGATGGCGCCCGCGGTGATGCCGCCCGGCTCGGCGGCGAACAGCGCTTCCAGCGCCGCCACGCGACGCCGCTCCTCCTGTCCAAGCTGAGGCAGCATCTCGTCGCGGGCCGAGCCGAACAGCCCCATCTTGAGCGGGCTGCCCAGGATCACGCCGACGTCTTGCGCCCTGGCCTCGGCGAGGAGCGGGGCCGCGCTCTGGTCGAGCAGGTCATAGCGCTGGAAGACCAGCATGGTGTCGAAGGCGTCGGTGTCGAGGCAGCGGCGGAGGAACTCCACGTCACGTCCGGTGATGCCCAGGTACCGGCACTGCCCACGCTCCCGAAGCTCCCGCATCCCATCCAGGGCGCCGCCCGGCCCGAAGATGCGCTCCATTGGCGGCTCGGGCGGCGTGTGCAGTTGAAAGAGGTCGACGCTATCACGGCCTAGCCGCCGCAAGCTGGCCTCGGCGCTGGCGACGGCGGCGGCGCGCGAGAAGTCGAAGTCGGGCGGCAGGTGGCCGCATTTCGTCGCCACCAGGCACGCGTCGTCCCTGCCGGCCAGCGCCGCACCCACGACCGTTTCGCTGTGGCCGCCGATATAGCACTCGGCCGTGTCGACGTAGGTGATACCCAGGGCGAGCGCTCGGCGCACCGTCGCCATTCCCGCCTCCCGCGGCAAGTCGCTGTGCCGGCCCAGCAGCCAGGCTCCGCCGAGTCCCATCTCGCTCACCTGAAGCCCAGTCCGGCCGAGTCGCCGCGTACGCATGGGCGTGCTCCTCCTTCCGCAGGCGTCGTTCGCGTGTCTTCCAACCGCATATGGTAGCGACGCCGAGGCGCTCGCCGCCTGCGCTTGTGCATGGCTGGATGGACGGGCGCTCAGATTACTGGCGCATCCAGAGCGGCCTGCATCTGCTTGGCCGCCGCGTGCAGGCCATCTTCTACCGCCAGCTTGTTCTCCATGATGTCGGTGTCGTACGTCTGGAAAATGTCACCGATCTTGGCCCAGGCCGGCACGAGCGGCTCAGGAACCGCCACCGGCGCCGATTTGAGGAACGCCTTCCAGTCCGGATTGCTCGTGTAAAACGGATCCGTGAATCCCGACTTGAAGTAGGGCTCGATCTCCAGCAACTGGCAGCGCTTCAGACGGATGGGCTTGCTGATCAGCCAGTTCAACAGGTCCACGGTCTCGGGAATGTGCCGGCCGGACTTCAGCACCTCGAAGGTCCCGCCGTTGCCGATCGTCACCCGTGGCTTGCCGTTCTGATGGGGGAATGCCGCGAACAGGCGGCGCCAGCCCGGCTTCTTCCCGGCGATGACCCATGCTCCGGAGCTGCCTGCCATCAACGTCTGGCTGTCCTGGTCGACGCCTTTCGGCACCGGCCATACGGAACAGAAGAACACTTGATTCGCGGGAGACATGTCAGTGGTTACGACTGGCATATTGGTGCGATCGGCCCCGTCGACCGTGCCTCGCACCAGCGGAGACGGTCCGGCGGCTGGTGTCGGGTGGCGGGTGACGGTAGACTGATTTCGCATCGCGAGGAGGACAGGATATCTCAGCGCCCGTACGGAGCCCGGCGAGCTTCCTTGCCCTCTTGGGTGGGTTTCCGGAGCGGCGCCCGCTAGAGATGCAGATCCTGGAGGAGCAGGAAGGGGCGCGGCACCGGCGCCAGCTCGTCGAGTACACCGGGGCTGACACCCGCATACCGGCTTTCCTGCTCCTGCCTGACCTTACTCCAGCCGTCGCGACCGGATTGGCCGCCGTGTTGGCGATCCACCAGGACGGGGACCGGGCCACCCAGGATATCGGCAAGAGCGAGCCTGCGGGGCTCACCGGAGACGCGGACCAGCGCTACGGGCTGGAGCTGTGCCAGCGGGGGTACGTCGTCCTCTGTCCGGATCGCGGCGGATTCGAGAGCCGGCAGCAGGTCGCGAGCCGGTTCTCCGGTCTGGGCGCCGGGCTCTTCGAGCTGCGGCGCGCGGTGGACTGCCTCCTCGCCCACCCGGCGGTGGATGGTCGTCGCATCGGGGTGATCGGGCACTCTGCCGGCGGCTGGTGGGCGGCGATGCTGATGTTCATCGACCCGCGCCTCCGCGCCGGCGCGACCTCCTGCAGCACCTGGCTGTGGCGTTGGAGCGCCATCCCGAAGGAGCGGCTCCCGCCCGGCTACCATCTCGCCAAGCCGCCGTTGCCTGGTCTGCTGGATTGGGGCGACCAGGACGATATCCTTGCCGGCATAGCCCCGCGGGCCTACCTGGAGACGCGCGGCGACGTCCTGCCGCCGTTCGCGCCCGCCGATTTGACCGGCAAGGCACGGGCGCGCTACGAGCAGCTCGGTGTGCCGGAACGGTTCGATTATGTCGCCTACGGTGGCGGCCCGCATCGCTTCCGGGAGGATATGCGCGAGCGCTCCTATGCCTGGCTGGATCGCTGGCTGGCTGCACCGTAGCCAGCCGGGCCGATGCGCGCCTTTTGGACAGGCGGCTACCATCCTACCGCTGTGTGGCCCGGGTTGGTTGCGGCGAGGGATCATCACGAGAGCGGCCTGTGGCGCCTTCCGCCCCTCCTGACAGCCTATGCTGGCACAGGACGGACCCAGACGGGAATACGGCAAGGGCGTGTGACATGCGCCACTCGTTGGTCGTCGTCGGGTCCGTGCTGTACGCTATGGCTGCGAGCGCGGCAACCCATCATGCGTCGGCTGAGTGCCCGTTCAGTCAGAAGGGAACACGGTGACTGTGCCCATCGCCAGGAGCGATATCATCCAGGGTGCCAACTGGCCGGAGCCGGTCGAGGTCGCCCTGGTCGAGGAGATCGACGGCGGTGCCTACGTGCGCATCGTGGGCGAGTTGCGCCAGTCCCGCGGCCACGTCGACCGGTTCCTCTCGCGTGAGGAGGCCGGACGCCTTACCGCGCAGACCAAGCTCACCGGTCTGTGATACGGAGGGCAGAGGAGCTGTCGCATGCAACGTGACGAGGCACTCGCGCTCCTCGGCGCGCACCGCAAGGAACTGGACGGCTTCGGCGTGAAATCCATCGCCATCTTTGGCTCCGTGGCGCGCAATCAGGCGCGTCCCGATAGCGACGTGGACGTGCTGGTGGAGTTCGGCATTCCGGTCGGCTTCTTCGAGCTGATTCGTCTGGAGCGCCACCTGGCCGACCTGTTTGGCCGGCGCGTCGACCTCACCACCCCCGGCGGCCTCAAGCGCCAGTTGCGCGATCGCATTCTGCGGGAGGCCGTCTATGCAGCCTAGGGAGTGGCGAATGCGGATTGAGGACATGCTGGAAGCAGCGGCCCATTGTCGCGAGTATGTCTCCAGCCTGGACTTCCCCGCCTTCGCCGCCGATCGTAAGACCGTGGACGCCGTGGTCCGCAACTTGGAGGTCATCGGTGAAGCGGCTCGCTACATCCCGCCGGAGATCGAGCTACGCTACTCCGTTATCCCCTGGGCGGACATCCGCGGCATGCGGCACCGCATCGCGCACGGCTACTTCGCGATTGACCTTGCTGTAGTTTGGAGCACCGTCACGGACAGCCTGGACGCGCTCGTGCCCTCGCTGCAGCAGTTGCTGCGGCAAGAAGGCGAATCAAGGAGCGACAGCGAGCGGGAGCGCATTACAGAAGAGGACACCTGATGACCGCCTTCCACAACATCGCCATCCCCCACAAGGATATCCTGGCCGGGCGCCTCACCATGGACGTCTTCGCGGCCGACCTGTGGGAGGTGGCGAATGGGCGTGGGCCGGCTGACCGAGCGGGTGAGCACGCTGGAGAGGACGACCCTGGTTTTCACCCTCCCCGCCAGCGCCGCCGCCGAGGCGGTGGAGCAGCTCAAGGAGCAGCTCTTCTGCCTGCAGCAGCGGTCCGGCCGCTACCTCTTCAGCAACCAGCCCAACCTGAACCGCGTCCTGCTCACGCGCATGGAGAACTGACGCCGACCGCGATCGCGGAGGCGGAGGAGGCGTTGCTCAAGCGCGCCATGGGGCGCTCGCCGCTCAAGGTCTATGTCAGGCCGGAGCGCGACGACGGCATCCCGGACACGCCCGAGCTGAAGCTGCTGGTCCTGCGCGACGCCGACGAGGCGGCGATGCGGACGTTCCTGGAGCGCAAGGGCGGCACGCCCCGCGTCCACCGCAACACCCTCTTCTTCCTGACGCCGCTGGGCGGCGAGCACACCGCCCTGGCCACGCTGCTGCGCAAGCGGCTGGCCTATGAGACACTGACCCGGGAGGCGCTGCCGACGCTCTCGCCGGCCCAGCGCAAGGAGATCACCGATGGGCTGAAGAAGGCGGACGGCGACCTCGGCGAGGCGTTGCGCCGCGCCTACCGCCGCCTCTCCCTCCCCAGCCGCGACGGCGTCAAGGAGGGCGACCTGGGCATCCCCACCTACGGCGCGTCCAAGTCGCTGGACCAGGAGGTCTATGACAAGCTGCGCCTGGACGGCGAGATTCTGGTGCGCGTGGCGCCGCGCGTCATTCAGTTGCTCTACCTGCGCACCCGGGAGTAGGTCGGCACCGAACAGCTCTACCAGGCCGGGCTGCGCACGCCGGGGGAGGGGCGGGCCAAGGACCCCGGCGCCTGGGAGGCCGGCATTGCCGAAGGCGTGCGCGGCGGCATCTTCGGCCTGGGGGAGCTGGCCGATGGGCAGCCCAGGTGCCTGTTCTTCGGCGAGGAGCCGTCCATCTCGCTGAGCAGCGGCGAGATCCTCATCAGCGCCGAGCTGTGCCAGGCGCAGCGGGCCGCGGCGAAGACGGAGGCATCCACGTATGTGCCGACGCCGGATGGCCAGGGCGGAACGACCAGCGTCCGCGATCCCGAGCCGGGTCCGCCCCCACCCGGCCCGGTCGGGGCCGCCGTCGGCGGTACGAGCCCACTCCCGGCCGCGCGGGGCCACCTGAGCCTCACCTTCAGCGTGCCGAAGGGTAAGGTGTCCGGGCTAATGGGCGTAATGAACCTGCTCCAGCAACGCTTCAACCGGATGGACATCACCATCGCGGTCGCCGACGGGCACTTGTCAGACCAGGATTACGAGGACAAGGTCCGCGAGGCATTCCGTCAGCTCGGCATCACCGCCGTCGAGCGGGAGTGACTGCGTAGGTATCGGAAGTAACGTCGCTCGGTTGGGCCAATGAGAGCAGCGTTGATGGCTGATACTGACGCGTTCAGACGATGCGCGCTAAGGCGGCAGCGCGGCGAGCACTCCAGGGAGAGTGTTCTCCTGCTGCGCCGCCCCAGTCAGCACGTTGCCCAAGGCGGTGAACTGGAGCAATTGGTGGTGGCAGTGTTCGGCCATCCCAGTGGTATCCTGGTCCTCGACAAGTCCGGCATCCCCAAGAAGGGCACCAAGTCGGTTGGTGTGGCCCGGCAGTATTGCGGCCGACTGAGTAGGGTAGAGATCTGTCAAGTGGGCGTCTTCCTTGCCCACGCCTCGACGCCGGAGCTCTCCCACCCTAACCCGATTCCGGCCGTAGCCCCCATGTCACCAGACCGAGAGAAGGCGTACGATTGAACAAGGGATTTGCGCACAGCCCGCTGGCGGACATCAACTTGATCCGCGACAACCTGCACGACAGATACCACAAAGGCTTCCCAGTCCTCAAGGAGCTCATTCAGAATGCCGACGACGCTGGCGCCACACAACTTGACATTGGCGGGAGTCGTGGGCTGCCACAGGCTGACCATCCCCTGCTGCGCGCTCCGGCTCTATTTGTGGCAAACGATGGGAGATTCACCTACGAGGATTACTGGGCAATCCGCTACATGGGTCTGAGTAATCGAGCGTCCGAGAAATCCACGATCGGGAAGTTCGGCCTCGACCTCAAAAGCGTGTTCCATCTCTGTGAAGCTTTCTTCTATCTTGCCTCGGTGTTTCCCGATACTTCGGATCGATCATCCAAGAGTCCGGGGGGCAGCGTGCTCAATCCCTGGTCGAGCGGCCCTGACGTTCCGATATACATTCATGCGGACTGGGATTTCTTCTCCGAAACGGCGCAGCAGCAGATCGTCGAGCAGCTACGCCCGGTGTTAACCTACGATCCCTAGTTCTGCCTGTGGATTCCCCTCCGGAGCGCGGGCCAACTAGACGGCTGCGACCCGATCACTCCATACTACCCGGGAGATCAGGACAATCTGATCGCGTTTCTGGCCGGGACGGACCTCCTCACCGAAACGGCCAACCTCCTCCCAATGCTCAGGAGCCTGAAGGCCATCCGGCTCTGGGAGCCAATCAACGGTCGTCTGCCCACGGCGCCCGCAATGCGGTTCGAGCTGCACGGCAAGAGCCGGCGTTGGACGTCCGCTACTGACTTGGCCCCCGGCGACCACGAATTCGTCGGCGAGGTGGAAGTGACCACGTCGCGTCGTGGCCTCAGCCAGCGGACGCTCTTTGCCGGCATCGAGCGTCTCTATAACAGCCCGGTTCTGAAGGAGCTGCAGCGCTCAAATGTCTGGCCATCCTGGAGCACGGTCAATTCTGCGACCGGCGCTACGGAGGCGGCTTCCGATAAGGCCGCGCCTCATTGCGCGGCCTATTTCACCCGTTCCCGAGCGGATCGACCGGAACTGTCGATCGGGAGAGCCGTTTTCCTACCAGTTGGTGAGTCGTTCGAACGTCGGCCCATCGCTGAGAAGGACGCCGGCAGATGGGCCTACCACCTGGTCCTGCATGGGTACTTCTTCGTGGATTCCGGCCGGTCGCGTATCGACCTCACACCAATTGGCGGGCCGGGTGGTCCCGATGAGGAGCGCGCACTCCAACGGGTGTGGAATGGTGAACTCTACCGCAACGGCGTCCTCCCTCTCGTGTTACCGGCGCTCGAGCGGTTCGTTACCTCCGCTGGGCTCGAGCGCCGCGACACAGAGAGGCTGACGGGCGCGCTCCAGGATTCGACCTTATTCGGAGAGGATCGGCGCCTAATCTGCGCGCAGCACCAGTGGGCAGCGCGCTTCCCGGCGCGGCTGTGGCAGCGCCACGAGGCATCCAAGCCATTGTATCAGCTTCCAGCCCCTCCTGATGGGGCACCGGACCGCCCGCTCGAAGTCTTCCCGTCCCTCGAGGACATCGGTCGCGATCACCTGGTGACGGTTGCCGGCTGGCCGCGCCTCCGAGCAGACGACGCGCCGGACAACTGGCCAGTAGGGCTCTTGGTTCAGCTTCTGGATTTACCGGTTGCCGACGTATTCGGCGATGAGGGTAGGCTCAGCTACCTGACGGCCTTCCTGAACTCACTCCCAGATTCCATCGTTTCTTCTTCGCCTATCACGCTCAAGCTCGCCCGTCTCGCCCGGCAGGCGTTCAGGGACGTGCCCTTGCGCCGTCTGCGCTCCCATCGCGCCACGATGCAACGATTCCTCAGCCTTGTGCCGCCCCGAGACCGGCTTGCCATGATCGCGGAGCCATCCGCCGGTGCCGTTGACTTACAGGAGTCGCTCTTGCGTCTCCGCCTCGGCGTCCTGCTCCTGCCGCGAGATTTCGATCCGGAGCAGCAATCGGCTGCGTCTGTGTCAACCGATGACGCGGCCAGTGTCCTCGAGACTCTTGCTGGCCTCGATCGGAGCTGGGCGACGAGAGAGACGCGTGCCTTTCGGACTGCCATCGCCCTTCAGGTCGTAGCCTCCACCGGCGAACGGAAAATCGACCTGCTTAAGCGCTGCGGAGACCTGAAGCTGTTCTCCGGCTTCGACCAGGCGTCTGGTGCCGAGGCCGATCTGTCGTGCAATGAGCTGGCCACTTGCCTGAGCTCGGGCATGCTCTTCGTCGAAGCACCTCCCAGCACGGCACGCGAGCTGGCAGGAGATCTCCAGCTCGCGCTCCATGGCATCCGGGTGCTTGTTGTGTCCAGCCGTGTCAGCGAGAAGCTCTTCGATGAGCCAGTAACTTCCTGCAGCGTCCGGGCCTGTGTGAGCACATTACTGTGCGGGGCCAGGGTCGGACCTGCCCAGAGCAGAATGCCGCTCCTCAGAAAACTCATCGCCGAAGGCTCGAACACGGACCGGGATGCGTTGCGTAAGGCGGTGCGCTATCTCCTGCACGGCCAGCGGGATCACATCAACGATATCGGCCCGCTGCTGATCGAGGAAGGGGCTGGCGGCCGTGGCGCCTGGTCCAAGCTGGCCCGAGTGATCCGGCGGATGGGTCACGGGGAATGGCGACTCGTGCCGCGAAGCTTGGGCGACGCTGTCGCGCGAGAGCAGTGGACCGAGTACCGCCTTGATGAGGTAGGGCACGATTCGGTCGTCGAGTTGCTGCAGCATGTGAATGTCGACGCGCTCGACTGCTCAGGGTTCTCTGCCGACGATCGAGCGGTAATCCTGCGCCACGTAGACGACACAAGTGTACTCCGTGGGATGCGGATCCACGAGAGTCTCGACGGCCTCCTGGTGAGGATCAATGCCGGCACCTACCTTGATGGCGGCTTCCATCTAGACCGCGCATCATTCGCAGCGATAACCGTAGTCGCCAAATTAGGAGACGCCGACCTTGTCGAGAAGCAGCGGCGGCTCATGCCGGTCCTCGACGCGCAGGTCGTGCTCAAAACAGTCCTGTCGCACAAGCAACCCAGCCTCCATTGGCAGCTTTTACTACAGGCCCTGGGCGCCCTCAACCGCGGCGGAGGGCCGATTGACCCAAGCCTTGAACAAAATCTCAGGAGCACGAACTGGCTTCCCCATAATACCGGCGAAGCGATCGCCCCGCGCGACGTGATCTATTTGCCAGGCCTGGAGGACGAGACTGCACGAGTCGTCGCCCGCTCGGGTGTCGCGTTTCGAGACGTGCTTTGCCTGGCCGCTGCAGTGAGGACCCATGAGCAATTCGACCTGCTCGCCAAACTCCTCTTCCCCGACCGTGCCGATGCGTTGGCGATGCTGGGCGAGATCATGGGTCAGACCGAGGAGTACCGCGTCGGCCCGCTCCCCAACGACACGTTCGAGCTGGATGCCTTTCTCGAGGCATTCCACGATGCGCCCCGTCACCTGATGCCGTGCGTCCCGCTTCTGGACGGGGTCGTACAGAAGTTGTCGGCCGCCGAGTGTGAACAGAACCTACTCCCCGAGCTCCTTCTCCCGATCCCAGCCCAACGGGTTGACCGAATCCTCCGCCACTTGTCCGATGGCCACGCCCGTGCGGGCAAACGAGCGGAGAAACTACTCATAGTTCATAACTGGTATCTCGAGGTTGCGGCCGGAATGGACGAGGCTGACTTCCGCCTGATCCTGAGTGAGGCTCGACTATTGTCGCGAGCCGGCCGCTGGAAGCCGGCGTCCCAACTCTGCCTTGATTGTGAGGGCATTGCCGACGATGACGTGCTCGACCTGGCGCAGGGCAAGATCGTCAGCGGCAGAGTCCATGCGGCCACGAATGAGTTGTCCATCACTTGGTCGGGTGTCATCGAAGCCTTCCCGAGCAGGACGCAACCTGATTGGGAGCACGAGTTTGATCGATCGGCCCGTCTGCTTCGCGAGTACTTTCAGGTGTGGCGAGGGGCGGTCGCGCCAGAGTTGATCGGCGGCTTCCTATCGATGCTTGGCGACTACCCGGCAATTCTCGAGCTGTCGACGAGCTACCTCGGCAACCGGACCATAGAGGCTACCCGCGACCTGATCGAGTGGGAACGATTGGAAGGCCACCTGGGAAGCGCTGGCGAGTCGGTGCACGAGATGATGCGCAAGCAGCGATTCGTCATCCAGGTGAGCACAAGTGAGGATATCACCGTTTCCAATCTGCTCGGCAGCACCTTCAGAGCCCGGACCAACAGCAACGTCACACATCTTCTGCTCGGAAAACTGTTTGGTGGGGACATGCTGACACCTGAAAAGCTTCGCGTGAAGCGAATTATCCTACGCCGGATCGATCCTACCTCCTTCTCAGAGGTCCGGCTAGCCGAGATCCTCAGGGAATCGGCAGCGCGGTTGCTTCGCTACGTCTATGTCCAGCGTGTGCCCAACCTGGATGCTGTGTGGGAGCAGCTCGGACAAAGCGAGCAGCTCGATATCCAGGTCGCTCGGAAGTTGTTGATCAATGACCTGTTCTTCTACTTGCGTCAGCTTGGCGTGCGTTCCCACCACGAGATGAATCAGATCCTTCGCCATTGGGACCAGGTTCGCCGGCTGGAAGCTGAAGAGGAAGAAACCTCACATCTGAGGAGGAATTTGCCTGAGCGGCGAGCGGCGCAGGCACTGGCCAACGTCCGCGCCGAACTGGAGCGCCTCCTGATCGAAGACCCTACCGCGCAGCAGGTAGTCCTCGAGGCCGTCCGATGCCTGATGCTCGATCGCTACCAGTACACTCCGCAGTCCGTGCCCTTCGAGCTCTTCCAGAACGCCGACGACGCTGTTGTCGAGCTGGCCGAGATGCTCGGCGCCGACGACCAGCCTGACCCGATAACGTGGACCTTCGTCGTCGTAGAAGATGCCGGAGTACTTACCTTCATGCATTGGGGCCGCCGGATTAATCAGTACACGCTGCAAGGTTTCGACGGTCGTGAGCGCGGCTTTGACCGCGACCTGGAAAAGATGTTGGTCCTGTCCGCATCGGACAAGCAGCCCACCAACGATGTCGTCGCCACTGTCACCGGTCGCTTCGGCTTGGGTTTCAAGAGCGTCTTCATACTCACCGACGTGCCCCGCCTCATGAGCGGTCACCTTTGCTTCAAGGTTGTTGGCGGCTTTCTCCCCCAGCGCCTGCTTGGTAACGAGGCTTCACATCTCAAACGAGGCTTCACATCTCATTGGATACTGCGAGCGGTTAGCACTGTCGCGGCGCGAAACTCGCGAGGCTACGGTGATCGAGCTCCCGCTCCGAGATCCAACACCAGCAACCGGCGACCTAGTCCTCCACGACTTCAAGCTGTTGGCGCAAATCCTTGTCGGCTTTGCACGACGGATCCGGCACATCGAATTCTATCAAGGTGGCCAGGCAGCGGGACGCATTTCCTGGGTGGAAGAGCCGGTACGTGGGGTGCCCGGCGCTTCTACCGCCAATCTCCCGGCAATCAATGAATCAGCCGGTGACGCTGGGCGTGCCCTCTTGCTGCGGGCCAGAATGGGTGCGATCCTACTCCCGCTCGGACCGCGCGAGTTCCGCCGGCTACCCAAGCAGGCGCCGACCATCTGGGTCACAGCTCCGACGAAGGAAGCGGAGGATCTCGGATTCGCCGTCAACGGCGCCTTTGCTGTGGATGTGGGTCGAGCGCAGCTCGCCCGCGAGTCTGCCCGCAACCGCCAGCTTGCCGTCGACCTCGGCTGGCAGCTTGGGAGCGTCCTCGGTGCCCTCGCGCACCTGTCGAGCACGTGGGAGCGGCTACGAGAGGCGCTAAGCCTCGCGGAGGACGCCGATCCCTATGACTTTTGGGAGTCGCTCTGGGAACTCCTGACGATTTCGCTCCACCGTAAGCTTGATACCGGCGATCGCGGTGGGGCTACCTACCTGGTGAAAAGCCTTCTCTGGGACCGCGAGCAGGGCGCTGCGACCAGGGTCTTCTCGATCCATGCCGTGCTTCCGACGCGGCTGTATTCCAATCACCGGGTGTTGACCAGGCTTAAGGATATTCGGCTGAGCGCGGCCGGCTCGCTCGAGACCGAGGCCATATTCAGCCTCGTGAGCGAGTGGCCAGCATTTCGGCGGCGGGTGCAGCCGGGCGCCGTCGTTTCGGACAAACGTGTGCTTGGCACGCTGCGCAGGCTCTGTCCGGAACTCGTGCCCCCTACCACCAATCAGCTATCGCTGGACGCCGTACTCGAGTGGGAGCTTGAGTCTGACGGCCGGGCCGGCCCCGAGTTGGCCCAACGGATTGGTAAAGTAGTCCATCCCGACTTCCTAGATGACTTGCGCCAGGGCACGATCGAGCAGGCAACTGAGCACGCGCGACTGGAATCGCTTCTGGGCCAGGTTCGGTTCCGCGCACGCGATGGCGAATACCGGCGATCACGAGAGCTCCTCGTCGCCAGTGATGCCTTTGACGATCAACACGTTTCGGATGAGGCGGACGTTGCCGCCTTTGCGCCGCCCGCCTCCATGCTCGACGACGACTACTTGGGCGACGCTCTCCGGCTCTTCAGGGCGTGCCGGGGCAGAAGCACTTCCTGGCTTCCGCCCGTTGTCGATTGGGTGTTAGAGGCAGACGGCGAGCCTCGTCAACTGGCTGCGCTGGGCTATCTTGCCACAGGACGTCTGAGTGCCTACCAATGCTGGGCATTGCGGGCGAGACTCTCCGGTACCTGGCTAGATAAACTTCCCGACTCGCCGCTTCTCGCCAGGCTTGACCTTGCCTGCCAGCGAGCCGTGCTCGATCTTCTTGGAATGCCGCGGCACACGCCCTCACCTCCGCCGTCACTGGATCCCGCCGAGGTCCTCGACGCAGTGTACGATTGGTGGAAGAGAGAGCGGGCGACATACACGCGTCGATACGAGACGCGCTGGTACCTCGATGGTGTCCCACCGCAAGTCGACGGCAACCTTGCAGCTCTCCGTCACGATACGCGAACCCGCGAGGAATGGCTTTCGCTCTTCTTCTATGGCATCACCCACACTATGGGCCGGACGCGGGTCGATCAGCACCGAGGGTTCCTGAAGCTGTGTCGTGAGCGCGGGTGGCTCACTACCTTCGCCGACCCAGACCGTTCACCCGACCGATGGCTGCGGATCGTGGAAGAATATCTCGACAGACAAGCTGACAGCGCCGAGTATTACGCGTGGATGAGCCAGTTCGTAGGAATCTACCAGCTAGCGCGGTGGCTGGATGAGTATGTCGAAGCGTTCCTCCAGATCGACCGAATGCGGTTGGATTTCCGCCTCGATACGATCCTCGCGCCTCGGTCATCGGCCCTATTCCAGGGCGGAGGAGCCGACGCTCCGTCGCTGACGCGCGTCCTTGGCGCCGGCGCGTGCTTCGTTGTCCGTGAGTTGGTGAGGGCCGGGGTTCTCAAGAGTCCCTGGGCCTATCCCCACTGCTACGTGCCGAGCGGAAGGGTGAGGCGCCTGCTCGAATTCCTCGGTTGGGCCGACCTGGACGATGATGGCCGCCGCTACGAACAGTCCAGGGCGATCTACGCCTTCCTCTGCCAGCACATCGGCGCAGACCGCGCGACCTTCGGCGGCTCCTTCGACTTGCCGTTCCTGACGATCGCTGAGGATAACGACTTACAGCGCCAATTTCTGGGCGAGGTGATGGTGGATGACGACAGCGACAAGAGCGTAGGAGAGTAGTAACCGTGCTTGCAGAGGGTTCGCTCCAGCGGGGAGATCAGGTTCGAAGTGAACGGTTCGGTATCGGGCGGATCGAGTTCGATTCCGGCCCTACAGTCATCATTCGCTTCGAGCACGGCATCGAGGAATGCGAGAAGGTCAGTCTCACCCCAATCCGGACACCGACCCAGGCGGCGTCTTCGGAGCAATGGGATGCACCACTTGAGGTTATCACGCGTGCCCAGGCCGAGGCGATTCAGTCTGTCAACGACACCTGGGGTGTGTTCTCGCGGTCGCGCATCGCGCTGCTCCCTCATCAACTCTGGGTCTGCCGGCGCGTCAACGAGCGATGGCCCGCCCGCTGGCTCGTCGCCGACGATGTAGGGTTGGGCAAGACGATCGAGGCCGGCCTGATCCTCTGGCCCCTGCTCGCTAACGGCACCGTCAGGCGACTTCTCATTCTGTGCCGTGCCTCCCTCGTTGAGCAATGGCAGTATCGGCTGCGCACCATGTTTGACATCCGAATGGCGCGCTACACCAGCGACACAGACACGCCCAAGGCGGACTTCTGGAACACGCACAATCAGGTAGTCGCATCCCTTGAGACCATCCGGGCGGACAGCCGAGGTCGGCACGAGCGGCTCTTCGAGAGCGAACCCTGGGATCTGATCATCGTCGACGAGGCCCATCACCTGAACGCCGACGAGCAAGCCGGCCCGACCCTCGGCTACCGATTGGTCGAGCGCCTCGTCGAGGAAAAGCTTGTGACCTCGATGGTGTTCTTCACGGGCACGCCACACCGCGGCAAGAATTACGGGTTTGTCTCCTTGCTTCACCTCCTCCGCCCCGACCTCTTCGACGCTCGGAGCGCTCTGGCAGAGCAGCTATCTCGCCTCCGGGAGGTGATGATCCGCAACAACAAGCAGAACGTCACCGATCTCGCCGGCAAGCGCCTCTTCCAAGAGCCGCTCGTGTCGTCGGAAACGTATCACTATTCCGAATCGGAGAGCAGATTTTACGCCTTGCTCACTGAGTTCATCACCGAGGGCAAGGCGTATGCATCATCCCTGAGCTCCGCCGACGGTCGCACTGCAATGCTCGTGCTCATCGCCATGCAGAAGCTGGCGTCTAGTTCTGTTGCCGCGGTTCATCGGGCCCTAAAGGCCAGGCTCGAGAGAATCGTCATCGCCGGTAAGAGGCTTAGCAAGATCACCACGCTCCTAGAAGCTCGTGACTGGCAGGATCGGTCCCGTGAGTATGAAGCCTTAGAAGAGCTAGACGACGGAGACCGCATCAGCCGTCTGGAGGAAGAATTCCTGGCACTGACGGCAGAACTCCGCCTCCTGCAGGACGAAGAACCCCGGTTGCGCGAGTTAGTGATGGCCGCGGAGCAAGTCAAAGAGGAGACCAAGATCCGTCGGATCATTGAGACGATCGATACTCGCTTCGCCGGTCGCTCCGTGCTCCTATTTACCGAGTACAAGGCCACGCAGTCTTTACTCATGTCTGCTCTGATCCGTCGCTTCGGAGACGGATGTGTGGGATTCATCAATGGCGATGACCGAGCTGAAGGCGTCGTTGACGGGCCAGGGCGACCTCACACGTTCCACGAGCGCCGCGACGTTGCCACTGAGAAGTTCAACGCTGGCGGCTACCGATTCCTCGTCTCAACGGAGGCCGGCGGGGAGGGAATCGACCTCCAGGAGCGCTGCCACTGCCTCATCCATGTCGACTTGCCGTGGAATCCGATGAGGCTGCACCAGCGCGTGGGAAGGTTGAACCGCTACGGCCAGACTAGTCGGGTGGAGGTGGTAAGCCTGCACAATCCGGATACTGTGGAGTCTCTTATCTGGGAGAAGCTCAACCACAAGATCGAACAGATTATGCTCGCGCTGGGTCAGGCGATGGACGAGCCTGAGGACCTGATGCAGCTCATCCTTGGCATGGCGTCGCCATCTCTCATGCGAGAGGTATTTTCTGAGGCCGTATCGGTGCCGCGGAGCTCGCTGTCCAGCTGGTTCGATAGTAAGACAGCCCGATTCGGTGGCAAGGACGCGATACAGACGGTCAAAGAGATCGTCGGACACTGCTCGAGTTTCGACTACCAGCGAGTGTCAGCGCAGCTTCCGCCACTGGACCTTCCCGATCTGGCCCCCTTCATTAGGGGGATGTTGTCACTGAACGGGCGGAGGGTTCGTGAGGAGGCGGACGGAATTTCGTTCAAAACGCCCGACGCATGGGGCGCGGAGTCTGGACTGCGCTCCAGCTACGAGCGGCTGATCTTCGACCGACAGGATCGATCACGAGACGCGGCGCAAAGAGTGCTCGGTGTCGGCCATAAGTTGATGGATTGTGCGCTACGCCAAGCCAAGCTCACTACTGCCTGTGTAGCGTCAATTCCAGATACGGTGCTGGAGCGGCCCCTGCTTGTCCTTCGGGTAACCGATCGTGTGACAAACGACCGTGGACTTATTCGAGCAACCATCCTAGGCGTCGTGGTCGGCATCGACGGGCAGACGACGGTCCTCCAGGACTGGCAAACGTTGCAGCGATTGAATGAGGTGCTTTCCGGTCGTGGGGTTCGAAGGTCGGCGAGTACGCACCGACCAGAGGAGCCTGAGACGGTGCAACAGGCCATCGAGGGAGCAAAGCATGAGACAGAGCGGCAGCTTGGGTTGCTCGGTTTGCCGTACCGAGTGCCGATGGTCGAACCCGTGGCAATCCTCTGGCCGGTGCCAGCGAGGCAGGAGGACGAATATCATTCATCCGCAGATGCGGCTTCCTCCGAGTGATCGCGACTCTTCATCACGGGTGAGCACGCCGTGCTTGATCCCCTTCCAGCGTCTCATTCAACGGAGTCCTTGTTATCCGTGGCTGCAATGCGAGCGCTAGAAATGGTTCCAACGAGCATGACGGTGTGGGCCGTCCCACCTATGGCGGCGGCGAGATGGCACGCCCACTCGACCGTGAACGATGTCTAGCCCCCAAATGTCGTCTCGATCCGCGCGGCCTTGCCACTTCGCACCGGACTGATCCTCCAGAAAGCAAGGCGCCTGAGTGAAGACGCTCATCGCCAGACCTGTCGCTGCCGCCTCGGCGGCTGGGGCGGACCTGATCTGCCTGGCGGAGATTTTTGCCCAGGTCGGCTACTCCAAGGACGCAGTCCCGCTGACGGCGCAGACCGTCGACGGTCCGGTCTTTCACGTCAACTACCACGAGGAGAAGCTGGATCGCCTGTTGGCCGAGCGCACCGGTGTACGCGCCGAGCCGTTCGCCGAGGAGGGGATCTTCACGCTCGAGTCGGACGACCCGGCCTGGCCGGCGCCGCGTCTCATCGCCCACTTCGGGCTGGAAGCCTTCGACCAGTATCATCGACGAGCGGCGGCGTTGCAGGATCAGGTGCGGTCGCGCACGTCCGCTCCGATGGCTGTCGATAGGTCTCACCCACTGAAGCTATGATCATAAGCTCGCGCGGCGAGGTGAACATAGGTCCACGCCGTTGTTGCCTTCTCCGCTGTGCCTTGGGGAGTGTCATCGATGAAGCAGTTACAGATGATCGGGCTCGGTCAGTTGGTCCACGCCGACGTACCCAATCCGGAACCGGGAGACGGCCAGGTCTTGCTCAAGACGCGAGGCGCTGGACTGTTCCGCTCCGAGTTCATCCCGCTGCTGCGCGGCGCCGATCCGCGCACCCGCGAGGGAGATTTCTTGTTTCGCGGCTTCCCGTATCGCTTCTCCGCCGACCTGGTGGCGGAGGTGGTCGCGGTGGGTCCCGCGGTGACGGGCATCACCGTGGGAGAGCGCGTGGCCGTCCCAAGCTGGTTAGCGGAGTATAACCTGGCCCCCGCCGTGAATCGGCTGCTCCGATTGGAGCCGCACGTCGGCGACGAGGAGGCCACTTTCCCGCCGCACGCCGGCGTTGTGCTCAACGGCGTCCGCAAGCTGCGAGTGCAGCTCGGTGATGTCGCCCTGGTGATCGGCCAGGGCCCCCTTGGCATCGTCGCGGCCCAATGGCTCAAGCTCGCCGGAGCCGGCGTCATCATCGGCGCCGATCAGCACGCCGGACGCCTGGAGATCGCGCGACGTTGCGGCGTCACCCATACGGTCAACACTCGGGACGAGGAGCTGACACGACGCGTCCACGAGCTGAGCGGCGGTCGGGGCGCCGATGTGGTGGTGGAAGCGACGGCCGCTGCTCCCTGCGTCGAAATGGCCTTGGCGGCCGTGCGGGAACATGGCCAGGTGCTGATTCTCGGCTTCCACGCCTTCCCAGTGACCATCCAGCAGCCGATCTACCATTGGCTCCGCAAGGAGGTGACGGTGGTCGGCACGTATGCCAGTGGAGGAAGCGCCGAGGTGTCACGCTACTCGGCGTACGACAACTGGCAGGTGGCAGCGGACATGCTGGCGCAGGGCCGGCTGGTGGTGCAGCCTCTGGTCACGCATCGCGTCAGCTTTGACCGGATAGCGGAGGCATTCCGCCTGCTGGAGGAGGAGCCTGATCGGACGATGCGCGTCCACGTCACTTTCGGTACCGAATAGGGGCAGGGTTTGGTACCCCATCCCGCGACGCTGCACCAGCTTCCTCGCCCGGCAGAGGGTATGCTCGTCCCAGCGCATGGAGAGTAGGATGGTGCGCGGCCGCGGCGCTACGCTTTCCGCCCGTAGGCGCCGCATTGGCGGATTGTTGGCGGCTAGGCGCTGTGCGGTGACCGACGCTGGTCGGGAGCGGCGCCGTCGAAGGTCAGGCTAGAAGCTCAGGCTTGCCGCGCCGGAGGCCAGATACTCGACGGCGTTGGCCGCGCTGACGATCTTCGCGCCGTCGATCAAGTCGGCCGCCGTGATGCCGCGGGGCTTGGCGCAGGCGCCGCAGGCCCACACCTCGCCGCCCTGCGCCACGAACGATTCGATGACCTCTTGGAGGGGTGGGAAGCCATCTTTGTGGATCGAGCCGGCGTAGCCTTTGGTGGCGAGCCGGACGCCTTCGATGGTCAGCAGCACGACGGCGCCCTGGTCGGCGGTGACGGCGACGTTGGCGACGATGAATGAGAGCGTCGCGCGCTCCGGGTCCTCATTGCCGTGCGTGCAGTTCACCAGTATCTTTGCCATCGTTCCTCTCCTCTGACTACTGCCATTGCAAAGGGCCGACTCGGCATTCGCGGAGCCCCATCCGGCCACGGGGACGAGGATTCTTGGGAGATGCTTCCGAACCCGGTCGTGGCGGGGCGCTATTTCTTGCGGATGAAGAACCGCTGCTGCTCGTGGCCGTCGACGGCGATGGCCACGAGCTCGTTGCCGGTCAGCCGGATCCAAGCCTGGAGGCTATCGTTTGCCGCCGGATCGTCGGTTCGTACCTCGAGGATGCGCCCGCTCTCCATCGTCCGGATCCGAGCCCGGATCAGCGGCGTCAATGTTGCGCAACCCTCTCCTGTCGCGTCAAGTACCTCATCCGGCCGCGGCATTGGCTGGTCCTCGACCATGAGAGACTCCTTCCAGTTCTCACATCGACCCCGGTATCCCCGTCTTACGGACGACCTTGAAAAGGAAAGGGACCGCAGTCCCCCGGTCGCTTGGCCGGGGGCGCCCGCTTGCGGGCCCTGCAATCGCGGCCCCGGCATCTCCGTCGCCTTGGTTGCCTCCTACTTTCACAGCAATTGATTCCGGCATCCGCTGTATGTCGCGTGACTGGTGATGGTTCCGCGGTGGATCCGGCTGCGTCAGGCTTGCCGCGCAAATGCCGTTTCATCGGATGTCGTAGTAGACTGCTCGAGCGCGCCTTCGGGGGACGCCATCGGAAGGAAGCCCGAGCAGAGCAGGTCCATGCGCACGATTTGGCCATCCTGGATCGACGCGTAGGCTTGTTGCTCGATGACCTGCCAGCCAGCTTCGTCGTGGACCCTGAAGCGCCAGCTCAAGTGGCAGCGCTCCACGACGGACTCGGCGCCGCTGGCCAGCAGCTCGACGCGGTCGGCGGCGCCGAACCAGCGCTGGAAGTAGCTCGTCGCCTCGTCGGCGCCAATTGCCTCGCGCAGACCACGCGGCACCAGCGCGTGGAAGCGGGCGCCCTCGCCAAAGCAGGACGCCAGGGTCGGATAATCCCGCGCTGCCAACGCACCCAAAAATCGGTCGGCGACCGCTGGAACGAGCGACATGTGAACCTCCTCACCCTCGATATTACCCCGCCGCCGGCTGCGGCGCATCGGACGAACGTCCCATTTTCTGCGCTGCCCAGCAGGAAGCGGCCGCGTATACCTCAACGGAGGAGATCGTGCTCGACGGCAAACAAGGTCGCGGCGGCCCGCGTGCTGACGCCGATCTTGCTGTAGATGTGCTCCAGGTGGTGCCGCACGGTATGCTCGCTGAGGAAGAGCGTGCCGGCGACCGTGCGCCGGCTCGAGCCCGTGGTGAGCAGCCGCAGGATCTCCACCTCGCGATCGGTCAGTCCCGCGGGCCAGCCCGGCTGGCGATTCCTACCTTTTGCCGGAGCAGCCGGCGTGCGCGCTCCGAGCGCCAGCGCCAGCGCCTGCAGGATGTCCGGATCGAGGCCGCGTCCCGCATCCTCAGCCAGCTGCGCCAGCGCGGCCTGCCGATCGAGAGCCGCGCGGCCGGGCGCGTCGTGACAGAGCTCATCGAAGCGGTCGGCGACGGCGATAACCCGGGCGCCAAGGGGGATCTGCGCCCCGGATAGGCCGCGATGGTAGCCGCGCCCGTCCGGGCGCTCGTGGTGGGCCGCGACCAGCGGGACGATCGATGCCAAGGCAGGGACTTTGGACAGGATGCGCTCCGCGTAGTAGGGGTGGAGACGCAGGCGCTCCCACTCGGCCGGGGCCAGTTGCTCAGTCGGCTTGTCCAGCGTAAACGACGCCACCGCCACCAGCCCTATGTCGTGGATCAGGGCTGCCCGCCGGATGGCAACGACCTCTCGTTCGGGTAGCCGCAGCTGTTGGGCGATGCCGTGCGCCAGATCGGCCACTCGGCGGGAATGGCCGGCGGCGTTCGCGGACTTCAGGTCGGCGAAGTCCGCGAACGACGTGGCGACATCCTCGATTCGCCCTTCGCTCAGGAAACGGTGCGGGGATTCCGGCTCCATCGCCAGTACCGTCTCCCACAGGGACTCCCGCTCCAGCTCTCCCCAGAACTCTGGTCGCTCACCGGCGGACAGGAAGGCATCGACGACGGCGGGATCGAAGGCCTTGCCCCTCCGGCGTCGGGCGAGCCGCATTGCCGCGGCGGGTCCGCCGATGCGATGGAAGACCTCGAGGAAACTGGTCGCGTAGACGATGCGGGCGATGATGGGGATCTGTTCCCCGCGCGACCGTTTGGGTCCGCTGCCATCCCATTGCTCGAACACGGACAGCAAGGCCGTCTGCACCGTGTCGGACATGCCCAGGCGTCCCGCGAAGCGCTGGGCGGCCTCGCAGGTATTGCGGAACCCTTCCCGAACGAGTGCGCGACCGTGCAGCGCGAATTGCAGTGCCCGCTCCCCACGCGCCCGGAGGGGCTCGCCCGTCGCGACGTGTGCCCGCAGCCAGCCAACCATCTCGACCGGGTTGTGGGTATCGCCGAAGAACACAAGCTCGCGGCGTGCGACGATTTCGTCGCTGGCGATCAAGGCAGCGAGCCTGCTGGTCCAGGCCGTGCAGCCCGCATCCATCAGCAGCTCGGCGTAATACAGATCGGCCAACTGGTCGCGCGGTAACTGCAAGGCGCCGGCGATGCGCATGCCGATGAAGCAGGACCGGACCGCGTGCTCCGCGGGCAGTCCCACGGCCATATCGGCTGCCAGCGACAGTGCTCCGAGCAGATCGGCGGTCGGTAGATAGCCCGGCGGCGGGTCGGGACGTCGTGTTCGGGAGTCGATCATCAGCGCACCCCCTTGGCGTACTCTCAGCGGTGCTTACAGGCTGCAACGGAGGATGGTGGGCGTGCTCTCAGCCACCGGCCACGAAGCAGTGTTTCGTGGGAGGATAGCAGACCGTCTGGTCCGGTGTCGATCATCCTAGCGGGCGGCGCGATGTTGCCCAAGCCGGCACGGATCCTGCCCTTGGGGAGAGGGCAGCAAGATGGAGGTATCCCCATGTACGTGTCACGGCTGTCCTTCCATGTCCTGCCCGGGCACACCCACGACGTCGAGCAGGCGCTCGGCACGCTCGCCGATCTGGTCGAAGGGGCGGGCCTGGGCCAGACCCGCATCCTGCGGACGAGCTACGCCTCCTCGGGCGCCGCCGACCTGCAGTTCGAGCAGGAGGCGGAGACGGTGGCCGGGTTGGAGGACGGCATTACTAAGATCACCGGGCAGGAGTCCTTCCAGCGCTGGAGCCAGTCCGTCACGCCCTGGCTGGCGCAAGCGCCCAAGCGCGAGCTCTACCGCCGCGTCCGCTGAGCGTGCTTCGGCGCTTGGGACCAGCAAGGCCCTTGCGTCCTGGTGACCGTCGCCAGCGGTGGCGATATTGAGAAAGCCGGGCGCAGCTAGTACGCTCGCGCTCTGGGGCCGTGCCGGAGCAGGGCAGCGCGCACCTCCCCAAGCCTGAAGTGGAGGCGTGCAGTACCAACGGGACCGGCGAGGCTGCCGCCAACCGAGCAATGGGGAAGCGCTTCCTCGACTACGCGCCGGCCGTCAAGGCCGCCTACAGCGGGCGCGCCGGAGCGACAGCGGCGAGGTTCGGCAGCACGTGATAGGATGGACATCGAGAGGACATTTATCGGTCATCCTCGTTGGATCGTGAGGGATCGTATGCGCGCCGTGAGCACACCCACCGACCTCGTTCGGGCGACATTCGAGGAATCGATCCGCACCCCAATTCAAGAAGAGGCCGTGCTGCTGCGCGAGGTGCTTACTCCGAGGATGGCAGCCTACGTCACCGGCGTCGAGAGCACCAAAACGATCGCACGGTGGGCGCGCGGCGAGACGCAAGGGATCCGCCCCGAGAGCGAGAAGCGGCTGCGCGCGGCGTACGCGATCGTCCGGCTGCTCTCCCACTTTGACGCAGCGCCGACGATCCGCGGCTGGTTCCTCGGTATGAACCCGTTCCTGGACGACGCCTCCCCCGCCGACGTGCTGCGCGCTGGCGATGTCGGGCGGGTGCGTGCGGCAGCTCTCGCCTTCGCCGCCGACGGGTGATAGCGCCGCGTGCGGTTCCGCCACCACACGGGCCGGTCTATCGGGTGACTAGGATAGGAGCGGACCCTTTTTTGCGCCGCCCGACTGGGCGTGGGCGGGGGGCCGCGACGGCACCTTCCTCGGTCGCTTCGACGATCCCGGCAAGCGCGACGGCCTGCCAGAGTCGCGCTGTTTTCGCACCATCTATTGCGCCACCGAGCGGGTGGGTGCGTTCGGCGAAACCCTCGCCCATCGCCGTGTACCGCCCGCCACGCTCGCCGGGATCGCAGCGGTCCGCGATGGCGAGCCGCTGGACGCGCTATTGCGGCCGGGGATGATCCCGGCGGAGTGGTGGCAGCAGCGCCAGATCGGCAGCACCGTGCTCACCGCGACGCGATCGAGCAGGCCAACGCCGAGGACGACGCCTTCGCCGAGCGGCTGAATCGGGCGCACCCGGGTCCGTTGGAGCGCGAGCGACAGCATCCTCAGGTTGGCTAGCATCCGCTTCCAAGGGGAGTTTATCTAGCCGGCGGCTACCGGAGGATCCCTTCGCGTTTCTCCTCCTCGTAGAGCCGCTCCATGACGAACGAGCGCAGCAGGGTCTGATACCCGATGCCGCGCCGCGCCGCCAGCTGCTTCGCCCGACGGAGGGTGTGGGCGTCGAAGCGCATGGAGAGCGGGATCGTGCGCGGCCGCGGCGGCGGGAGGAGGTCGTCCGGGTCGGGCTCCTGCTCATCTGCCGCGACGAGGTCGTCGGAGAGTTGGTGGCCCGCCCAGAAGGCCGCCTCCTCCGCCTCGCTGGCGAAGTCCGGGATCTCCTCCATGGTGTGAATCGTAATCATCCGCTGCTTTGCCATGGCTATTTCCCTCGTCGCCGGTAGCGGCGCTTTTCCTCACCGGTAGCCGAGCGCGCAGCTCAGGAGGTCGGTGAGGATCCCCGGTACCGCGTCTTCGGTAATCCCGTGGTCGCGGAGCGCCTGCCAGACGCCGAAGTCGGTCAGGGCGAGAGTGAGCCGCACCTGCTGCTCCGTCGGTTGCTCCAGGGTCAGGGCCTCGCAGGCTAGCGCCTCCAGGCCGGCCTCTACCCGGCGCAGGAACCCATCCAGCTCCGGCACCCGGCCCCGGTCCTCGCGCGCCCCCTCCAGGCGGCGCCGGCCCCGCGCGTAGAAGGCGCTGACCTCGTCGCTGAAGCGCCGCAGCCGCTCCGGCGTCGTGTCCAGGCCAGCGAACAGGCGGGGCGCGTCCTGGGGGAGCGGCGGCGCCATCAGCTCCCAGACGTGGGAGCCGCAGGCCTGCACCAGCGAGCCGAGGGTGGGGAAATGGCGGTAGACGGTGGCCGGGGCCACGCCCGCGCGAGCCGCGACGTCGGCCTGCGAGGTGGTAGCGACGCCCCGCTCGTCGTGCAGCTCGATGGTCGCCCGGATGATGCGTGTCCGCGTCTCCTCGGTCGCCTCGGCGCGCTGCTGCATTCGGTACTGTCGGGAAGCCATCGCGAGCCCTATTGACAAAACCAACATTTCACGAAATACTACCATCGTCATTATACCGCCGCGCTGTGCGGCGGGCAAAGGAGGTACCCCGATGTCCGTTCCGACCGCCTCTCCCGGCTATGCGGCCGGCCAGCAGGTCGCGCCGCGCTGGTTCCTCGACACGCTGGTCTGGGTCAAGGCGACCGGCGAGCAGACCGGCGGCCGGCTGTCGCTGGTCGAGAACCTGATCCCCGCCGGCTTCGCCTCGCCCTGGCACGTTCACCACACCGAGGACGAGTCGTTCTACGTGCTCGAGGGGCTCCTCACCGTCACGTTGCAGGACCAGCGCGTCTCCCTCGGGCCCGGCGGCTACGCCTTCGGTCCGCGCGGCGTCCCCCACGGCTTCCGCGTCGAGGGCCAGCAGGGCGCCCGCATCCTGCTCATCACCAGCGGCGGCGACCTCGCCGCCTTCGTCCTGGAGGCCAGCGAGCCGGCGGCTGCGCCCACGCTGCCCGAGCCGCGGGAGCCGGACATTGCCCGGCTGATGGCCATCGCCGCCAAGCATGGCCTCGAGATCCTCGGCCCGCCGCGGCAGTAGCCGGCGGCCACGGAAGGATCCCTTCGCGCTTCTCCTCCTCGTGCAGCGGCTCCAGCGTAACGAGCGGAGGAGGGTTCGATGCCCTGTGCCGTAACGCTCCGCCAGCTTCTTCGTGCGGCCGAGTGGGTCCGGTGTCGAAGCGCATCGGGTGCGGGAACGTGCGCGGCCAGGTCGGATCGAGGAGGGCTTCCTCACGACGACGAGTCGTTCCATAGCGCCACGGGGTCGCCGGCGTTCTAGAGCGGCCGCCGATAGTGGAGTGCCGGGTTGCACGTCCGCGGCGGCACGCTCTGCCACGAGCGGGCTCCTGATGACGGCTCCGGCGCTGCCGAGGTCGTCGTGTTCTTCGCCGCGGATATTTGACGCTTGCACGACGGTCAGGGTCGAGGCACAGTGGTCCCGCGGCACCTCCGCCTCAATATATGTCAAGCATAGGTGGGGGTAGACTGTCAAGTACTGGGTCGGTAGACTGCTGATTATGGAGGATGCCTTTGTTGCTCGGGCCGAGGCCGCGTATCCTCGCTTTCAGTCGCGCGTTGAGCACCTGATTGCCGCCGGCGTCCTCCCGTTCATCGAACGGCCGGTCACGGCGCGCTATCTTCGCCAGGTCAGTGATGAGGCGGTCAAAGCGCAGCGGTGACGATCAGGTCATCAAAGGCAGCAGCGGCAGACTGGCCGGCGGCGGATCAGTCATCCTGGCCTCATCTTGGCGCGCCTGTAGGCCGTCTTGGCTACGGAGAGACGCATTGCCGCCGAAGATACGAGAGCTGAAGACGGAATTGCGCCGGGCGGGCTTTCGTGTCCGGGCAGGCAAGGGCAGTCACACCGTCTGGAAGCATCCCTTGGGCCAACAGCGGGTGACGCGGTCCGACGGCGACGACGCCCAACGCTATCAGGAACGTCAGGTCCGGGCGGCACTCGACGAGGTGCAGGGCGTGCAGAGAAGGAGTCAGCCGTGAGCGAGCAGTATCCGCATTATTCGATGGTCATTGAATGGAGCGACGAGGATCAGGTGTACGTCGTTACCGTTCCGGAATTGCCGGGGTGTCGGACGCACGGCAGGACCTATGAGGAAGCGGTTCGCCAGGGCCGGGACGCGATCGAGAGCTGGATCGATGCCGCCCGTGCCGATGGTGACCGTATCCCACTACCACGCACGCACGCCGTTGCCTACTGATACCAATCCTGTCCGATCGTGCCGCAATTCCGCACGATATTCTCTCTGGGGAGTCCGACCATTTACGACACGATCCAGACGGTTTGGTATGAGTAGCCCACTCCCCTCCGTCGACCTTTGACCAGCGCGCCGACGAGTGGTCGCGGAGCCTCATCGGTAGCCGAGTGCGCAGCTCAGGGGATCGCCGATGATCCCCAGTGTCGCGTCTTCGGTGATGTCGTGATCACGGAGCGGTTACCTGATGACGATGTTGGTCAGGGCGAGAAGGGCGCCCGCATCCTGCTCATCGCTAGCGGCGGCGACTTCGCCGCCTTCGTCCTCGCGGCGAGCGAGCCGGCGACCCGACGAGCGGAGCGACCCGCATCGAGCCCGAGTTGGGCGCCGCCTACTGGGACGCCGGTCGGACCTCGACCCAGCGTCGCTCGGCGTCGGCTCGTTCGACGGCGGCGAAGACCTCCTGGTTGCGCAGCCCGTCGGCGAAGCTGGGCAGGTGGGGCGCCGTGGCGTGAGCGACATCACCTCGGCGGATGACCGTGATGAAGTCGGCGATGAGCCGGTTCCAGGTGTGCTGGAGGAGCGGGATGTCGGGGGGCGCCGCGTCCTCTTCCGGGATGGGCAGCGTCTCGCTCGTGTCGCCGCGCTGCAATGCCACCGTCTCCTGCGTCATCACGAGCGTGCCGTCGTCGCCCGACATGTCGGCGAGCAGCGCGTAGCCGGCGTCCGCGTCGGCCTCCGGGCGCCCGGGTACCGTCGCCCGCTCCGGCGTCCGCTCCAGCCGTCCCGCGACGTGGAGGAACTCCCACCCGGTCAGGAAGCGGGCCTGGTCGAACTCGTGGCTGCCGCCCGCGCGGAGGGCGCCGCCGCCCTGATCGGAGCGCAGGACATGCACCGGCGCATGCACCAGGAAGGCGAGCGGGATGGGGAACCGCCACTCCTTCAGTATCCCCAGGAGCCGGCCGATCTGCCCCTGCTCGACCGCCCGCCGCGCCACCTGACTGCCGGGGGAATAGCGCCAGTTGAGCGAGACGGCGGCGACGGTCCCCGCGCGCGCCGCCAGGGCCGCCACGGCCTGATTGTCCTCCAGGGAGTTCGCGAGCTCCTTCTCGACCAGCACGTGCAGACCCCGTTCAAAGGCGGCGACGATGGGCTCGCGGCGCAGGACCGCGGGGGTGGCGATGCTCACCGCGTCGATGTCGCCGTCCCGGATCAGCTCCTCCCAGCCGTCGTAGACGCGCGCCTCACCAGCTCCCAGCGCGGCGGCGAGCGTCTCGGCCCGTCGCCGGGTGCGGCTCCACACGGCCGCGACGGTCACCCCGGGCACGCGTCCGAAGGCCGCCGCGTGGACTGTTCCGGCGTGCCCGGCCCCGATGATCCCGACCCTGAGCAATCCTGGCATGCTGCGCTCCTCTCGCGCTCTGGGCGATGCCACAGCGGCAACTGCGCGAAGGTGTGCATCGCCTGGCCACACCGCCGGCAGATCTTGGATTCAACACTACTCACCCTGTTCACTCCTCGGCCACCTGCAAGCCGCATACGGCCGGACGGGCAAGCGCCACCGGGAGGACAAGGATTACCCGCCAGGGCGACACGGCGACCTTTGGCCGCGCGATGCTTTGCCAGGCGCCGTTAGCGTGCGGCTGGCGCGGGCTGCGTGGGCTGCGCGCCGAGTTGCCGCTGGATGCCCGTCACGTCGCCTTGGGCGCGGTGTTTCACGATCTTGCCGTCGGCCAAGCGATACATGGCGATGACTTCCCAGCTCGCCTTCCTGCCTGTCGGCGCGATGCCCAGGAACTCGCCCTTCTGGGTCCCGCTGACGGTCAGCCGCTCGGTGACCCAATCTCCTTCGGCGACCATCGTCTCCGACTTCCCGCGCAGGTCAGGGAAGGCGGCGAAGAGATACTGGTAGAACGGCATGTGCTCCGCGAGGCCTGGATGCGTATCCAGCACTGCCCAGTCTTGCTCGTCCATCGCCTTGCCAAAACGGACGACGACGGCCTTATTCTGCTCGAAGGACATGGCGCGCTCCTTCCCTGCAAATACTCCATCCTGCCGCGCCGGCCGGTCCATCCGGTGGCGCACGATAGCTCCAGTGTCCGGCCTCTCGGCGCGGTTGACCACGACGAGCGGCCACCGAACACGCACCGTTCGCCCACTGTCCGGCGGCGCGCTCCGGTAGCTGGGCATTACTCTGTGGGGCGGCGGCCACTGGCCGTTACCATCGTCGGCCCGACAAACCAGCGGGCCGGATCGCGGAGCTCCGCGAGCGTCTCATCGATGTCGCCTTCACGGGTCCCCGACCGAGGCCCGCGGTGGCGCACCTGCTGCCAGGTCAGATCCCAGAACCGAGCGGCAGGAGATCCGCCGGGGAAGGCTTGTACGGAAATCTCAGCCGAGATGTCGACGATCCCAACGCTGGTGAACGCGGCGGGCAAGTCGCGGGCCCAGGTGGTCCCGGTTCCCGCCTCTTCCATGGCCTCGATGAAGGCTCGCCATCCCAGCGCGTACGGCCCGCGCGCGGTGGCGTCGAGCGGGAACCGATCCTGTTCTTCCGCCACGAGTCAGCCGCCGGGCTTGAGGGTCGCCACCAGCCGCTCGAGGACCCGCTCCCTGGCTGGGAGATGCATCAGGACCAGGCGTGCGTGGACGAGATCGAACGGCTCGGCGGGCAGGGGATCGGCGACAACGTCGTGTCGCTGCACGGCGAGGTTCGGCTGGTCGCTCGTATCGAGGAAGCGCGGGTCGAGATCAGTGGCGAGGACGTGCCCGCGTTCGCCGACCTGCTCGCCGACCTGCTCGCAGAGCCAGCGCGCGATCGAGCCGCCGCCCGCGCCGACCTCCCAGCAGCGCCACCCCTCGCCGACCCCGAGCGCGCCGAGCAGCCGGGTGGTCGTAGGGTCGTAACCCTGCTCGAGGAGCGCCAGGCGCTCGCGGGCCCGGCGCCATGCATTCTCCAAGGCGTAGGCCATCTGCGCTCCTCTCGCCGAGGAGTGGCGCGAGGAGGGCCGGCGGGAGGGCCGGCGCGAGCTAACGCGCCGCGCGCTGGAGGACCGCTTCGGGGCGCTGGCGGCGGACGAGCTGGCCGCCCTGGCGTCGGCCGACGCGGCGACGCTGCGCGCGCTGCTGGGCCTCCTTGCCGCCGACCCTCGCGACCAGCTCCGCGCCCGCCTGGGCCTGGCGTAGTCGCGCCATCGACCGCCGTCGGCGAGACGGGCAGCGCGGCCCATCGGCGCCGGGGCCCGCGGGCGGGTGTGGTGAGCTCCGGCGGGGTGCTGGCCATCGTTCGGGCTGGCAGCGACCGGCTCGGCCTGTCGGGGACGCTGACCTTCATGTGTCTGCTGGCGCTGACCGAAGGCGCCCAGGACGAGGGTCGCGCCCAGTTGGACGCGGCGTTGGCGCTGGCCCGCGACCTGAGACACCAGTCCGCGTTCGCCGAGGCCCTAACACTACGTGAGCCAGGTCGCGTTCGCACAAGGGGACTACGCGTCGGCGCGCGCGCCAGCGACAGCGCCGTCAGCAGTCTGTCTCGGTCCACTGCGATGGTGCGTCGCCCGGCCACACCGCCGGCGCCAACTCGCGCCGCGAGCCCGAGCTGGGGACGACCCCTTTCGAGACAAGGTCCCGGCGCCATCGGCGTGGCGCCGCCCGCGCTAGCATAGATCGGACAGGTTAGCCTGGGGCGGCGAAGCGGATGGTGCGCTAGCTCCATGGGAGGCGCAACGCGAGGCTGCGGCCCGAGCGCGTCTCAGCCAGCCGGTGCGCATCACCCGTCGGTTCACTCGTGTCTGCCTACGATGGCCGCCCGGACCAGGTCGGCAGGCGCGCTTCGAAGACACGCGCCACCTCGATCGGCGGCGGCATCGCCGCGATGTCTGCTTGGATTTCGGCTGCCCGCTCACGGTAGTCGGGAGTCGAGAGTACCCGGTGCATTGCTGCGCGGATGGAGTCCCCGTTCACCTCTGGCACGTGCAGCGTCGCGGCTGCGCCGAGTGCTGATAGACGCTTCGCGCTCCAGAATTGGTCGGCGTCCAAGGGGATGATCAGCATCGGCAGGCCATGCGCGAGCGCTCCGATCAGGGTCCCTGATCCCCCGTGACACACCACCGCGTCGCACCTCGGCAGGATGGCGCCCTGCGGTACGTACCGCTCGATGTGCACGGTCGACGACTGCGGGCCGAACTCGTCGGGGTCGCGCGCCTCACCGATGGTGACGAGCAGGTTGTACGCCCCCCGCCCGAGTGCGGCCACGATGCTCTCGATGAGCCCGGTCGTCTGGTTATGCACCGTGCCGAGCGTGACATACACCGTGGGCAGGTCGGCCAGGTGATCAAGCCACGCGGGCAGGGGCGCGCTCTCCGCCGCGGGGAACTCGGGGCGGATCAGCCGGCTCCGGGACGTGCTGCAGGTACAGGTACCGGAAGTACTCGCGGTACCGCGGGTCGGGCGGCAGGCCATGGGCCGCCCGGAAGGCGGCGTAGTCGTCCCGCACCAGGAGGTCAAGGAGGTCGGGGCTGTAGCCGAAGAGGACCAGGTTGTGGACCACGTGCGGGATGCCGAGGATCTCCCCGGCGGTCGGCGCCGCGAACTCGACCACATCATGTACGAGGAGGTCCGGCCGCCACGCGGGGATGAGCCGGAGCAGGTCGGCGAGCATCGGTCGCGCGAAGCCCTCCACGAACACCGCGGCCACGTCGTTCGTGCCGGGTGGGAGCGGCAGGATCCGCTCCCGATACTCCCGGAAGGTCATGTCCAGCCCCGCCGGGTGCGCCGCGCAGCCCGCCGCCCGGACGACCGGGTTGAAGCGGGCGGGCGTGGCGAAGGCGAGGTGATGCCCCCGGTCGCGGAGGGCTTGGGCGAGCGGGGCGACCGGATTGAAGTGGCCCATCCCGCCACTGGTCGCGAACAGGACGCGCATCGGTCGCTCTCCCTTCGTGCCGGGTTGGCCGGTCCGTCCGGCCGTGTCCCGATAGCTCCAGTCTCCGGTCTGGCGACGCGGTTGACCAGGACGAGCGGTCATCGAACGTTCACCGTTCGCGCACAGTCCGGCGCGGCCGGGCCGCTCGGCGCGGGCGGTGGGCGCCCGCCGTGCCGTGACGGCGTCGGTGGGGCAGGTCAGGTCAGGGGACACTGCTCCAGCGCCTCGTCCACCGCCTGATCCAGGCCCATCGCCTATCCCACGGCCCACGCCGCGGCGAGCGCCGGTTCCAGTTCCTCACGCTCGTGCGGCGGCACGCAGCGGGGCCAGGTGGCGGTCGGCGGCGCGGCGCATCGTCTGGGGGTACTGCTCCCAGAGCCGGGTGCTGCCCTCGAGGTCCGCACACAGGAAGGTGACCGTCCCGGTGGGGAGGTCTGCCATGCGCGAATTCCTTACTGAGGACGGGGCGCGGCGTGCTGTCGCGGCCGAACGGCGACGTTGCGGCGTGGACTGGGAGAGTCTGCGCGCTCCGCTGCCCGATGTCAATTGGTACATTGGAACGATGATGAGCGTTGTCCCGACGGAACACCCGCACATCGTCCGGGGCTCGGCTGGCGGCGAGCCGGTGGTAGCGGACACCGGCATCTCCGTCCGCGCGGTCGTGGAGCTGCTGCGTCTCTATGCCGACCCGGTCCGCGTTGGCGAGGCACTGCCCGACCTATCCCTCGGCCAGATCTACGACGCCCTCTCCTACTACCACGACCACCGGGAGGAGGTGGAAGGCTGGATCACGCGCAACGAGGAGAAGGCCAACTGGCTGATGCCCGGCCGCGGCGCCACCGCGGCCGACGCCGAGCGGCTGGTTGCGCGGGTACGGAAGGCACGCCGCGATGGCTGGCGACCACCAGCCGCCCGCGAGTGAGCGCGCGAGCCGGGTCTGCGTACCTTGCCTTGGTGGCGGGTCGGCACGCCGGTAGTCCGGCCGGCCCATCCGCGTGAGCGGGCCGATCGGACCGCGATTCTATTTAGATGAGGATGTCGATGTCGGTCTGGTTCGCGCCGCGGCGGCAGCGGGGACCGACCTCCTGTCGGTGCGAGCCGCGGGCATTCGGGGGAGAGGGGACGAGGAGCAACTGGCGTTCGCAACGCGCGAACAGCGGGCGCCCCTGACCCACAACATCGACAACTTCACCGTCCCGCACGAGCGCTACCAGCAGGGGGGATGGTCGCATTGGGGCATCGTCACGGCCAGGCGTCTTGCCACCGCCGAGCTGGCGCGGCGGCTTGGACGTCCCGCGACGTTGATGACGGCCGGCGCGCTGCGCAACAACCTGATCCCGCTCGAGCTATTCCGAGACGACGAGACGGCGATCCTCGTGGCCCTCGCCTATCTGCCTTCGCAAGCGTGAGGACACTGGGCAGGGCCGCTCAGGCGGCAGATCCGCTCCCTGTTTCGGAGCTGCGCCGGGGAATTGTCGATGCTGACGACCCGCGACCCCCGGCGCGCGAGCCAGGCGGACACGTAGGCCGTGCCGAGGCTGACCTCGACTGGGTCGGCGGCCGCGACATCCAGCAAGCAGTCGCGCCTCGGCCCCGCGCTACCGACTGGCGCCGGGTCCCGGACATCGGCAGTCGGGGCCGGATTCCGCTGGCGAGGGCCCTGATGGCGTCAATCGCCCGACCAGCGTCGCGGCAGGCAGGCGGATACGGTGATCCTGGATCGACCAGATCGCGAGGCCGAGGG